>Ga0075430_100000484_pt1 | contig 29785 bp, 24 predicted proteins | sample RhiMetdeltSRZDD4_FD_75294 | JGI IMG/M metagenome (GOLD analysis project Ga0075430, IMG submission 75294) | Populus rhizosphere microbial communities from Tennessee, USA - Rhizosphere MetaG P. deltoides SRZDD4 | ecosystem: Host-associated > Plants > Roots > Rhizosphere > Soil | place: USA... | reverse complement strand
TCCCGCCGCCACCGCTGGCTCACTTTCCCTAACGATCTGACATTGCTCGATACTCAGGACGGGTGAGCTCTGCGTGAAATGATTGGTTTACCTTGCAAACAGGGTGCAACCGATCCGTAAGTAATTGCGTTGTACACGTGCCCCATAAAAGGACCCGGGAGCGCGTTATGAAAACCATCGTTGCAATGCTCTTGCTTGCTTCAGCCAGCATCGCCTTCGCCCAGGGCGTGCCGACGATCAATATCGACCCGACTTGCCGTGCCGCCGCCAAAGGCAGCGCCGGCATGCAGCAGGACTACGACAGTTGCCGTAAGAGCGAGGAAGGCGCGCGCGACGTTCTCGCGCAGCAATGGACCAGCTTTCTGGCCGCTGATCGCGGGAGCTGCTACCGGCTCACCACCACGGGCACCCCTGGCACCTACACCGAGCTGTTGACCTGCCTGGAGATGAAGCGCGACGCGCGCAAGCTCCCGGACAACTCCACGGTCGGCCAAGGCATCGGCGGCGTCAGGTAGTCGCGCCGCGCCTGGCCGCTTCCCGGCAATCACCGGATTGTCACGGCGGCATTGGCGTGCCTTAAACTCCCCCTGCGTTCATTCGCAGGGGAACGATGGACCCAACCACCGGACAATTGTTGGAAGAGGCGCGTGCGCTGCTGCGCAATGGCGCGCTGAACGACGTTGCCGAGCGCTGCGCCGCCATCCTTCGTAACGACCCCACCAACGCGGACGCACTGTATTTTCTCGCGCAGGTGAACTGCCGGCAGGACCGGCTCGACGACGGCATCGCGCTCGCCAAACGCGCCGTTGTCATCGATCCTAAGCACGCGCGCGCCCATAATCTGCTGGGCCTCGCGCTCATCAGGACGGGCCACGCACCGGCCGCGCTGGCGAGCTTCGACGCTGCCGTCGCCGCCGACCCTGCGTTGGCGGACGCACACGGCAACCGCGCCGACGCGCTGGCAGAGCTCGGCCGCATGCACGACGCAGTCGCGAGCTACGACCGCGCCATCGCGCTCGATCCGGGCTCGTTCGCGAACTGGTGCAACCGCGGTGCCGCACTCTACGAGCTGCGGCGCTTCGCCGACGCGGTGCAAAGCTTCGAGCGCGCCGGCGCGATTGATCCCGGTGACGTCCAGGTCCATTTCAACCGCGGCAATGCGCTGACCGGCCTTGCCCGCTATGACGACGCCCTCGCCGCTTTCGACGCCGCGCTTGCGCGCGAGCCCCGGCACCTCGACGCGCTCTACAACCGCGGCTGCCTGCTGAGCAAGCTCGAGCGTTTCGGCGACGCCGTCGCCTGCTTCGAACGGCTGCTGACGATCGCGCCACAGCATCCCCATGCCATCGGCGAGCTCATCAACTGCCACCTGATGGCCTGCGATTGGGACCGTCTCGCGCACGACGCCGGCCGGCTCGATGCGGCGCTGAACGATCCGCGCTGCATCCTGCCGCCGCACACGCTGCTCGGCCTCGACGTCGATCCCGCGCGCCTGCGGGACTCCAACGCCCGCTTCGTCGCGCACAGAACGCCTGCCGTGCAGCCGATCACCCACGACCGAAACGCCCGGCGCACCGGCAAGCTCCGCATCGCCTATCTCGGCGACTTCAACCGCCACCCGGTATCGTATCTGGTCGCCGGTCTGTTCGAATGTCACGACCGCGCACGCTTCGATCTGACCGGCATGGCGTTTGGCCGGGATGACGGAAGCGACATCCGCGCCCGCATCGCGCAATCGTTCGACCACTTCATCGATGCATCAGCGCTCACCGATCACGACGCCGCGCAGGCGTTGCGCGATCTCGGCGTCGACATCGCCATCGACCTCGTCGGCCACACCGAGAACGCCCGCCCCGGCGTTCTGGCGCTCCGCCCGGCGCCGATCCAGGTCAACTATCTCGGCTATCTCGCGACCATGGCCGCGGACTATATCGACTATATCGTCGCCGACCCGATCGTGCTGCCGCTCGACCGCCAGCAGTTCTACCGCGAGGCGATCGTGCACCTGCCCGACTGCTTCATGGTGCACGACCGCCGACAGACGGTGCCACGCGCGCTGACGCGGGCCGGCGCCGGCCTGCCGCCGGGTGGTTTCGTGTTCTGCTCGTTCAACCACAGCTACAAGATCCACGCGCCGGTGTTCGACGCCTGGATGCAGCTGCTGCGCAACGTCCCGGGCAGCGTGTTGTGGCTCCTCGCTGCGAACGAACACGCGGCGGCGAACCTGCGCCAGGCGGCGGCGAAGCGCTCGGTCGATCCGGCGCGGCTGATCTTTGCCGGGCGCGTGCCGCTCGACCAGCACCTCGACCGCCAGCGCCTCGCCGACCTGTTCCTCGATACCGTCCCCTACAACGCCGGCGCGACCGCGAGCGCCGCGCTATGGGCCGGCGTTCCGCTGCTGACCTGCCGCGGCGCCGGCCTGGTCGGACGAATGGCGGCAAGCATGCTGCACGCGGTGGGATTGCCGGAGCTGGTGACGGCGAACCTGACGGATTACGTGGCACTGGCGGAATCGCTTGCCCGCGATCCGGCGCGGTTGCAGGCGCTCCGGCAAACGCTCGACTCCCACAAGCAAAGCCAGCCGCTGTTCGACACCGCGCGCTTCACGCGCCACCTTGAGGCGGCTTACGTCACGATGGCGGAGACATGGCAGAGCGGCGAACGGCCGACGCCGTTCAGCGTCGCACCGCTCACCTGAGTGTCCACCTTCCGGCGTCACGAACCCGCGTGCAGCGGCGGCCGTTCCGGATGCGTCAGCGCCGCGGCGATCTCGGTGCGCTCGAGATGGGTGCCGTCGTCGCCCTCGATCAGCAGCGTCGTGCGGCCGCCATCGTTGACGTGCCGCGCCCAGCTCATCGCTTCATCGAGCGAAACGCATTCCTTGAACAGCATACGGTCCTTCTCCAGCGGGGAGATCTTTTCCGCGCCGTGCGGACCGCTATAGACGCGATAGGACATGACTCTCACCTCCCTTCCATCCGGCCGTGCCGGGAATTCAGGGAGTTAACGCCGCCGCCGCGAAATGGCTCCGCTACTCGGCCGGCTCTGACGGCGGCATTTCCTTGGCGCCGTGCAGCGGCCGCTCCTCCATCAGGACGACGGCGACCAGCGCGATCACCGAGAACACCAGCGCGGCCACGAACACCCACTGGAATACGCCAGCGACATCCTGGCCGTTGGCGTCCGCATTCGCCGCCAGCACCTCCACACCGACACCACCCCGTTCCGGCGCGAAGCCCAAGCCGGCCAGCAGGATCGCGCCCATGATCGCGACCGCGAGCGCGGACGTGAGGGCGCGGAAGAAGTTCATGGCGCCGGTCGCGATGCCGACCTCGTGCCGCCACACCGCGTTCTGCACGCAGACGGTGGCGGTCGGGAACACGGTGCCGACGCCGCAGCCGACCGTGGCGGTGGCGGCCACCGCCCACAGCACCGGCATGTCCGGCCACACGACAAGCGCTGCAACGGCCAATATCGCGACCATCATGCCGACATAGGGCGAAAGCTTGTAACGGTTGAGATGCATCATCGCGCGGCCGGATGCCATCGAGCCCGGCGTGGTCATCACGACCACCGGGATGAGTGCGAGGCCCGCTTGCGCCGGCGTCAAGTGGTGCACGGTCTGGAAATAGAGCGGCATGTAGATCATGAAGCCGGTCATGACAGCCATGGCGAAGCTCGTCGCCACAGTGCCGAACCGCATCACCGGGTTGGCGAGCACGTTGAGCGGCAGGAACGGCTCCGGCACGCGCTTGAGCCACCAGGCGACTGCGACGGTGAGCAGGATCGAAGCGCCGATCAGCGCGAAGATCGTCGGCGAGAGCCACGGCACCCGCGTGCCGCCGGTGGTCAGCGCCAGCAGCAACAGCGTCGCCGCCGCCATCACCAGCGCCGCGCCGAGGAAATCGAGCTTGTGGCGACGGCCGGCCGGCGGTAGCCGCTTCAGCGACTGGTTGAGCAGCGCGGCGGCGAGCAGGCCGAGCGGCACGTTGAGCCAGAAGATCAACGACCAGTGCCAGTTCTGTGCGATGACGCCGCCGAGCGCGGGACCGACCGTGCCCGCGCTGATCCAGGCGGTGGCCATATAGGCCTGGTAGCGGCCGCGCTCGCGCGGCGTCACCATGTCGGCGACGACGATCTGCACCAACGGCACGATACCGCCGCCGCCGATGCCTTGCAGCGTGCGCCCGGCGATCAGCGTCGCCATGTCGGGCGCGAGCGCGCACAGCACGGAACCGGCGATGAACAGGCCAAGCGCCGTCATGATCATGCCGCGACGGCCGTAGATGTCGGCGAGCTTGCCGAAGAGCGGCGAGACGATGGTCGCGGCCAGCAAATAGGCGATCACGACCCAGGACAGGTTCTGGAAGTCGTTGAGGTCGCGCCCGATGGTGGGCAGCGCGCTTGCGACGATGGTCTGGTTCAGCGCCTGCAGGAAGCCGCCGAGCATCAGCCCGTAGAAGACGAAGCGGATTTCGGGATGCGTCAGGCGCGGCGGTTCGGCCGCGACGCTTTCAGGGTCGGCGGCAACCTCGGCACGCTTCTGAAGGGAGCTCATGGCTGGCGGCCTAACCGCCGGCGGCTGCCGAAGCGGCAGACAGACAGGCGAACCGGAGCATGGGGGTGAATCGGAGCATCGGGCAGATGTGCGCCCCCACCGGGGCGAGCACAATGCTGCGGCGCGGGAGGCTGCTATGCAGCGTTAGTTCACCAGCCGTAGCCCGGATGGAGCGTAAGCCAAATCCGGGGTCTGCCGTCTGTCGTCGAGCGATTGTCCCGCATTGCGCCATAGCGCGTCGAAGACGCGCGTAAACGCGCTTATGGCTCCATGCGGGCTACACGCTACGGAATATCACCACGCGTATTTGAGCGTCCCGGTGCCGGCGAGCGTGTGGGAGCCGCTGGCGAACTCGCCGTCGAATTTGCCGATCAGCGTGACGCCGTTGGTGAAGCGCAGCTCGGCGACCGCCGAGGTCAGCGCCGCGTCGCGCGGGGCTGCTGCGCCGTCGACCACGAAGCTCGTGCCCGGTAGCGTCTGGAATGCAGCCTGAATGCGTGAGCCGGGGTTGTAGTCATGCACCCAGGCGGCGCGGCCGCGCAGCGTGACCAGCGCGCCGTTGCCGAACGCGTGCCGGGTGTCGGCCCAGAAGCCGAGCTCGCTGCGGATGTCGTTCGCCGACTGCGCGGTGTAGGCGAGCGCGAACTGGTTCGAGCCTGAGGTTGCGACTTCGTTGTAAGACGACGTGTGGATGCCGGTCACCTGCACCGCGGCGTAGGGCGTCAGGCCGAGGTTGACGCTGCCGTAGCGATAGCCGCCTTCGAGCCGGCCGCCGAAGCTGGTCGCGTTGAAATCCGCCTCCAGCCGGTCGGTGCCGGCGATGGTAACGGTGCGGTCGGTCGAGGCGCGATGCCACGCCAGCGCCACCGCGCCCGATACATAAAGCGCATCCCACCGGGTCGACGCATAGCCGCCGATCTGCGCCACGTCGGCGTCGCCCTTGCCGACACCCGATACATTCCAGCGCGTCTCGCCGATCGCGACCGCCATGCCGATCACGCTGCCGGGCGAGACACGATAGTCGGCGCCGGCGGCGAACCCCGCCGCGGTTGCGCTGAGATCGTTCGAGCCGACAGTCGCGTCGCCATCCGTGCGGTTGCGCCCGCCATAAGCCGAACCCCACACGCTCCAGCGCTGCTCGGCGATGTAGGGCACTGGCGCCTTCACCGGCATGTCGGCGGCGAACGCTTCGCGCGCGGCCACCGCAACCTGCGACGGCGTCTCTTGTGTGTAGCCCATCGCCTGACCGAAGCCGCCGGTACGGCCGGTGACGAACGGATCGAGCATGGCGTTGAGGAACATTCCGGTCGAGAGATTGCTCGCCGGCTGGATACCGGTCGCGTGCTCGCCCGACAATTGTGTGAGCGCATTGGCGAGCGGCTGTCCGGTCAGTCCGAACAGCGCCCCAAAGCCCGGCGGCAGCACACCACCGCCATTGAGAAATGCGTTGATCGGAGCGGCGACATTCTGCTGGTTCTGGTTGAGGTTGGTGCCAGCACCGAGGAACGCAGCAAGACTGAGCAGCACGTCGGTTGGCGTGTAGCTCAGGCTGGCAAGGAAGTTGGCGGGAGCACCGCTCAGGCCCGCAAACTGCGTGCCGCCGAGTCCGCCGTCCGCGTGGAGGATCGTGTAACTGCCGGCGGCGCCGGCGAGTGCCGCCACATTCACAGTGCCGCCGGTCAGGGTGGCGGCACCGGTGACGTTGATACGGTCGGTGCTGCCGCCACCGGCAACGTCGATCCGGTAAGCGCCGTTGCCGGCGTAATTGCCGCCGAGCGCAATGATCTGCCCGGCCGCGCCGTTCTGCAGGTTGACCGTGCCGGTGTTGTTGAGATTGCCGCTGAACTGCGACGAGCCAGTGCCGGCGTTCCAGGTGCCGCTGTTGCCGAATGTGGAGGTCACGACATTCGAGCCGGTGACGTTGACATTGCCGTTGAGTGTGCCGCTGTTGGTGATGTTGAAGGTGCCGCTGGTGCTGCCGAAGACCGCGTTGGTCGCGCCGTTGACGGTAGAACTGTTGGCGATTCCGATATTGCCCGAAGTCGCGGTGGCATTGATCGCATTGGCGGCGGTCGATGTGATTGCAACGCCGGTGGTTATCGTCGTTGAACCGGTGGAGGCGGAGGTTTCGATCGCGTTGCCGCTGACATTGCCGACCGTGCCGCCGGTGAGCGAAACGATCACATTGCCGGTACCCCCCGAGCCGTTGGCTAATACGGCCTGGGTCGTGCCGTTGAGCGCGCCGCCAGTCTGGTTGATGTCGATGGCGCCGGTGCTGCTTTGAATGACACCGATCCCGATCGCGCCGGAGGCAATGGTGCCGGCGGTGTGGTTGATGTCGATCAGCCCGCCGCCGATCGCCCGGATACCGTCGCTGCCGCCCGTCACGTTGTGGCCGACGTTGACGGTGATGGCGCCGTCTTCCGCCTGGGTGGTGATGCCGTATTGAGTCGTGCCCGTGACCGCACCGCCGGTGGTGATCGTCAGGGTGCCCGTCCCAGCGACCGATCCCACGATGCCAAAGATACCGGAGATGGTGCTGCCGGTGGCAACAAGCACGTTGCCCCCCGCTGAGCTTACTTGCACTCCCGAAAAGCTGCTGGTGACCGCGCCGGTACCCGTGATGTTGATGTTTCCGGCCCCGCTCGCATTTGCCAGGATGCCGATAGCACCCTGAACCGCCCCGGAGCCGTCGACGTTGATGGTGCCGGTCGTGGACTGCGCGAAGACGCCGAAGCCCGCCGTCGACGTGAGGGCGACATTGGTCGTGATCGCGGTCGTGCCTGTGGTGGCCGTCGTCTCGATGGTGTTGCCGCTGGTGTTTCCGATCGTGCCGCCGGTGAGCGAGACGATAACGTTGCCGCCCCCCGTCATCTGGGCGAGCACAGCGCCGGTCGTGCCGTTGAGCGCGCCGCCGGTCTGGCTGATGTCGATCGTGCCGGTGCCGGATTGAGTTGCGTTGATGCCGATCGTTGTGGCGGCGATGATCCCACCGGTGTGATTGATGTCGATCGTGCCGCTGCCATTCCCCACTGACGAGATGCCTGTGCCGCCGCCGCCCGTCACGTTGTGAGCGACATTGACGGTGGTGGTGCCGTTCACCCCGGCGGTGCGGATGCCGGTGCCGGCGGTGCCGCCGACCGCGCCGCCGGTGGTGACCGTCACCGTGCCGGTGAGGCCGGTGGCCGCGGATATGCCGAAGTTGTTGCCGGAGATCGTGTTCGTGGTGGCAACGAGTACGTTACCGCCGTTCGAGCCTGCGAAGACGCCCGTGCCATTGACGCCGACGATAGCGCCGCTGCCGGTGATATTGATGTTGCCGGCGCCGCTGGCCTGCGCCTGGACGCCGATCGTATTGCCTTGGACGGCGCCGGAGCCGTTGACGTTGATCGTGCCCGTCGTCGAACCCGCGTCGATACCGTCGTTGGCGCTCGAGGTCAGGTTGACGTTGGTGGTGATCGTGGTCGTTCCGGTGGTGGCCGCGGTGGAGACGACGTCGCCGCTGACAGTGCCGACCGTGCCGGCGGTGAGCGAGACGTTCACAGCGCCGCTGCCGGCCGTCGACGCGAAAACGGCGCCGGTCGTGCCGTTAAGGTTATGGGCGACATTGATTGTGGTCGTGCCGTTAAAGGCGCTGGTGACGATGCCGATGCCGGAGGTGCTGGTGACCGCACCGCCGGTGGTGACCGTCATCGTGCCGGTGCCGCCGGTACGCGCGTCAATTCCGTTGTTGCCGCCGGAAATCGTGTTGGTCGTGGCGACCTGCACATTGCCGCCGGCCGTTTCCGCGTAGACGCCGTAGAGGGTGGTGCCGGTGATGGTTCCACTGCCGGTGATATTGATGTCGCCGGGGGTGTCGACCGCTACGTTGATGCCGCCGGCGCCGCTGATCGAGCCGGATCCATTGACGTTGATGGGACCGGCGTTCGTCTCGATGAACAGGCCGTAATTGTTGACCGAGCTGAAGCTGCCGTTGTTGGTGACCGTCACGCCGCCGGCGCCGGTGTTCGTAACGACCATGGCGCTGCCGGCGCCGGCGGTGGTCGAGACCGTCCCGCTGCCGGTATAGGTCACCAGCCCGCCGTTGCCGTTGAGCTCCAGCGCATTGACGCTCTGATTGGTCGTGACGGTGCCGCTGTTGGTGAAGGTGAGAGTGTTGTTGGCACCGCCGGTAAGCGATAGTTGGAGGCCGAAGCCGTTGATCAACCTACCGGACGAAACGTTGCCAGTGGTGTTGAGGCCGTTGTTGAATTCCTGGATGCGGTTGTCGGACGCAATGTTAGCGCCATTGAGATTGGTGGTGTTGGTGGTGGTGACCGGACTAACGAAGCAGTCGACGTTATTGACGGCGCCGACGGTCACCGCGCACTGCGCCAAAGCGTCGGTGTCTGACATCGAGAGCGCGGCCACGCTCACCAGCGCCGTGCCTGCCAGCAGGCACGACAGCCGCCGGGCGCGCGCGCCCGGCCCTTGCAAGGTCATTCCCATTCCCAACCCGAATTCCAGTGGGCTCCAACGAGCCCGTCCCCCGCTGGATCTTCCAGCCTCCGTCAGCAGAATCTGACAGCAGTATTGTCCGAAAGAAGCGTGGCGGCGGCAACGGCCATTGCCGGTAAGGACTAAGGAAGGCAGCAAAATTTCCGGATATGTGGCCCGGGGAACACGATCTACGTCGTGTGACGGCGCCGCACAAAACCGCGCTCAATGGTCCATCACGGCGTGCCCTCCCCATGCGGAAAAATCAGGCATCTTGGCCACCACGGGTGGCCGTCGGTGCCGACCGGCGAGCGTCCCCGGGCGATCTGAGGATGCGCCGTCCCGGACGCCCCCACGCTTTGCGCGTCCGGCCGGTTTGCGCTACTGGTGGCGGACGGGGCTTCGGCGGTCGCCCCGTTCTCCAAAGGCTTGTGGCCCAAGCACCGCCTCCTTCCGTTGCGGAGGAGGCTGATGTCTGCTGGGACGACCCCCATGAATTTCCGCTCGCAATTGCTGTTGCTCTATGCCGCGCGCGGGGTGCGCGGCTTCGGCGACGGCTTTGCCGTCATCATCCTGCCGGCCTACCTCACCGCCATCGGCTTCACCCCGGTCGAGATCGGCATCGTCGCGACCGCGGCCCTGCTCGGCTCCTCGCTGCTGACGCTCACGGTCGGCTTCGTCGCGCCGCGGCACGACCTGCGCAGCATGCTGATGATCGGCGCCGGCCTGACCATTGCGACCGGCATTGCGTTCCCGCAGGTCGAGCACATTGCGCTGGTGATGCTCGTCGCCTTCGTCGGCACCATCAACCCGCAGGCGGGTGACGCCGGCGTGCTGGTGCCGCTCGAGCACGCGATGCTGGCGCGCGGGGTCGCCGCCGCCGAGCGCACGCGCGCCTTCGCGCGCTACAGCCTGACCGGCGCGCTCGCGACCGCCGCCGGCTCGCTCGCGGCCGCGACGCCGGACCTGCTGGTGACTGTCGGCTTCGGCCGCATCGCCTCGTTCCAGGCGATGTTCTACGCCTATGCCGCGCTGGGCCTGGTCGGCGCCGCGCTCTACCGGCAATTGCCGCGCACCAAGGCAGAAGACCGCGGCACCAGCACGCCGCTCGGGCCATCGCGCCTCACCGTCTACAAGCTCGCCGCGTTGTTCAGCCTCGACTCGTTTGCCGGCGGCCTCGTCGTGCAGTCGCTGCTGGCGCTGTGGCTATTCGAACGTTTCGACCTGTCGCTCTCGGCGGCGAGCCTGTTCTTCTTCTGGAGCGGCGTCGCGACTGCGTTCTCCTATCCGGTGGCGGCGCGGCTCTCCCGGCACATCGGCCTCATCAACACGATGGTGTTCACCCACATCCCGGCGAGTCTCTTCCTCATCCTGGCCGCGTTCTCGTCGGACGTGTATGTCGCGCTCGGCCTGCTGCTGATCCGCGCCGCGCTGTCGCAGATGGACGTGCCGGCGCGTTCGTCTTACGTGATGGCGGTGGTGACGCCCGCCGAGCGCACCGCGGCAGCGAGCGTCACCGCGGTGCCGCGCAGCCTCGCCTCCTCGCTCGGCCCGGCATTCGCGGGCATGCTGCTGGCGACGCCGTTCTCAGGATTGCCGCTGATCATGTGCGGCGTGCTGAAGATCACATACGACTTGGCGCTGCTGTACACGTTCCGGCACGTGAAGCCGCCGGAGGAGTCGTGATGCCGAAGGCAGCAGTGATTGAGTTTGGTGGTGCCGCAGGCTCGGTCGGCTCCCTCTCCCCCATAGCCCGTCGAAGACGGGCGTGAACGCCCTTATGGGGAGAGGGAAACGCACCGAGTTCGTGGCTCAGTCACAACGTCATAGTGAGAGCCCACAGAGAGAGTTCCTACTCCACCTTGACCCTTGTCGCCGGGCCCCGCAGCGGCCGCTCCTCGACGATGATCACCGCGAGCAACGCGGCCGTGAGGAAGCCCGCCGCGCAGAGGAACACCAGGGAAAACAACGGAGCAAACTGCGCCGTGCCGGCGGCGCGTGCCGTGCTGCTGGCGCCGTGCGCCGTCAGCGTCGCCAGCAGCCGCGCGCCCTCGCCGCCTTCCAAGCCCCCGAGCACGATCGCGACGAACACCGCAGTGATGATCGCGCCGCCGAGCTGGCGGAAGAAATTCAGCGTGCCGGTGGCGATGCCGAAGCGATGCGGCTCGACCGCGTTCTGCGTCATCACCGTGGTGAACGGATACATGGTGCCGACACCGAAGCCGTTGATCGCGAACACCACGCACACACCGGGCAGCGACCAGCCGGCCGGCATCCAGGCCAGCAGCAGGAATGTCGCGATCGAGAGCGGCAGCGCCAACATCGGCACGCGCTTGTAGTGCGTGAGCCGCCCCACCAGATGGCCCGATGACAACGAACCGAACGACGTGCCGATCACGTAGAAGATCAGCGCGACGCCGCCGCCCGAGGCCGAGAAGCCGAGCACCAGCTCGAGATAGAGCGGCACCACGATCGAGAGCCCGATGAGGGTGCCGATCGCGAAGAACGACGCGACGATGATCAGCGCAATCAGCGGCTGGCACACCAGCTCGGGCGGGATGAACGGCTCCGGCGCGGTCGCGATCCGCCGCGCGAACGCGGTCCACAGCAGCGCCGAGGCGACCAGCAGCGCGATCACCTGCAACGAGCCCCAGGGATAGCGCACGCCGCCCCACGACAGCGCAAGCAGCAGCAGCACCGCGGCGACCACCATGAGCGCCGCGCCGACGACGTCGAGCTTATGCGGGCGGTCGTTGCGCGGGATCAGCTTGAGCGCGCGGTCGGTCATCGCCAGCGCCACCACGCCCAGCGGCAGCATGATCCAGAAGATGAACGACCAGTGCAGGTAGTCGGTCAGGAAGCCGCCGGCGAGCGGGCCGAGGACCGACGCCGCCATGAACATGACCGACGAATAGCTCTGGAAGATCGGGCGTTCGCGCGGCGTCAAAATGTCGGCGATCACGGTCTGCGCCAGCGGGAGGATGCCGCCGCCGCCCAAGCCTTGCAGCGCGCGGGCCAGGATCAGCGCGCCCATCGACGGCGCCAGCGCGCAGGCGAGCGAGCCGAGAAGGAAGATCGCGACCGCGATCAGCATCATCGCGCGCCGGCCGTAGATGTCGGAGAGCTTGCCGAACAGCGGCGTCGCCACCGTGGCCGACAACAGATAGGCGGTCACCACCCAGGACAGGCTCCCGACGTCGTTCAGGCTCCGGCCGATGGCGGCGAGCGCCGGCGCAACGATGGTCTGCTCCAGCGCCGACAGGAACATCGCCAGCATCAGCCCGGCGATGACCGGGCGGACGTGGGCGGGATCGAGCGGCGGGGGTGTTTGGTGCGGCGCGGTGGGACTCATGCTGGCAGCAGCTTATACGAACGGTGGTGCATATGAATGCAGCGCGCCTTCGTGCACTGCATGAATCTAGCGCCGCCCCTCTATCTTCCACCCGTCATCCTGAGGCGCGAGCGATAGCGAGCCTCGAAGGATGCACGGCCCCGGTGCCGCAGCAGCTGGGCCGTCGTCCTTCGAGGCCGCCTACGGCGGGCGCCTCAGGATGACGGATTAGAAATCTCAGGATGACGGGCTGAGATTAGTCGCGCGCCTCCAAGCGGCTCGCCCACTCCTGTCACCGACATCCACCCGACACACATCCCCGATAGGTTCAAATCCCTGTTGATTCTGTGCACAACGTGAGTCGGCCCGAAATCTGCTTATCGCGTTATACGGGAATCGCCGTAGCGTCCGCGCACGGCTCGGGGGATCGGCGGATGACGGCGCGACGGGTGGCCACGGCGCAACGAGAGGCGCAAATGATTGCGCCGCAGGTCACCTGGGGGGAGCTCGGCTGCCCCCAGGAGATCGGCCTCTACCGCACTGCCGGCGGCCAGGTCCGCGTCAAGCGCATCCACATCATCGTCGCCGAGAACGACCCGTCCGCGCTGTTCACGGTGGTGGCGTTCAACCCGCCGCTCGGCCCGGCCGAATTCGTGCTCGGGCATAGGGTGTCGTAGGCAACACGCCCTGCACTCTCGTTCGTCATGCGCGGGCTTGACCCGCGCATCCATCATTTTCGCAAAGATGCTGCACGATGGCAGAATCTCGTGTCCCGGGCGCACCGCGGCACATAGTGCTGCGGTGCAGACCCGGGACCCCGATTTCTGATTCCGCGCCGAACGAGCAAACCGGGGTCCCGGTCTGCAGCGCGTCATTTCATGCCGCGCTGCGCCCGGGACACAAACCGCCCCTACCCCACCCAAAAGCGCGTTTACGCGCGTCTTCAACGCCATAATCGCGCTTACGCGCGCGTCTTGCGCTTCGCATCCCGCGACAGCCGCACCGGCCAATCGACGATCCGGTCCTCAAGCTCCTCGTCGCGCACCGCTTCTTCCGTCGCGCCGACGCGCCCGCGCACCGACACGCCGGCCTGATGCACGGTCTCCGGATCGCCCGAGATCAGCGGATGCCACCAGTAGAGATCCTTGCCGTCGGCGACGAGCCGGTAGCCGCAGGACGGCGGCAGCCAGACGATGCGGCGGATGTTGCGCGGCGTCAGCCGCACGCAGTCCTTCACCTTCTCGGAGCGGTGCTTGTAGTCGGAACAGCGGCAACTCTCGCCGTCGAGCAGCTTGCAGCCGACGTCGGTGAAATAGGTCTTGGATGAATCGTCGGCGTCCTCGAGCTTGACCAGGCAGCACTTGCCGCAGCCGTCGCACAGCGATTCCCACTCCTTCTCCGACATCTCGGAGAGGGCTTTGCGCTTCCAGAAGGGGATGTCGTCGTCGGGCATCGGGCTCGGGCATTCGAGGGAGGAATCGGCGTCTGCGCCGACGCTTTATATAGGCACCGAGGCCTGGCTTGTCGCGGGGCGACCTTCCCCGGGCCCAAATGTGATATTAAGTCATTCGAGCGTGGGCCGTCGGCAGCGGAGCCAGACATGAAGATCAAGGCAATCGTCCATGATGCGGAGGAAGGCGGCTTCTGGGCCGAGGTTCCCGCCATTCCGGGCTGCGCGACGCAGGGCGAGACCATGGAAGAGCTGTTGCGCAACCTGCACGAAGCGATCGAGGGCTGCCTGTCCGTCGACGTCGTCGAGCCGAAGCCCGGCGGCAAGCAGCGCATCCTGGAAATCGCCGTATGAAGGTGGTTTCGGGCCGCGAATTCGCTCGCATCGTCGAGCGGCGCGGCTGGCGGCTGCTGCGGGTCGCGGGCAGTCATCACATCTACGGCAAGCAAGGCAGCGTCGTGCGCCTCTCCATCCCCATTCACGGCAACCGTCCGCTCAAGACCGGCCTGCTGCGGCATCTGGCGAAGCTCGCGGAGGTCGAGGACGAATTGGAGTGAGCCGGCCGCAACTATACCCGCCTCGGCAGTCATGCCCGGTACCCGGGGCCGGCCTCCGGCCGGCCCGAGTGTAGACTCTTGTGCCGGGCATCCACGTCTTGCAGGTCCCGCGGCGCAGCAACGGAGCAGACATGTCCAAGCCGGTGATATTCACGGTGTCGGCTGCGTGGGACGACGAGGCATCGGTGTGGGCGGGTCATTGCGACGATATCCCCGCCGCCGCAGACGCGCCGACGCTGGACGAACTGCTGGCGAAAATCTCCGCCATGGCGCTTGATCTTCTGCCGGACAATCATCCTGGCGTGGACCCGACTTCGGTGTTTACACGTCACTGGTCGTACAAATATTGCTGAAATCCAACAAATGTATCGCGGATGATCGGAACTCCGCCCAACTCCTCCGCAGCGTCGCTCACCGTGTGATATTTCAGTTCCAGCAGGTTCCCGAGCTTGTCCTGATCCAGCTCTCCGACGCCCTGACTCACGTATTGAGCCAGCACAAAATCCAGAAAGGCCTGCAGCTTGGCATCGTAGCGCGCAAGGATGACGCCCTTGCATGCTTCGACCCGTTCTGACCGCGTGATCGGCGCCAACGCAAAGGCAATGTAGGCCAACACATCAAATAGATCGCTCTTCTCCGCATTGATCATCCGGCTGATCTCAGTGAGTTGCTCGCCGGCAAAGCCTTTTTCAGCAAGTCCCAGTAACAGCCCCCTCCTCGTGTCAGGTCGGCTCCACAGCTTTCGAAGTTCCTCCTCGTCCTTGAAGAACTGTGGCAACTCCCCGAAGAGCTTCTCGACAAACTGATTGGCCGAAATCGGCTTCCCGTCCGGACTCCAGAACGTCGTCGCCATCATGCTTTGAATGCTGCGTTCCTTGCCGTCGGCAAGCTTGATCTTGATCTGCTTCGGCCGCTCGGACGGCGGCTCCGAGTCGAACTTCGTACCTTCGTCGTCCATCCCTGTTGGCTTTTGGCACGGCTTTGATTCCTCCGGCTCCATCGGTTCGCCATCCCATTCGGGATCATTGAAGTGTTCGTAAGCCTTCACGAAATCGTAGATCGTGAAATAGTCCTTGCCGTCGAACAGCCGGGTGCCGCGGCCGATGATCTGCTTGAACTCGATCATGGTGCCGATCGGCCGCATCAGCACGATGTTGCGGATGTTACGCGCGTCCACACCCGTCGAGAGCTTCTGCGAGGTGGTCAGGATCGTTGGGATCGACTTTTCGTTGTCTTGAAAAGTCCGCAGCCACTGCTCACCGCGCTCGCCATCGTCGGCCGTCACTCGTACGCAATAGTTCGGGTCGCTGCTGGTCCTCATCTGGTTGATCAGGTCGCGTACCAGCGCCGCGTGACCCTGCGTGGCGCAGAACACCAGCGTCTTCTCGCGCTGATCGATCTGCTCCATGAACAACTTGACGCGATAACGCTCCCGCTCCTCGATCTCGATGGTGCGGTTGAACTGCGGTTCCTTGTAGCGCTTGCCCTCCTCGATCTCGCCTTCGACCACCTTGTCGTCGGGTGTGTAAACGTAGTCGTCGAGGGTGGTGGCGATCTGCTTCACCTTGAACGGCGTCAGGAAGCCGTCGTTGATGCCGTCCTTCAGCGAATAGGTGTAAACCGGCTCGCCGAAATACTTGTAGGTGTCGACGTTGTCTCGACGCTTGGGCGTCGCTGTCAGGCCAAGTTGCACCGCGGGCGCAAAATACTCGAGAATCCCACGCCAGTTGCTTTCATCGTTGGCTCCGCCGCGATGGCACTCGTCGATGATGATGAAATCGAAGAAGTCTGTCGGATAATCGCCGAAATAGGGGGCAGGCTCGCCGTCCGGGCCGGTACCGCTCATGAAGGTCTGGAAGATCGTGAAGAATACACTGGCGTTCTTCGGGACGCGGCCTTTCTTCTTGATTTCGTCGGGCTTAATGCGCGCCAAGGCGTCCTCGGGAAACGCCGAAAAAGAATTGTAGGCCTGATCGGCCAGAATGTTGCGGTCGGCGAGGAACAGGATGCGCGGTCGCCGCTCGGGCTTACGCGACAGGTTCCAACGGCTCTGGAACAATGCCCAGGTGATCTGGAAAGCAATAGCGGTCTTGCCGGTGCCGGTCGCGAGCGTCAGCAGAATTCTCTGCTCGCCCTTGGCGATGGCCGCAAGAGCATTTTGAACGGCATTGAGCAGGTAATAACGTGTCTCCCACCTGCCCCCCTGTTCCTCGAACGGCACGGCGGCGAAGCGGTCGCGCCATTCGTTTGGGGCTTTGAAAACCTCGGCCCACAGTTCGGCCGGCGTCGGATAGCGCTCGACATAACCCTCACTGCCGGTCTCCATGTCGATCCGGTAGATGCGCCGACCGTTAGTGGAAAAAGCGAAACGCGCCTGGAGTTTCTCGGCATAGGCCTTGGCCTGCCCAACGCCGTCGGTGTCGCCCTTGTCGCGCGCCTTGGCCTCGATCACCGCCAGCTTGTGATTGCGAAAGGTCAGGACGTAATCGGCGATTTCCGACTTGCCGCGCCGACCCGCGCCTTCGATGCGTCCGGGGCAGATCGTCTCGCGGCGGACTCGGCTGTCGGCTACGACACCCCACCCCGCTGAACGTAGCGCGGGGTCGATGAGTTCGGCGCGGGTATCCGCCTCGTTCACTCAGCGGCCTCTTTGACCGCTTGCAAAGGTGGGGAAGTCAGATCTCCGGCAAAGGCTTTTCGCAGAATAGACTGCTTAGCTTCCGCCAAATTGGCGAGCTTTCTATGATATACGCCTTCGAGCCTTTCGGTTTGCTCTCTAATGGCGTCGAGCATAGTTACGATTTTTCGTTGCATCGCATTCGACGGAAGGCAAATGTGAAACGCCTTTGCTTCTGGAAAATAAATCGTTTGATGCACCGCCCCGCTGGAAAATCTGAAAATTTCGGCACCCTGCGCCAAAAACAAATACATCAAAAATTGCGGATAGAGTTCATCCGAACAAACCCAGTTTACAAAATCTTGGCTGGTCGCCATCGGCCGCCCCATAATCGTGACATATCCAACTGAAGCCGTTCGAGACAAACATACCGTTTGAGATGGAAGCAGACGTGCCGATGAATTTTCTAAGCCTAATTCGTTGGTATTCTCCAAAGTCTCAAATATTTCCCTGCCATGAGCTGATTTCGCGTCCCTTATTCCGATCCAAGGAACGTCACCGCCCCAATATTCTGGATGACGGCGGCTGGGCGTGTGCCCTGTCTCCATGCGGGCAAGTTCATCAAGGGCACGCCAGCCCCACCCCTCGCGGGCACTCAATTTGGGCATTCCCACACAAAGCGATTTCTTACCCGCTATATGTCGCGTCGTAGCGGCCCTACCGCCGGTTTTCGTTACTGATCCTGGATCGGATTTTCGGTGCACTTCGCGTTCCAGTGACCTCTGCTGCACGCCGCGTGCGATAGAACTGTGCGCAAAGTCCAACGGCTTCGACTGATTGAAAACCGAATTAAGATAGCTATCAAACAGCTCTCGGGCGCTATTGAGATTTTTCTCGGCATTGGCGGTCGTGGTCGCCAGCCCTGCAAACGCCTCATCTAGAATGGCGACAATGCGTTGTTGTTCAGATACCGGAGGAAGCGGTACACGAAACCGCTTCAGTGCTTCACCTGTGAAGTGTTGAATGCCTACGCCGGTAAAATGGTTACGCAGCGATCCATCGATATCACAGAGATAGAGATAGTACAGAAACCACTTGGCGCGCTCTGGCTCGTAAAATCGGACCCGATGAATTGCCTTCTGAAAATAGATAGGCTCGTCATCCTCCCAAATTGCAGCGCGACCAGGATAGCCGCCTTCACAAATCAGCAAGTCACCCTTTCTTGCCGTATAGCGCTCGCGCTCGTCATCCTCAAACCGCATCTCCAGAACATCGCTCAAATCGAAATCGAACCAGCGCACGTTCAGATTTCGGAGATAAGGTTTGAACGCTCCTCGATTCTTGTTTTTGTCGAGCATCTTGCCCAGATGCGCGTGCGCAATCTCTCCGATACAGCTGATGACCCACCCTTCCCTCACAGCATCCTCCCGATCCCAGCGAGGACTTCCGCGCTCTCCGCATCCAGCGCAGCCATCTCCGCGATGATATCCTTGGGATCACGCAACTCCGACTCGTCGGCCCTGTTCGGGTTCTTCGCCGATAGGTCATAGGTCGTCTTGTCGATACTCTTCATATCGACCGCCCACGAATTCTCGCTGTCCTTGAACTTCGCCTGAAACGCAACGAAGTCCTTCAGGTCGTCGTCGTTGAGCGGGTTGGTTTTGCCGAGATTGCGGCCGGCATCGAGTTTGTAGAACCAGATATTGCGCGTGGGCGCCCCCTTTTCAAAGAACAGCACCACGGTCTTAACGCCCGCGCCCTGGAAGGTGCCGCCCGGCATGTCCAGCACGGTGTGCAGGTTGCAGTTCTCCAGAAGCTCCTTGCGCAAAGCCACAGAAGCGTTGTCGGTGTTTGACAGGAAGGTGTTCTTGATGACGATAGCTGCGCGCCCACCGGCCTTCAGCGACTTGATGAAGTGCTGGAGGAACAGGAAGGCGGTCTCGCCGGTCTTGATCGGAAAATTCTGCTGAACCTCCGGTCGTTCCTTACCGCCAAACGGCGGATTCGCCAGCACGACGTGATAACGATCCTTCTCCTGAATGTCGGTGACATTCTCGGCGAGCGTGTTGGCGTGGACGATGTTCGGCGCCTCGATGCCGTGCAGGATCATGTTCATGATGCCAATGACGTAGGCGAGACTCTTCTTTTCCTTACCGAAGAACATCTTCTCCTGAAGCGTCTTCAGGTCCTTAGTCGAATCTGTTCGTTTGCGAAGATCGTCGTAAGCTTCGCAGAGAAAGCCTGCCGACCCGCAGGCGCCATCGTAGATGCGCTCGCCGATTTGCGGCTTGATCACCTGAATCATGGCGCGGATGAGGGGGCGCGGCGTGTAATACTCACCGCCGTTCCGCCCCGCATTACCCATGTTACGGAGCTTCGCCTCGTATAGATGCGATAGCTCGTGCTTTTCTTGTTGCGAGCGGAAGCTGAGCTGATCGATCAGTTCCAGCGCGTCGCGTAGCGAGTAGCCGCTGCGAAACTTGTTCTCGATCTCCGAGAAGATTTCACCGATCTTGTACTCGATCGTGTTCGGACCTTCCGCCCGGGTTCGGAAGCCCTTCAGGTAGGGAAAGAGCTCGTCATCGACATATTCAATCAGATCAGGACCACCCTTGGCCTTGTCGTGATCGAACGAACCATCCTTCTTCTTGGGCGCTGCCCAAACGGACCAGCGATGCGATTTGTCGATGATGTACTGGTACTTCCTCCCCTGAAGTTCGGCCTTCTGTTCATTCGCCCGCTCAAGATCGTCGAGATACTTGAGAAACAAAATCCACGATGTTTGTTCGGTGTAGTCTAGCTCCGTGGCGCACCCGGCTTCTTTCCACAGAACGTCATCGATGTTTTTGAAGGTTTGCTCGAACATTGAATTCCACCAGCCCCGCACTGAAATTGTGGGCCGGACGTTAGCAAGCAGCGCATACGTTGGGGAAGGTGACGAGGCTCTTCGATGGGGGCGCCGCATGTCTGCACCCCGGCCCTCAAAGGAATATATTTCCATGATTATGATCCTACAATTCCCGCCCAACGAGGGCGTCTCCGGAGACAAGCCGTAAGGCGGAGCGGGATGCGGCGTCCTGCGGGCCGGCTTGTAACCGGCTCCCGGGAGGCCTTCGGGCAAAACCGCCCTCCCGCCACTACGAGCGGGACCTGCGAATGCAGCCTGGTGAGGCGACGAGGACACCGCCGCGCTGGCACCGTCCGAAAGCTTTGCCCAGACGGGCCCGGCGGCCATAAATCCCGCGGTGGAGCGCCGAGAGGCGTGCGTCCGGCGTTATCGGGCGCGAGGGCAGGCGTTCTTGCCCTGCGGGCCTGCGTCATTGGTCCGCGAACGGGTGCCGATGCACCCGTTGCGCCTGTCGGCGCTCCGCCCCCTCAGGGGGCCATGGGAATTATGCAAGCCTCGGAGGGCGTTATGCCTCGCGGGAAGGATGATGCGTGCCCCGATGTAGCCACCCGCTCGTCCCCGCCCCCGATCGGGTCGGGGGTAAACTCCAGCGGGGACCCAGTCTTTTGGGAGATTCCTGGATCCCCGCCTTCGCGGGGATGAGCGGAGGAAAGATCGGTGCCCTGCCCCATAACCGCGCCGACCACCCCATCACCCCCGCCAACCCCGGCCTCAATCCATGCCTAATTGCCCCTTACCGAGGTACCCGAAACACCCCATCCCGATACCCATCCGTCCACAGGACGCTACGTTTCCATTCACCCTGTATCCCTGGTGCAATAGTGCCCAAGCCGTAATTCGGCTAAGAATCAGCCCCGAACTTGAAGAAATTCGCCCGGCGGCGACGTAATTGTGCCAGCAATGTCGCGCATCACTGAACGTTCGTTCACGAAACTCGTGTACGGAATTCGGTTCACGGAAACCAAACGGCGCTGAAACCAGCGACGTTGCAACCAAAGCGGCGCTGAAACCAAAAGCGCCATCGGAAGCACGAGCCCTTGCGCGACCTGTTCAACGATGATCCGCGACCGGAAGGGTGGAGGCCGAAACTCTCGCGCTTCTTCCTCGACCTGGATTCGCGCATCGACTCGGGGCTGTTTCAGGCGCGCCGCTGGGGCCGTGAGCTCTACGAGCGCTTCACCGTTTTCATGGACCGGTTCCACGTCTCCGGCTGGCGGCGCTGGTATCTGGTCGAGCCGCTGTCGGAATGCGCGACCATCGGCGCCGGCGGTCTCGTGCTCATGCTGGCACTGGCGCTCCCGGCGTTCCGCGAGACCTCGGAAGAAGACTGGCTGAAGGCCTCGCAGCTCGCCGTTACGTTTCTCGATCGCTACGGCAACGAAATCGGCTCGCGCGGCATCCGCCACAACGACTCGATCCCGCTCGACGAATTCCCCGATCACCTGATCAAGGCGACGCTCGCCACCGAAGACCGCCGCTTCTACGAGCACTTCGGCATCGACATCCCGGGCACGTTCCGCGCGGTGCTGACCAACGCGCGCGCCGGCGGCGTGGTGCAAGGCGGTTCGTCGATCACGCAGCAGCTCGCCAAGAACCTGTTCCTCAACAACGAACGCACCATCGAGCGCAAGGTCAAGGAAGCCTTCCTTGCGATGTGGCTCGAGGTCCGGCTGTCGAAGAACGACATCCTCAAGCTCTATCTCGACCGCGCCTATATGGGCGGCGGCACCTTCGGCGTCGACGCCGCCGCGCAGTATTACTTCAACAAGTCGGCGCGCGACGTGACGCTGTCCGAGTCCGCGATGCTTGCCGGCCTGTTCAAGGCGCCGTCGAAATTCGCGCCGCACATCAACCTGCCGGCCGCGCGCGCCCGCGCCAACGTCGTGCTCGACAACCTGGTCGAGTCCGGATTCATGACCGAAGGCCAGGTGTTCGGCGCACGGCGCAATCCCGCCAATGTGGTCGATCGCCGCGACGAGCGCGCGCCCAACTATTATCTCGACTGGGCGTTCGACGAGATGAAGAAGCTCGCGCAGACGCTGCCGCGCACGGTCTCGGACCGGGTGTTCGTGGCGCGGCTGGCGATCGACGTGAACCTGCAGCGGCAGGCTGATCAGGCAGTCGAGAACATGCTGCGGCAACACGGCCGTGAATACAAAGCGAAGCAAGCGGCCGCGGTGCTGATGGAGCACGACGGCGCAGTGCGCGCCATGGTCGGCGGCCGCGACTACGGCGAAAGCCAGTTCAACCGCGCCACCGACGCGCTGCGCCAGCCCGGCTCCTCGTTCAAGCCTTACGTCTATGCGGCGGCGCTGCAGTCGGGCGGCTTCAAGCCGACCTCGGTGGTGGTCGACTCGCCGGTGTGTATCGGCAACTGGTGCCCGAAAAACTATTCCGGCGGCTATTCCGGCTCGATGACGCTGCTGATGGCGCTGACGCGCTCGATCAACGTCATCCCGGTGAAGCTCTCGATCGCGCTCGGCAACGGCAACCCGAAGGCCGGCCGCGCCAAGATCCGCGACCTCGCCCGCAAGGCCGGCCTGCGCTCGCCGCTGATCGACACGCCCTCGATGCCGATCGGCGCCAACGAGGTGTCCGTGCTCGACCACACCGGCGGCTATGGCATCTTCGTCAACGGCGGCAAATCGATCACGCCGCATGCGATCCTCGAGGTCCGCACCGGCACCGGCGATCTGGTCTGGCGCTTCGACCGCGACGGCAAGAAGCCGGTGCAGGTCATTGATCCGCAAGTCGCGCTCGACATGAGCATGATGCTGAACTCGGCCGCCGAACAGGGCACCGCCCGCCGCGCGATACTTCCCGGCATCCCGATCGCCGGCAAGACCGGCACCACCAACGCTTACCGCGATGCGTGGTTCGTCGGCTTCACCGGGAACTACATCGCCGGCGTCTGGTACGGCAACGACGACTACCAGGTGACCAACCGCATGACCGGCGGCTCGCTGCCGGCGATGACCTGGCAGCAAATCATGGTGCATGCGCATGAGGGCATCGAGCTGCGTCCCCTGCCCGGCCTGAAGCAGGGCCCGGGCGCGCGGCCCGCGGTCGCCGACGTCCGCCGCGGCCCGATCAACGCCGACGCGCGGCAATACGTGCTGACCCGCCGCGGCGCCGAGATCCTGGTCCGGCTCGAGCAGACCATGGACGACGTCACCAAAGCACTCGCCACCCGCGATACGCCGGAAAGCCGCGCCGGCCTGCCGCCGCCCGCGCTGCCGCAGGGCACCGTCGCCTCCGCCTCCGACCGTCCGGGCGCCCCCGCGGTGCGCGGCAACTGACGCGGCGCGTTCGCTCCTTACAATCATCGAATGTTGCGCCATATAGTGCGGCGGATTCGGTCGGCTCCCTCTCCCATGGGGAGAGGGGTGGGGTGAGGGGGTACGCTCTCTCGATAAGTTCGAGCCCCCTCACCCAACCCTCTCCCCTCCGGGGCGAGGGAGCGCACCGAGTTCGCGGCACCTTTATTGAGTTCTTCCAGTGAGATTGCTGCTCGGAACATTGTTTGCGCTTGGCGTCGCGGCGCTGGTCGGCCTTGGCGCGACCTGGCTCGCGCTGACGCAGGGACAGGCGTTCGGCGGCCTGTCGGTCGGCGCGTGGAGCGCATGGCCGCGGCACGGCACCGCCAGCATCGACCCTTACGCGCGCGCCATGGTCGCCCGCTCCGGCCAGCTTCCGGTCGGCTCCGGCGACGGCATCGCGTTCCAGGCGCGCCACGATGATTCCGGCGCGCTGCTCGACGGCCGCTGCGACATCGTCGTGTCCGGGATGACGCCGCAGGCGCGCTATTGGACGATCACGCTGTACGATCCGGACGGCGCGCTGGTGGCCAACTCGGTGCAGCGCCACGGCTTCACCAGCCACGAAGTCGTCCGGCGCGCCAATGGTTCGTTCGAGATCACGGTGAGCCCGCGCTCGCGCGCCGGCAACTGGCTGCCGACCGGCGGCGTCGAGCGCTATCTGCTGGTGCTGCGCCTCTACGACACGCCGATCGGCGTCGCCACGCGCGGCCGCGAGGTGACGATGCCGGCGATCACCCGGAGGAGCTGCCCGTGATCAGGATCGCGCTCTGGCTGCTCGGCGGCGTGCTGCTCGGCGGCATCGTGCATCTCGGCACGGTCCTCTGGCTGCCCGACCTCGCGACCCAGGACGCCTATTCGCGGCTGTTGCCGGTGGCGCCGGTGAATGCGGTAACGCCGGTGACAGCGCCAACGCCGGAGAGCTCGGTGGTGCCGTTCCTCGATCCGGCATTCGCGATGGCGGTGTGCCGCTACGATCTCACCAACGGGCCGCTGAAGTTTTCCGTGCCGGTGAGCCCGGCCTACACGTCGGTGTCGTTCTACACGCGCAACGACGTCGCCTACTACGCCATCAACGATCGCGCCGCCGGCCGCCGCGTGATCGAGCTCGAGCTGATGACCACCGAGCAGCGCGGCGATCTGCCGGGCGACGAGGAAGTCACCGCCGCCGACCGCCTGATCGTGGAATCGCCGACGCTCACCGGGCTGATCGTGATCAAGGCGCTGGCGCCGGAGCCGGGCCTGATGCCGGCGGCGCAGACCGCGCTCACCGCCGCGAAGTGCGTGCAGGGATAGTTCAAACTACCCGTAATTCAAGCTACCCGCGCACCGCGACCGTGCCGCCGAGAATCCCGCAATACTGGTCCCGGCGCGTCACCAGCAGCCCAATGGCGCGGTCGGCTTCGGCCGCATCCGCATTGGGCACCGCGACCACCAGGCGTTCGAGCGCATAGCGATAGGACGCGACGCGCTCCTTCAGCGCGACGCAGACCCAGGCGATGATTGCTTCATTCTCGCGGTTGCGGGCGATGGCATTGTCTTTTTCCCGCGGGTTGAGGTTCGACACGTGCACCAGGCTCTCTTTGCGCCGCCGGTCCATATCGACGACGCGGGTGGCGACGGCAAAGAACGGCTGCAGCCGGTCGACGTCGTTGCGGGCGTCGGTGATAATCTGCGCATAAGCCGACGCCTCGGAGCGGCGATAGACCTTGTGCAGCTTGTAGAGATATTCGGTGCGGTCGAACGGCCGCGGCTTCTCGGGATCGCGCGAGAGGCCCCATTCGCGCATCACGCTGTCCCAACGGCCACGGTTGTAGGGCGGCTCGATCAGCGCGTAGGCGCGGTCGCGCAGATCGCGCTCCTGGTCGGTGGTGCGAAATTCGGAGATCGGGCCGCCAACCCCGACGGCGGCATCGCGGCCGACCCAGTCATGCATGTTGTCGGCAGTGAGCTCGGGGCGGATACGGCCGAAATCGCCGTTGAGGACGCAGCCGCCGGAGAGGCACGCCGCTGCGATCAGGACCACGAACGCGGTCGCCCGCCCGCATCCGCGCAAGACCTGAAGCGAGCGCGGACGGCGCATCATAGGAGAAGCCTCAGGCGCTGGCCTTGCTACGGGAAGCGCGACGGCGGCGGCGACGGCGCTGGCTGCGGCTGGCGCCGCCCTCGGCCGGCTCGTCGTCGTAACGCTCGATCCGAATCACCGGCAGGATGATGACGGTCGCCGATTCCGCACGCATCCCGATCACCCTGCCGTCGCGCAAACAGCGCCCATGCTCGGGAAATTCAACAACGGTCCCCATACGAGTCCCCCACCGGGCCCTCCTGGCCCGCCTAATCGTTCGACGTTTTGAATTAGAAGCCCCGCAAGGTTAACGGTCTGCTAACGCGACGCCCCTAGTTTCCAGGAAAACTGGGAGCGGCATTGCCGGGCGTCGAGCAATGGTAAATTTCTCCACACCACCGGGCTTCGAAGGCCTGTTCGACCTCGATCGCAAGGGGGTCGACATCAGGCCGACGCTACTGCGGGTCCTCACCGACCAGTATCTGCAGAGCCCGGTGCACTCGCCGGACGACGTCCGGCACTACACCGAGCTGGCGATGCGGCTGCTCGACGAGACCGATATCGCCACACGGGCGGCGGTATCGGTGCGGCTGGCGCCCCATGCCTGCGCGCCCCGCTCGATCATGCTGCAGCTCGCGCGCGACGTACTCGAAGTCGCCGAGCCGGTGCTGCTGCACTCGCCGGTGCTCACGCCTGAGGATTGCGACGCGATCGTCGAGGAACGCGGCGTTTGTTATGCCGACATCCTGTCGCGGCGCGACAAACCCGCACCGGCGCCGGTTCCGCGTATCGAAGCCGCCCCGCCGGTGTCGCCAATCGAGAGCGCCGAAACTAAGGCCGCCGAGATCGAAGCCCCCAAGACCGAGATCGCCACGATCACCAAGATCGAGGAACCCACGCTCGAGGCCACCACCTCCGAGACCTCCGCGGTCGAGGAAGCCGCGCCCGACGACGTCGGCGCGGCGAGCGACGCGCCGGAGCCCGTCGACAACGCCAACGCGCGTGAGCTGTGCGAATTGTTCTTCGCGGCCGGCAGCGCCGAGCGGCGGCTGATCCTGCTCAACCTCGAATATGCGGAGTGGCCGGCGGGCGAGCCGCCCGCGCCGCTCCAGCGCGCCGACGTGTGGCGGCTGGAAACCGCCGCTCTCCGGCATCACACTGCGACCTTGATGCGCGAACTCGAACGCGCGCTCGGCATCTCCTACCAGCAGTCGCGCCGGATCGTGGAAGACGAAATGGGCGAGCCGATCGTGGTCGCCGCCAAGGCGATGAGTCTTCCGGCCGACATCTTGCAACGGATCGTGCTGTTCATGAATCCCCGCGTCGGACAATCGGTCGACCGCGTCTATGAGCTGTCCGCGCTCTACAACGAGATCAGCGTGGAATCGGCGCGCCGCCTGGTCGCGATCCTGCGCGCCGCGGAGCCGGCGGGCAGCATGATCCCGGACACACGCGCGATCTATGGCGCCGCGGAGACCGCGCGGCGCGCGCTGTCGGATGTCGCCGCGATCACGGCGCGGAAGCCGGAGGTCACGCTACGCCGGGCCGTCGGCGCCGGCGACGACTGAAGCCCGCAAGAACCGTCCTAGGCGACGACGTTATCGATGAAGTGACGCCCGGCGCGGTCCTCGACCTCGACGATCCAGACATCGGGATCGAAGCGAGCCTCCTTCGCAAGCTTGTCCTCGACCTTCGCCTCCGGCACCGGATCCTGGCCGAAGGAGCGGCTGAAGGCGCGGTCGGCAGGGCGCGCGTCGTCGAACGCGCTCTGCGGCGCCGGCGCGAACAGTTCGGCAGTGCCGTCGAGACGATTGAGCTTGATGAAGATCGCGCCCGCGTCTTCGGCGCCGCGCCGCCGGACGGCGGCAAAGGCCCCCTCGACGTTGCAACGGCGGATATAAGCCGCCACCCAAATTGCTGATTTCAGACGCATCCCGTGAGGGATACAGGCTTAGCGCTGGTTATTCCAGCGGCCGGCCCGTGAGGGCGGCGAGCTCGCGCACGACGCGGTGCGACAACTGCCCGGTGACCGGTAGCTTACGCTCGCGCTCGAACTTCTGAATTGCGGACTGCGTCTCCGGGTCGACGGTGCCGGTCGGCTTGATCTGGCCATAACCGAATTCCGAGAGCGCGCGCTGCACTGCGATGACCTGCTTGGACGGCGCGATCAGGTCGCCGATCGGATCGGGCTTCGCCGGCGGAATCGCCGCCGGCGGCCGCGGCGCCGATTTGGAGCGGACCGGCGAATTGCGGATCGACCGCAGCAACGCCTCATTGGGCTCGGCGCTCGGGCGCAAGCCGGCCGCCTGCTCGAAGTCGCGGATCGAGGTGTCGGTCCTTGGGCCGTAGCGGCCGTCGACCACGCCGTCATAGAAGCCACGGCGCGAAAGTTCGCGTTGGATATCGGCAACGACAGTTGCGTTCACGCGTGCAGAGGTCGCGGGGGTGGCTGGCGTAAGCGCCGCCGTCGTGGCTCTGGGCTGCTCGGCCTTCGGCGCCGGCGTCTCTTGCGGTCGCGCACTCGGCACCGGCGCGCTGGTGGCCGAGGCCAGCGCCGGGCTGTGAACCGGATGCGGCGGCATGATCGCGGCGACGCTGCTCTTGACCATCGGGGCCGGATGCGGGCCCGGTTGCAGGAACAGCGTATTCACCAGGATCAGGATCGCGGCGGACATAGCGACGACGAACGCCACGGCGTCGCGCGCACTCCAGCCGAGCGCTTCCAATATGCTGGGACGTTCAACAGCGACGGCGCCGCCGCGATCCATGCGACCTTTACTAGGCACTGATCCTCACGCGATTGTCTGATGAATTGTCTGGCAGCTGTTCCGGCTGACGCGCGGACGTGGTCTCGTTGCGTTTGCGGGCGGCCTCGCAGTCGAGCGGCAGGCGGATGGCGACACGCGTACCCTCACCCAGCTTGCTCATGATGGCGATGTCACCGCCGTGCAATCCTAGCAGGCCCTTGACGATCGACAGGCCGAGACCGGTTCCATCGTGGTGACGGTCGTAGGAGGAACGCGCCTGGAAGAACGGATCGCCGATGCGCGGCAAGTCCTCGGCGCCGATTCCGACACCGGTATCTTCCACGACCACAGTCATAGTGTCGGCATCGGATTGCGCGCTCACAGTGATCTTGCCGCCGCGCTTGGTGAACTTGATGGCATTGGAGACCAGATTGAGCATGATCTGGTGCAAGGAGCGCTTGTCCGCAATCATGTCGGGCAGTCTCTCGGGCAACTCGACGACCAGATCGATTCCGACCTCGCGGGCCTTGTAGCCAAGGAGCGTGCAACATTCCTGGATCACCTGCCGGGGCACGAACGGCTCCGGGGTGATCTCGAAATTGCCGGACTCGATCTTTGACATGTCGAGGATGCCGTTGACCACCGCCAGCAGATGATGACCGGAATCGTTGATCAGATGCGCGTAGTCGTGACGCCGCTTGGCGTCGATCATCATCGACCCTTCCTTGGTCAGCATCTCGGAGAAGCCGATGATGGCGTTGAGCGGCGTGCGCAGTTCATGACTCATGGTGGCAAGAAAACGACTCTTGGCAGCGTTGGCGCGCTCGGCTTCGGCGCGCGCCTCCTCGAGTGCGACGTCCTGTTCCTTGCGCATGCTGATATCGCGCATCACGCCCACGACCTCGCCTGCGCCTGCACCTTCGCCGACAGTTCCGTCGAACGCACGACAGCGCATCTCAACCCAGACGAATTTCGCCGCCGTACCTTCCGGCGTCGCTTTGCGCACCCGGAATTCGGCCGAGCGGCTTTCACCGAGCGACGTACAGTCGGCCAATGCGGTGAGATACGTCGGACGATCCGCAACATGCACGCGCTCAAACAGGCCGTAGCCGAGCAGATCCTCCACCTTGGTGGCGAACAGCGGCTCGGCCGCCGGCGACACGAACTGCACTGTGCCGTTCCTGGCATGCCGCGTGATGACGTCGGTCATGTTGCGGGCCAGGAGCCGGTAGCGATCCTCCTCGGCGTAGAGCAGCCAGAAGCTCGTGCGGGCGAGTGACTCGGCGCCGAGCGCCAACCCCGTTGCATAGAGCGAGGCGGAAATGATGCCGAGCGCCGCCAGCGCCGCGCGCTCCTGGTCGACCGGTACCGCCGGCGGCAGCGCGCCGAAGTGCCCCATGATCAGCAGGAAGCCGGCGCCGCAGATCGCGAACGACGACGCCAGCGCGACCACACGGCGGGAAGCCGACAGGGCCGCTTCCAGTGGAACGATGACGAGCCAGATCGCGGCAAACGAGCCGATGCCGCCAGTCTGGGCGGCTACCGCGGTCACGAGTCCGGCGAGCGCGAGCGACGAAAGCACATGTGCGCTCTCATACTGGCCCGTGCGCGATAGAAAATAGGCGGTCAGGATCGGTGCGATGAGCCACGCGAACACGATCACTTCGAGCAGGCCCGGCACGCCGCGCAGGCTGACATAGACCGGGAACGCCGCCAGCGCCATCAGGCTGCCCAGCAGCCGCGGCGCGATGAACGCGCG
>Ga0075430_100000482_pt1 | contig 29804 bp, 31 predicted proteins | sample RhiMetdeltSRZDD4_FD_75294 | JGI IMG/M metagenome (GOLD analysis project Ga0075430, IMG submission 75294) | Populus rhizosphere microbial communities from Tennessee, USA - Rhizosphere MetaG P. deltoides SRZDD4 | ecosystem: Host-associated > Plants > Roots > Rhizosphere > Soil | place: USA... | reverse complement strand
TCTCGCTCTCGCTCGAGCTCCTGAGCGGCGCGCGGGGACTCGAGCGCCGAGTCGGCAGCCCGTATATCCAGAAGACCGGCCTGGCCCTTGCCGGGTTCCACGAATATCTCCGCCCTGGCCGCATCGTCGTGTTCGGCGAGAGCGAGGTGCGCTACCTCGACAGCCTGACGCACGAGGCGCGCGTCGCCGTGTTGCACACCACCTTCAGTCACGATATTCCCTGCGTGCTGATTACTGGCGGATGGGACGTGCATGACGATCTGCGATCGGCGGCCGACCATCATCAAGTGCCCTTGCTACGCACGGCAGTGTCGACGCCGGTTGCCATCGCGAGGATCAGCGCACTGCTCGATGATGCCCTCGCCATTCGCGAGATCATCCACGGTGTCCTGATGGACGTCCTGGGACTCGGAGTGTTGATCGTCGGCGACAGCGGTATCGGCAAAAGCGAGTGCGCGCTCGATCTGGTCGTGCGCGGACATCGACTGGTGGCCGATGACACGGTGCAGATCAGGCGTCGGGGGGATTCGGTAATCCTGGGCGCCTGCCCGGAGCCGACGCGGTATCACATGGAACTGCGTGGCCTCGGCATCATCAACATCCGCGATCTGTTCGGCGTGGCCGCGACGCGGGCCGCCAAGCGCGTCGAGCTGGTCGTGCAACTCGAGCGGTGGGACGTGCATCGTGAATACGACCGCCTCGGTCTCGACGAGAACACGTACGATTTGTTTGGCGTGAAGGTGCCGCTCATCTCCATGCCCGTCGCCCCGGGCCGCAACCTGGCGACGCTGGTCGAGGTGGCTGCCAGGAATCAACTGCTGCGCTCGCGTGGGCTCAACGCCGCGCGCGATTTCGTGGACCGGCTGGAGCAACAGCTGCAGGAGGAAGAGACCGAGTCCGATTCTGAAGAAGAACCTCGATCCGGAGGTTCCAGATGAACCGTCGTCGACCCACCAGGAAGCGGACCCAGCCGCGCGAGCCCTCTCGCCACTCGACGCGATTCATGGTCGTTACCGGCCTCTCGGGATCGGGGAAGACCCATGCGATTCACGCGCTCGAGGATCTCGGGTACTTCTGCGTTGACAATCTTCCTACGCAGCTCATCCCGGCGTTTGCGGAGCTCTGCACGCGCGGGGAAGCCGGCCTCGAGCGCGTGGCGATTGTCGTGGACGTGCGAGAGCGTGGCTTCCTGAGCCAGTTTCCGCCGACCTACCGGAAGCTTCGCAGCGTTCCTGGAGTCGACGCCAGGCTGATCTTCCTCGAGGCGAACCGTTCGGCCCTGGTCCGGCGATTCAGCGAGACGCGACGACCGCATCCACTGGCACGAGACCGGTCGGTGGCTGAAGGAATCGACGAGGAGCGCAAGAAGATGCTGGCGATACGCGCCATCGCCGACGTCATCCTCGATACATCGAACCTAACCGTCCACGAGCTGCGCGACGTCTTCGCGAACATGACGCGCAACGACGGCGGTCGCGCGGACATGGTCGTCAACCTGCTTAGCTTCGGGTTCAAGCACGGCGCGCCGACCGAAGCCGACCTGGTGTTCGACGTGCGGTGCCTGCCCAATCCACACTTCGTCGATCGCCTGCGGCATCTCACGGGCCGCGATCCCAAGGTCGTGCGCTTCATGCGAAAGCACCCGATCACGCAGGGGTTCATCGAGCGCTTGACCGACTTCCTGAAGTTCGCATTGCCACACTACGTGTCGGAAGGCAAGAGTTACCTGACTGTTGCCATTGGATGTACGGGAGGGCAACATCGATCGGTGATGATCGCCGAGGCGCTCAAGCGGTCGTTGGAGCACACGCCCGGAGTACGGTTGCGGGTGAAACACCGCGATGGGTAACGACCGAACGGTGTCGGCATCATGATCGGAGTCGTGGTCGTCACACACGGCCAACTCGCGACTGAGCTGGTGAACGCGGCCGAAACGATCGTCGGCGACATGCCGGGTTTCGCGGCGGTGTCGATTGGCTGGCATGAGGACACCGAAGATGCCCGGCGCGAGATCGAGCAAGCCGTCGCTCGTGTCGATAAGGGTGGAGGCGCGCTCATTCTCACCGACATGTTCGGTGGAACGCCTTCGAATCTGGCGATGTCGTTCCTGGCGCAGGGTAGAGTTGAAGTGATTACCGGTGTGAATCTGCCCATGCTCATTAAACTCGCTAATCTGTCCGAGCAGGCTGACGTACTGACGGCCGCGCGCGAGATCCGTGAGCAAGGACGGAACGCGATCTGGGTGGCATCTGATCTCCTGCGGGGGGAGAAGACGTGATCGACTCCCAACTCCCAATCGGCAGCCCCAAGACGGTTCGACAGCAACGGCCGTTTGAGCGTCGCCAGAGTCAGAATTGGGAGGTGGGGAAGTTGGAAGTTGGGAGTTGGTCGTTGGGGGTTAAGGGTTGACAACCCGATCCGTGACGGTCGTGAACCAGCTCGGGCTCCACGCGCGGGCCGCGGCCCGGTTCGTCCACCTCGCGACGCGATTCGAATCCCGAATCCGCGTGGGGCGCGACTCGAAGGTCATGGATGGAAAGAGCATCATGGGTATTTTGTTGCTGGCGGCCTCGCGTGGAACGACGCTGACGGTGATCGCCGAGGGCCCGGACGAGGACCGCGCCGTCGACGCTCTCGTCGAGCTCGTCCAATCAGGATTTGGTGAGGAATCGTGGAGCGCTTGAACGGCATCGGTGTGTCACCGGGCGTCGCGGTGGGGCCGGCGCTCGTGGCGATTCAACGTACGCAAGTGTTGCGCTTTCCCGTCGGTCCAGATGGGGTCGCACGTGAGCTGTCGGCGCTCGAACGCGCACGTCAACGATCGCGCAGTCAGCTCGAGCAGATCCGGCGGCGCATCGCGACGGCGCGCGGCGCCGACCTGGCCGCTATCTTCGACGCGCAACTCCTGATGCTCGACGATCCGATCCTGGTCGGGCGCGCGGCAGCGGTGGTTCGCAATGAACGGGTCAATGCCGAGTGGGCCGTGCAGCGTGCGCTCGACGAAGCAGCCGCCGTGTTCGATGGCATCGATGATCCGTACCTGCACGAGCGCAAGGGCGATCTTCACGACGTGGCTGGCCGTCTCCGGATGAACCTCCGTGACGAGAAAGGCGGAGCGCGCGATCGGCTGCAGGACCTCGACGCGCCGTGCGTGCTCATCGCCGATGAACTGACGCCGTCCGTGGTGGCGCAGCTCGATTGGACGCGGATCAAGGGTTTTGCGACCGACGCCGGCAGCCGTACTTATCACACGGCCATCCTTGCGCGTTCGCTCGGGGTACCAGCGGTGGTCGGCCTGCACGATGTCAGCCGGCGAGTGCCACCCGGAGCGTCGGTCATTATCGATGGTGAGACGGGCGAAGTCGTCATCGATCCGACAACTGCCTTGTGGCACGAGGCCGAAGGTCGCGCGACGGCGACGCGCGTCACCGCCGTCGCGCACGACGGCGACGGACCGCTACAGACTAGCGACGGCGAATCAATCGTCCTGCTCGCCAACATCGAGCGCTCCGACGATGTGCCGAGCGCGTTGGGCGCGGGCGCTCAAGGCATCGGGCTCTATCGCTCCGAATTCATGCTCGTGGGCGGCCCGCCGGACATGGCAGCCGAAGACGAGCAGTACCACGTTTACCGGCAACTGGTGGAACGCATGGAAGGGCGGCCGGTCACCATCCGCACGTTCGACGTCGACGAGCGTCAACTCGCGCGGCCGTTGGTCGATGCGGCGCTCGACGCGCGCTGGTTCCCCGAGCCGCAGCGGAGTGGACATGCGGGACTGCGCGGCGTCCGCTTCGGGCTGGCCCAGCCGCGCATCTTCAAGACCCAGCTTCGCGCCTTGCTCCGGGCCGCCGCCCACGGTCCACTCCGTATCATGTTTCCGTTCGTTGCATCGGTGCAGGAAGTCAGAGATGCGCGGACCTTGCTGCTCGAGGCTCACCAGGAACTGGCGGCCCGTGAAATCACGGTGCCCGAGGTTGCGGTCGGTATCATGATCGAGGTCCCGTCCGCCGCCTTCACGGCCTCGCTGCTCGCAAAGGAAGCGGACTTCTTCACGATCGGAACGAACGATCTGATTCAGTACACCCTGGCCGTGGACCGGACCGATGACCGTGTGTCGAACCGCTACGAACCGCTCCATCCGGCGGTCTTGCGGCTGTTACGTCACGTTCGCCGCGCCGCGACACGGGAGGGCATTCCCGTCTCGGTCTGCGGCGAGATGGCGTCGGATCCCCTGATCCTCAAACTGCTCATCGGATGCGGCCTGCGTGAGTTCAGCATGACGCCTGGCGCGATTCCTATGGCGCGGAGCGTAGTCAAGGACACGAGCGCCCGTCAGATGATGCGTGTCGCAGCGCGCGTTCTAACATTGGTTACGGTGGAAGAGATCGAACAATACCTGGAAGACACAGTCACGAAGAACAAGGTTGGAAGCGAGGGATAACGAGTGGAGAACATCGTCACGCGCGTGGAGAAGCCGTGGGGATACGAGCTCCACTGGGCGAAGACCGCGCGCTATGTCGGCAAGATCATTCATATCAACGCCGGCCACGCATTGAGCCTCCAGTATCACAACCTGAAGGAGGAAACGATCTACCTCCATTCAGGCAAGCTGCTCTACGAGATCCAGATCGATGGCCAGTTGAAGAAGATCGAGATGAAGCCTGGCGACTCAATTCATGTACTCCCGAAGACGGTGCACCGCATGACGGCGATCGAGGATTGCGATGTGCTGGAGGCGTCGACTCCGGAACTCGACGATGTGGTGAGACTGGAAGATCGGTACGGACGGCAGGGCACCTAACGGACTCCCAAGGTCCCAACTCCCAATTCGTGTGAGTTTCTTTGGGAGTTGGGAGTTGGTGGTTGGGAGTCGACGGATCAGAAGGGAATATCGTCGTCAGTGATTGGCTCCATCGGTGGCTCGTCTCCACCTCCAGGCGGGTGAGAGCCACCGCGATCCATTCCACCGCCGCGCCCACCTCCGCCGCCACCAAGGAGGGTGACGCGATCAGCCTTTATCTCGGTCGTGTAGCGTTTGTTGCCGTCCTTGTCATCCCATTGCCGGGTCTGCAGCCGGCCTTCCACGTAGATTTGTTTCCCTTTGGTCAGGTACTCCTGCAGGCTCTCGGCTGTCTTGCCCCAGAGCACGATACGGTGCCACTCGGTCTTCTCTTGTCGCTGATTGTTCCGGTCGTTCCAGACCTCGGTGGTGGCCAGGTTGAGCGTTGCAACGGCTGCTCCGCCCGGCGTGTAGCGCAATTCCGCGTCGCGACCCAGGTTGCCGACGAGGATGACCTTGTTCACACTTCCCATGTCGTTTCCTTTCGGGCGGCCGCCCGCCCCTACGGCTGCAGTAGCTGCTGCCGTGCCCGCTTCACAGTCCGGCCGCCGCCGCGGCGCATAGTCGCGCATCGGCGAGCCTCGCCCGAGTGATCGGTAGAGGCTGGAGCCGGACACTACGCCTTGAAGTGTACGATCAGTGAGTGACAGCCCAGGTCAGGGTTTAGTGGGCGCGCGACTCAATCCTGCGAGTCGCTGTTTCGCCAGCGATGCGCCTTGGCTGTTAGGGAATCGCTTGACGACCTCCTCCCACGAAGCCCTAGCCGCGTCGGTCCGTCCCATCAGCGATTCCGCGAACCCGCGGCGGTAGTACGCCATGTCGACCTGGTCGCCGTTCGGGTACTGCTGAATCACCAGATTGTATGCCTCGATCGCCTCGGGAAGGCGATTCATGTTGACGAGCGATTCCCCAATGAAGAATTGCGCGTCATCGGCGCGCTCCGCGGTCGGGAAGTTCTTGATCACCTGCTGAAATCCTGCGATCGCGCTGTTGTATTGAGAAGACGAGTAATCGCTGAAAGCAGTGTCGAACACGCGATTGGGCGACAGGCCCGCGGTGTCCGGAAGTGTCAATACAGGCGCGGGCGGACGCGGCGGTGTTGTCGCACCGTCTCCGGGAGGAGGGGTAGGCGCGAGTGGGTTGCTGGGATCGAGAGGAGCCGCTGCGCTCTGCGACTGTGCGAGGAGTTGAGGCAACGACAGGAACGTTTGCCGCAGCGCATCGATCTCGTCCTTCAGCGTTCGCAGGCGTGTGTCGGTGTCCTGCGTGCGTTCACGAATGGTCCCGAGATCGGATCCGAGATTCTTGACGAGCACCTCCTGGTCGGCGAAACGGCGCCGCTGGAACTCCTCGCTCGTGTCCAGTCTCGCGTTGACCGCTTTCAGAGCCTCAGTCAACTGCGTCAGGGCCAGGCCGAGCTGCTGGTTCTGCTCCTGGAGCATCCGCAACTCGGCTGCCAGTTGAAGGTGCTCACGATTCTGCGCGGCCGCAGGTGCTGCCATCGCGGGCAGCAGCGCCAACCACAGAGCCGCAGACGTCTTGATCTTCTGCATCCTAGTCCTCAGCGAGAGGTGATCACGAAATGGCCGCGCCGATTCTGCGCCCACGCATCCTCAGTATGCCCCGGACTGAATGGAAACTCCTTACCATAGCTCACAGTGCGCACACGCTCGGGCGAAATACCGAGCGATGTCAGGTATGTCTTGACGACGGTGGCGCGCCGTTCCCCTAACGCCAAGTTGTACTCGGCCGTACCCCGCTCATCACAGTGTCCCTCAACCGTGACGATCCATGACGGATATCTCTTCAGAATCTCGGCATTCGCACTGGCGGCGGCGCGACCGGCATCATCGAGATCGGCACTGTCGAGCCCGAAGAAGACGGGCTTCAGCGGCGAATCACGATTCAGCTCGTCGAGCGATCGATTGGCGACTGCATCGTCGGCCAACGGCTGTGGCGGCACCGGAAGCGCGTCATCGACACGCTGCGGCGGAGCAGGTGGGGCATTGGTCACTGCTGGTGGTTGATCTCCCGCACCCGGGCCTGGCTGCGCCCGCGGAGTCGCGGGTTTCTTACCACCGCATCCTGCAACGATCAGCGCAACCGACAACATGACTGCAAGCGTGACCTGTCTCGTTCTGTGCATGACTCTCCTCACGAATGTGCCGGCACCATTCAGTTGGACCACGCGGGCATCTGGTTGTTTCCGGTCCGAGTGACCTGCCTCAGGTTGCGACCATCGCGGCCGATCGTGAACACCTGCGTACTTCCAGTTCGTGTCGACGTAAAGGCAATGTGCCGTCCGTTTGCTGAGTACGAGGGCCGCTCGTTGGAGCCCTCACCAAAGGTGATCTGGCGGGTTTGACTCGACGCGAGATCGTGAATCTTGATGTCGAAGGCCGGTCCGCTTCGACCGGCGAACGCAATTTCATTGAAGGGGGCAGGCGACCAGGTCGGCTGATCCGCCCACGATTCGTTCATCGTGATCCTGCGCACGTTCGAGCCATCGCCTCCCATCAGGTAAATCTGCGGAGTGCCCGTCCGATCGGAGACGAACGCGATCTGCGCGCTATTGGGCGACCACGTCGGTGTTCCATCGCCTGCGGGATGGTTGGTGAGACGACGCAGGTTGGAGCCGTCGACGTTCATCACGTAGATCTCTGGGTTGCCGTCGCGTCCGGACATGAAGGCGATGCGCGTACCATCCGGTGAGAACACCGGGATGTAGTTCGTGCCCACTCCCTTGGTCGGGTTCTGCAGCAGTCCCTGATAGATAAACGAGACGAAGATGTCCGGGCTGGGACGATAGGTCGTGTACGCGAGCGCCCGCGCGTCAGCGGACCAGGCGGGAGTCAAATTCAACTGGCGGCTCACGGTAATACGGCGCTCGTTCGCGCCATCGTAGTCCGAAATGTAGATCTCCTTGACCTCGCGCTTCTCGACTGTACCGCTCAAGCTGTCGCGATTCCGATCAGAGACGAACGCCAGTTTGGTTCGCGCCACGCCGCGCAGGTTTCGCTGCTGCATGTGGATTTCGTCCGCGATCGTATGAGCATACGCGCGTGGATTGTTGGCGTTGAAATATTCCTTGGCGAAGACCGTCTGTCGGGATCGCACATTCATGAGTCGCGCTTGCACGACGGTCTTGCCACCGGACTGCTGCACGGTTCCAAACACGACGGCGTCGGCGCCAAGCTCTCGCCATGCCGCGAACGGTACATCCTCAGCACGTCGCGCGGCCGGGACCGTTGAATACGTATCGCGCGGCAGCATGTAGAACTCTTGTTCGAAGTTGAAGTCGTTCCACAAGACCTCGCCGATCGTCTTCGCCACTTCCGCCCCTTCAGGGGACAGTGCAACGAAATCAGGAACGGCCAAACGCGGTGGCGTTCCCGGATCTCCCGTAATCACGAGGGCCACTTCGGACGGCTGTTGGGGCTGCGTTGGTGGCGGTTGCTGCGTCGGCGGTGCCTGTTGCTGCGCTGCAGCGATGACTGCGGCGGCCGCAATGATCACCGCGCCCACGCCGGTCGCTCCCAATCTCCGGCTCTGTAATCGCAGCGGCCAACCCTCGATTCGTAGATTGTTCTTCATGATCACCGTTGATAATCGAATCGCATGTGAACTGTCAGACTCGGATTCGGAAATGCGGCAGGTAGCGGCGGCAACCGTGTGAGTTGCACCGCTCGCATCGCCGAGTTATCCAGCGCCAGGAATCCACTCGGTCTCTCCACGAGCGGCGCCTGAATCGTTCCATCGCGCGCAATCGTGAACTTCACTGTCGTCGATCCGACGACCCCCTGATTCTGATCCCAGGATCTCTGGATGAACGTCGTCATCTGCGCGAGGTAATCGGGACAACAGAAATCCGAGACATCGAGCTGAACCGGACCACCGCCGCCTCCCGCGCTGCTCAGGCCGAAGCCCTGACCGCGAACGACAGGCGTCTCGGCGCGTGCGTTGCCATCTGTGGGCTGTGGTCCAGTATTCGCGCGTTTGGCGGCCGCTTCCGGCGGAGCCTTCTGTGGCTTCGGCGCCGGACGCGGTTTCTCCTTGGGATCCGGCATCGCCATCTTCGGCGGCACGGCCGCGGGCGGCGTCAGTATAGGGCGCGCGGGCACTTCAGGAGGCGCTTGCTCCTGGACCGCCCGTGCACCCAATTGTGTGAGACCTCCGGTCTTGGGTCCGGGTGCGCCACCGAGGCTAATCGTCATCACCGGTTGAGGGCGGTCCTCAACGATGCCCGAACCGCCCAACAACAGAAACGCAATCACCACGACATGTCCCGCGGTTGACCACAACACCATCGTCTGCAGCCGTTCGGGCTGTCGCGATCGCGTCACGATGATGTCAGTCACGGTCTCGGTCATCGCTCTTACTTTGTGGGCACGTCTGTCACGATTCCGACGTCGCGGACGCCCCCCGCTTTCAACTCGTCAAAGACATCCATCTGATGCTGCACGTTGAGGCGACCGTCGATGCGTAGATAAACCTGCTTATCGGTACGGTTGACGATCAACTGCCGGACACGTTCCTGCAATACCTCGAGCCGGACGGATTCCTTTCCCAGAAACACGCGGCGATCCGTGCTGAAAGACATTGGCACGTCGACGAAAATCCGCTCGCTGGCCAGGTCCTGCGCACGTGACGCGACCGGCAGAGTTAACTCGACGCCCCTCTGCAACATAGGGGCCGCAACCATGAAAATGATGAGCAGCACGAGCATCACGTCGACCAACGGGATAACGTTGATCTCCGCCAGGCTCGACCCGACGCGCCGTCCTCGCTGATGGCGTCCGCCGGCATTGGGCGCCGATGCAATGACTTTGGGCATTAGGTGAAATTCCGCTCCGCAATATTGAGAAACTCGAGCGCGAAGTCATCCATCGTTGCGGAGAAGTCCTTCACGCGATGAACGAAGTGGTTGTAGAACACCACAGCCGGAATTGCGGCAAATAGTCCGGCGGCCGTCGCGATCAGTGCTTCACTGATGCCCGGCCCAACAACTGCCAGGTTCGTGGATCCCGTGGCGCCAATCCGTTGAAACGCGAGAGTGATCCCAACAACCGTTCCAAAGAGACCGATGAACGGGGCCACGCTCGCGGTTGTCGCCAGAAACGTGAGTCGGCGTTCCAACTTGTTAACCTCGGACGTTGCGGCGCGGATGAGGGCGCGGTCGACCGCGTCGAGGCTCTTCAGAATTGGACGAGACGAACCGCCGGGTGGACTCCCACCGGCCTGTCCCGTCTGCCGGAACTGGGCTGTGATTTCGGCGTAGCCAGCCTGGAACACACCGACGAGTGGGCTGGCAGGAAGTGAGGGACAAATAGCTTGCACGTCCGAAAACTTCTGGCTACGACGAAATACGTCGAGAAACGTCGCGGTCTGACGAGCGACGGCTCGATAGGAAATCGTCTTGAACAGGATGATCGCCCATGAGGCGATCGAAAACGCGATCAGAATTGCGAGAACAATCTGGCTGAGGGGACTTGCGTCAGCCAGAATTTGCAGCATGCCTCCGTTCCCAGCGGGCGGGGCAGCGTCCTGCACCTGTAGTGCAAGTAAGGACGAGCCAAACGTATACACCGAATCCTCCGGTACATTGTGGGGGACGGCACCGCTGGGACAGCGCGTCCATGGCAGACTAGCATGCCGCCGGAGGGCTGTCAAACATATGATACGATGGAAGTTCCGCCTACATGCTTCGCCTGCTGCGCATCCGCAACCTCGCCGTGATCGAGGCGGTCGAGGTCGAGCTCGAGCCAGGCTTCAACGTTCTGACGGGTGAAACGGGAGCAGGAAAGTCCATCCTCGTCGAGGCGGTAGGCCTTCTCCTCGGAGCGCGCGCCTCTGCTGACCTGGTACGAACCGGAGAGCCGCAAGCCACACTCGAGGCAATCTTCGAGGCCACCGACGGAACCGAAGTGATTGTCCGCCGGGAAGTCACGAGCCAGGGGCGGAGCCGGTCCTTTATTGACGGAACGCTCGCGACCGCCGGAGCCCTCCGCGAGTTGGCAGATCGTCTGGTCGAGTTGCACGGCCAGCACGAGCATCAGACTTTGCTCGATCCGCTTACGCATCTGCCGCTACTCGACGGCTCTGCTGGACTTGAGGCACTACTGCCGCCAGTGGCGACGGCGTGGACCACCCTGCGCACATTGCGAGAACAGCGGGACCGCGCGCGGATGGACGATCGCGAAAAGGCGGCACGCCTGGATCTCATCGCCTTCCAACTCGGCGAGATCGAAAAGGCCGCGGTGAAACCCGGCGAGGACGAAGAACTTGCGACCTCGAAGCGGGTCCTCGCCAACGCCGAACGCATTCAACGCTTGTGCAGGGAATCCTACGCGGCGCTCTACGAGAGTGATCACGCGGTGTTGTCCGGCCTCGCGCAGGTCTGGAAACGCGTAGCGGAGCTGGCCACCATCGAACCGAAGTTTGCCGATCAGTTGGACACGCGCGAGACGATCAAATCGCAGCTCGAAGACATGGCCTTCTTGTTGCGTCGGTATGCGGACGAAATCGACGCCTCGCCGGTGCGCCTGCAGCAGGTCGAGGACCGGCTGGCGCTCATCGAGCGTCTGAAGCGAAAGCACGGTCCGACGTTGCAGGACGTGATCGCGAGGCGACAGGCGCTGGCGCGGGAGCGCGACATGCTGACCAGGTCAGAGGAGGCTGCCGAGGATCTCGAGCGCCTGCTTGCCGAGGCGCGAGAGCGGTACCTCGAGTTGGCTCGTGATCTCTCGCGCCGTAGACGAACGGCATCGAAGCCGTTCGCCACACAGGTCGAAGCGCATCTGGCGCAGTTGGCGATGGCAAAAACTCGATTCGAAGTACGCTTCGGTAACGAGGACTCGGCCGATGACGCGTGGACTGAACGCGGGATCGACCAGGCCGAGTTTTTCGTGTCGCCAAATGTGGGTGAGGATCTCCGCCCGCTCGCGCGTATCGTATCTGGCGGAGAGCTGTCGCGACTGATGCTGGCGCTGAAGACGATGGCCACTGCCGACGGGTCTGGGAAGACATTGATTTTCGATGAGGTGGACGCGGGCATCGGCGGGGAGGTCGCCGAAGTCGTTGGTCGCAAGCTCCGTCAACTCGGGGATCGATTCCAGGTGCTGTGCATCACGCACTTACCGCAAATCGCCTCTCGAGCCTCGACGCACTACCACATCGAAAAGTCCATCCGCGGCCGTCGCACGGTTACGACAGTTCAACGGTTGGATTCCGGCGGTCGTATAGAAGAAATCAGTCGCATGATCGGTGGGAGCGGAATCACGGAGCCGATCCGGGCGAGCGCCCGCCAGATGCTTGGTATCGATCGCAAAAGGTAAACGGAAAGCGAAAGGCGAAAGCGAAAGTCGTAACGCATGGCCCGGAAATACTTGATCGAGACGTTCGGCTGTCAGATGAACGTGCACGACTCGGAACGTATGGCCGGGTTGCTCGATCAAGCTGGCTACGAGCCGACAACGAACGACGCCGATGCGGATGTCATCGTCATCAACACGTGCAGCGTCCGCGATCACGCCGAGGAAAAGCTCTACACGCGCCTCGGCGAACTGCGAGTGCTGCAGCAGGAGACGGGACGTAATCCGGTTGTTGCCGTCGCAGGTTGCGTGGCGCAACAGGAGGGCGAGTCGTTGCTCACCAACACCAATGGAAAGGTCATTGACGTGGTCGTTGGCACACAGCGGCTGAAGATGCTGCCACTGATGCTGGACCAGGCAGCGCAATCGCCATTTGCCGTGGTCGATATCAACCCGTTGGACGACGTGAGCTTTCCGCTTGGAATGGTGCGCCGGACAGATCCCGTCAGGGCGTACGTGACGATTATCGAAGGGTGCAACGATCACTGCGCGTTTTGTGTCGTTCCCTATACACGCGGCCACGAGCGGATGCGAGCCAAGTCGGATGTCCTGGCCGACGTAAAGGAGGCCGTCGCTGCAGGGCGCAGTGAAGTGCAGCTGCTCGGACAGATCGTCAATCACTATTCGGCTCCCGACGATCCGTACTGCGACTTCGCCCAGCTCCTTGCTGAAGTCGACGCGATCCCCGGGGTGCAGCGAATTCGATTTGCAAGCCCGCACCCCCGCCACACTGGCACCCGCCTGATTGAAGCGGTCAGGGATCTTCCGCGCGTGTGCAAACACCTGCACCTGCCGGTGCAATCAGGGTCGACCCGGGTGCTTCAGGCGATGCGCCGCCGTCACACGCGCGAGGAGTACCTCGATCTGGTTGCGCGTATTCGCGAGTCGATTCCAGGGGTAACGCTGTCGACCGATATGATCGTCGGCTTTCCCGGTGAGACGGCGGCCGACTTCGAAGATACGCTATCGCTAACGGAGGCAGCGCAGTATCACAGCATGTTCTCGTTCAAGTACTCGCCGCGCCCAAACACCCTGGCGTCGAAGCGCATGCCCGACGATGTGAGCGCGAACGAGAAGACGGCGCGCATTGTCGCGTTGCAGGAACTCCAACGCTCGATCCAGACCCGGCTCCATGAGCAAGCGGTCGGAAGCGAGGTCGAGGTCCTCGTCGATTCAGCCAGCCGGCGCCGGGCTCGAGAGCTTTCCGGGAGAACCTCTGGAAACACAGTAGTGAATCTGCCGATGCCGTCCGATACTTCAGGCAGCGCGGCAAGCGATGACTGGATCGGTCGTTTGATGAGGGTGCGTATCACGCGGTCGGGGCCGCACAGCTTGTCGGGAGAGGCCGTCTCGTGGGTCCCCCAGAGCATGGAGACACGGTCATGCTGATCGAAATGAGTATCAAAGGCCTGATGGTGGACCCGATGGCGGGCACGCCGATCGTCATTCTCAAGGACAAACAAGGCGAGCGCGTGCTCCCGATCTGGGTTGGGGTGCCAGAGGCGAACGCGATTGCGCTGCAGATCGAGAACGTGTCGACACCGCGACCGATGACGCACGACCTGCTACGGAACATCATCACGGACCTCGAAGGACGGGTCGATCGCGTTGTCGTCAGCGACCTTCGCGACAACACCTACTTCGCCATCATCCACCTGACGGTGCGTGGCGAGCGCGTCGCCGTGGACGCACGACCGAGCGATGCCATTGCCCTGGCGCTGCGGACCCGGTCGCCCATCCTGGTAGAGGAGTCTGTAATCGAGAGCGCCAGGACGGCCGATTTCACGACTGAGCCAGCCGATAATGAACGGCTCCAGAAATGGCTCGAAAGTCTTGATCCTGAGGAACTTGGCAAATATAAGATGTAAATGTCGGCCGGCCGACGCATTGGTCGATTGACAGGGTTCCAACCCGTCCCTACAATGAGCGCACCTCTTCCCGGAATTGCGCTTCGTGACCTCATCTCCGTCGTACGCGACAACACAGCCGCAGCGCTGGCTGATCGAGCCTGCCCGCCGGGATAAGTCCCGCTCGAGGTCGGTATCGCGATGATCGTGGCCATCGCCAACCAGAAGGGTGGCGTGGGCAAGACCACGACGGCCGTCAACCTTGCAGCGGCTCTCGCGATGCGCGGCCGCAAGACGCTCCTGGTCGATCTCGACCCGCAGGCCAACAGCAGCATTTCGTTCCTCGATCACGGTTCAATCGGCCGGAGCATGTACGACGCGATCGCCGACCCGGCCTGCGAGCTGGCGCAGATCGTCCAGCCGGCGACGACGCTGCAGAATCTGTTCGTCGCGCCCGCCCGCATCGCGTTGGCGAAACTGGAGGCACGGCTGGTGGGGGAGCTGGACGCGCATTTTCGTCTCAAGGACAAGTTGGACAAATTGGCGGGCGAATACGCCCACGTTGTCATCGACTGCCCGCCCGCCCTCGGACTCCTGACCGTGAATGCCTTGGTTGCTGCGACGCATCTCCTCATTCCCATCCAGTCGTCGTATTTCGCGCTCGAAGGTACCGATGACTTGCTCGAGACAATCGAGAAAGTCAGGCAGCGACCGAACCCGGGGCTTCGCATCCTGGGCGTCGTGATCACCATGCACGACAAGCGAACGGCGTTGGCGCGCGATATCCGTGAGCAGATCCAGAAGGTGTTCGGCGGCAAGGTGTTCCGCACTGTCATCAGCAAGAGCGTGCGCCTGGAGGAGAGTCCAGCGTACAAGGAATCCATTTTTACTTTTGCGCCTGAGTCAACGGGCGCAACCGATTACTACAGTCTCTGCGAGGAGGTCATCGAGCGTGCCGAAGCGAGGACTGCCTGAAACGCTGAGAATGCGCCACGATGAGCACTACGTCGAAGCCCTGGCGGCGTCGGCGGGCGAGCCCGTAGGCCGAATGGTCGCGATCGACCAACTCGATCCGAACCCGGACCAACCCCGTCAGGTGATGGGCGATTTGTCCGAACTGATGGCGTCAGTCGCCGAGAAGGGCATCATCGAACCACTGGTCGTGCGGCAACGTGGCCATCGCTACCAGATCATCGCCGGAGAGCGGCGCTATCACGCCGCAGTGCAGGTCGGCCTGCGTGAAGTGCCGGTTGTCATCCGCGAAGTAGACGACGTCGAAGTCATGGAGTTGGCGCTGGTGGAGAATCTCCAGCGCAAGGACCTGACCGCGTTTGAAGAAGCGGAGGCCCTTCAACAGCTCGCCGAGAAGATCGGCCATACGCATGAGGACCTGGCTCGCAAGCTCGGAAAGTCGCGGACCTCTATTACCGAGTCGCTGTCGCTGACGGCGATGCCCGAGGAGGTTCGAAATCTTTGTCGGCTGGCCGACATTACCGCTAAGTCGACGCTTTTGCAGATAGTTAGGCAGGCAAATCCACAGAAAATGATCGCGTTGGTGGAGAAACTGGCTGGCCAAGGTGCGGTGACGCGCCAGTCCGCTCGCCAGGAAACCGCCAAGACAAAGCCAGGCCGGCCGAAGTCGTATGTGTTCGCATTCCGCCCGCCGACGAAGGCCTTCGACCTCCGATTGAGCTTCCGGAAGAGCAAGGTCGAACCGAACGAGATCATCGAAGCACTCGAGAACATCATTCGCGAGTTGAAAGCCGCCAGGCGTCACTGAGAAGCGCGGCATCGTGGACTAGGCGGCGACCTGCCAGACAGGTCGCAGCGGGCCGACCCCGCGTCCGATCCGACGGAAAGCTGTTGTGGGCGCGATCAAAGCATCGTCGGCTGGCCGACATTACCGCTCAGTCGTCGCTTTGCAGCCTTAGGCAGCGAATCCAAGTCGGTTGAGTCTCCGGAAGAACAGGTCGAACTCAACGAGATCATCGAAGCACTCGAGAACATCATTCGCGAGTTGAAAGCCGCAGGCGCCACCGCGAAGCGCCGCATCATGGACGGGCGGCGCTGCCGGACAGCTCGCCAGCGAGCGGCCGGCGCCCAAATCCAACAGCCAGAACAAAAGCGGTCGAGGAAGCAGGCGCGATTGGAGCACCCACAGAGCCAAAAACGGCCTGCCCAGGACTGGTATCAAGGCAGCCGAACTTCGAATAGTTAACATAACGTGTGTTATGCGACGTTGACGAAATCGGCTGGAAAACAGCGCAAAAGCCACCTGCCTCGTATAATCGAGCCGATAACTCTTTAGGAACCCGGCCGCCCCCTGATGCGCATCATCGACCGTTATCTCCTCCGGCAAATGGCCTGGCCGTTCGCGCTCGGCCTGGCTGTTTTCACGTTCCTGCTCATCGTTCCAGAACTGATGCGCTACGCCGAGGACTATGTCTCAAAGGGCGTGTCCCTCTGGATCGTCGGCCGCCTCGTCGCGACCCTGCTGCCGTATTCGCTGGCGTTGACGATCCCGATGTCTGTCCTCCTCGCCTTGCTGGTCGCGTTCGGGCGGCTCTCCGCAGACCGGGAATTCGTAGCACTGCAGGCGTGCGGCGTCAGCCTCTATCGCTTGTTCCGGCCCGTCGCTCTGGTATCGCTGACCAGTTGCCTGGCGACGGCTTACGTCTACATGGTCCTGATTCCAGTCGGGAATCAGACCTTCAGGGAAATCACGTTCAGCATCCTGGCCTCCAGCGCGGAAAACGAGGTCAAGCCACGCGTCTTCTTCGATGGCTTTCCAAGCTTCGTCGTCTATGCTCGGGAATTGCCCCCGGCCGGTGGCTGGGACGGCGTGTTCATTGCCGACAACCGCGCTGGCGAAGGCTCCTCTATCTATCTCGCGCGCCACGGCCGGGCCGTCGTCGATCGCTCCGCGAAAACCGTCGAGATGGTCCTGGAGGGCTGGACGCGTCACGAGGTGGACCCATCGGGCGAGTATCGGGTGTTCCGCGGCGACAACCTCGTACTCAACCTGAGTCCTGAAGGGATGTTTCCAAGCGGCGGCGTGCAGAAGGGTCTGCGCGAGATGTCGGTGCCTGAACTACGCGCCCGCATCGGCATCGTACGAGAGCGAGGCGAGTCACCGCACAATGAGATCTTTGAGCTCCACAAACGCTTCTCGATCCCGGCGGCATGCCTCGTCTTCGGCCTGATCGGCCTCGCGCTCGGCGCAACCAATCGTCGCGACGGCAAGCTCGCGAGCTTCGTCCTGGGAATCGCCGTCATCTTCGCGTATTACCTGTTGCTGTGGTTCGGGCAATCTCTCGTCAGAGGTCAGCTAATCCCCTCGTGGCTCGCCGCCTGGTTGGCCAACCTGGTTCTTGGAGCACTGGGGGTGCTGCTCTTCAAGTGGCGTGGTCGTGTCGCGGATCAGCCAATCCGCTTCTTCATCCCCGAGGCCATTCGCAATCGCATCACGCAACGGACCCAGAGGTTGGGGCGCATCGCGCTCCCCTTCGGGATCCTCGATCGCTACGTGGCGATGACCTATCTGCGTTTGCTGGGGCTGTCGGCGCTGGCACTGGCCGGTGTGTTCTACGTGTCCGCCTTCATCGACTTGTCTGAGAAGGTCTTCAGAGGAACGGGCACGTGGACGATGCTCGGGACCTTCTTCGTTTTCACCACACCGCAATATCTCTATTACATCGTCCCCCTCGCCGTGCTGCTCGCATCGCTCGTCACCGTTGCCATTCTCACCAAGAACAGCGAGCTCGTCGTGATGAAGGCGTGTGGCATCAGCCTGTACCGCATCGCCGTGCCAATGGTGGCCGGGGCGATTGCCGCGGGGACGTTTCTCTTCGGGCTCGAGCAGACCATCCTCGGCCCGGCGAATCGCCGTGCCCAGACAGTCCGCCACGTGCTCGACGGCGGCTCGCCCGAAACATTCGACGTGCTGAATCGCCGATGGGTCGTAGGACGTGATGGGGCGATTTACCACTACGGTTACTTCGACCCCCGTCTTCGGCGCTTCACGTCACTCTGGGTCTACGAGTTCGACGAGGGCATGCGACGCATGACCCAGCGCACATATGCCGACCGGGCGCATTACGCCGATAGCGGGTGGAATCTCGAACGAGGCTGGGCACGTGCATTCGACGTCGGCGGCGGTGAACCCTCTTACGTGCAATTCGTCAGCGCTCAGAGGGCTCTTGAGCCACCCGAGCACTTTTCCACGGAACCACCAGATCCGGAGTTCATGAGTTTCACGCAACTCCGGACCTACACCGAGCAACTCGCGCAAAGCGGATTCGATGTCGTGCGTCAGCGCGTCGCCTTGTATCGCAAGCTCTCATTCCCCTTCGTGACGATCGTGATGACGTTGATTGCAGTGCCCTTCGCCGTCACGATCGGACGAAGCGGCGCTATGGCCGGCATCGGCGTCGGCATCGCAATCGCTCTCGCGTACTGGACGACCATCCTGTTCTTCGCCGCGATGGGCTCAGGTGGGTTGCTGACTCCTGTTCTCGCAGCGTGGGCGCCGAATCTATTGTTTGGTGCAGGAGCCGCCTACCTGCTGCTGACCGTCAGGACATAAGCCCGGCTCGATGATCAGATCTGACTCAGCGGACGTAGCTGATGTCGTCGAGCCACACCTGCCCGCTCCCGCCTTCCTTCGTGTGAACAGTGTCGACGACGAACAGGAGATCGCGCAGGTCCTCGAGCACAGGACGACCTGTCGATGATCCCAGTGGTGTCATCTCGTCGAACGCGATCGTGACAGTCCGCGCTGTCTGGTCCAGATAGACCGACTTTCCCCAGCGACTGTCTGCAGCATTCGCCCTCACTTGAAACATCAGCCGCATGGGCTGCATCGACCGGGCGCTGAACCTCACTCCCTTGAAACGCGCCAGATCTGGAGTGGACGCGATCACGCCGGCGACGTAGGGTCCTTCCGACAAGGTTCCGCCAAGGCCGTAACGCAGGGCCAACTGAGTACCACCGACGCTCGGTGCCACAGTGAGCGTACCTTCCGATCGGACGCTCTTCTCAATGCGCCAACTAGTGGCGGGGCCATTCGAATACACCGAAAGCGTGTCGGAGACGGTAAACTCGTTCGATGACTCCGGCGCCGGACGAACGCCTACGTAAATCGGATTCGTCACCACCCAAGGAATAGGCGTGGCGCCGGGCGCGCGAGCGACATCGATTTCGACGCGATATACAGCAGGCATCGATGGAGCTTCGTAGGCGAGGGACGGCGATGGACCCGAAGCGACCGTTTTTCCGTCGGACAACAACCTGATCGTGGACCCGGCCGGGGCATTCGATTCGACCTGCAACATGGCGGGACCATTGAGTGGCAGGTAGTCGCCCATGCTTGCGCGATGCGCGCCGCTCCCGGCGGTAAATGCGACTACTCCCGGACTCGCCAGTGCGTCGATCGTCGAGTAGACGTGACCTGCGCGAATGGCGTCGAGCACGTTGTGTGCGTCTTCGGGCGCATCTCCGGTCAATTGGGTAAGAGGGAGGGCGATAGAAAACGTGCGAAACACCTGTTCGTACGACGGGAGGTGCAACCGGAACGAGCGACCATAGGGATCGGTGCCCGGGCCAACGCGTGCGTGCGCATCAGCGGCGGCAACTGCGACAACGGGGCGATTTCCCACGAGCATGTCCCAACGGCTCATCAGATCGTTTGGCCGATCAAGCAGCGTCGCGAGTGCGGGCGCGCGTCGAAACGGATACATCAAGACGGCGCGACCGATCGAGCCCCAGTCCTCATCCCGCCATTGGCTGTCGGCATTCATCCATTCGATGCCATCGATTGCGGCGTTCCAATCAGTCCAGCCAAGTTGCGCGCGTGTGGAGTCTGGATGTGCCGCGATCGACATGCCGCCCATACGGCGCACGTCTTCGAGCACATCTCCGACTTCCCCACCGAGCGGATACGGTGATAGGGGAAGCTCCAGCGCCACAACGTGCCCACCGTTGGTGCTGATTTCCACCGCGTCGATACAAAGGACGCCGGAGCGATACACAGGAGTGTCCGATCCGCGGGTGGCATCGCCGTGGTCGGTGATGATGACGAATTGCAACCCTGCCCGGCGGGCGGCGGCGGCGACGTCCTCGACGGTGCCGGTACCGTCAGATCGGCGAGTGTGCACGTGAATCACGCCGCGAACCGGAGAGGCGCCTGCGCCTATCGGCGACAGCGCCACCGGTGATGCGGGCAACATCAAATACCACGTCACACCGACAACGATCGCGACCGCAATGGCCAGCCATCTGGTCTTCATGCCCGCGGGTGAAACTGGTCGTAGATGTTGCGCATCCGCTGCTCGAGCACGTGTGTGTAGATCTGTGTCGTTGAAAGGTCGGCGTGTCCCAGCATCATCTGAATCGCACGCAGGTCGGCTCCTCGTTCGAGCAGGTGCGTCGCAAACGAGTGACGAAGCATATGCGGGCTGAGCGATTTCGTAATGTCCGCTTGGCGCGCGTAGCCTTTGAGGATCTTCCAGAAGCCGACTCGCGTCAGGCCGACTCCTCCCCCTCGCGCGTTCACAAACAGACGCGAACTGCGGCGCCGTCCAAGCAGCGCCGCGCGCGACTCCTGCAGGTATCGCTTCACCCACGCGGCCGCCTCGTCGCCAATCGGAACGATCCGTTGCTTGTCGCCCTTGCCGGTGCACGTGATATAGGACGCATCCAGATGAACGTCGGCGGGACGCAGCGCAACCAGCTCGGAGACTCTCATGCCCGTGGCGTACAGCAACTCGATGACGGCTCGGTCGCGAAGACCGCGAGATGTTGAGACATCGGGCTGCGCGATGAGGCGATCGACGTCTTCGACGGATAAGTAGCGAGGAAGCACCTTCCACGCGCGTGGCGGGCGGAGATCCTCTGATGGATTTGCGCGCAGCCGTCCATCGATCAACAGGAAGCGGTAGAAACCTCGATAACACGCCACCGCTCGTGCCACCGATCGAGGCGATCGCCCCTGGGACATCAAGTCGCGCACCAGCGCTTCGAGGTCCTGCCGTGATAAATGTTCAACGCTGCGGCCGCGCCCCGCGGCGAACTCCGCCAGTCCATTCAGGTCCCGCGCGTAGCTCTCGATCGAATTCGCCGCGAGACGGCGTTCGACCGTGAGATGCGTCAGGTATGCGTCTAACGCCGATACAGTGTTGGTCACAGGCGGTTCCTGCCGGGTTTCCTGGCCACCCTCTCCGGATAGAATTGTAGTCGTATGCCCGTGCGTTCAAAGTGGCAGTCGCTGCCCACTGAGGCCATCAATGCGTTCAGTCTCGGCATCGACAAACTCGCCGCGGACGACATCGTCGACCTGATGCTCAACGAGGATCGCAAGATGCTCGACGCCGTGCGTCGTGAGCGCGAGCGCATCGCGGTCGGTGTCGAGATGATCGCGGCAGCGCTGCGCAAAGGCGGACGGATCGTATTCGTGGGCGCCGGCACGAGCGGACGATTGGGCATCCTCGAATCGGCGGAGATGCCGCCCACGTTTGGTACTGAGCCAGACAGCATTCAAGCAGTGATGGCGGGCGGTCGCGACGCTATTTTTGCCGCCAGGGAAGGCGTCGAAGATCATTACGAGGAGGGTGCGCGAGCAGTCTCGCGTCTCCGCCCTTCCAAGAAAGACATCGTCATCGGCGTTTCAGCGAGCGGCATGACGCAGTTCGTGCGCGGCGCGCTGACAATCGCGAGAAAGGTTGGCGCCCGAATCATTTTCGTGACGTGCGACCCGGGCACCGAGTTGCAGACCTTCGTCGATCTGACCATCGCTCCAGGCGTGGGCGCCGAAGTGATCGCTGGCTCAACGCGGCTGAAAGCTGGTACTGCAACGAAACTCGTGCTCAACATGCTGACCACTGGAGCGATGATCCGGACCGGCAAGACGTACGGCAACCTGATGGTTGACGTACAAACCGGATCCGAGAAGCTCAAGGATCGAGCGCGGCGAATCGTGAACATCGTGACCGGGCTCGAATACGAGGACGCCGATCGCCTGCTGAAAGTGGCGCATTGGAATGTCAAGGCCGCCATTGTCATGCAGAAGACCGGGCTGTCGTACACGAAGGCGCTTTCACGTCTGCGGAAGGCACACGACTCGATGCGCGAAGCTCTCGGCGAGGATATCGAGCCGCGCCTCCGTGGATTGCTCCAGGGCCATGCCGAGGCTGCTGCGGTCGCGAATGAATTCAGCTCCGTGAGGCCTGGCGAGACGGCAACTCGCAAGCACTTGCGGTCATAATGCCTCGGCGGCGCCGCGGTCCAGATACACCTCGACACGGCGATGAACCTGCAGGAACGACGCCGGCAGCTGCGTCGTAAGCGGCCCACGCGACATTGCCGCAACGGCTTTCGCCTTTCGCTCCCCGGTCGCGATCAACATGATCGTGTCGGCGCGAAGAATGGTCGCCATCCCAATCGACAGCGCTTCCCTCGGAACGCGAGCCACGACGCCGCCGAACGGCCCCGCATTCTCCGCCCGCGTTGAGTCAAGGAGTGTGACTCTGTGCGTGCGCGCCTTCAGCGCGGCACCAGGCTCGTTGAACCCGATGTGTCCGTTCACACCGATCCCCAGCAGCAGCAGGCCCAGGCCGCCGCACGCCGCAATCGTCTCCTCATACCGTTCACATTCCATGTCGGGATCGGCGACGATACCGTTGAGACTATGGGTACGCCCCGGGTCGAGGTTGATGCCCGACAGCAGATGTTCTGTGAGAAAGCGGCGGAAGCTCCCCGCCTGTGATGCGTCCAACCCAACAAATTCGTCCAGGAGGAACGCGGTGGCCCGCGAAAAGTCCGCCTCCCCTGCCGAGTGGAGACGGCACAACTCGGTATAGGCATCAACCGGCGTTCGACCCGCGGGCAGGCCGAGCACGAGGTCAGGCACGCGACGCAGCACATCTGCGACACGACGCGCGACCGCCCGACTCGCCTCCGCTGCGCTTTCGAAAATCGTGACGTCCAACGTCGTTAGCGATAGGAAGGAAGCACCAGCGTCCCGCGCGCCGCAGCCAGGGCCAGGGTCACGGCGCCTTGCGCGGGGTCGACCTCGAGAGGCCGCACCTCACTTCGCGGTGCGATTTCTGCCATTCGCTCACTGACATCCGCGAAGAGCGCCGGAATAGCTTTGAAAATTCCGCCCGCCAGGATGGTCGGAAATACGTCGCCTCTCATGCCGAGCCTCGTCACGACTGATGCCGCCGCACTGACCAGTTCTTCGCCCGCGCGTGCCAGGATGTGCGCCGCAACCGCATCGCCCGCGAGCATGGCTTGCTGCACGACGTTCGCGAGCCCCGCCACGAGGGGCCGCTGGAGGCCGCGATCGTAGATGGCGTGAATGAGTTCAGAGGGTGTCGCCACACGCATTTCGGCAAGGACGAGATCGGTCAACCGCGTTGCGGGTCCGCGCCCGTCGTACTGTCGCACGACAGCCGACAATGCCGCACGGCCGATCCAGAACCCGCCACCCTCATCCCCCAGCACGTACCCCCAGCCTCCGGCCCTGCAGGCGCGTCGATTGCCATCCACGCCATACGCGATCGACCCGGTTCCCGCGACGATGACGACGCCGGGCTGCTCTCCAGCGCCGGCGACGAGTGCAATCAAGGCGTCGTTCACGACAACGACACGCGACTTGAAGCCGATCCGGCGCATGATTTCCTGAACAGACTGCGCGTCGCTGGGGCGATCGACGCCGGCGATTCCCAGACAAATCGCGTCGGGGCGAACGTCATCGCGCCCGAGCGTCTCCTCCATGAGCCGATGCAAAACTTTTTCGACTTCGAGTTCGCCAGAGGCCTGGAGGTTGGCGCCGCCGCCGTGCGACTGCGCGAGCACGCGACCGTTGCCGTCAGCAAGAAGGCACACGGTCTTCGTGCCGCCAGCATCGATGCCCAATACGTACATCGTGAGTGCGCCAAGTATGGTACATTCAGCAGGTTCGATGGCGTACGGCCGTAGTCGGGCTCGCAGCCCTCTCCCTCCTGCGGGCACCTCGATTCAAGTCGGGTTCGCACTCGTGATCGTCCTCGCAGCCTGTGTTGCCGCTGTGACGGCTAGCGGTGCGCCTGTGCGTGCGTTCTGGATATCACCGTCCGCGATGACGTCAGCGGCGAGTATTCAACGCGCGATCGCTTCGGCAGCGACTGCCGGATTCGACGCCGTGGTCGCGCCGCTCACAATCGGAATGCGAAGCGACGCCGACTCATTCGATGCGGGAGCAGAGTTACTGCGTCAGGCGCGCGAGCGCGGGATGGCCGCGCACCTGTCGATTACGGTGAACGTCGCGGCTTCGGTCGGCGAGCTCCCGGCTTCCCGCGATCACGTGATTTATCAGCATCCCGAGTGGCTGATGGTTCCCAGGCAAGTCGCGGCGGAAATGCTGAAGATCGACACGCGGAGCCCTGCGTATCTCGGGCAGATCACGCGATGGACACGCGCGAACGCCGATCGCGTAGAGGGCGTATACCTGTCGCCGCTCGATCCCGCGGCCGCCTCCTACCTGGTTAGTGCCATTACGGCTGCTGTTGAAGGTTACGCCGTCGACGGTCTCTATCTCGAAGCTGTCGACTTTCCGGGAGACGATTTCGATTACAGCCGGCACGCGATGGAACTGTTTCGGACGCGAATGAGATCGTCGTTATCAACGGCCGAACGAGCACGCCTCGACGAGATTGAAGCAATCGACCCCTTCGCGTATCCGGAGGAATTCCCGGACGAATGGCGGGCATTCAGGGAGTCGGCGTTAACCGCGGTGCTCGAGCGGCTGCGGACGGCGTTGTCGGCGGTCAGCCCAACCATGTCTATAGCCGCCGCGGTTCGCTCAGATATCGACTCATCGCTGGTCTCTCACTTTCAGGCGTGGCGGACGTGGCTTGCGAAAGGGATCGTCGATCGGGTCGGGTACCGAAGCCTGGGGACCGTGCTCCTGTCTCCAGACGGTATGTTCGCGTCCACTCCCGACCGCCTTCCGGCTGTCCAGGCCGCCGGCACCGGCGGCCCGCGATAGGGGCACGCCGTGGCGCGAACATTCGCCGCGGCGTATCAGGTGCTCGATCGCGCGATCGCCGACAAGGCGTTTCCGGCCGCGGTCGTTGAAGTAGGGACCGCGCACCAGCCGATCTGGCGGCACGCCTTCGGCCAGCTCACCTTCGAATCCGCCGCTCCAGCAACTCGCGCGGACACGATCTTCGACCTCGCCTCGCTCACCAAGGTTCTCGCCACTGCCTCGCTCACTATGCGAACTGTGGAACGAGGCGGGCTGGGTCTCGACGACCCCGTCGCGATGCACATGTCGCTCTGGCGTGATACGCACTCCGGCGCACCAGTGACCATCCGCGATCTGCTTGCGCACTGCAGCGGGCTGCCCGCGCATCTGCCCTTCTACCGGGAACACACGGGGCGAGTGGCATATGAACAGGTCATCTGCGCGACGCCATTCGCATACGAGCCACGATCAACGTCGATCTACAGCGACCTCGGGTTCATGCTTCTCGGCTTCATCCTCGAGGACATCGCTCCCCTGCCGGTCCAATTCGATACCTTGATGCAGCAAATGGGTGGCATCCAGGACTTGCAGTTTCATCCACCGAAGGCATGGCGCACGAAGGTGGCACCGACGAGGCACGACGAATGGCGACGTCGGCTGCTGATAGGAGAAGTCGACGATGACAACGCGTGCGCGCTGGGAGGGGCCGCCGGGCACGCGGGACTCTTTGGGACGGCGCAGTCAGTTGGCGAATGCGCGCGCCACTTCCTTCAAATCCTCGACGGGAGACAGGGCGTGGTTCAAGAGCAGACGCTGCGCTCCTTCATTGCGAGGCGCGCAGATGTCCCCGGAAGCTCGCGGGCGCTCGGCTGGGACACGATGCTCCCGACATCCTCATGTGGGACGCGCATGTCCGCGCGTGCGTTTGGACACGTTGGATTCACAGGAACATCGCTGTGGATCGATCCGGACGCCGCGATATACGTCGTGCTGCTGACCAACCGCGTCTATCCCAGCCCAGTCAACGACGCGATCAAGCAGGTGCGGCCGGCATTACATGACGCGGTAATGGGTGAGTTGCTGTCGTGAGTAATTCCTTCGACGCTTGCGACGTGGGAACTGGGGAGCTGAGCTAGCGTCCGCCCGTTGGCGAGGACCCGCGTCCGCCGACTGGTGAGAAGCCGCCGCGTCCGCGAGGACTGCTCGGCGCGGGTGCAGGGTTTCCACGCCCACCAGGCAATGCAGCTCCCCCTCGCCCACCCGCTGCCCCCCCGCGTCCACCGGGAGCCTGTGCTCCTCGTCCACCTGCGGCAGTCGTGGCTGCCACCGCCATGAAGATCCACTCGTTGTACTTGCTCTTGCCGTTGTAGAGACGGAACGACGTGTCCGTACTCTTGCTCGCGACGGCCAGGACGCCTCCGCCGGCTTGGGCACCCGCGGCCTGGCCAGCAGCCGTCAGCGGGCCGCGGCCACCCGGCATCCCGGTCGTCCCAGTCGGTCCTCCGCCGCGACCGAACCCGAGAGGAGTGCCCTGCGCGCGGCCTCTTGCTTCCGGCGTGGTCGATGCGCTTCCGGGCCCGCGGCCTCGTTGTGCATCGAGCGTTTGCTGTGGTGTTGTGCTCAGGGCTTGGGCAAGCTCGGGGCTACCCGGTCCCATGAATCGAAAGTCATCACCCGTGATGGGATCCTTGTACTTCTTTCGAAGGAAGCGCTGGTCGATCAAGACGTCGACGTCAGGGGGCAACGCGTTGCCGTACTTGCGTTGAAACATCCCGATGGCCCGTGCGTACTGTTCCCCACGGAAGACCAGTTCGGCCTCGCGCTCGCGGCGCGCGACGGTCGAATACACCGGCATCACAGTGCTGAGGACGATGGCCATCACCGCCATGGCGACCAGCAAAGCCGCCATGGCGTAGCCCGATTCGCACCGCCGCGCGTGCATCGTCACTCCATCGCTATTGAGTGACCGTGACCGTCACGACAGCCGAACTGGCTGCACCCCCAATGTTGGTTTGGGTGGCACGAGCCACATATGTGCCAGGCGTCGCGTAACGGTGGCCAACAGTCGATGTTGAAGTAATTGCACCCAGATTCTGACTGCTGCCATCGCCAAAATCGATCGAGACGTTTTGAGCGCCTGAAGCCGGCGTGACAGTGAAGTTGAAGTTCGCGCCGATCTGCCCTGACGTTGGGTTGACCGTGAGTGAAATAGCACCGCCCGGAGTGATTTGCGCGGTGCCCGATACCGTGCCCGCTCGAGCCGTCACCGTAGTTGCGCCGTTCGTGACCAGTTCGACCGTGGCTTCACCATTCGCATTCGTCGTCGCCTGTGTTGCCGACAACGTGCCAAATGTCGTCGAGAAGCTCACTGGCACGTTGGGCAGTCTGTTGCCACTTGCATCCAGGACCACAGCAGTGAGTACCACCGTCCCACCGCTCGGCGGCACAGTGGACGGATTTGCACTGAGCGCAACGGTTGCTGGTGCCTGAATAATGATCTTCAGCGTCGCTGACTTTGCTGCCGCCCGAGCAGTGACGTTGGCTTCCCGGTTCGTGCTCAGTTCAACTCGCGCTTCACCATTGGCATCCGTGTTCGCAACGGTCGCGGACAAGTTGCCTGCATCCGTTGAGAAGTTCACCGGCACGTTGCGAAGCCTGTTGCCGTTAATGTCCAGGACAGACGCAATGAGCGTGACCGTTCCACCTCCAACTGGCACCGAGTTTGGAATGGCGTTCAGCACCACTGTTTCCGATGCTGCGGCTCCGACGGTGATTTTTACTGAATTACTGCCCGACACCGCCGTCGTCGCGGCACCGTTGCCTCCACCCGACGGCGGCGGTGCGCCCGAACCGATCGAGCCTGAAGACGCTGTTACGTCGGCTACGCCCGAGACGTCACCGGCCACGAACGTCGCGACCGCATATCCGTTCTTCGTTTGCGCTTCGATCGGCTCCATGCGACCGAGGTTCGTTGTGAAGCGGACGGTGGTGCCATTTTGGACAGCTGTACCACCTTGTTCAGAGACGAATGCGGTGACCTCCGTCGTCCCGCCAAGCGGCACAATGCTGTTCGCGACCGAGATCGTGACCGCCGAGCCGGAAGGCGCGGTCAAAGGCACCGTATCGCATGCACCTGCCACAAGGGCGAGCAGCACGGCGCAGCCAAAACTGATTCGACTCATCGTCATTCCCATTCAGAGTAGGGCTTGCCATCGAGCCCTGTTTGATCGGAGCCGCTCTTCACGTCTGAGATCCCCGGCTCGGCCGCAGGATTCGCCGCGTCCGGCTCCGACGGGATCTGCTGCCACGTCTCCGCCGAATTAGTAAATGGATCGCGGGCTATCATCCTCAAGTACTTTTCGGTAACCAGTGTCTGCAGATCTGTCGGGTACTTCCCTTTGTCGGCGTAGTACTCGTCGATCGCCTTTCGCATCTGGAAGAGGTCTTCGGCAAGCGCCGCTTCCTTGCCACGTTGCACGCTGTTGCCGTACACCGCGAGGCTGATGCTTGCCAGCAAGACGAGCAGGACCATCACGATCAACAACTCGATGAGCGTAAAGCCACGCGACTGCGTACGAATACTTCGCACCATTGCCTTACCAGTCTTTGTATTTCGTCCCGTCGAGCGCGGTCCCTTCGCTCTTCGTGTAGACGTCGAAGACGTTCTGTCCACCCCAGGATGTCGAGTCAGGATCATCCTGATACGACCGCAGCCCCCATTCGTCCATCGTGATTGGATCGACAGGGACGCGACGCAGGAACTTCAGCTTCCGGCCTGACGCGTCGTTCGCCACTGACACACCGTCAACAAGCGTCTCGAGATCCGGTGGATAGCCTTCGTTGGCCGGCTCGAGTTCGGTCGAAGGAATGAGTCCCTGATCGACCGCATCCTTGAACTTATCGAGAGCCGTGCGCATCTCACGCAAGGCGCGGCGCAGTTCTACTTCACGTTGCCGCTGCGCCGTGACCTGGGCGAGCGGCATCACCGTTGACGCCAGCACGAGCAGAATCGCTGTCACGATGACGAGTTCAATGAACGTGAAGCCTTGCTGCTTGTTCACGGCACTCTTACCGGCGCCACCGCGGCAAATTGCAGACTGACCGGTGCGCCATTGGGTCCGCTCGCCGATCCGGTGACGGCGAGGTTAGCCGGACCCGACGCCACTGACTCGAAGAGCAATCCGGCAAGCAAGCCTGTTCCTGCTACGCCTGTCACGTCGCCGCGGCGAACGATGGCGATGTCCACCCGGCCAGCCACCGGGTCAGGTTGCTGGCTGAACGAGGCGCCCACGCCTCCCGCGCGCATGAAGCTGCCCTCTTGCACGTTCACCAACCGAACCACAGCGGGGTTGTACGTGACCGTCAGCGTGATACCGGATAACTGAGAGGCGCCCGTGATCGAAACTGGAACCAGATACGGACCGCCTCCCAAGCGGAATTCGGGGCCAGGAACGGACATCACGATCTGCCCTGCTGACACGGCAGTGGGTCCCGGTACTGGTGCGCCTGCCGGAGGCACTGGAACGGGCGATGCGGCGCCAGTTTGTGGGGCGGCTGGTGGATTCGCCGGAATCTGTGGTGCGGCAGGTGGTGCAAGCGGCGGAGCTGTTGCAGGAGGAGCGGCTGGTGCTGCCGGTCCCGCTGCAGGCGCCCCCGCGGGCGCTTGTCCAGGCGCAGCGCCGCCTTGTGCCGGCTCGGCGGCGGCTGGCAGGGCCTGACCGATAAGCGGTGGTGGGCCGCTG
>Ga0075430_100000476_pt1 | contig 30038 bp, 24 predicted proteins | sample RhiMetdeltSRZDD4_FD_75294 | JGI IMG/M metagenome (GOLD analysis project Ga0075430, IMG submission 75294) | Populus rhizosphere microbial communities from Tennessee, USA - Rhizosphere MetaG P. deltoides SRZDD4 | ecosystem: Host-associated > Plants > Roots > Rhizosphere > Soil | place: USA... | reverse complement strand
ACGGCCACGTCCATCATCTTGGGGTTGGGCAGGTTAAGACCGTTCATCAGCGTCACATACTGATCGAGTGATTTCATCTGCAGGCGCGGGTTGAACGCCTTCTCTTCGCCGATGGTGGAGACGGTCTCGCCCTTGTAGTCGTGAGCCGGGAAAACCATGGTCTCGTCGGGCAGCTTCAGCAGCTTGTTGAAGATCGAGTCGTATTGCGCGCGCGGATCGCCGTTCTGGAAATCGGTCCGGCCGGTGCCGCGGATAAGCAGCGTGTCGCCGGTGAAGACCCGGTCCTGCATCAGGAACGAATAGGAATCGTCGGTGTGTCCCGGCGTATACAGCACGTCGAGCGCGACGCCCTCGATGGTGAGCTTGTCGCCTTCCGAGAGCCGCATCGACACGACGTCGACCTTGCTCATGTCGCCCATCACGGTGATGCATTGGGTGCGGTCGCGCAGAGCGCCGAGGCCGGTGATGTGGTCGGCATGCAAATGGGTGTCGACCGCCTTGACCAGCTTGAGATCGAGCTCGTGGACCAGCTGGATGTAGCGATCGACCTTTTCCAGCACCGGATCGATAATCAGCGCCTCGCCGCCGTGCCGGCTGGCGAGCAGGTAGGTGTAGGTCCCGGAGACGCTGTCGAAGAGCTGGCGGAAGATCATGGCGTCCTCCTCTGAGATATCGAATCTCCTAAGAGACTGACGCTAAGATAATTCTTCCCTTATTCGGCTGAAAGAGGCTCGAAAGTACTACTCTTGGTAGGTGTTGTCCGCAGTCGCGCGGCTGACCGTGCGGGGTGCCTGTGATGATCTCGTCACGCGGCGGGGCAGACATGGCCTATTTCGGGCCGGTCGCCGCGGGGAGGTCATTGCGCGATCCCCATTCCGACCACGAGCCGTCGTAGAGCGCGACGGGTTTCTTGCCGAGCGCTTCGAGCGCGAGCCACATGGTCGCCGCCGAAATCCCGGAGCCGCAGCTGGTGATCACCGGTTGCTCGACGTTCACGCCGCCGGCCGCGAACGCCTTGCGCAGTTCGTCGGCAGGCAGGAGCTTTCCGTCTTTCACCAGCTCGGTATACGGCACGTTGACCGAACCCGGGATGTGGCCGGGCCGCACGCCGGGCCGCGGCTCCGGCGCGTCGCCGCGGAAGCGGTCGGCGGGGCGCGCATCGACGACCTGCGCACTCTTGTCGGCGAGCACGGACTGAATCTTCGGCAGCGCCGCCACGATGTCGGGGTTCATGCTGGCGGTGAACTTACGCGGGGGACGGGTCACCAGTCCGGCCTCGATCGGGCGGCGCTCGGCTTGCCATTTCGGCATGCCGCCTTCGAGGATGCAGACGTTTTCGACGCCGAACAAACGAAACGTCCACCACACCCGCGGCGACGAGAACATGCCCAGCCCGTCGTAGATCACCACCGTGTCGCCATCGCCGATCCCCAGCGCGCCGACCTTCGCCGCGAAGATTTCAGCCGACGGCAGCATATGCGGCAGGCTCTGCGCGTGATCGGAGACATCGTCGACGTCGAAGCGCACGGCGCCCGGGATGTGGCCGGCGACATAGTCGGCGGCGGCGTCGCGTTTGTGTGCTGGCAGATAGTAGGAGCCATCGACCACGACGAGGTCGGGTGCACCGAGACGGGAAGCCAGCCACTCGGTGCTGACCAGCCAACGGCTCGACTGGGATGACTCGGTCATGGTTCTCTCCCCGCTGTAGCGCGTTACCGGCGCTTCGGGCAGGGCCCGAATCACCGACGCTTTGACGCTGACCGTATCGGAGTACGGTGCGCCTTTTCCGCATACTTGGCCCTCGGCAGTGGGCGTTATGCCTCCGTTAACATGTCTGGTTGCGCAATGGGAGTTTCCGGGGGGAACTTCCATGCGCATTACTGTCGCTGCACTTCTGGTACTCGTGGCTGGCGCTGCGTCCGCAGCCGATCTGCGGCCGGTGCCGATCCGAACGCCGCTGGTACAGACCGGCATCTGGACTGGCTTCTATCTGGGCGTGAACGTCGGTGGCGGCTGGTCGAACGCCGACTCCGAATTCAGCACCGCCGGCTTCCCGTCGTTTGGGACCGTCGACAACCACATGGCCGGCGTGATCGCCGGCGGCCAGGCCGGCTACAACTGGCAGACCGGCTCGTGGGTGATCGGCGTCGAAGCCGACTTCCAATACAGCGGCATGAAAGGCGGCATCAGCGCGCCGTGCCCGGCCGGTCTTTGCGCGGCGAACTTTGACCAGAACATGCCCTGGTTCGGTACGGCGCGCGGCCGCCTCGGCTATGCCTCCGCAGGCTGGCTGCTCTACGCAACCGGTGGCTACGCCTATGCGCGGCTCGAGACCAACGCCTCCGCGTCGGCCGGGGGCCTTTCGGCCAGCGTTCAACGCGAAGAAAACCGGGGTGGCTGGACCGCCGGCGGCGGCATCGAAGTGGCGTTCACGCAAAACTGGAGCGCCAAGGTCGAATATCTCTACATGGATTTCGGCACGCGCGACACCAGCTGGATCTTCACGGGTCTGCCGACCATTACCGACAGCACGCGGCTGCACTCGAATATCGCGCGCGGCGGCGTGAACTACCGGTTCTGAGGAACAATCCAAAGTTGGGTGCTCGCGCGTCGTCAGGCGCGGGCATAGCCCATCAAAGACGGGCGTGAACGCCCTTACCACCCGCGCATCCATCATCTTGCGCAGAAGGTGGATTGCCGGGTCTCGCCGCTTTGCGGCGGCCCGGCAATGACGGCTGCCGGTGGTCTCTGGCGCTGCCGACTCGTTACTTGTCCTGGTACGGGATCTTCAGGCTCGACTTGCGCTCGAGCCACGCCGGCACCGGCAGGTTCTTGGAGCGCAGGAAGTCCGGGTTGTACAGCTTCGACTGGTAGCGCGTGCCGTAGTCGCACAGCACCGTCACGATGGTGTGTCCTGGTCCGAGCTCCTCGGCGAGACGGATTGCGCCGGCGATGTTGATTGCGGTCGACCCGCCCATGCACAGGCCTTCGTGCTCCAGAAGATCGAAGATCAGCGGGATCGCCTCTTCGTCAGGGATCAGGTAGGCCTTGTCGACTTTGATATCTTGAATGACCGGCGTCACGCGGCCGAGACCGATGCCTTCCGACACCGAGCCGCCTTCGCTCGCCTTGGCTTCGCCGTGTGCGAACAGGTTGTACATCGCGGCGCCCTTCGGGTCGGCGACGCCGATGACGATGTCCTTCTTCTTTTCACGCAGGTAGGTCGAGGTGCCGGCGATGGTGCCGCCGGTGCCGATCGAGCAGATGAAGCCGTCGATCTTGCCCTGGGTGTCGGCCCAGATCTCCGGGCCGGTCGAGACGTAGTGTGCCTTGCGGTTGTCGAGATTGTTCCACTGGTCGGCGAACAGCACGCCGTTGTTTTCGCTCTTGCGCAGTTCGTCGGCGAGCCGGCGCCCCACGTGCTGGTAATTGTTGGGATTGCCGTAGGGCAGGGCCGGCACCTCGACCAGTTCGGCGCCGAACAATCGCAGCGCGTCCTTCTTCTCTTGGCTCTGCGTATTCGGGATCACGATGACTGTGCGATAGCCGCGGGCACTCGCGACCAGCGCGAGGCCGATGCCGGTGTTGCCGGCCGTCGCCTCGACCACCAGCCCACCGGGCTTGAGGTCGCCGCGCTTTTCCGCTTCCAGGATCATCTGCCGCGCCGGCCGGTCCTTGACCGACTGGCCGGGGTTCATGAACTCGGCCTTGCCCAGGATGGTGCAGCCGGTCGCCTCCGACGCGCGCTTGAGCTTGATCAGCGGCGTGTTGCCGATGGCGTCGACAATATCGTCACGAATGGGCATGCGGTTTCAATCCGGGTGTCGGGAACGCGAAACTAGATGACCGGCCCCGAGGCCACAAGATCACGCGAGTAGGGGAGTTATTGCAGCAATTCCACGGTCTTGCGCACGACCGCTGCCGGCGTCGCGTAGATTTCCTGCACCAGCGTCTGGACGCGGGCCCCGGTCACTGACCTGATTTCGAACTTGGCCTTGGCGGCATCGGCCAGGAAATCCGGGTCCTGCATGGTGGCGGTGAAGGCGGCGCGCAGCGCCTCGACGCGGTCCGGCGGCGTGCCGGGCGGGAGGGCGAACGGCCATGCCATGACCTGACGGCTGAACATCAGCTTGAAGATGGCGCGGTCCTCGTCGGTCCTGGCGAGGTCCATGATCAGCGGCGTGTCGGCCAGCTCGGGGTGCTTCGACAACCCCATCTGGAACAGGATGTTGAATTTCTTCTCCGGCAGCCAGGTCGGATGCGTCGCTTTCACGCTCGACCACGACCAGCTGCAGCGGCCTTGCACCTCCTGGCGCTCCATCGCGAGGTCGATGTCGTTGCCGCCGGGATAGCCGGTGACCACCTTGAACTTCGTTCCGAGGACGCCGTTCACCACCTTGGGAAACTGGTAGGTGTCAGCGCCGATGCCGGATGCGCCGACCACAAGCTCGCGCTCCAATACCTGCTGATAACGCTCGACCCCGGCGGTGTGCCAGGCGACGCAGATGCTCACCTCGTCATTGGTGCTGCCGATCCAATTGAACCGCGTGGTGTCGAACTGCGCCGACTTGTTGTCGAACAGGGGCTCGTAGATGATGCCGCGGTTGAATGTGCCGAGCACCAGCCCCTCCTTGGGCGCGGCGTTGTAGAGGAAATTGGCGAGCCGGATGCCACCGCCGCCGGTCATGTTCTTTGGCACGAGCACCGGATTGCCCGGTATGTGACGGCCCATGTGACGCGACAGGATGCGCGCGTAGGCGTCGTAGCCGCCGCCGGCGCTGGTGCCGACATAAACCTCGATGGTCTTGCCTTTGTAGAATTCCGCAGATGTTTGCGCCTGCGCTGGCGTCGCAAATACGACGGCAATTGCGATGGCGCGTGCGGATTGTTCGAATGCACCGGAATGGGGAAAGATTGTCGAAACCATAGGTTTGCGATGCATCATTTTTCCCACGTGCGAGCCCGGAGGTTCGCCGAATGGATTCACAGATTCTTACCGTAGCAGACCTAGATCTCGTGATGAGACATCAGAGTTCCTGCCATTAGCATTGGGACCATTGAAGGTCCTGCCATTTGCGGCAAACGGGCTAGAGAATGAATCTCGACATTCACACGCTGTTCTTGGTCACGATTAGTGTCGAGACGATCCTTGGGCTGCTGCTGCTGTTTGCCTGGGTGCAAAACCTGCAGATCCGCGCCGTGGCCTGGTGGGGAGCCGCGCATTTGATGCGCGCGGGCTCGATCATCCTGTTTGGAATGTATGGCGAGGTATCGCAGGCAATCTCGATCGACCTCGCCAACGTCATTCTCTTCCTCGCCTTTGCCGTGACGTGGACCGGCGCGCGGGTGTTTGACGGGCGCAGGCCGCTGCCGCTGGCGATCGTTGCCGGTTCGGTGGTGTGGCTGGTGGCGAGTCATGTGTCCGTCATCAGCCAGCATTTCGAATTTCGCTTCCTGATCGCGTCCGGCATTATCACCACATACACATGGCTGACCGCCTACGAGTTCTGGCGCGGACGCGCCGAGCCGTTAGTGTCGCGTTGGCCGGCGATCTTCCTGTTGTTCGCGCACGGCTCGCTGTTCCTGCTACGGACGCCGCTTGGCGCCATGCTGCCGTGGCCGCCTGCCAATCAGGTGTTCGAGACCGTATGGTTGACGGCGCTCAGCTTCGAAGCGCTGATGTTCACCATTTCGATTGCCTTCATCCTGCTGGCGATGGCGAAAGAGCGTGCTGAATTCATGCACCGGACCGCGGCGATGATCGACCCGCTGACCGGTATCGCGAACCGCCGATCGTTCCTCAACGACGCCGAACGCCTGAGCCGCAACGCGGCGACCGCGAACCCGACGGCGGTGCTGCTGATGGACCTCGACCACTTCAAGTCGATCAATGACCGGTTCGGTCATGCCGTTGGCGACCGCGTGCTTCAGGTCTTCGCCGAGAGTACCCGCGAGACCATCCGCGCGTCGGACCTGTTCGGGCGGCTCGGCGGCGAGGAATTCGCGGCAGTATTGCGGAATGTCAGGCGTGAGGATGCGATCGTCTTGGCGCAATGCATCCACCGGCATTTCGTCGAGGCGGCGGCCTATGTCGACGGCTATGCGACCCACGCGACGGTCAGCATCGGCGTCGTCATCAGTCAGGATGCGACGCTCGATATCCCGGCTTTGCTGGCGCAGGCCGACCAGGCGCTCTATTACGCCAAGGAGCGCGGTCGCAACCGTGTCGAGGTCGCGAATTTCGACGTCGCATCCCAGCGTAAGGAAGTTGCACCGGAACCGCTGGTGCACGCCAACGCGGCCTAGCGGTCCGATTCGAGTCAGTCCTGCTTGACCTGCGTGCTGGTCGCCGGGCCCATGCCGGTGATCAGCACCAACGCTTCTTCATTCTTGGCGCCGTCGTAGTGGATGCCGCGGCCGTAGTGGGTCACGAAGGTGCCTGGCCCCATCGGGGCGGTGGCGTTGGTGTCGAATTTCGGACCAGCGCCGTTCCACCAGGCGCCGCCGAGCACGTAGATCATGCGGTCGTTGGGATGGGAGTGCGGACGGCTGAAATTGCCGCCCTTGTTCCATTTCGTCAGGCTCACATAGAAGCCGTTCACCCCGTCGCCATGCAGCGCCACCGCGTTGCTCGGCGACTTGTTGAACGGTTCGCGCCACTTGAACTGCTGCGGCGTCTGAATGTGAGTATCTTGGGGTCGAGCTCGACCGTTTGGCCGGCGCTGCCGAGCGCGCAAACCAAAAACGCAACGACGAGACTGAGACGGCGGAAGCGTCCGGCCATATTTCCTCCCACCACTATGCGGATCTGAATTGACCGCTGTCCCGCGCCGAAGCGCCAGCTGCCTGCAATTCTAGACCGCATTGGTGGGGTGGAAAGACGCGCGCGGAACGATTTCGCCGCGCACGCTGAGCCGTCACGACAGGCCGATCATCGAGACCAAGATCGGCTTCACTTCCATGGTGCCGCGGTAGCACATCTCGACCGCCACATAGAGGATGACGGCGAGGCCGACATAGGCGATCCAGCGATGCTTCTGGAGCAGCCGTGCGATGAAGCTCGCGGCGAGGCCCATCAGCGCGATCGACAGCATGAGGCCGAACACCAGCACGTAAGGGTGGTCGCGGGCGGCACCGGCGACCGCCAGCACGTTGTCGAGCGACATCGAGACGTCGGCGATGATGATCTGCCAGGTCGCCTGCGCGAGCGTCTTGCGCGGAACGACGCCGACGATGGTGCCGTCGGCGTTGACGTCGAAATCGGAGACCGCCTCGACCGCGGCGTTCTCGGCTGCGTGCATGGTGCGCAGCTCGCGCCACATTTTCCAGCAGACCCAGAGCAGCAGCAGTCCGCCGGCAAGCAGCAGGCCGACGACCTGGAGCAGTTGCGTGGTGACCCCGGCAAAGCCGATGCGCATCAGCGTGGCTGCCCCGATGCCGATCAGGATGGCTTTGGCGCGCTGCTGTTCCGGCAAGCCGGCGGCGGCCAGCCCGATGACGATCGCGTTGTCGCCGGCGAGCACAAGGTCGATGAGGATGACTTTGAGAAGCGCCGACAGTGCGTCAGCGGTGAAGAGTTCCAACACGGCGGGATGCGCCTCCTGCGCTGCGATGCAAGGAGGGCCCGCGCAGACCCGCGCCGATCGAAACGCGCGTCGGGCACGGCGGTGCCATGCGACGGCGTTCGACGAACAAGGGATCAGCGCAAAATGCGCGTTGTGGTGAACGTCCCACGCGGGGCCACTCCAACTGGGAGTCCAGTCCGACATCGCAGCCCGTGAGGACTGCCAGAGGGGCCCGGCCTGGAAGCTTCAAGTAGACCAAGAGTTATCGCCGATCATCCGGCGGCGGTATTCGTGTCGATCGCGCCGTAGTTCTACGGTGGCGGTTGGGGCCGCTGTCGTAACGACCAGGGTCGGGATCGTCGATTCAGATCGTTCCGCCAAGTGCACTCACGCGAACGGGACACGCGGACCAAGGTCCACGTGTCCCGCCGGTGTCGTCGTCAGGCCGGTATCGGCCGCAGCCTGCGCAGGAAGAACTTGGCGATCTCCATCGCGACCAGCAGCGATGCCGAGACGCCGGCTGCGACCGCCCAGTCCAACGTGGTGAGCGCCACCGTATGGAATGCGGCCTGCAGGAACGGCACGTAGACCACGAGCAGGTGGGTTCCCAGCGCGAACGCAATCGCGACCAGCAGCCACTTGTTTTCGAGGAAGCCGTTGAAGGCGCTGCGCCGGCGCGAGCGGCAGTTATAGACGTCAAAGAGCTGATACATCATCAAGGTGGTGAACGCCATGGTGCGGGCGTGTGCCTCGTCGAAGGCGTTGGGCGCCGTTCCGGTCGCGAACAACGTGAACATGCCGCCTGGATAGTAGGCGTCGAGAACCGCGATCGTGCCGACCATCATCAGTAGCCCGACGCTGGCGAGACGAACCCAGTCCTCGTTCAAGAGAATGCCGGAGCCGTGTTTGCGCGGCGCCCGGTGCATGACCTCCCGATCCTTCGGGTCGACGCCAAGGGCGAGCGCCGGCGGTCCATCGGTGACGAGGTTGATCCACAGCAGTTGTGCGGCAAGCAGCGGCAGGAATAGTCCGAGATCGGCCGAGATCAGGCCGAGCATGCTCGCCAGCATGACGCCGGCAAACATCGTCATCAACTCGCCGGAGTTGGTCGAAAGTAGGTAAAGCAGGTACTTCTGGATATTGTCGTAGACGCCGCGGCCTTCTTCGATGGCCTTCACGATGCTGGCGAAGTTGTCGTCGGTGAGCACGATGTCGGCGGCTTCCTTCGATACGTCCGTCCCGGTAATGCCCATGGCGATGCCGACATTCGCCGTCTTCAAGGCCGGAGCGTCGTTGATGCCGTCGCCGGTCATCGCGGCGATGTGGCCTTTGCGCTGCAGCGACTGGACGATCCGGAGCTTGTGGTCGGGGTCGACACGGGCGAACACCCGGACGTCGTCGACGATCGCGTCGAGCTGCGCGTCGTCCATGCTGCGCAGGTCGGTGCCGGTTACGATCCGCGACCCCGGTTCGAGGATGTTGAGCTCCCGCGCAATAGCGGCCGCTGTTGCCGGGTGATCGCCGGTGATCATGACGGTGCGGATGTGGGCCCGCCGTGCAACGGCGACGGCGTCCTTCACTTCCGCGCGCGGTGGATCGATCATGCCAATCAAGCCGAGAAGGACCAGGTCCTCCTCAATCGACTCCGACAGCTCGATTTCCGATGCGGGCGTTTTGGGGTCGATGCCCAGCGTGACGGCCGACATGCTGCGGGTGGCAACCGCGAGCACACGCAGCGCCTGGCTCGCGAGCGCGTCATTGCGCTTCTCGATGTCGGCGCGCGCGGTCTCGGTGAGCAGGATCGGCTGACCCTGCTGCATGACATAGTGGCACCTCGACAGCATGATTTCCGGCGCGCCCTTCACCATGATCCGGAGATCGTTTGGCTTTTCGGGATCGGCGTGCACGGTGGTATGCCGCTTTCGTTCGGACGTGAACGGGATCTCCGCCACCCGGCGATGCGGGGCGAGCGTCTGCTCGGTGATGCCGAACTTGCGCGCGGCAACGATCAGCGCACCTTCGGTCGGGTCGCCCTGTACGGTCCAGCGACCGTCGCTGTTGGTGAGCGCCGCATCGTTCACCAGCGCCGCCGCCATCAGGGTCTGCTGGACGTCGCTATGGATTGCAGCGCCTGCGGCAACCGGCTTGCCCTCGCTGGTGAATTCGCCCTCCGGAATATAACCGCTGCCGCCGATGTCCACGACCGAGCCGGCGCAGAAGATCGCGCGTACCGTCATTTCGTTGCGCGTCAGCGTTCCGGTCTTGTCCGAGCAGATGACGGTGGCGGCGCCAAGCGTTTCGATCGCCGGAAGCTTGCGCACGATAGCGTGGGCTGCCGCCATCCGGCGCACACCCAGGCTCAGGCCGATCGTCACGATCGCCGGCAGCGCTTCCGGGATGGCCGCGACCGCGAGCGCCACCGCGAACAGGAACATGCTGAGGACGACGTTGAGCGTGAACGCCTTGGCGCTGAGCACGCCTGCCGCGAACACCACGGCGCAGATGCCCAGCATGACCACGGTCAGGCGCTTGCCGGTGCGATCGAGCTCCTGCTGCAGCGGCGTCGGCTCTTTCTCTGCGGCTTCGAGCAAGCCCGCGATTTTCCCGACTTCGGTCTGCATGCCGGTGGCGACGACCACCGCGCGGCCCCGGCCATACGTGGCCACCGTCCCGGCGAACAGCATGTTCACCCGGTCGCCCAAACCGATGTCATCGTTGAGGGGGCGGGGGCTTTTGGTGACCGGCATGCTCTCACCGGTCAGCGGCGCTTCGTCGGTGTGCAGATTGGCATCGTCGATGATGCGAGCGTCTGCCGGGATCTTGTCGCCCGCTTCGACGAGGATCACGTCGCCGGGTACGATGTCGCTGGCGGGGATACGCTGGCGTTCGCCATCGCGCACCACGGTCGCTTCCGGGGCCGCCAGCGCCATCAGTGCGCGCACCGATTTTTCTGCTCGCGACTCCTGCACGAAACCGAGGATCGCGTTCAGCGCGACGATGATCGTGATGACGATCGCTTCATACGGCAGGGCGGATTCGCGCGGGTCCTGCAACAGCCACTCGATCACCGAGATGACGATGGCGACCAGCAGGATGATCACCAGGAAATTCTGGAACTGCTCGATCAGCCGTTCCCACCACGGCGTTTCCGGGGCGCTCTTGAGCTGGTTCGGTCCGTATTGCTCGAGCCGTTGCCTGGCTTCGTCGCGGTTCAGGCCGCGGGCCGCGTCGGAGCCGAGTTCGGCTACAACCGCTTCGGCAGGCTTCGCATGCGGGCCGGCGACAAGCGACGTGGTTGCGGCTTCCTGAGGAAGAGGCGCAAGCGCCTGAGGCGTATCAAAGCGGACTGGCTTGGTTTGCACGTTCATGATGCGCTCCTCCTTGCTTTCCAACGGGTCGGTTCGTCGATCGGGAGATCGATGGCCGAGTAGTGTTGAAGCATTCAGGGCGCGTGATCAGTGGTCGTGCGTTCTCTTCGACAGCGCGTGGCGGTCGCCGTCATCGATGTTTTGCTTTTTGGACGCTCGCTGCGTCATTGGCTCACCGGGCCGCTCCCTGATTCCAGTCCGACATCGCAGCGCGTGGGGCGCTGCCAGAGGGGCCCGGCCTGGTATTACTTATGTGGCGAGGTTAGCGAGCGGCATCTGCATGCGGCATCCGCAACGATCGGGTGGTAATTTTACCGATGGGAAAACTGGCGGCGCCAGTCAATCCGACAGCGACTACTGCGACAGAGCAGCGAGCGAACGGTCGGAGTTCTCGTTCAGTGTCGCGAGCGGATCGGCACTCGTGAGCAACGCGACGTGCTCCGGATTGCCGAGGATCGCGGAGGCGCAGGCGATGAATGCCAGTGCGCCGGCGACGTCCCACGCGGTGACGCGCTGCGGGTCGTGGGCGGCGCCGCGATGCCAGGCGACGAACGACGCGATGCCGGCGCCGGCAATGGCAATGAGGCAGACGACCGGAAGCACCAGAGGCCGCGGCAACAGCGAGGCAAGCAGCAACAACGGCAGGACGGCGAGCGCCACCATCGCACCCAGCTTGGCCTGGGTGTGCAGGGGCTCGGGTATCCGCCGTTGCGAGTGGGCACCAGCTTGTTTGCGGCGCTGCATGAGCATTCCATCGGGACATCAGGTCCCGCTGGAATGAAGGCTACGGCGACGGCACGTCGCGCGGCAGCCGTAACGATAACGCCGTACTTCTACGCTGAAATCCGCCCGAGCTTGATCGCCTGCCGGACCAGCACGGCGACGCTTTCCGCCTGCATCTTTTCCATGATTTGTGCGCGGTAGCTCTCGACGGTGCGGATGCTGATGTCGAGCTTGGAGGCGATCGCCTGGCTGGTGAAACCGTTCGCGACGAGGTCGAAGATCTCCACCTGCCGTGGGGTCAGCCGCGAGAAGCTGTCGCCAAGTGCGTCCTGCGATTGCTTGGAAACCTGCTGCTCGAACGTGCGCGCCAGGCCGCGGTTGATCGCGGCCACCAGCAGCCGGTCGTCGACCGGCTTTTCGATGAAGTCCTCGGCCCCGGCCTTGATGCCGGCGACCGCCATCGGCACGTCGGCATGGCCGGAAATCAGCACCACCGGCAGCGCGATCTTACGGCGGGCCAATTCGCGCACCAGCTCGATCCCATCCATGCCGGGCATGCGAACGTCGGCGACCACGCATCCGGCGCGCCCGGGAACGACGGTTTGCAGAAACCGGTCCGCGGAGTCGAAGACTTCCACCGTGAAGCCGAATACCCGCAGCATTTCACCGAGGGCGTGGCGGACGGAGTTCTGGTCGTCGATGACAAAGACCGTGGTCATGAAGCGCTAGCCTGTTGAAGAGGGAGCCAAAATCGGAATTCTGTTGCGCCGGGCGCACCGGATTGTAGCCAGAGCCGGCCGTGATGCGACTGCACGATTGTCGCGCAGATCGACAGGCCCAGGCCCAAGCCGTCCTGCTTGGAGGTCGTGAGCGGCTCGAACAGCCGCTCCGCCAGCGCCGGTGCGATGCCGGCGCCATTGTCGGCGACTGCGATTTCGACGCGCGGGGGATCGTCGAGAACGGCAGCGGTGACCCGGATGCGCCCGTCGCCGCGGCCGCTGCTGGCGATCGCATCGATCGAATTCTGTACCAGATTGAGAATGACCTGCTGCAGTTGCACACGGTCTGCATGCAGCATCGGCAGGTCGGGAGACGCGTCGACCTCGAGGCGGATGGCTGCGCCGCTCGCCTCCGCACCGACCAGGACGACTGCGTCGTCGATCAGGGCCCTGACGTTGATGGTGCTGACGTGGGGCTCGCCGCGGCGCAGGAATTCGCGCATCCGCTTCACGACGCTGGCGGCATGATCGATCTGGGCGATCATGGTGGTGAGGTTGTCGTCTATCCGGGCCTGGCTGCCGCTGTCGTTGTGCAGCAGGTGCTGGGCTGCCCGGCCGAGCGCGCGTGCGGCGGTGATCGGCTGATTGATTTCATGCGCGAGCGCGGAGGCCATGCTGCTGACGAGGTTGAAGCGAGCGGCCTGATCGGCTTCCGCTTCCTTGGTGCGGAGCAGCGCCTCGACCTCGCGCACCGCGCGGTCGGCCTGCTGGCGTTCGTTCACGGTCACACCGACGGTCAGCCCGGTGGCGGTCAGCACCAGCATCAGGATCTGGAATTCGGTGAACACGTTGGCGTCATAGCCGTGGAGGTGCAGCAGCCCGACCAGGCCGAGCTGGGTCAGGGCGAGGCCGAGGCACGCGCCGTCGAGCCCATAACGGATCGCCGCCACCACGACTGGCAGGAAGAACAGATAGAACAGCTTGAACCCGCTTTCGCTTTCGGTCAGGCCGATGAACCACAGGAACAACAGCACGACCGCGACGTAGAGCGCGACCTCCGGCGCGAACGCCCGCAACGTCTGGAGGGAAATGTGTGGGACGTGGAGGATGAAGCGCAGGACCAGCGGCGTCACCACCGCGATGCCGATCGCGTCGCCGACCAGCAGCGGTCCCGATGCCACGAACACGTCGGCGATGCTGAGCTTCTCGTCGGCAATCAGCAGTAAGGTGAGGAACAGCGCGACCAGCAAGGCGCCGACCGCGCCGGCGGCCAGCAGCAACATCACGTCACGCAGGTGGTTGAGGCCGACGTCGAGCCGGCGACGGACGACGAACGCCACCGCGCTGTAGCCGGTGGCGATGATGGTGGCGACGCCGATGATGAACGGCCAGGGCAGGTTGGTCCGCAATACGGCGATCTCGGCGACCAGCACCCCGACGAACAGAACGACGCCGTAGCGCGCGCCGGAGTAGAGCATCAGCGCGAAGACGACGCCCAGCCCCGGGTTCCATGGCGTGACCGGCAGGCCCTTGTACTCGTGGATGAAGCTGACCCACTCGAGCGCGACGAACGCCACCAGGAAGGCGATCCCGGCGGTCATGGCGTGCAACCACGCCGGTGCGGACCCGGATGGCCTTAGGACTCCGTTGGTATGGGCAATTTCGTTCTGCACACCCCCTGATATGCCTCAAAATCGGGGTTCCGGCCACGGTCGCCCCGCGACCAAGTGAGGCTGGCAAACCCCCGGCACCTGCACTAGAAATACTCCCGTATAAATACTGTCATCGGCCCCGTCCGGGCGCCGTGAGGGGAAAGAGAAAGGGAACTTCCGGTGGGCCACATCTGGGCGGATATGCTGCAGCTATCGTTTTGGGTTGCGGTCGGGCAGATCATCTGGATCAACATTCTGCTTTCCGGCGACAACGCGGTTGTGATCGCGCTGGCCTGCCGTTCGCTGCCGCCGAAGCAACGCTTCTGGGGCATCCTGCTTGGCGCCGGCGCTGCCGTGCTGCTTCGCATCTTCTTCACCGTCATCATCGCCCAGATCATGGGGATTCCCTTCCTCAAGCTGGTCGGCGGGCTCCTGCTGCTGTGGATCGCGGTCAAGCTGATCGTGCCGACCGACGAGCATGGCGAGGACAGCGTCAAAGCCGGCGACACGCTCTGGCGTGCAGTCTGGCTGGTGACCGTGGCCGACATCGTCATGAGCCTCGACAACGTCATCGCGATTGCCGCGGCGGCTGAGACCGCGTCGATGCGCGTCGATATGGCGAACGCGCTCATGATCAAGACCGTGCTGATCGTGTTCGGTCTTGCGACCAGCGTTCCGCTGATCATCGCCGGGAGTGCGCTGCTGATGAAGGTGATGGAGAAGTTCCCGATCCTGGTGTGGGCGGGCGCCGCGTTGCTTGGCTGGGTCGCGGGCGAGATCATCGTCAAGGACGCTGCCGTCGTTAATTTCTTGGGTGCGGAACTCGTCGACAAGCTCCATTTGTGGGCCGCCGCGTTCGGCGCGATCTTTGTGGTCGCGCTGGGATGGGCGATCCGTCGCGCCAAGCACCAGACTCCGTTACAGCACCCGCTGATCATTGATCCGCCGGGGCCGGAGGAGTTTCCGCCGCGCGCGCATTGAGGTGGGCCTGCGCCCTCCGGCATGTTGAGCCTCTCGATACTCGACGGCGCACCCCAGTGGTGCGCCGTCGTCGTTTTGGCCGGCCGGTTGTCGCTGCGTGCGGCCGCCTGCTACAAATCCGCCGACCCCGGCCGCCGGACGGCGCGTAGCCCCCACAGGACCGCATGCAACGCAGCACCGATCGCATTCTCACGACCCATGTCGGCAGCCTGATCCGTCCGCCCGAGCTGCAGGATTTTCTGCGGGCCCGGCAGAAGGGCCAAGGCTTCGACGAGGCCGCCTATGACCGCTGCCTTGTCGAGTCCGTCGCCGCCGTCGTGCGGCAGCAGTCAGATGCCGGCATCGACGTCGTGAGCGACGGCGAGTTCGGCAAAGCGATCAGCTGGTCGCAATACGTGCTTGAGCGATTGAGCGGCTTTGAGCGGCGGCCTTTCAAGCCGGGGGTGAACACCTTCCAAGCCGGGGCGGATCGCAAGAAGTTCGCGGAGTTCTATGCCGAGCTCGACGCCCGCGAAGGGGTGGCGACCACGCTCGATTCCGTCTGCGTCGGTCCGATCAGCTACACCGGGCAGGCGCAGCTTCAACGCGACATCGACAATTTCAAAGCGGCGCTGAAGGATGCGAAGGTCACCGAGGCGTTCATGCCGGTGGCCGCACCGGCAAGCGTCATCCCGGACCGCAAGAACGAATACTACAAGACCGAGGAAGAACTGCTGGAAGCCATCGCCAACGCCATGCGGGCCGAGTACCGCATGATCGTCGACGCCGGCTTCCTGGTTCAGCTCGACGATGCGCGCAACGCCGTCACCTACGACCGCATGGTGCCGCCGGGGACGTTCGCGGATTACCGGCACTGGCTGGAGCGGCAGGTCGAGGTGATCAACCACGCCATCGAGGGCCTGCCGCAGGATCGCATCCGCTATCACGTCTGCTGGGGCAGCTGGCCGGGTCCGCACACGACCGACGTGCCACTGAAGGACATCGTCGACCTGATCCTCAAGATCAAGGTGGGCGCCTATGTCATCGAGGGCGCCAATCCGCGCCACGAGCACGAATGGAAGGTATGGCAGGACGCGAAGCTGCCGGAGGGCAGGGTGCTGATCCCCGGCGTGATCAGCCACGCCACCAATGTCGTGGAGCACCCGGAATTGGTCGCCGAACGCATCGTGCGGCTCGCTAAGCTCGTCGGTCGTGAGAACGTGATTGCCGGGACCGACTGCGGCTTTGCCCAGGGGCCGTTCCACCGCCGCGTCCATCCTTCGATTATGTGGGCGAAGCTCGAGGCACTCGCCGCCGGTGCGCGGCTGGCGAGCAAGGAATTGTGGGCCTGAGCTCGGCCTTCGGCACCCTGAAACCGAACGGCCCGGAATGAACTGCCGGGGCAGGGTTCTTCCGGGGACCGCGAAGCTGTGCCGCATTGAACCGCCCCGAAGGGCGGTATATCACCGCTCCAACAATTACTTCCGGGAGGATGTTCATGACCGCTCTGACGCGCGCCTTTGTTGTGCGTGGTTTGGCCGTGCTCGCGATCGTTCTGATCGCGGGAGGCAATGCATCCGCGCAAAGCTATCCGACCAAGGCGGTACGCATGATCGTGCCGTTCGGCGCGGGCGGTCCGGCGGACGTCTACGCGCGCGTGCTGGCGCAGCACCTCCAGGAAAACCTCAAGCAGAATTTCATCGTCGAGAACCGGCCCGGCGCCGGTGCGATCATCGGCACCATCGAAGTCGCGAAGGCGGCGCCCGATGGCTACACGCTGCTGGTGATGTCGAACACCCATACTGTCAACGAGTCGCTCAGCCCCAAGCGTAACTACGACTTGATGCGTGATTTCGTGCCGGTGTCGCCGATTAACGACGCCGACCTGTTGATGGTGGTGAACCCGGGTGTCGGCGTGAAGAACCTGAAGGATTTCATCGCGCTCGCCAAGTCGAAGCCCGGCCAGCTCAATTATGCATCGTCAGGTCCGGGCACGCCCTATCACATGGCGGGTGAGCTGTTTAAGCATATGACTGGCACCAACATTCAGCACGTGCCGCACAAGACTTCGGGTGACATGCGCACCAGTGTGCTCGGCGGACACGTGCAGATGATGTTCGACGCCATCACCGTGCTGGCGCCGAACGCGCGCGACGGCAAAGTGCTTGCGCTCGGCACCACCGGCAAGAAACGTTCGACGGTGATGCCGGAAGTGCCGACCGTCGATGAAGCGGGCGTGCCCGGTTATGAGTCGACGATCTGGCTTGGCGTGATGGCGCCGGCGAAAACGCCGCAACCGATCGTCGATCTGCTCAATGCGGAAATCCGCAAGATCATGGCGCGGCCGGAGATCCAGGATGCCTGGGGCCGTCAGGGCGCGGTGCCGATGACGATGACGCCGCCGGAGTTCGGGAAATTCCTGAACGCCGACATCGCCAAGTGGGCGAAGGTCGTGAGCGCGGCAGGGCTGGTGGATAAGTGAAAGTAGCCGCGCCGCGGGTGCGATCGTCGTTATCGCGCCCTCTCCCCTTGAGGGAGAGGGCTACGCAAGCAGCTCAACGCATTCGGATCGGGTGAGGGGTGTCTGTCGTCGGAGAAATCTTTGCGAAGGATACCCCTCACTCGACCGCGCTCGTGGATTCTTTCTTGAGCCCTCTCCCTCAAGGGGAGAGGGCGCAGCAACGAGCAGCGCGCCTTGAGTAACTACCGCCAGTCGTCGACCGATACCGTCTTGCGCAGCTTCGCGCCCATGATGCGCCAGTAAGCATTGGCTTCGCCGCCGACCACGACCACGTTGATGTGCTCCTCCGGAAAAATCCGGATCGGCTCGTCGTCTTTTGCCTTGAGCCACGATGCCATCGGCTCCTGGCCGAACGTCGCCCACGGATAGACGTAGTTCTGAACGAGTTGGAGATCCCAGTAGCGGCCGGCCGGCATCTCGGCGGTCTCGTGGATGAAGCGGATCAGTTTCGCCTTGGTGTCGAAGCCGCCGCGCTCGATGAACTCCTTGGCGGTCAGCGGATCGAGCAGCAGGCAGGGCGTCGAATTGCCGTCGATCCCGGCCAGCATGTCGCGGACGTGCTCGCGCCAATATTTCTCGCGCAGGCCCAGGCAGAACGTGGTCGAGCGGCAGCCGTAGAAAATGCTGACGGTGCTGTCGTCCGGCTTGAAGCCCTTCTGCACGTGCAGCGGCTCCCACGGACTGTCCTCTTCGTTCTCGGCGAAGGTGACGTTGTTATACGTGTAGCTGTTGCCCTGCGAACCCATGAAGCTGACGCCGGGCTCGGAGCCGCCCTGCAAATTCTGCGACAGCAGGCCGTAGGCGCGGCCGATGGTGGCGTTGGCGTGATTGTAGGGGCCCATCGCGCCGATGCCGGAGTTCATGTTGAGCTCTTTGCGGATCGGGCCGTTCACTACCACCATCGCCGCCGATGACGACGTGGTCGAGCCGCGCGCGGAGACGCCGGATGCCGCAAGCGCCAGAATGACCGGGAAGTATTCCGGCCGGGCGCCCGCCATCACCGCGTTCACCGCGACCTTCTCGACGGTGTACTCCCAGGCAACGCGGAACTCGGTCGCGGCCATGTGGCCGACGATCTCGTCCGCTTTGCGGCTGGTGTAGGCCAGCATCTCCTGCACGCGCTTCTCGGTCGGAAGCACGATCGGCAGGAAGTCGGTCCAGCCGTTGTCGTGGAATTGGCGTTGGAGGTTCTCTTCGGTGTCGGGCTCGACGAGACGCGGGGTGGTACGCTCGAACTCGGCCTTGCTCGCGTGCTCGGACATATTTTTGTTTAGCCGTTCAGCGCGGTGGTGAGGCCGGCGATGACCTCCTGCATGACCGGCTTACCGGTGATCGGGTCCTTGCCGTAGACGTATGCGCGCAATTCCGCGGCGGTCTTGCCCATCACCGGCATCGGCACGAAGGCGCGTTGCGCCTCCGGCAACCCGGCCATCTTGGTCACGGAGTTCACCACCCGGTCGAACTTGTCAGTGTGGAGCGCAACCGTCGGCACGCCATATTTGGTCTCGATGGTGATGGCATGGGTGGCGACGGCGGGCGCGCAGTTGCTGCAATGGCCGACGCCGACGATCGCGGCGTCGCCGTTCGCCTTGATCTCTTCCCAGGTCTTCTTATCGTCGTGCTGGTAGGTCGCCGACAGCGAGATCAACTTGGTCTTCACGCTCGGCATGTGGTCGCCGAACCAGGCCTGGACCTGTTTGAGGAGATCGATCGAGTCGTCGAAGCGGCAGTCGACCAGGTAGATGGTCTTGCCGTCGAGGCTCTCCGGCCGCGGTGAGAGCGCCTTCTTGTTGATCTTGGGCGGATAACCGACCGGATTGAGCACCGTGATCTTGTCGTCAAACGCGGCGCTGTTCGACAACTCGGGCGGCGTGGTCGGCTTGTTCATGGGGCGACTCCTCCGGGCATTTGGCGCAATTATAGGTGCAGGGTCGCGGCTCGCCAAGCATGGGGCGGCTTCCTGCGTCCCGTCAACGCCGCTCTTTGATATACCGCCAGGCAGCGATGGCGGCGGTTGCGCCGTCGCCGGCCACCGCGGCCAGTTGGGCCACCGAATGCGCCCGGATATCGCCGGCGGCGAAGATGCCGGGAACCGTCGTTCGCATCATGATGTCGGTTTCGACATGCCCGGCCGGGTCTAAAGTAACCGTGCCGCGTAGGAAAGCGGAGTTGGGTTCGAGACCGACATAGACGAATACGCCTTTGACCGCATGGTCGCGCACAATGCGCGATGTGAGGTCGCGCAGGCGTACACCGGCCACGGCGTCGTCGCCAAAAATCTCCTCGACGGCAGTATTGGGGACAAGCGTGATCTTGCCATTGCCGACGGCCCGCTCGACCAAAACGCGTTGCGCGTCAAATTGGTCCTCGCGGTGGAAGATCGTTACGCGCGCAGCGTGCTCGGTCAACACCAGCGCCTCGTCGAGGGCGGAGTCGCCGCCACCGATGACGCAGACGTCCTGGCCGGCGAAGAAATGGCCGTCGCACGATGCGCAGTGCGATACGCCGCGACCCAGGAACACCTCCTCGCCGGGAACGCCCAGCGCTCGCAACCTGGAGCCCGCGGCAATGATGACGGCGCGCGCCTTGAGCGGCTCGGACTCTGCATTCACCACACGCCAGTCGCCCTCGATGGCGAGGCCGCCGACCGTGTCGAGCACGAATTCCGCGCCCGCCGTGTCGGCTTGCTCATGCAGCAGCGGGCCAAGCTCGGCGCCGGTGACCCCTTGGGGGAAACCCGGGAAGTTCTCGATGCGCTCGGCGGCCGCGATCTGGCCGCCGACACCCATGCGCTCGATCACCGCCACGGACAGTCCGGCGCGCGCCGCATGCGTAGCAGCGGTCAGCCCGGCGACGCCCGCGCCGATCACGACAACGTCGAACTCGCGCATTCCGAATGACTCCGGTCCGATGTGTGCAAATCCTGCATCGCATTATACGGTAGCGGCGGCCATTCCGCAGGACTTCGCGGGAGGTAGGAACGATGAACACAAGGAACGACCGCAGAGTCGTCGGGCTGATAGGCGTTACGGCATTCGCTGCGGTATTCGCTACGTCCGCACGGGCCGATGACGATGTGGCCGCCTTTTATGCCGGCAAGACGATCCAGATGATGGTCGCGACCGCGTCGGGTGGCGGCGTCGATCTGGTCGGCCGCCTGGTTGCGCGCCATATGCAAAACCACATTCCGGGCAAGCCGGCCATCGTCGTGCAGAACGTGCCCGGGGCCGGCGGGATGCAGATGGCCAACAACCTGTTCAACACGGCGGCGCGCGACGGCACGGTGATCGGCGCGCCCCTCAACGGGATGCCGACCGGACCGCTGTTGCAGCCGAAGATCTCGCGCTTCGATCCGACCCAGTTCACCTGGATCGGCAGCATGTACCGCGCCAACAACGTGGCCTACGTCTGGAACAAGTCGCCGGTGCAAAGCCTGGAGGACCTGAAGACCAAGGAGGCCATCATCGGCACGTCGGGGCCGGGCTCTGGGGCATTTGACCTCTCGATCCTGGCGCGCGAGGTGCTCGGCCTGAAATACAAAATCGTACGCGGCTACAAGAGTGCGTCCGAGATCAGCATCGCCATGGAGCGCGGCGAGATTGACGCCCACATCGTCGGCTGGGACAGCATCAAGGTGCAGCGGCCGGATTGGATCCGCGACAAGACCATCACCATCATCGGACACTTCAGCCTCGAGGATCCGCCCGACCTGCGTCCGCTCGCCCGCATCGCGGATCTTGCGCGGACCGATTCGGACCGACAGGCACTGCGCCTTGTCCTTGCGCGCCAGGCGCACGGGCGTCCGTATTTCCTGCCGCCGGGGGTGCCGGCGGCGCGCGCTGCGGCGTTGCGTCGCGCATTCGACGCGACCGTTCGCGACGCCGTCTTTGTTGCCGAAGCGGCGGCAATGAAGGTCGACATCGACCCGATGACGGGGGAGGCGGTGCAGGCCCTGGTGGAACAAGTGCACCGCACGACGCCCGCTAACGTGGTCGAACGCGTGCGAACGATGATGGCGGTGCCATAAATGTCCAATAGCAGCCGGTAGAAATACAACGCGGACGATCCGCCTTCACGTTCGAGTTTACGCAATAGTTACGCGCCGTCGCCATGTGCGTTTAACTTGCCAACCATGCAATCTTGCGATGAATTGAAACTGCGGAATCAAGAACGGCAGGAAAAAAGGATTCTGCGCTCGCTTCCCTCCTGCGCGGTTGATTCGATCGCAACACGGGCACCGGTCCGTGAGGGGGAATCTGACTATGATCAACCTCGTGCGCGTGGCGCTACGACGCCCCTACACGATGGCAGTGACGGCGCTGCTCATCATGCTGATGGGCGCGATCTCCGTTACGCGCATGATCGTCGACATTTTTCCGAACATTGACATTCCCGTCGTCTACGTCGCGTGGAGCTACAACGGCCTCAACGCCGAGGACATGGAACGGCGTGTGGTGCTGGTCTCGGAGCGGGCGTACTCCACGACCGTCAACGGCATCGAGCGGATCGAATCGCTGTCGATCCCGGGGCAGGGCATCCTCAAAATCTATTTCCAGCAAGGCGCGGACATCGGTGCTGCGATTGCGCAGATTTCGGCGCAGAGCAACGCGGTGCTGCGCATCGCGCCGCCCGGGATGCAGCCGCCGAATATCATCCAGTTCAACGCGTCGAACGTTCCGGTGGTGCAGGTCACGCTGAACAGCCGCACGCTCGCCGAGCAAATGCTTTCGGATTATGCGAACCAGTTCTTGCGTTTGCGGCTGTTTACGATCCCCGGGCTATCGATTCCGGGAGCGTTCGGCGGCAAGAATCGGCAGATCATCGTCGAGGTGGACAGCGGGAAGGCGAGCTCGAAAGGGCTTTCGCAGATGGACGTGGTCAATGCCATGGGCACGACCAACGTCATCGTGCCCGCCGGTATCGCGCGGCTCGGACCGAACGAATACAACATCCAGCTCAATTCCAGCCCGAAGATCGTCGACCAGTTCAACTTCCTCCCGGTCGGCGTGCGTGACGGCATCCCGGTTCTGCTCGGCGACATTGCCACGGTCAGTGACAGCTTCGCGCAACAGACCAACATCGTGCGCATCAATGGGCAGCGCGCGAGCTTCCTGCCGATCCTGAAGAACAGCACCGCGTCGACGCTGACAGTCGTCAATGCCGTCAAGGCCATGCTGCCGGAGCTCCAGGCGATCGCCCCGGAGGGCATGGAACTGGCGATGGACTTCGACCAGTCGGTGTTCGTGCGATCGGCGGTCGAGAACGTCGTCAAGGAGGCGCTCCTCGCGTCGCTCCTCGTCTCGCTGATGATCCTCATATTCCTGGGGAGCTGGCGGAACACACTGATCGTCGCGCTGTCGATCCCGCTGTCGATCTTCGCTGGCATCGCCGGTCTCTATATGGCTGGCCAGACCATCAACCTGATGACGCTGGGCGGCCTTGCCCTCGCCATCGGCATGCTGGTCGATAACGCGACCGTTGTGATGGAAAACATCCATCGCAACCAGACGCTGGGAAAATCGGTGACGGTCGCCATCCTCGACGGCTCGGCCGAGGTGATCCAGCCGCTCACGGTCGCCACATTGTGTATTTGCATCGTGTTCTTCCCGGTTGTGTTCCTGGTCGGGCCGGCGCGCTTCCTGTTCATCCCGCTCGCCATCACCGTCGTGCTGGCAATGCTCGCGTCGTACATTCTCTCGTTCACGGTGGTGCCGGCACTGGCACGGCAACTGTTGAGGGACGAGCACCACCACGCTGACGGGGAGAAGGTCGGCTGGGGCCGGCGGATGGCGAGCGCTTTCGATCGCGGATTCGAGCGGGTCAAGAATGGCTACGCCGACCTCCTGGGCGGAATCCTGGTCCGTAGGAAGTTCGTGCTCGGTTGCTTCGGCGTCTTCTTCGCCATCACCGGTGCGCTAGTCCCGATTGTCGGGACGGACTTCTTTCCGACGGCGGACGTCGGCATCCTCAAGCTGCACGTGCGCGCACCGAAGGGTTTCCGGCTCGAGGGAACCGAAGAGATCATGATCAAGGTCGAGGATCGGATCCGCGAGACCATCCCGAAGACCGAATTGCGCAGCGTGAATCACACGATCGGCGTGCCGGGTGCGCTCAATCTCGCTTTCGTGCCGAGCGACAACGTCAGCGGCGCCGACGGCGAGATGCTGATATCGCTGAACAAGCCGCATCGCCCGTCCGAGTATTACCGAAAACAGCTCCGCGAGCGTCTGGAGCACGATTTCCCCGGCGTCACGTTCTACTTCCAGACCGCCGACATCGTCAGCCAGGTGCTCAACTTCGGCCTGCCGGCGCCGATCGACATCCAGATCCAGGACCAAAACTTCACGCGCTCCTATGAAATCGGCCAGCGGATCCTGCAGATGGTCCGGCGCATCCCGGGCCTGGTCGATCCGCGCATCACGCAGATTCTCGACTTCCCGACGCTGCAAATCGATGTCGACCGGCAGCGCGCTGCACGGCTCGGCGTCGCGCAACGCGACGTCGCCAACAACATGCTGGCGTCATTGTCGGGCAGCTCATCGATCAGCCCGACCTACTATCTCAACCCGCAGAACGGCGTGAACTATACCGTCGCGGTCGTCACGCCGGTCGAGAAGATGACAACGGTCGCGGACATCCTGAATTTCCCGGCCAATCCGCCGACCAACAACATCAATCCGATCATTGCGCAGGCAATACCGACGACACTTCCGAGCGCTCAGGTGACGCGGTTGAGCGATATCGCGAGCGTGCGCCCAGGCTCGACGATGAACTCGATCAACCACTACACCATTCAGCGCGTCATCGACGTCGCCGCTAATGTCGAGGGGCGCGATCTCGGATCGGTCGCCGCCGAGATCAACAAGGTGATTGCCGAGGTCCAGAAGGATCTGCCTTCGACCGTCAAGATTACCTTGCGCGGTCAGAACGAAGTCATGGAAACTTCGTTCCGCTTGCTCGGCTTTGGACTGCTGTTGGCAATCATCCTCGTTTACATGGTGCTGGTCATCCTGTTCCAGTCGTGGATCGACCCCTTCATCATCATGATGGCGGTCCCGGCGGCATTGCTCGGCATCATCTGGACGCTGACGCTGACGGGTACGACGATTAACGTGATGTCGCTGATGGGCGCGATCATGGCGGTCGGCATTTCGGTGTCGAATTCGATCCTGGTCGTCGCCTTCGCCAACGACCTGCGCTCGCGCAACGAATCGCTTTCGCCATTTGATGCGGTCATCGAGTCCGGCAAGACCCGGTTGCGGCCGGTGCTGATGACCGCGTTGGCCATGATCATGGGCATGATCCCGATGGCGCTGGGCCTTGGTGACGCCGGCGAGCAAAACGCGCCGCTCGGCCGCGCCGTCATCGGAGGGCTGGTGTTCGCGACGCTCGCGACGCTGCTGCTGGTGCCGATCTTCTACACGCTGCTGCGAAAGAATCCTCCGGCGCTCCACACGCTGGACCAACGTTTTGCCGCCGAAGCCGCCGGCGCATCGAAGGAGGCCATGGGCCATGGTTAGTTCGAAAGAGGGTCGGTCGTCGAAGTTCTATGTCTTCGGCGTCGGCGCGCTCGTCATTGCGGTCGGTGCGGTCGTCTACTTCCACGTCACGCGCAACCAGAACGTCGCGTCGGCACGCGAGTCGAGGGCGGTGGCTGCCGATCGCGGCCCGCGGGTCGAATTCGTGACGGCGGCCGCAGGGCCGACCGAGCGGACCATCAAACTGCTCGGTGACGTGCGTGCGGGCTCGACCGCGGTGCTGTATGCCAAGGTGGCGGGTTACATCAAGGAAATGCTGGTCGACAAGGGCGACAAGGTCGAGGCCGGCCAAATCCTGGCAGAGATCGAGTCGCCGGAAATCGAGCAGCAGTTCGCGGCCGCCTCGGCTGATCTGGTCCACAAGCGGCGCAATCTGGCCCGCATCAAGGAACTCTATTCGAAGGGCAATACCACCCAGGTCGCGCTGTACCAGGCGGAGACCGACGCAACGGTTGCGGAGAACAACGTCGGCGTGCTCGGGACGTCGGTATCGTACAAAACGGTACGCGCTCCGTTTGCCGGGCGGGTCACGGCTCGCTTCGTCGACCCTGGGGCGTTGGTCACCAACTCGCAGACCAACATCACCAGCGCCATGCCGATGCTGACGCTTTCGGACGACAGCAAGATACGCGTCTTCACCTATGTGCAGCAGATGGACGTGCCATCCGTGCAAGTGGGCAACCGTGCCGTCATCAGCGATGCGTCCAACCCAGAGCGATACAAGATCGGAACCGTTTCGCGGATGACGGGAGAGCTCGAGCCGCGGACCCGCACCATGCTGATCGAGATCCATCTCGACAATGCCGACGGCTTCTTTACGCCGGGCAGCTTCGCCTACGTGACCTTGCACCTCCCTGTTCAGAGCTACGTTCAAATTCCGGTTGGGGGATTGATCACGCGCGGTGAGAACCACGTCGTCGGCGTGCTCGAGAATGAGGTCGTACGCTTCAGGACCGTCAAGGTCGCGACGACCGACGGCGCCATCGTCAGTCTGACGGAAGGCCTGAAGGCGGGCGAGCGGGTCGTACTCAACCTGCCAAACGACGTAACCAATGGCAGCCGCGTTCAGCCCGTGACGATTGCGCGCACACGTTGAGCCGGCGATCGCCGGGCGTTGACGCTACCGCTCGTCGAAACCGTCGCGTATTGTTCCGCCGTCGCCGGCTCGCATGTTCGTGTCAAAGCCGGCGTTGGGTGGAACGATCGATAGGGGCGGGCATGGCTGGTGCACTCGACGGCATTCGTGTGATCGAGCTCGCGAACTATGTCAGCGGGCCCTATGCCGGCATGATGCTCGCGGACTTCGGCGCCGAGGTGATCAAGATCGAAGTGCCGGGTACCGGCGACCCGTTTCGCGGCTGGGGCACTGTCGACTACAGCCCGACCTTCGGCTCGGTGAACCGCAGCAAGAAGAGCGTTGCGCTCGACCTCAAGAGCGAGACCGGGAAGGCCTCGGCCGCAAAGCTGATCGCCAGCGCCGACGTGGTGATCGAGAATTTCCGCCCCGGTACGCTGGAGCGGCTCGGCCTCGGTTATGACGATGCGCGGGTCGGCAATCCGCGCCTGATCTGGTGCTCGATTACCGGTTTCGGAAATCTCGGGCCGCTCGCCGACCGGCCCGGCTACGACACGGTCGGGCAGGCGATGGGTGGTTTGCTCAGCGTCCTTACCGACATGGATGCGCCGAAGCCGATGGGCATCTCATTCTCCGATCATCTCGCCGGGATGGTCGCGGCCAACGGCGTGCTTGCCGCCCTGCATGCGCGCCACAGCACGGGGAAAGGGCAGCGTGTCGACACCTCCCTGCTCGAAGCCACCGTGTCGTTCATCGGCGAGAACGCCGCGCGCTTCTTCGAGAATGGCAAGGTGCCACAGCGCGCCACCCGCACCCACACTGCGCAGGTCTATGCGTTCGTCGCCGGGGACGACAAGCCCTTCGTCATTCATCTCTCGTCGCCGGAAAAATTCTGGCAAGGCCTCACCCGCGTCGCCGGCAGGCCGGAATGGCTCGACGACCAGCGCTTCAACCCGCGCAAGGGCCGGCAGAAGAACTACGACGTGTTGCATGGTCTCCTCAGCGAAGTGTTCGCGACGCGGGACCGCGAACACTGGCTGCGCCGATTGATCGAAGAGGATGTGCCCGCTGCGCCGATCTATGATTTTGCCGAGGTGTTTGCGGACCCGCAGGTCGAGATGCTGGGCATGCGCATACGCGTGCCGCATCCGAAGCTCGGCGAGGTCGATCTGGTGCGCAACGGCGTGCGGCTGTCGGATACGCCCGTCCGTGTCGATCGGCCTTCGCCGGAGCTCGGCGAGCACAATCGTGAAATCCTGGGGGAGTGACACGATGAGGTTCGGCGCCGTCGTGGTGGCAGGGCTGATGCTGGTGGCCGGCGGCAGTGCGGCCGTCGCGCAATCGCCCGCCGAGTTCTACAAGGGCAAGCGGCTGACCCTGATCACCTCGGCATCGGTCGGTGGCGGCTACGATCAATATGCGCGCCTGCTCGCCAAGCACATGCCGCGTTTCCTGCCAGGCAATCCGCCGATCGTGGTGCAGAACATGGTCGGCGCCGAGGGCATTCGCGCGGCGAACTTCCTCTACAACGTCGCGGCGCAGGACGGTACTGTGATCGGCGGGCTTTCCCGTAACAACGGGTTGGCGAAATTCTACGACATCAACAATGCATCGGTGCAGTTCGATGCCCGCAAATTCCATTGGCTTGGCTCGCCGCAGCAAGAAATAGGTCTGTTCATCCTGCGAACCCAGAAGGGCGCGAAGTCGATCGACGACCTGAGGAAAATCGAGGTAGTCGTGTCATCGACCACCCGCGGTTCGCCCACGTCGATCTATCCCCGCATGCTCAATGCGCTCTACGGGACCAAGATCAAGGTCGTTGAGGGGTACCCCGGTTCGCAGGATGCGCTGCTGGCGGTCGAGCGCAACGAGGTGGACGGTCACGCGTCGGGAGGCTCGTCGGCGCCGTTCCGGGCGCGGATCGCGCCGTGGCTCAAGAGCGACGCCAAGGTGATCCTGCAACTGGGCATGACCCGGGACGCGGCATTCCCCGACATCCCGACGGCGATCGAGATCATGCCGGATGCCGAGGGCAAACAACTTTTCGAGATCGCGTTCGCCGAGCAGGTGATGGGTCGTCCTTTCGTGCTGCCGCCCGGCGTTCCCGCCGACCGCGTGCAGGCGCTGCGCGCCGCGTTCGACGCTGCGGTGAAGGATCAGGCATTGCTGGAGGATGCCAAGGCGCAGAACATGGAGATCGACCCCGTCACGGGGGCCGCCATCAACGCGCTGTTGGACCGCGTCTACAGCGCGCCGCCGGCACTCGCCGCGCGCTTGCGCGACATGGCGAAATAGCGGGGCAAGGAGAGCCATCATGATCGAACCATCCCGCGAGCTGCGCGACGCCTGCGCCATCGTCGGCGCAGGCCACAGCCGGCTCGGCCGCGTCCCCGGCGTGTCGAGCCTCGATCTCCTGGTCGAAGCGATGCGCAATGCCATCGCCGACTCCGGGCTCAAGGTGTCGGACATCGACGGCATCGTCTGCCGCGGGCCGGACGACATCTACAGCCACCACCAGCAGATCGGTGCGCGGCTTGGCATCAATGTCAAATTCTCGACCTCGCTGGACAATGGCGGCGCGAGCCAGATTCTGGCGGTGGCGATCGCCGCGATGGCGATCAAGGCCGGCATGGCGAGCACCGTGATCTGCGGCTACGGCCGCGATTCCTGGTCGCGCACGCATTCCTCGGAAGAGGCGCGGGTCAAGAACCAGACCACGCCCGACGATCAGCTTCCCAAGGAGTTCGCGCCGGAATACGGCTACTTCGGCGCGGTCGCGGCGCATGCGTTCGGGGCAACCCGCCACATGCATCTCTACGGCACCACGCGCGACCAGTTCGGCGAGGTCGCGGTCGCCTGCCGCGAGCATGCGCTGCGCAATCCCGACGCGCAGATGAAGAAGCCGCTGACCATGGCGCGGTATCATGAGGCGGCGCAGATCGTGTCGCCGTTCGGTCTCTATGATTGCAGCCTGCGCAGCGACGGCGCCGGTGCCGTAATCGTCACCAGCCGCGAGCGTGCCCGCGACCTCAAGCAGCCGCCGGTGCTGATCAAGGGCTTCGGCAGCTTCAACAATCTGCGCGGCTGGTTTGCCGACGACAATATGGTGACGACGGCCGCCAAGAAGAGCGGCGAGATCGCCTATGGCATGGCGGGTATCGGTCCCGACGACGTCGACACCGCGCAGATCTACGACTGCTTCACGTACATGGTGCTGACGCAACTCGAGGACTACGGATTCTGCAAGAAAGGCGAGGGCGGCGACTTCGTCGCTTCCGGTGCGCTGCGGATGGGCGGACGATTGCCGACCAACACGTCGGGCGGCCAGCTTTCGGAGGCGCATGTCGAGGGCATGCTGCAAGTCGTCGAAGGCGCGCGGCAGATGCGCCACACCTATCCGGCGGAGCGGCAGGTGAAAGATGCCGAGATCGCGCTGGTGTCGGGCCATGGCGGCAACCAAGTCTGCCACTCGACCTTGATCCTCGGGAGGGCGTGATGAGCGATCGCGCCCGCAAGCCCGTTCCGAAGCCCGCGCCGGAATCCGTGCCGTATTGGGAAGCAGCCAAACGACACCGGCTGGAATTGCCGAAATGCAATGCCTGCGGAAAATTCTGGTTTCCGCCGTCGCAGTCCTGTCCGCACTGCCTTGCGGTCGACTTCGACTTCAAGCCGGTGTCGGGGCGCGGCAAGGTCTACAGCTTCGTGACGTTCCACCGGGTCTATCACCCCGCATTTGCCGGCGAGGTGCCCTACGTCGTTGCGATCGTGGAGCTCGAGGAGGGGCCGAGGTTGCTCAGCAACATCGTCGGCATCAAGCCACACGCGGTTGCGTGCGAGATGCCGGTGACGGTTGTGTTCGACGATGTCGGGGATGACGTCTCGGTGCCGAAGTTCACGCCGGCTTAGGGGCTCTTTCA
>Ga0075430_100000475_pt1 | contig 30050 bp, 56 predicted proteins | sample RhiMetdeltSRZDD4_FD_75294 | JGI IMG/M metagenome (GOLD analysis project Ga0075430, IMG submission 75294) | Populus rhizosphere microbial communities from Tennessee, USA - Rhizosphere MetaG P. deltoides SRZDD4 | ecosystem: Host-associated > Plants > Roots > Rhizosphere > Soil | place: USA... | reverse complement strand
CAGTAGGCGTAAATGGGACCATTGAAAGAATATTTAATGGGTTAGATGATGATACTGTATATAGTGGTGTAACTCTTCAGGGGGTTGAAACATCAGAACAAATCCCAAAAGATGGATATATAAAAGTATTCCTATTCCAGATATATAAAACGAACCAATTTGAGACACATATTTCAAACTTAAAATTAGAATACTTCCCTTTAATAAATAACTCTTATTATAAACTTGCAGGTCAAGAGGTTAATGTTAGTTCAGATAACGATTCCCGCAAAAACATAGAACACGAAATGTTTTTAGGTGAACCAGGAAAGAAGTTGTTTAAAGGCGCATTAAAGAAATTCGACGGCACTAATTATGTATTAACTGAAACGTGGAATTACTACCACGATCCAACTGTTTTAACGGATAGCAAATTGGCAAAACATATCATTTACCAATGGTGGAATCAGTACAGAAAAACAAGAACAGTAATTGAAACAGATATACAAGGGTTAGCGGCAGATGACATAGAAGATATTCCGAGTATGATTAATAGATGGTTAATAAATCATGAATTACAGGGCGACAAGAAGTTTATGCTAACATCGTTTAGAAATATGGATTTTAGGACTTGTGGGTGGAGCGGGGTATTTGTTGAAACAAGTGATGCTGATGGTGATAGGAATTATGATGATGATTTTGAATTTAAATATATCCAGGAATGAACAACGGTTATAACATACAAGGTAAAAACGTTCATGTGTTTAAATATATAGATGCATTGCCGATTGAGATAGTTTGCGGTACTAATATAGTGCTGGAGTTTCAGCAAGAACTTATTGGGGCAACTACACCAGATAGTGGAAGATATTTAGAAGTAAGGCCAAGAATGCGAAGTTTGACAGCGGCTATTTCGGGAGCTACAACATCAACAAATGATAATAATTTATCCGTTTTTCATTTCTTAGACGAGGATGTTTTTGGAGAAGCGCAGGACTTAGAAGTTATATATACTGACAATAATGGTACTGAAAGATCGGTAAGGGCAGATTTTTATATTGAAACGTTACCAATAACTGGGGAGGCTGGCAGCGCATCAACTTATGATATTAATTTAAAAAGTTCCGGGGCTTTTACTACATCAGATTTAATTGACCCTGATGTGACGGGTGAAAGTGTGACTAGTGATAGCTATACTGTTGCTGCTGGTGTTATCCAGGATAATGCATGGATTGGTTTATCTGCTGCTAATATTATTGAAGTGTGCAGAGAAGGGACAGAACAATTATCAATGGGACTTGTATATACATTTAATTCAGGAACGGGGACAATAACGCCTGACCCAGCAACAACTATAGACGGTCAAAGAATGTTCGTAATTTGGACTTTTTAAAACCAGCGAAGCAATGGCGGATACTTTACACTATAAGACAGTAATTGGGACAGGGAATACTGTTGCGGTGGGTGTTAACCTTGCACAGATAATAAAAATATCAAGACAGGGGGAACAAAAGGATTATAATCCATTTGTGGCATTGAGTATATTGAATGGATCTGATTGGACGTTTATAACCACAGGGAAAAGGATTTCATTCGGTACTAATTTCCCTATGGTTTCGGAAACAATACATATAATTTATAAAGTAACTGTATGAAATATATATTATCATTTATATTATTGGTTGTTTCGGTTAACCTGTTCGGGCAAAGGGGCGGCCCTAAATTAATACTCCCAGAACCACAACCAATCTATTCTCATTTGGGTGATATAATCTTTGGCGTTCCTACAAATTACCAATACCGAACAGTAAGGGAAAGATTGATAGCCTTTATGATTGATAGCTCATTACACATCCCCCGTTACAATGGTACACCTGTAGGGATAAGATCAGGGGCGTCAACTAATAAAGGAGCATTAGCGGCTGATACTTTGAATAATAAACTTTATTTAGGAACAGGTTATTCTTGGGTTCCTATTGCTAATATTTACAATACATCAGATTCAATAACAGCATCAGATACAAGGTTAGTAGGGGTTTGGGGCGCAAGCACTTCGTTAGAGTTTAGAAGTAAAACTGTTTCGACAGATGTGGCCGCAAGTCATTTTAAAATGAATGCAGCTACAATTATGATGTACCAAAGAAATTCAAGTAACCAGACCTACGGGTTTAGTTCAGATTATTTAAATACATTTCAATTCTTTGATAACAGAACAACTACAAAAGGATTAGAATATGCGGCTGATTATTCGGCTGGGTATACTTCCAGGTCACTTGTTGATAAAGCTTATGTTGATGCTGCTGGCGGTGGAACTGTAAATGCTGGCGCATTACGTAAAGCGGCTTACTACCCAAGCGCAGGAACAACTGTTGATGATTTCGTAGGGGTTGAATTCGGCAATACAAGTCTCAATACAAAAATAATTATACAGACGGCAACTGATGTAGGTGTAGAAATAAAGGCTGCCGGCTCACAATCTGCAAACCTTCAAAATTGGTCATCTTCATCCGGTACAGGCGATTTAGCAAGCCTTAACAGTACCGGATATTTTCAATCTGTAAGGGGTGGTTTTGGTGGGGCTGCTTCTTCTTACCCACTTCAGGTGTATGGCGGTTCTGATGCAAATGCAAGAGGCCCGATTTATGTCACAGCTAATACGGGTACAGTAGGAGTAGGTGTTACGATTGATGCTGTTGGTAATGGGGGGAATATTTGGTCTTTATTTTCGGCCGGTTCAGGAGCTTCTGCTCCTGCTGGAGCGTGGGCTATTTATAATGGTTCAGTTACCGGATATCGAATGAGTCAAAAAAACTCAGGCGAATATTCAATAGGGCAAGACTTCTTTGATTACTCCGCAATGTTGAATGTAAAAGCAAATACAGGATTAAATGCAGCTAATTTTCACGCAATAGAAGCGGAAAATGCTACTATAGGATTATGGGCTGATGACGGCGATGATAATGCAGATAAGTGGTATTTAAAATCATTAGCCTCCGGTAACGCACTTACGTTTTTAAACAACACGACTGAATACTTCAGGTTGAATTCAACCGGTGGGTTAGTCATGCCTGAAATTGCGGCTCCTTCAACTCCTGCTTCTGGGTTTACCGCTATCTATCCTAAGTCAGATGGGTTGTGGTATGGTAAGGATGACGCGGGAGTGGAAACGAAATTGAGTAATGCAGGGGCTACAGTATCAAAAGGTCTTACAATAGAATTCCCTTCAGCTTCCGAAGCTGTTGATATGTGGCAAACACCTGTAGCTATAACAGTAAGTAGTTTAAAGGCAATACTTAGAGGGTCTGCTTCTCCTTCTGTTACTTACAACATAAGATTCGGAACAGATATAACAAGTTCAACAGATGTATTCACTTCAAATATTACTTGTACTTCAGTTACTACAGGTTGTTCTAATAGTTCGGGTTTTAATGATGCAACTATACCAGCGGGAAGTTTTATTTGGATTGTGACAACAGCACAAAGCGGGACAGTTAATTCAATCGGGTTCACTATAAATTATACAGAGGACTAATGAAAAAGATATTATTATTAGTGGCGTTGTTTATTTCTGTAGTTTGTAAATCTCAGATCACAATAACAGAGGCTATAGTTGCGCCAACCTTTACAACGCTTGGTTATGCTACATGGAGTAATAATTATGTTACAACTGATTTATTTATAGTTGTATTCGGAACTTCATTCGCTGGTGGGACTCCGGCAACTGTCTCGCTATCTGGAACGGGGTTAACATGGGTAGAAATAGCAAATACACTAAACGCTTCAGGAGAAAGGAGAATGCAAGCATTTAGATGTGTGCCTACTTCTGGCGGGTCAATTATTACTACTGTAACATACGGAGGAACAGGAAACCAAGATGGCAGTTGGAGAACGACATACCAAGTTTCAGGGGTTGCTATTACTTCAAACGGCGCCGATGCTATTGCACAGACAGGAACTGCAAATGGGAATTCAGCAGACCCGACGATTACATTATCAGCGTTAAGAAATAGTCAGTCAGCCGTTTTATTTGCGTTTACAAATGAAACAAACCCAGCAGCAGGAACAGCAGAATCAGGATGGACAGAAATAATAGAAGGGGGTTACGCGACCCCTAATACCGGTGGTTATATAATGAAAAGAATCCAGACAACAGATAATACACCAACTGTAACCCATGCTTCAAGCAATTGGGGGGCTATAGCCATTGAATTAAAATCAGGTAGAAGAATATTTAATACACGTTAAAATAAATATATGAAAAAACTATTATTAATAACACTTACTCTTATCTCAATAAACGCAATGTCCCAAATTGATACAGTTAGAGTTCGTACCGCTCAATTCAAATATGAAGAGTTTTGTACACTTAGACATTTTTTTGGCGGGATTGATTCGGCATCAAAGAAATTCTACAAGCGTTTCGATTCAACTATTAAAGCAGCTAATCCTGCAACAATGGGAACATTAATCTGGCTTGATAGTGTTCCCGGCCCGATTGCGGTTCAATGGTTCGCAGCAGCAAAGCAATGGCCTGATTACATAAGAGATGAAATAGGCGATAATATACAAACTAAAATAAACAATTATACTCCTATTCAGCCGTATATAACAACGCAAATAACAAACGCACTTTCTGATTATTTTATAAATGTAATCCGCAAGAATGGTAAACAAACTATTGAAAATTAAAATATATGTCAAAATCTAAATTTAAAAAAATGGCAAAAGCAAACAATGGCAAGAAGAAAGCACTTGCCGCCCCTTCGTTTTTTACCGATCTCGCGCTTACGTTAAGTTCTGACGGTAATACATTAACTTGTACTATTTCCCCTGATGCACAATGGGCCGGTATACAGAAATACGTAGACCCAACCAGCAACGACGGCGCATTAGCAATATGGGAAGCTCAGAGAAATTATTCAACACCCCCAGGTTCCGGTCAGACTACTAATTGCCCTACGCAAGGTTCTGGCCATTACAGAGGCTGGACAAGCGATTTTAATTATGATATTCATTATAGTAATTGGGTGGTAATTTAAAACAAGTCATTATGAGTACAACAGTAACAACGTCGAAAAGATTTACACTTGATTGGACTGATTTATTTAAAGGTTTAAAAGTAGCCGTTATACTTCCTATATTAACAATCATTCAGCAATCAATTGAAAAGGGGTCATTCTCTTTTGATTGGAAGTTAATCGCGCTAACGGGAATAGGCGGTTTGGTGGCTTACCTGATAAAGAACTTTTTCTCCCCTGCCGAAATAGTAGTTAAGAACCCGACAAAAGAAACAATAGAAGCTGTTAAAGAAGGTGAAGCAAGAGTAACAATTACAAAGACATAATATGCCAATGACAATGCCATCGTTTAAAGACTTTGTTGATGTAAAGAACCCTGCAATGGCCATTCTTTATGTTGCATTTTTTGCGATAGGATCGCTTTATGTAAGGTCTGAAATGAGTAACCAGCGCCAATTTAAAAGATTAGAATTAGCCATTAAGGGGAAAGATGATAAAATTGACCGGCTGGAAGCTAATGTAGGTTTCCTTACAGAGCAAATGAGACGCAGAGATAGTGCCTATGCATCGTTATCAACAAGACTTGATGTTTTAAAAGAGTTGGGTAAAATACAATGAGATACTTAATAATAATATTTTTATCGGCCTTAATGGCCGCTTGTCAAAGCAACAATGAAAGAGCATCTACTATTTATATTGATACATTGAATAGGGATAGTATAAGTAATGAATACGGAGATGCTATAGCACAGATAGATTCCACTACTCAGATAGTTGAACAGGCTATCACTAAAATAAAGAAACTGGAGCAGGATAAACTAGAATATGAAAAAGGTATCCAAGTTTACGCTTACCAACCGGACAATTCAGAAGCGAATAGGTTAAGACTAAAACTCAACGAAGCCAATAGTCAGATAGCGAAACTAAATGCAGAGTTGAATAGTCTTAAAACACAAGAAACTGCAACAAAGTATTATCCTACTGTAGTCAGAAAACCAGATACGGTATATGTTCAACCGGGTATTATCACCCCAGATGAAACCTCTTTAGTGGTTAATTTAGATGGCAAGATACCGGATAATGTTACATTGTATTTGATCCCGTATAGCAAGCGCATAAAGAAACTAATGGTCTATGAGGCATCCTGCGATGAAAGTATTATTTTAAAGAACGATTTCAAGACAGCAAAATATTATAATGGATTATATTTTTTCAATTCCGTACCCCCTGGAAAATATCTGATAAAAATTTGTACTTACTACGGGAATTATAAATTAATCACTAAATCACAAGGCAAGGATATTGTAAAAATGGAAGTGGCCCCACCTATACAATGACAAACTACGAACCGAAATATTTAAGATTACTTGGTATTGCGCTGGCATTACTTTTAATATTGGTTACTATACTAACGTCATCGTGTTATAATCAGCGCAAGGCTAAAAGCCAATTCAGCAGGGCCGCGATTGCCTACCCTAAGTTACCGGCCGATTATTGCGCGACCACGTTCCCAGTAAAAGATTCAACTATCAGAGATACTTTAATAACAACTGATACGGTATTAGTAACAGGCCAAGACATAACTGATACCGTTAGATCATTCGATACTATAAGAATCACAACGGTTCGCTATTTACCAGGCAAGGTAATAACTAACACCTTCCATATAACAGATACAATCTACCAGGAAAACACAGCCGCTTTAAAAGCCTGTCAGATTGATAACAGCACAATGACTGATTTACTAGCGAAACGTACTAACGAAGTTGAGAAATATAAAGGACGGGCTCAGAAACGCGGCTATATCATGTGGGGATTGTTATTGTTAATAGCTCTTGTAGTCGGGTGGAAGGTTTACAGCTCTTTAAAACCTAAAATAAAAACTATATGAAATCGTCTATGATGTTAAAAATAGGTGTCGGAATTGTATTATTAATTTTTACACTTTTTGCATTTGTAATAAAGCAAGATTGTGACATTGATAAGATTTATTTGTGGTGCAGAGTCCACCCGTTATCAATATTTGATATTATTGGGTTAATACTGTTTTATGGCGGGGCAACTATGATGACAGGCGTTGTAAAACTATATAATGAACAAAACTCAAGCAAATGGAATTTTATTCTATTTGGGGTAATGGCATTAGGATTAATTTTAATTTGGGTATGATACCTCTTACTTATTTAATACTAAATATCGTTCATGCCTTGTGGCATTGGTATCTTATCAAACGAGGCCGAACTATTTTTAGTAATCAGAAAACAATTGAGTACTCTATAATTTCCATATTAGCAGCGGTGATTTTAAAATTAGTTTCAGGTTGTCCAGTACTGCCGCTAATTCTTTTCGCTGTGCTTACAAGGGTGGCATTCTTCGATATTGCTTTAAATTTGTTCAGGGGTAAGAACTGGCTTTATGAGGGTGAAATTAAAAGTAAAAAATCTTTAACTGATTGGATTGAAAGTAAGACCGAGTTGCCAATACTAGCCTTTAGAGTAGCATATATTATTATTTATGTTGCTTATCTAATATTTTATATCACATGATATATAGAGCCTTAATAAATGATAAGTTTAAATACTTCATTTCTTTTAATCCTGACAGGTTATGGGGCAGGGTAAAGAAATGGAAGGGGTTTTTATATCTTGAAAAGGTATTCTAAATGTATGAAAGACATTCGCCAAATAGTTATATTAATATTTTCCTGCACTATATGTGCCATAATGGTGGCTATTATATCATCTATGATCTATTACGGGCCAGGTAACGTTAAACCGGAAACCGTTAATATATTGGGACACCTGATTGATACAATGCTGGGAGCTATCATTGCTTACTTAATGCTAAAAAATAATAAAGATGCTGAATGATCAACAAATAACGGCCAAATATGGGCAGCCGGGTGATCCGGATAACTTTACAACGATTGACTTGCCGTACCCGATGCGAATTGCATGGGACTTGGGTAAAACTGTCTCAAAAATTCAATGCCACAAGCTAATAGCTGACAATCTACGGGCTGTTTTTACAGAGCTACTTTCTATTTACGGGCTGCCTAAGATACAGGAATTGGGCATAGACTTATTTGGAGGCTGTGTAAATGTAAGGTTGATGCGGGGGAGTTCAACAAGATGGTCACATCATTCGTGGGGTATTGCGATTGACTTAGACCCCGCCAGGAACCAGCTAAAAGAAAATCATACTACAGCTCGCTTTGCCCGTCCTGAGTATAAACCAATGATTGATATATTTTATAAACATGGGTTTGTAGGTTTGGGGCCGGAGCAAGACCGGGATTGGATGCACTTTGAGATAGCTGGCTAATGTTCTGTATGGGGTATTTTTTCAAGCCGAGAAATTTCTTCTTCAACTGCTTTTTTTGCATATTCTAATAATTCTTTCCTATTGGTTATTGTATGTATATAATCCCCATCCAAAACACCAACTACTATTTGTTCAATTTGTGATTTTGTTATTCTATACACATCCTCTGAATTGTTTTTTGGTGGTCGGGGTTCTGTCCCTTGATTGTTCATTTTATCAATGAATGGTTGGTAATGCGGCTGTCTTTTTAATGGAAGATTTTCTATAATGGAAATTAAATCTTCATAGGTTTCAATAATGCAGTCAAAGGGATTTTGTGTTGTTAAAATATCCGTCCAATTCTTTTTCTTAGCTGCTTCCATCGCTGATTTATTTTCCCTCATAAGAAACAATAGTTCTTGGCGAATCACATCCTCCTCTTTCTCTCCCCCTACTGGTTGGGCTATTGGGATTGCTACTTCTTTTTCGCAGTATGATCTTGCCCATTCACCATTATCATATTGTTCCTGCACTTCAATTGTTATTATTTCAAAATCCACACCCAACTCATATCTTTCTTCCCCTTCAAGCGTTCCTGAAAGTGGGTAATGGGGGCGGGATTCATATTTCTTCCATGCGAACATCCAATCGGAACTTAATTCAAAGTTTTCGCTTTTCGGTTCAGGCCAATCAGCCCAAAGAACCGGAGGATTACCATCCACCAACTTGTAAAATTTTTCTGACATGGTTAAATTGATTTTAATATTTCTAAACAGAGTTGTTCCGGGATCTTGCTTGCTTCATAACTATTACCCCTTCCTTGTGTGCCGGTTCTTGCGCCACGTCTTGCGCTTTGGTGGTGGCAATGTTTATTAATTACTGCCCCTTGTTCGTCATACTTATAGTTTCGGCACATCGGTCTTGGAATCCACGTTTTGCTATTTGTAAAAATATCAGTCGGCTTTGCTCTATCATCGCCATATTGGCAATACCAAACAGTATATCTTGTAAAATCCTGCATGAAATCCATGTGTCTTAGCATTCCTCTTGGGTTCTCAATAAAAAAAACCATTAATGGGTTAACTACTAAATAATACTTTATAAGCCTGATAAAAGATTTATTAACGCTATCGCATTTTATGGCATAACTGCTTTTTGGCTCAACCCCATTTCTGTGTGTACTTATCGCAGATATAGTATAAGTTGTGCAATCCGGCGATGCCCATATTATATCAGGAATAAACGGGATTTGTTTAGGTGTTAACGATTCAATATCAATAGAAAGATCTATCCCGTCATAATTCTCCCAATCAACAGAAAACACTTCATATCCCAATGATTCAGCCACCTTACCTATTGACCTGCTCCCTGCAAATAATTCCAAAACTTTCTTACTCATACTTATTTCTTATTTACTGGTTAAGAAAATACTTCCCATTTTTTAATATCAAGCGCATCTGTAATCTGTGCGGCCAGTTGATGATTTTGTATTTTCTTTAATAGCTTGATAAAATCTTTCTCGATTTCTGTCCCGGTTATGTCAATAGTTTCGGTATTACCAGTGATGCCGGTAGCTGTAACAATAGTTGTATCTATGGTTACTTCAAATGTTGCGGTTGCTTTCTTTTTCATGATTTTATATTTTACTGTTTTTGTTTTCGATGTTGGGGGGGGGTTGGGAGTTAAATTGATTTCCATTGATGAACGTGCCATTTGAAGAACCAAAGCGATTCACTAACATGAAAAATATCGTCTTGACTACCTTCAATAAAATATCCGTCGTGTTCGTCTTCGTTTTCGGTTTTGAACCTTATATACTGTCCATCTTTTGGCAACGTCCTGCGGTCAACGGCAATCTGCGTGTACCCGTTAATTACTTCGGGTTTCCAATCCTCGTCATTTAGGGCTTTGAGTAACGGAAGATAGTATTCTATAATCTCTATCTTCTGCCAATATTTATTATGTTTTGCAACGTCGTATTCCTTTTCCATTTCATAAATAATCTCAGATAGCTTCATGTCTTTATTGTTTTTTGAGTTCTGCAATGTTCATAAACCAAATCTCTTGCTTGACCAAGTTTAATAACCGCATTAGTAAGATTTTCACTTGCTCCAGATTCTTCCAATACATACATAGCAAGAGTAATAGCTTTTTCTGCATTTGACATTAAGTCAAGTCTGTTTGGTTGCCTGAACGGTGATTTAAGCGGTTCTACGGTTTGCCTATACTTGTCTTCTGTTTTATCGTATGTCTGCTTATCGCATTCTACCCACTCGTTAGATTCAAAGGAGTAAACCTCGTAAATTAAATTTTCCATGTTATTATTGTTTTTTGATGAGAGTGTAATTTTCTTTAGCTATTTGAACATTATATTCATAACTAAATTGGTTGTTAAATAATATTCTATCCAAATCATTCCACAATTCATCCTGCCCACCAGATAGGGGTTCTGTGGGGGATTCGCTTTGCTTATTAACAGATTTTACTATTAAATCTGCATTGGATTTCCAGTTACCCCTAAATAAATTCATTGAGGCAATAATTAATCCGGGTGTTTCTTCATCAACAATATGATTTTTATCTACTATCCATTTCATACTAAGATTGTTTTTGTTTATTGGTGTATTGGGTGTAATAATCTTGTCCCGTAAGCAACTTTGGTACATCAAATTCACCACAATTACTTAGCCCGTTCTCCCAAGCATCCACTATCTGTTGCTTTTCTTTTTCCAGTAGTCTTTCTGCTTCGTCAACCGCATTTTCATAGGCGATCTCTTGCCCTTGAACATAATCATTCGGAGCTGCTCTATCTGAAATATGGCTTTTCATCCAATCAATTAATTCTTGCATAGCTGTTGTCATAGTTAGAGATTATATTCGGTTTTGAAAATCTTCAATATCTTTTCCAAGCTGGTCAATCAGTCCTTTCAATCTTTCTATTTCTAAAGTATCTCTTGCGTTTTGATTTAGGGACTGTTGAAGTTTATCGTGCAGGCTCTTATTAGTTATGGTTTCCCATTCCTTCATGGCTGCTAATGCTACCTCTTGATAAGAATTGGATTTCATTAGACAATCATAAAGTACTTCTTCCATTGTCTTATCCATTTGAATCTCTTTAGGTGTATTATCTGTCATTTTGATTGGGTTTTATTGTTTACATATAATAAGTCATGTAGCCTTCTTTTTTATTAACTATTGCTTGCATTAAATCACCCCATGCTCTCCAAGAAAACCCCCAAAGAGAGCCGTCTGAAAATCTAAATTGTATATTTTCGTTATCTTGATTTTCTCCGGTTAAACCAATCCATCCATTATCTTCAATAGCCTTTCTGATAAGTTTAATATGTGGCCGATATTCTTCTTTAAACCCATCAACATATTCATCCCATGAGGGATTTGATGAATCGCCGCCCATTAATGTAAATGTTCCCTTGTCCTTAACTTCATCATACGGGGCATGGCAATCAATAATTTTCAATTCTTCTATAATCTCTTTCTTTTCACTCATGGGTTTTAGTTTTTAGGTGAACCGGCATCATTACAGCCTCACATATTTCCTTAATCCAGGGCAATGTATCGCATACCGGGTTTGAAGGATTAGACCATTTACGGCCACGTTGATCTGTGCCGGTGTTGCCCGACCATGTGATATGGAACCAGAAGCCTGAGTAATGGTGAGATGTTGTCATATATTATAGTTTATTATTTAGTTTGAATTCTTTTAATTTATCAAAAGTGTAATCTACTTGTGGTTTATGGCTAAGGTTACCAACCCATTCATTATTATATAATTTTATGGCTAAGTCTTCAATGATTTCTTTTAACCTTTCGTTTTCGGTTTTGAGTTCCTTTACTTGCTGACTTACTATATCGTAAGCATGAGCTTTGGTAATGTTTGTTATGTCTTGTAAGATGTCCATATTATTCAGGATTTAAAAGTTTATATTCAATTTGCTCTAAATTGGGCCGGTATGAATTATGACCTGTTAATGGTCTTGGATCCTGTGATCTAAATTGCTCTCTAAACATAGCCCATTTACCAGCCAGGTTGCGTTTATCTGTTTCTAATCTGCTATGGTGAACGCCGTCAATGGTTGTTACGTTTTTACTTTTACTATAATCCATTTGCCATCCTTCGGGACGTGGCGGTGTTGGTTGGAAAGTTTTGTCTGACATAATATTAATTTTATTGTGACCAAGTTTGTGCCATTGCTTTTCCAATACCAATATAAGTACGACTTCTTTCTTTCCATCTGTTTTCTGATGGTGGCATTTTCCAAATCTTCCCTTCCCTGCCATCAACTATATTAGTAGGTTTTAATTTTGGTAATCCATTTAACCATAAACAGGTTGATTTAGTTTCGCCATGTCCAAATTGCCAAGGCTGGATTATCTGATCTGGTTTACGATACTTAGTTGACATTATTGAAATAGGATTTTCTATTGCCCATTTACACTTCAGCATTGTAAACATCATAAAGAATTCTATAGCCTGTTGCTGTTCTTCTTTTTTATCTTTAAACCACCTTGCACCGCTTACTGATAAATGAGTACAGGGCGGATGAGCTATAACCAAATCAAAGTCTCCATTGATAATATCAGTAATGTTACCCTGATAGTGGGGGCCGGGTTTTTCAGACGGAAGTAAATCACAGCTAATCGCATTGTGGCCAAGTTTGATAAATTCATCTCTGACTATTCCCGAAAATTCACAGGCTATAAGTACTTTCATATATCAAAGATAAGGGTTATTTTGGTATTTCCAAAAAAATCCAAAAAAAAATATTTTTGTCTAAAATTTGGAATTCTCATTACTACATCCTATTTTAGCGTTATGAAAAATAAAAAGAAAAATTCAGGTAGCGTAAAAATTGACCCGAAAGTTTATGAACAGGTTGCTAAATATTGCCAGCTTACCGGAGTGAAAGTCGGGCACTTTGTTACTAAGGCAGTAGAAGAAAAGCTTAAAGGAATTTATGAACCACAATACCCATAAAATTAAATCTTTAAAACCTTAAAATCATGAGTACAGAAATCACAACCGTAGCACGACTTCAAACGACTGAAATAATGTCAACCGCTAAAGCGTTCCACGAATCTGGGATGTTCCCCGATATTAAAAGTGCAGCCCAGGCAGTAGTTAAAATTCAGGCAGGGCAGGAAATAGGAATCCCACCTTTTGCCGCCATGTCAGGCATCCATATTATACAGGGGAAGCCTACAATAGGTGCAGGGCTTATTGCAAGCCGCATTAAAGGCAGCGGGAAATATGACTACCGTATAAAGCAGCAGGATGAAAAGGCTTGCTCTATTGACTTCTTTCAAGGCAAGGAATTGATCGGCAATAGTACCTTCACTATTGAGGACGCTAAAAAAGCGGGAACCAAGAATATTGATAAGTTTGCCCGTAATATGCTATTTGCACGAGCCATTAGTAATGGGGTTAAGTGGTATTGCCCTGATGTTTTCGCTGGGCCGGTTTATACACCTGAAGATTTTGATGTGGTTAGTAAGACTGAAGATGTAGAGCATACAGAAGTGCTGCCGACCGATAATAAAACAGATGATTTTTATACCAAGTGGCAATCCGAGGTTAATGCAATGGACACAATTGCCAAACTCTCCGACCTCTACAACTCCCATGTTGCCACAGTCAACGAAGATGAAAAGATAAAAGCAATGTTTTCAAAACGCACTGCAGAATTAAGACCTAAAAAACAACAACCAGCATGATACACGAACGCTACGATATAGCTAATACCAATTATATGGCATTACCCGGACTGGTAAATGGTGTTGTGTTCACCGTCGCTGTTACACGAAATGCTAATGATATTATTCACGTTGTAACCACGATGATGGGTATTACGGAGGGTGATATAAAGTCAAACCGCCGTTACCGTTTCTTAGTTGAGGCCCGCATGATGGCAATATACCTTATCCGTAAACATACCAGAATGTCATTATCGCAGATAGGCACTTTATTCGGTGGCCGTGATCACACAACAGCTATTCACAGTATCAACACCTGTGAAGATTTGATACAAACAGATCATAAATTTAAATCGCAGATATTGGAGATTGAGAATAGATTGTTATCTTAATAAATTAGTTCTTTACATTATTTAAGAAGGAAATCCGACCGTCGCAGTCTAACGGCAACGGGTATAAGGGAAGTCTCGAAGGGGTTGCCACCCCAATGCATGCATGGCAAGCGTGAGATTTGGCAAACCTTATATTAATAATCGTGCTGACAGCCGGGAAAGACCGGCAATTTTTTAACCTTTAACCCCCTACCCCTATGTTAACCTACGCTATAACCACATTTTTATTATCAGGAGTTTTATTTTTAATAACGTTAATATATACTATTTACTATGTCAGAAACAACAGTTACAAAAAAGAAGCCCAAAGCTATTGAACAACCAGAGCCAACTATGCCAAAACTATTTGAGGATAAAATAGAGTTCATTCATTTAACTTCTGTGATCGGGTCGGGTTATGAGGAACAAGTCGCTAAACTTGCTGTTGAAGATGGAGTTGCTTACCGGGCCGCAAGAAAGAATATGCAAATACATTCGGCAATAGTTCTTAAGATCAATGACGAATTTTCTGGCTTCTTTACTTTCCAGGTTAACCACATAGCAAAAGAATTTTGTTTACTACAATCAGCTATGTCATTGGGCAAAGAAGATAAAGAAATTTACAAGCAAATGGTAAATGAAATCATTAAGCAAAATACTTTTGGTTACCCAATGATAATGACGGTTAGCACTAAGCATCAACTAGAAAACCCTAAAGTATTTGAGGCTTGCGGTTTTCAAACTTATTTAATGTTATCTGGTTATGCTTATATGGTACATGGCACACTTGAACAGGTTAGAATGAAACGGCTTTGCCATGCTACAATGACCAATGTATGGACAACCACAAGGGCTGATTGGTTAAGGATGAAAAAAGAATGGAATGAAAAAATAGAAACAGCAGGTGAAAAATATGGGATCGCTAACCCAAAATTTGCATCACGTGATGGTTGCTGGCAGGGAGCAAACGGTATGTCTAATATTGTGCTTGCTAATCATAAAATAGTCGATGGTGAAGTAGTACACAATAAAGGAAAATCATTTAACGGCAACGCTTCGGTTCTCGATCCTGTTGCTTGTGAAGTTATACTGAGATTATTTATGCCCGAAAATGGTGTAAGGGTTTATAATCCTTTTGGTGGCGGTGTTCAGTTTGGCTTTATATGTGGTTCGTATAATTATGAATACACGGCATCAGAGATCAGGCAAAACCAATGTGATGCTAATAATGCGCTATGCCAGGATTTTGTAAACGTTAAATGGATTAAATCTGATAGTGCAAAGTTTATTCCTAAGCAGAAATATGACTTAATGTTTTCTTGCCCCCCTTATTACAAAGTAGAAGAATACCTTGATTATAATGAAGAAATACCAGAGGGCGAATTGAATAATATGTCAACTTATGAAGAGTTTAGAGATACATTGTTTGAAGGGTATAAAAATTCAATTTCAATGTTGAATGACAATTGCTTCTTTGTTATTATGACCGGGGATAGCCGGGATAAAAACGGGGCTTATTATGGTTGCGAGGCAGAGCATGAATTGTTTTTTAAACAACAAGGCTTGCACATTTATAACAAGATCGTTTACCTTGAATCAGAGTTTACCCGGTTGGCCCATGCAAAAGTTACGTTGAATTACCGGAAGTTTCCAAAGACCGAGCAAAAGATTTTGGTTTTCTATAAAGGGGATATTTCGAAGATAAAAGAGTTGTATCCTACTGTTGGAAGGTTATGAAAGAATACACGAATAAAATATCATTAGTTAAAAATGGACGTGGTGTTTATTGTCTTGACCCCTGCATGGGTTGTACTTCTGGTATGTTAAATAATGAAGGTGGTTGTTATGGTGATTGCTACGCCGCCAAAACAGCTAAAAGATACGGACATGATTTCAGTAAGACTGTGTTGAGAGATTTTGAAAGCAACAAGCATAAAAGACTAATAATTTCAGCGATTAGTAAAATAAAAATGCCATTTGTTCGCATGGGTTGTAGTGGCGACCCATCGGAAAATTGGAATCATACATTGAGTATCATAAAAGCTATTGCCGGTTGCAATAAAGAAATTATAATCATTACCAGGCATTGGACATTATTAACAGATGAACAGTTGAATTATCTTAGTACGTTAAATATATGTATCAACACTTCAATATCCGCATTGGATGATTACGTTTCCTTCGAAAGGTGCTTAGATCAGTATAATAGGATTAAGCCTTATTGCAAATCTATTTTAAGAATTGTTTCATGTGATTTCAATACTAACAACGATATTGGTAAACGGTTGGCTGTAATTCAGGATAATTTATTTAAGAATGAATCAACATTAGATACAGTTTTCAGACCGTCTGCATCGAACCCACTAATAACCGATGGTACTATTAATGTTCGTAAAGAAATATTCAACGGTAAAACTCAATTAGCATCTAAGCACAACCGGAAAACTTACATGGGTAAATGTGGGAACTGTTTAGAAATGTGTGGGGTGAATATTAAAAGTGGTCGTGTTTATGAAAACAAACCCGGTATTATAAAACAATTATCAATATTATGAACTGGAAAGAAAGATACAAAGAAGCTCACCGTAAATTCCAGGAAAAAGAATATCCTGCTAGTACTAAAGACTTTGGTTGGATTAACCCTGTTTATCCTGATGTAAGAACGGCTAATGGTAAAAATAGATTTCTTACATACTATTTAAAATGGGAGGGATGGATGGCTGATAGAACAAACTCAACCGGTATCCCTATGACACATAAAATTCCTAAGTATGATATATTTAATAAAAAAATGGTATACCTAACTGTTATGCGTGGATGGCGCAAACAGAATAGTAAAAACGGGCGAGGTGATGTTACCGCTATCATAAAAGGAATTTATTGTTTATTCGAAACAAAAACACCGCATGATAGATTAAGTGATGACCAAAAAGATTTTCATGAAGATGTAAGAAAAGCGGGTGGTCAAGCTATTGTAGTTGATGATATTGATAATGATTTCTTTCCATGGTATGATCAGTTTTTATTATCTTTGAAGTGAATCTGAGCCGCTGCCAAGACTTAGATGGGAATACATTTTAATTCCGTAACGGGGGAGGTGGCAGCCAAACTCGTTACGGTTTTTTATTTATATTATTATGTTTATATCATTAAAATTTTCATCTTCATTAATTGAAGACATGGAAATTATTATCAATTCTGAAGATATATCTTCAATGGAAGAAAAAAAAGTCCCATCAACCGGTAAAAAATATACTGAACTTGTTATGCGAACGGGTAAGACGTTTCATGTAAAGCAATCTCCATTTGAAATAGATTACTCAATTCATAATAACGAAGCCCCACTATGCAAGCCACTTCAATAAGTATCTACAAAAATATCCACGACACCAAATCACGAGATACAATAAATTTAGATCAATTCCTTTCAGCAATCCAATCCGGTAAATGGCAGGACCAAGTACTAAAGATCAGAACCATTAAAGAACATGATGCCAGGCAAGAGGCAAAAAAAAATCTTCCATATGTAACTATTAGTGGGATATTTACAGAGCAACGTGCTATAGCCGGGCTTTCAAAACACTCTGGGTTTATTTCAATGGATTTGGATAAGCTAAATTCAGAGGTTGAAGGTGTAAGACAATTACTATCTAATGATCCGTATGTTTTCACTTGCTTTACCTCATGCTCTGGTACTGGTTTGTGTGTGCTATTTAAAATTGATCCTGAAAAGCACAGAGAAGCTTTTGATGGTATCGCTGATTACCTTATAAAACAATACCAGCTGATTGTTGACCCATCCGGCAAAGATGTTTCCCGCCCTCGTTATGTTAGTTACGATCCTGATTTATATTCTAACTATTCGTCATTGGTGTTTAAAAAATATTTACCAAAGCCAAAGAAAATAAAAGTAGTATCGGTTGTGTTTGTTCAGGACGAGTTCGATAGAATTATTAAAGAAATGGTTGAGGCGAATGTTTCATGCGTTGAGGATTACCGGGATTGGATAGCTGTAGGTTTTGGGCTTGCTGATAAATTCGGCGAAGCTGGACGGCCTTATTTTCATTCATTATCCTCATGTTCTTCGAAATACGAGGCGTCAATGTGCGATCGGCAGTACACTCATTGCCTTCGTGGTAATGGCAGCTCGGGTGCAAAGATTACTATTGCTACTATATACTGGCACGCTAAACAAGCTGGGATAAAAACACATAGCGAACGAACAAAGAAAATAGCATCAGCGACTAGTGCAATGAAAAAGGCCGGCCTTGATGGTAAGCAAATTGCAGAAAGTTTAAAGAGTTTAGAGGGAATTGAAAATGCTGATGATATAATTAACCAGGTGTTTTCTTCAAATACAGATTTCACGCAAAAGGAAAACCTCATTGATAGTTTTATATTTTGGCTTCGAAGGTCCTATAATGTAAAACGAAATGTTATTACGCGCAAGATTGAAAATAATAATAAGGTATTAGATGAGGTTGATTTAAACACAATTTATCTATCAGCATTGAAAATATTTGACGGCCTTACTTTTGAAATGTTTATGCGGGTTTTAATATCAAATAATATTGAGCAGTATAATCCTTTTAAAATATTTCTTTCATCTGGTAAATGGGATGGACATAATAGGATTGAACAACTTGCTAAATGCATTAATTCAAAAACCGGGGATTTAGAATTTAGAGAAACAATGCTTCGTAAGTGGTTGGTTGGGGTTATTGATTCAATGCAAGGCGGTAAAAACGAATTGAATTTTATTTTAGTTGGTGGTAAAAATACCGGCAAAACAGAATTTTTTAGACAGATACTTCCACTATCATTAAGATCATACTTTGCAGAATCACAGCTTCACAGGGGTAAGGATGATGAAATATTAATGTGTGAAAAATTATTAATATTTAATGATGAGTATGGTGGTAAAAATAAAGTTGATGAGAGAAATGAAAAACGTTTAATGGCATCTTATGAATTTTCTCTTCGTGAACCTTATGGGAAATCTAATGTGACACTAAAGCGGGTTGCTTCTCTTTGTGGTACTTGTAATGAAAAAGATGTTCTTGATGATCCTACGGGCAACAGACGAATTATAGTTCTTGAATCAGCGGGCAAATTTGATTACGAACTTTATAATAGTTTAGACAAGGCCCAGATATTATTTGAGGCTTACGATCTTTGGTGTGATGGTGAACGGCCCGTGTTAAACGATGTTGATATTGCTTGTCTTGAATTTGTAACCGATGGCGAGTATTCTAAAGTGTCTTTTGAAGAGGAAATGATCAATCAGTGGTTTATGGGGCCAGACAAATCAAACGACTTTTTAACTACTACACAAATAAAGTTGGAACTTGAATTGCATACCAGGGATAAAATTAATATCAATAAACTTGGTAGCCGACTCCGGAAACTTGGGTATGAAAGATCGAAAACAGGGGGTGTTTACTGTTATAAAATCTCTAAAAAACCAGTGGTAACTGATCTGTACTTACCCAGAATTAACACAGACGTTTCATTTTAAGCAACTTATATATGGGTAACTGGTAAGTGAAAAAAACGTCCAAACTATTACAAGAATATAATATATTTATAGAGGCACTACTACATATGTACTACCTATAGTAATTATAGTAAAGTAGTTACCTTTAGTTACCCTGTTACCACTTAATTGATGCCTAATTAGTTGTGTCGGGTAAGTAAAATTATTTATTGTTACCCGCTCTTACCTTATTAAAATGTCAATTATTTTTAGTATAACTTTGTTTTATTGAATAATCAATTTTATTTCAAATGAGAGGTGGAGCAAGACCAGGAGCCGGCCGTAAGCCCAAAGCAGACGAAGAATTGGTACAAAACCAATCAATAGAAGCTATAACCCAGCTTTACGGGAGCGTCGAGGAAGGCTTTAAAACGCTTCTCAGGAGTGGTGAGGCGTCCTTAATTAAATTTGTATGGGAGCATGCGGTTGGTAAGCCAAAGGAGAAAGTTGAATTATCTGGTGAGATGGGTATTGTGTGGGAAGAAATTAGAACTTATGAAAAACCAGGCCCAACTGAATTTAAAGATGAATCGTTATGATATCACCCTCACACATACAACATATACAACTAATGATTATGCTAGGATACGATATTGCAGACGTGAAAAAATCAATAGTGAGAGAAATAATATACATTAACGTTTTATATTTTATAATCTTCGGCCCAGATCAGTATAAAGTTATTTCAGGTAAAACAAAGTTGCTGTTATGAACTTTACTACTTACGATATTAATGTTGATGGTTATACAATCGGTGTTAGTAATGATCCGGTTAAAACAGGTAGAGATAGTTTATTAGAACGTAACCAATTTTTATGTTGGCTTAGGAATGAAACGCATACAGCAACATTGATTGTTTCAAGAGAAGGCATGAAAGATCCTCGGTTCTGTAAAACAGTTCTTAAAATGTTATTAAGGGAATTATCTTTAGTTCAACAATAACTTTCTTTCTAGGATAAGGTTTAATTTAAGGTTAATGGTGAAGCCCCGGTATTCTTGCTGGGGCTTTTTATTATAAAAAAGATGCCCGTATAGAAATACAGGCATGATGTTTATAAGAGAAATTTTCTTCGAGCTAGTAAAGATAATAAAGTTTTATAAATAAGAAACCCAGTATAGAGATACCGGGTTACACCATTAACTAATTGTTCTATGAGGAATCAAGTTAAGATAAAGATACTATAAAATAAATTTTTTAGTTTCAAATATTATTAGTAGCTTAGTTCTTTACTTGTACAGCTTATGATAATCACAAACAACTTTCCCTCTGGTATTTCACAGCTTCGCATTGTTAGCTGTACAAGGTTCAATTATGCAACTGTGAGTGCCAGGGGTAAAGTATAAAATATTTTTTATGTCAACAACCGGAGCAACTGTCGAACAGGTCGCAACCAAAACACGAAAAACCCGTACACCTAAGAACGCTGAAAACATCACTAAGGGCGCATTGAAGTTAACACTAAAGGAGCGTGTTGATCTTTGCCATACCTTAGAAGAAAGTATTAAATCAGAAGTTGAAACTATGCAGCAAGCTGCTAAAGAAGCTGAATTAATTGCTAATGGGAATAAGTAATTTCATAATGAATATTAGTAGCTTTAATAAGGTGGATGGTTTTCACGCTAAGCACACAGGGGGTCCTGGTGGTTCGGAGGCCCCCTTCTTAAAAACAATTATATCGTTAGTTCAAATAGGATTGGAATATCTCGGGAACCGAAACGCCGGTAGTTTCTACTACTGGCTTAATTAAAAACTGGTACCATGAAGATTCACATATATCATCATTTTGTAGAAGAATGTTCAGATAGTAAACTAGATTTAATAATTCAAAAACTAAATTCAATTATCATGACAGACGCAGAATTAAAAGACCTTTTAGTAGCAGCTAATGAAAAGGTTGACAAAATTAAAACAGAGATCCAGGCATTGAAAGACTTAGTTGCCGCATCAGAAAACGTTCCGCAGGATGTGGTTGATGCTGTAAATGCTTTGGGAAGTAATTTACAATCGGCTGATGATTTAAACCCGGATGCTTAAACATTAGCCCTGGTTCGCTGGGGCTATTAAATTTGTTTAAGATGGATAAATATATACTTCATGGTAAAACGCCTATACAAGAACATGATTTAATTAAATGGGCAAAATGGTTTGAATCAGCAGATAGAATAATTAAGCAAACAGAAGTTAATGATTCTAAAGTATCAACTGTCTTTTTAGGAACTAATCATTCCTTTAATGGTGAGCCTCCAATGCTATTTGAAACGATGATATTTGGTGGCGAACACGATTCATATCAAGAAAGATGTTCAACTTGGGCAGAAGCAGAGGAACAACATGAACGAGCAATTAATTTAATATTTCAATGATGCGTTTCCTAATCTTCCTACTCCTCATGTGCTTCATAGCTGCGTTGTGTTCGTGTACTAAGGTTACTGATTATTCTTACCTCAACACCGATCGAACCCAACACATGGTAAGAGTTAGTAAATGGTTTGATTTTAACTGGAATTTTAAGGATAGCTCTTACCAGGAAGTTGCTTTTAATATTGATCTGCTGAAGTGCAGAGATACAACGGTATTCCCCGCTACTTGTCCTCCGCCGAATGGAATTGAGATTCGTTACTATAAAATTCAATAACATGACACTCACCAATATTTTATTACTGATCGCAGATATTTTGTTATTGGTAATTGTGATTAAAAAATACTAACCCTCTAACTTACTACACCATGCTTACAGCCACTTTAATATTTTCAATAGTCAACTTTGTAATGATCCTGTTTATTGTAGTCGCTTGTTTAATCAGAAATAAAGAAGAATGATAAACGCAAATGAATTAAGAATAGGGAATTATTTAAGAATACACGGCGACCCCGCTCCAATTCAAATTGGTTGGTTTTATCTTATTGCAAAAGGTGAGGAGCTGCCTCCACACGAACCCATCCCTCTCACTCCTGAGATATTAGAGAGGGCGGGATTTAGTATTGATATTTATAAGGGGGAAGATCATGATGTTTATACTTATAGCGACGAAAAAATAACATTTGATTCCAATTCTCATTATGGGTATCAATTATTAGATAACGAACAAACCCCATTGGTTGATGGTTATTATTTCAAATATCTTCACCAACTCCAAAATATTTACTTTGCATTAACCGGAGAGGAGCTGGCAATTGAATTATGACCAGAACTATCATTACCTGTCCAGGCATCGGGGATACTATCTGGCTCTTTATGAAGCTAGTAAACCAGAAAGAGAAATTCCATTGGAAAATTGGCGATGGTAGCCCACGAAGAGGGCATCAGATATTTGAATTATTCCCACAGTTGGTTGAATCGTTTGAGTACATACCACAGTCAGGGTATAAGAAAATTAAACGTAATGCATATAACGGTAAATGGGCGAATACTCCTGAATCATTTTATCTTGAAGCCAATTCACATTTAGAAGGAGGTAATAGAATTGAATCGTTTCTGTATGATCTTAAGACTACGTTTAAGTTGGAGTACGGGACGAGTGAACAGGATGGGACAACGGCATTAGATATATTGTGTAGTTATTCAACGCCAACAAAAGTGGGCCCTATCTATAGTTTTCAATACCCTTTAATCGGCATCTACACCTCAGCTTATTCAAACGCTCGTCATTGGGGCGGGTGGAGTACTAAAGAGTGGTTAGAGTTAATAGGCTTGATAAGAAACTACAATAAAGAATATAAATTTGTTCTTATAGGTGCTGAATATGATTTAGGAATACCGGCTGAGATCATGGCAGCGTTACCACCTGATATTTATATAAACACAGTAGGGCAACCGTTATCTGTAGTGGTTGAGATATTAAAGCGGCTAGATTGTTTTATTGGCTTCCCTTCGGGGCTATCAATTATCAATGAAACATTAGGAGCCAAACAGACTATTATGTTTTACCCGCAACACTTGCATGAATTAATGAACGCTTGGCCCGACCCTGCACGAATAGAATCAGGGGCGTATAAAGGTTGCGTATTCTGTGAACCGAAACTTATTTTTGATTGGATGGTAGAAAATAAAAAGATATGACTGAGAATAACGCATTTACACAAGGCTTAGAAAGTTTAATTGAAACAATTGTTAGAAAGATATTATCTGATATGTGTATTGAACCAAACGAAAGGCTAATATCAATTGAGGAGGCTGCTCAATTTATTGGTTTGTCCAAAGCAACTATTTATACAAAGTCATCTCATAGAGAAATACCATTTCATAAGATTCCAGGGTCAAAGAAGCTTAGATTTAGTAAATCAGAATTATTAGCTTGGCAGAAGTCAAAGCAAAGAACTAAAAAGATATAACCATGTCAATGCACCCTCTTCATAATTACTTCAAAGATTACAAAGGCAATTGTAATGTATTTGTAGAAACAGGCACTAATACTGGTGGCGGGGTAACATTGGCTGTAATGGCTGGGTTCCAGGAAATACATACGGTTGATATTAAGGAGCAAAAAGACCCATCGTATAAACACGGGTTAAAGAATATCTATTACCATATTGGTGATAGCTCAGAGGTGTTGCGTAAGATATTACCTACATTGAAAGGAAAGAAAATAATGTTCTGGCTCGATGCCCATAGTTCATTGTTACCAGGTGATGAAGAAAGTTATCCATTGGTAAGTGAATTAGAGGTGATTAAAAAATCAGGAGTTAATAACGCCACTATTTTAATTGATGATTTTCTTTATATGTCTCACCCTGATGTTACTGGTTGGTCGAGTGAATACATAGTTAGCCTGATAAAGTCTATCAATAAAGATTATAAAATTGAGTATCTTTCTAACCCGATTATGAATAATATTTTAATAGCGAGAGTATGAAAGATGATGAGCGGCCAACCGGTGATTGGAATAAGGCGATTAAGAATATTGATATATTTGATTTAGGTTATAAGTGCGGTTTTAGAAATGCTAAATATACTTATATGAAATTTAGAAAAATAAATAAAGACGGCGATCATGGTAAGTGGGAAGAAATGACTACTGCTGATTTGACACATGAATTTAAATCTACTAACGCATTATATGATATGAAAGAATTAACCGAACAAGCTAATTCTAAGCAAGGCCTTCATACCAACTGGCTGCTTGCTCGTGGTTGGCTTGCTAATGGTAGAATATACACGAAAGGTGAAGATGCAATAAAGTTTGATGGCACTTATTGGTGGTTAAATGGGGAACGGTTATGATTGATATTACAGCGATTATTAAATGGGATGGGTTGCCAATCTGGTCTGACGAATGGTTTCTTGATATGATACTTAAAATAGAAATACTAAAGAAGAATAATTTAATTTCAAATTATAAATACAATAAGGGTATAAAAATTATGGAGAATTTTATTTATGAAAAAAAAATCAATAAAATTTACGACAGATTAATATGATATTCACTCACACAGGGAACAGCGGCGACATTATATTTTCAATCCCAACAATAAACCATTTATGTAATGGCGACAGGATTGCAACACTATACATTAAGCCGGCTAAATATGCTTATGGCGATCAATATACTTTTTGTAAGGATTTATTACTACAGCAAGACGGTATCAAAGAAGTGTTACCATTCATACCGCCAGATAATAATTGGAATTACTATCAATGGAGGGGGTTGAAATTCGATTATGATTTAGATATTGCCAGGGGGCAAAGCGGCAGAGGTAGAATTCATATTATAAAACGTTACTTTGATGCATTTGGGATTAAAGAAGATATTACAACACCATTTTTAAATATAGACTTACTACATAAACGAGAAGAAAAATATGCATTGATTCATCTTACTCCACGTTGGAATGGTATGCAGTATAATTGGAGAAAAATATACAAGGAAGCATTAGATCGGCATGGTAAGGTTTATTTTATCGGGTTGCAATGCGAATGGTTAGATTTTAATTTACACTATGGGCAGATAGAACACTTACCAACTGAGAATTTATTAGAGATGGCCAGGTTAATACGAGATGCAGAAGCATTGTATTGCAATCAGGGGGTGGCATTAACTATTGCTGCAGGGTTGGGGAAAGAATACTGGTTAGTAAAAAACGGTACTAAAACCAACTGTCATCTTGGGACAGCTAATGAGCATTTATTAGGAGCTGAATATTTATCACCTACACATACATTTACGGCTGATATGATGCCGGATTCACATTTAAAAAGAAGATAGTATGGCAAAACCAATATTTGTTTTACATATTGACAGGGAAGTCTCAAGAGAACAATCTGAAACTATTAATAAAAGGTTATTAGAAAGAATTGGACAGGATTACCACGTTTTATTATTGGTGTCAACAGAAACAAAAATACAGGTTTTTACAGATAGAGAAATTCTGCCCATTGATTTACAAATTGAATTTGATAAACTATTACAATGACTTTCACCGCCAAAAACCGACAATACGAAATAAGTAACTTCGGGGTAATAACTCAAATAGATCATAGGCCGTTCAGATATGACCCTGAATATTCAGCCATATATGACAAGCCAGAATATAAACAAGGGTCTGATTTACTTCAGGCATTGCGGTTAGGGTTTGCGTTAGGGGTACATGGTAAGCCCATTCGCAGTCTCATGGATGTCGGCTATGGTAATGCAGCTTTTATTAATTCAGTTAAGAGCCATATACCATATACCTACGGCTTTGATATTACCGGGGTTCCGCTTGATGGGGCCTATGTTATGCCTGAGTTTGTCAAGGCGGATGTTTATACGTTCTGGGATGTGTTAGAGCATTTTCCGGATTGCTCGTTCTTATCATCGTTACAAACCGAAACTATTTGCATATCATTACCATATTGTCATTACCATACCGAGGGGCTGCAATGGTTCGAATCTTGGCATCATTTGAAACCAGACGAACATATAAGACATTTTACTCCCTGGTCATTGACGGCGTTTATGAAGTCTTACGGGTGGGATGCGGTTGCTGAATCAGATCATGAGAATATTGTGAGGAAGGGGGGTGGAAGGGCTATTGAAACGAAGTGCGGCACCATACAGCTTTGTTCAGATAATCATTTACAGAATATCCTTAGCATGGGATTTAAAAGGAAATAATATGAATCCTAGACATCAAAAGAATTTACCATTTATAGTTTATGATGGTATGTTTTTAAACTTTTATAGCAAAAGCGGTGAATTAATAGGCGGCAATTTATTTGTAAGAGTACATGATGAGGTAGATATACCACCAACTGCATTAATAAAGTGTGGGGTTAATATATGTGGTAGCGAGGATGAAATGAGGAAAATAATTTCTAAATGGAATGAAGATAACCCATGACCATCATTCTCCCATACAAACCCGACATCCACGACGGCCTAGAGTTGCAATACTCTCTAAGATCTATTGACAAATATCTAACCGGGTTCACTAATCTTATAATCATAGGCCGGCCCCCAGAATGGTATAATGGGCAATTTTGTTTATCTGAGAATAGTATAGGCAGGAAACAATACTCAATCTATCAAAAGATATTAATGGCCTGTAATTGGGATAATGTGACGGATAATTTTGTATTCTTTAACGACGACCATTTCTTACTTCAGCCATTACAAGTATCAGATATTAAATACTGGAATAACGGGTGGTTAGCTAATGAATATGCTAGGGGGTTATCTTCCAGGTATAGTGAAACAGTACAGAGAACACTCGGATTTATGCCAGATGCGTTGAACTTCGATATACATACCCCGATAATTTATAACAAGGCTAAGTTTAAAACGTTATTTACCGGTAAGGAGAATGAGATATGTATTAAATCTTATTACTGTAATTCGTTGCAGTTAGATGGGGTATTCATGGGTGATTGCAAGATTGATCAGTTACTAAGTAAGGAAGGGATATATAGCCACATTGATGGTAAATTGTTTTTCTCAACAGGCAGTAATGCTATTCGGGAACCAATGAAGTTGGTACTGGAAGAGTTGTATCCGGTAAAATCAAGGTGGGAAGCATGATTATGTCAGAAGCATTAGCAATATCACATATTGATAAGAAAATTATTCTTATGAAAGCCGAAGGACTTACATCTAAGGAGATTTGCGATAAAGTTGATCTGACTAAAGAAGCGGTTGATAAACGAATTTCAAGATTGATTGAAAGGTTTAACTGCGAATCAATACTTCACTTGTATAAGACGATGAAAGAGCAGGGGTATATTTAAATTTCGTATCTTAGTGAAAGATTAATAATAAGCAGTTGCGAGATTTCTTCGGTAACAACAAAATTTAAATCTCGCAACTTTACAGGGTGAAACTAAAAAATTAAATATATGCGTTTTCTTATAAGGCTGTTTTATGTTAAATTGCAGCGTTTGTTTCGTAAGTTTTTTAAAACGAAACAAACTGAAAGCCAGAAGCCCAGCCGTTGGGAGTGGTTTTGGGGGTTGCCTTTGTGGTCGAATCCCGAGTTGAGGTTTGCTGCTTTATTGTTGATTGCCTTTCTTGCTGGTCGTGTGCTTGGGCTAGCTGAATCTTTAATGACCATCCTGCAATAAACAAAGCGATGATAGATACCATAGTTGGGAGCCAAAATCTGAAATTTTCTTTTGGCTTGTTCTTTTTCTCACGCTCATCAATAATATTCCAAATACTTGGTTGGTATTATCTTTTTAATTATTTTAGACAAATGCAAGACATGTTAAAAATCAATAAACATATTTACGGCGTAGTGGGATTCCTCCCAACGGTTTTCCGTGTGTCTTGCAACCCTGCGCCGTATAAATTTAAAATTGCAAGACATGATTTACAAAGTAAAAATCGAAGGCATCACTCCCTACATGCAACATCGCATGGATGATCAGAAATTAGAAGAATGGGAGAAAAATCGTAAACACATTATTGAGAGGCCAGACGTTAACCAGCAAGACGCTGTAAGGGCTGAATTTCATTGCTACCGAAGTAAGAATGATAAATGCTTTATCCCCGCAGAGCAGCTAAGAATAGCCTTCATCAATGGTGGCGGCTATCTTAAAAGCAAAGTAGGTAACTCAAAAAGAAGCATGAAGGGTGTTATTGCTGCCGTGTTGAGAGTTTCGCCGGAAGAAATCACACTTCCAGAATACGATGAAATAGATAAGCGATCAGCAGTAAATAAAAATGTGAAAGCAAGGGTAATGGTAATCCGTCCAAAATGGTCAACATGGGAAGCGGAGTTTGATATGATTTTGGATAATGGAACACTAACAAAAGAAATGATTACAGAACTTATTGAAACAACCGGGAATTATGTTGGCATTGGGAGTTATAGGCCAACTAACAATGGGTATTTTGGCAGGTTTAAATTGATTGAATTAAATAAAGACTAATGCAACATTGAGTGTTGTTTAGTAATGCGTGGTGATGTGAAGCGCAGTAGAGTAAAGTACAGTTTTTTTAACCCATCTAAAAATATATAATATGGTGTCAAGTGGGGTATTGTGATGTGGTGTTAAGTAATGTCTTGTCTTGTCACGTGCAGTAAGGTTATTTTAATCTGTTAAAATTATTTATTCTTATTACTTAGCAATGTCTTGCGAAGTAAAGTTATGTTATGTATAGTATAGTTTTTTTCGTATCAAAAATATTATAGAAACTAAAGCAACGCAAAGTGGAGTGGTGTAGTTGTAAAGTTGAGTTTAGTAATGTGGCGTAATGTGCCGCCCTGTACTGTTTGGTTGTGTTGAGTGGCGTGTTGTATAGTAAAGTGCGGTAATGATAGCCTCCATTTTTATGGGGGCTTTTTAATGTCCGTTAATGGACATATTTAATTTATAATTAATATTTATCTTTAGAACCCAAAGGGACTTAATATCCTTTTTTGGTAATATGAAGTATAACCGCACGGGTATCCGATAGGTTTTATGATCGCCTCGCTTATAGCGGGGCTTTTGCCATTATATGAAGCTGACAAAAAAACAGACTATTGCCTTAGATTATTTGGAAGATAATAGCACAGGGGAGCTTTATTACGGTGGGGCCGCAGGCGGTGGAAAATCAGTTCTTGGTTGTTACTGGCAGATAAAAAATAGATTAAAATATCCTGGTACAAGAGGGTTTATCGGGAGATCGGAATTAAAGAACCTAAAGAAGACTACCCTCAATTCGTTCTTT
>Ga0075430_100000474_pt1 | contig 30061 bp, 19 predicted proteins | sample RhiMetdeltSRZDD4_FD_75294 | JGI IMG/M metagenome (GOLD analysis project Ga0075430, IMG submission 75294) | Populus rhizosphere microbial communities from Tennessee, USA - Rhizosphere MetaG P. deltoides SRZDD4 | ecosystem: Host-associated > Plants > Roots > Rhizosphere > Soil | place: USA... | reverse complement strand
TCTGAAGCTCGGGTCGAGCACGTTCGCCTGCACGGCGACGGCGTTGACCACCTGTGGACCGTTGATGGGGAGTATGTTCGCGCCGCCCGCGCGGTGGAAGTGGATGTAGCTGATCCCGTAGCCGCCGCGAATCACCGTCGAGGGCAGCACGGTCCATGCAAAGCCGAGCCGCGGCCCGAAGTTGTTGCGATCGGGATTGATCGTCGACCGGTCGCGGAGCGAGCCGTCCCTTGCCGGGACCATGGTCCGCGTGTCAGGGTCGAAGTTGGACAGGATGTTGTCCTTCTCCCAGTGCGGGGTGGCGTATTCGTACCGAAGCCCGGCATTGATGGTCAGCGCGTCGTTCATCCGGAAGTCGTCCTGAACATAGGCGAAGTGCATCTGCTGCCGCAGGTTCGCGATCAGGATGCTGCTCAGCGAGTATTGATTCCGCAGGCCGAACATGAAGTCCGCGAGGTTGTACAGGTTGTTCGTCGACGCTGGACCCGGGTTGGAGAACCGGCTGCCGTAAGCGTCGCGCCCGTACAGCGGATTCACATCCTGCACTTCCGTCGCGATGTGCTGGAACTCGTAGCCGCTCTTCAGCGAGTGGGGACCGGTGACCCACGTGTAGTTCACTTTCGGGTTCCAGACTTCCGGATACTGCCACTGCGGATTGGTCGCCTGGCGCCCCAGATCCGCGTACCCCGTGATGATCTGGGTCGGTAATCCGCCCGCGATGCGAGGATCGGTGGGCAAGCCGGTGATCCCGTAGGCCTCCAGTGCGCCTTCGGTGCCGAGCGCCGCAGGATTCTTGCCCGCGACTGTTCGCGACCATCCGAACCGCCCTTCGAGCAGTGACGAGCCGGACCGGCTCCACGTGAACCCGCTGGCGAATTGTTTGTTCGTGACGTAGGTCTGCGCGTTCCCTGACCCGCCCGACGGCAGCGGCAGCGGTGGCTGATCGAACAGGTCCGCGTCCCGGTAGCCATAGCGGCCGAAAACCGTCAACGACGTGCCGGCCTGAAAGTCCCCTTTGATGTTCCACTTGTCGGTGGTGTTCGTGAACTCCTGGAGGATCGAATAGTTGTTGGCGGCGCCGGCGGACGTCGGGTCCGGCAGCGCGCTCAGGACCCGCCTCGCGAAGTCGGTCATCGGAATCGGGGTCCCTGCGGCATACGTCTGCCCAGTCAGCGGATTGCGCACGTCGACGGACAGGATTCCCTGCCGCTGCGCCACCGTCGGGATCGTGCTGAAGGCCACATTCTCCCGCGTCTGGCGGAAGCCCTCGTAATCGGCAAAGAAGAAGGCACGGTTCCGTACGATCGGTCCGCCGAGCGTAAAGCCGAACTGGTCGCGGCTGAGCGGCGGCTTTTCTCCAGTCGTGGGCTTGAAGAACCCGGTCGCATTCAGCTTCGTGTCGCGGAAGAACTCCCACGCCGCGCCGCTGAAGCGATTCGTGCCACTGCGGTACGCCACGTTGATCGTCCCGCCGGCGCTGCGGCCGTACTCCGCGCTGAGATTGTTCGTCACCACCTTGAATTCGGCGACCGCGTCCGGCGACGGCTGCATCACCTGGTTCGAGAATCCCTGATTGCTCGTCCCGTACGCGTTGTTGTCGACCCCGTCGAGCAGAAAATTGTTGAAGGTGCTGCGGAGTCCGTTGATGTTGAACGACCCCTCGCGAACGGTCTGCGCCGAGCCGGTGTTGAGCGGCGAGAGCCGCACGCCCGGGCTGAGCAGCGCGAGGGCAGAGTACTCGCGGCCGTTCAGGGGCAGCTGCACGGCCTGCTCGCTCGTGATGACCTGGCCACGCTGGCTGGAGTCCGTCTCGAGACGCGTCGCCGCGCCGACGACTTCGACCGTTTCGGTGAGATTGCCGGGAGTCAATTGCAGGTCGACCCGCTGCCGTGCGCCGACGGCGACTTGAACGTTGTCGGCGACCGCGAGCGAGAACCCCTGGAGCTCGGCGGTGATCTTGTATCGTCCGACGCGGACCGTGATGAACTCGAAGCTCCCGTTCTCATCGGACACCCGCGTGGTGGATATCCCCGTATCGAGATTCATCAATATCACGGTGGCGCCCGGCACCACCGCGCCGGTGTTGTCCTTGACGGTGCCGATCACCGTCGCCGTGTCGAACTGCGCGTACGCCGCCGTCGATGTGACAAGGACGGAAGCGAATGCCAGCAGGATGCAGATAGCGCGTGTCATACGCAGCATCGTACCTACCTCGCCCAAAGGGGACGTAAGGGATCGATGAACTCTGTCTAACGGTGCAGGGGCGCACGATACCGGCTGCCCCCCCGTCTCGTCAAGACACTTTCTGGAAGATCCTGATGGGGTCGGTGTCGGATGGGAGCAACCCCAAGTCGCGGGGAACCGGCGTCGGCTGGATTGCGGACCACTGGGGATGGACCGGGGTCTTCGTCACGATGTCGCCTGCTGCGTCCTGACGATCGTCTTCAGCGCCATGACGCTGAAGCACAGGGTCGAAAGCGGGACGCGATAGGCTCAGAGCGGGGCCGATTCTGCCAGAAGGCTCACCTCCTGCAGCGTTGGAATGCCGTTCATGGCCCCCAGCCGCGTGCAGCTGATGGCCGCCGCGGCGTTCGCGAAGCGCATCGTCCGCTCGAGCGGCCACTCGTTGAGCACCCCGAAGATGAACGCGCCGCGGAAGACATCCCCCGCCCCGGTCGTGTCGATGGCGCTCACCACGAACCCCGGTGCGTGAAACACCTGATCGCCGGCAACCGCGAGGCAGCCCCTGGCGCCAAGCGTCACGACGAGCGCCTTATGCGCCGACCGTCGTAATTTCTGCAGCGCCCCGGCGTGATCCTTGATTCCCGTCAACTCTCGTGGCACGTGCTCGGCGAAAATTGGATAGGACACGGTCTCGACGAGTTCGATCGTCCTAGGCGTCACGCGGTCGATATCGCTCGTGGCGGGCAGGCCGAGATCGCGTGCGGTGATCGCGGCCACAACCGCGGCAGATTCGTCCACATCGTCGACATGTACCAGCCGTGCAGCGGCCAGCACTTCGGAGGGCAGCTCACGAAATCTCAGGCGGAGCCGCTCGTCGCGATCCCAGAGAACGATCCGCTCGCCCGTCTGCTCGTCCACGATGATGAGCGCGAATTGATTCGCGCCGTCCCGGATCACGGCCTCTGACATCCCGATACCGCGTTCCGCAAGCTCGGCTCGGATGCGCTTGCCGTTCTCGTCAGTGCCGGTCGCGCCGATGTATCGCACCGTCAGTCCGAGCCGCGCGCACGTCGCCAGGGCTGTCGCCGTCTGACCGCCGCAGCAGATGGCCTGTTCCAGGATCCGCAGCTTCGAAAAGGATCCGTTCGGCTCGGGATAGGACGGAATGCGGTTGACGTAATCGACAGAATTGGCGCCGACGCCCAGTACATCGCAGGGCGTGAGGCGTCCCGCGGCGTGTGTCATACCGGGAGTATATGAGCGAAGGGCCGCAGACGTCGATGGCTGCACAAGACCGGAAAACGGTCGGCCGCGGCCGGTCGCGGATCACTTCGGCGTCCTCGGCGGTCTCCGCTCTCTGCAATCTCCGCTGAGCCGGCGACAGGTCTCAGTCGGGCGGCTAGACGAACCAGCGCTGCTTCTGCCGGTCGCGCTCGTACTGCTTCCGCGCGTCTTGCACGGCCGTCTGGTCCGACACTTCGGCGACGGGAACATCCCACCAGCAGCCGTAACCCGGCACGCGCGTGTCGGGATCGACAGGAACGTACACGACGGCCGTCCGGTCTGCCGCGCGGGCCTCAGCCAGGGCACGATCGAGCGAGGCGCGATCGGACGCGCGGAATACCCGCGCGCCGAGCGACTCGGCGTTGGCGGCGAGATCCACCGGCAGAGGATCGCCGTCAATTTGCCCCGTCTGCTCACGCCGGAACCTGTAGGCTGTGCCGAACCCTGCAGATCCCACAGACCGCGAGAGCGCTCCGATACTTGCGAAGCCACCGCTGTCGACGAGAACGATAATTAGCTTGCAGCCCTCCTGAATCGACGTCACGATCTCCTGCGCCATCATCAAGTACGAGCCGTCGCCAACCATGACGTACACGTCCCGGTCTGGCGCTGCCATCTTGACTCCCAGCCCTCCGGCTATTTCGTATCCCATACAGGAGTAGCCATATTCGAGGTGATATCCCTTGGGATCGCTCGTCTGCCAGAGTTTGTGCAGCTCGCCCGGGAGGCTGCCCGCGGCGCAAACGACCACGTCTCGAGGACCCGACGCGCTGTTGACGGCTCCGATGATCTCGGCTTGCGGCAGCGGGACGCGGCCGCCCCGACCGGTCAGGCGGTCGACCTCGGCGATCCAATCGCGTCGCAGACGAGCGACGTGGTCGCGATACTCCGCAGACGTTGAAACCCCCTGGAGCAGGCATTCCAGATCTTCGAGCGCCGCCAGCGCATCGGCGACGATCGGGATCGCTGCATGCTTGAAAGCGTCCATTTCGACAATGTTGATGCCGATGAAGCGCACGTCCGGATTCTGGAAGGCCGATTTCGAGGCAGTCGTGAAATCGGTCAGCCGGCAGCCGATCGACATGACGAGGTCGGCTTCACGGCAAATCTCGATGGCTGCCGCCGTCCCGCTGACCCCTGCCGCCCCGAGGGCCATAGCGTCCTCCGATGCCATCGAGCCCTTGCCGGCCTGTGTTTCACCGACCGGAATGCCGGTGTTTCCGGCGAAGCGGCGCAGAGCAGACGCCGCATCGCTGTACAACACGCCCCCGCCGGCGATCATTACGGGGCGGCGGCTCGCGCGGATCGCGGCCGAGGCACGCTGGAGGAGCGCGCGGTCCGGACGCGGACGCGGAACCGTCCAGACGCGTGGCTGGAGGAACACCACCGGGTAGTCGAACGACTGCGCCTGCACATCCTGAGGCAGTGCGAGCGTCACAGTCCCCGTTTCGACTGGCGACGTCAGAACGCGCATCGCTTCGGGCAGCGCCGAGATCAGCTGCTCGGGACGATAGATTCGATCCCAGTAGCGCGACACCGGCTTGAAGCAATCGTTCACGGACAGGTCCTGCGACTGGGGGGATTCCAGTTGCTGGAGCACCGGCGCGGGAAGGCGGCTCGCAAAGATGTCACCCGGCAGCAGCAGCACCGGCACCCGATTGATGGTGGCGCCAGCGGCCCCCGTGACCATGTTCGTCGCGCCCGGACCGATCGACGTCGTGCACGCCATGGCACGTAACCGGTTGTGCATCTTGGCGTAGGCCGCCGCGGTATGCACCATCGCCTGTTCGTTCCTGCACTGGTAATACTTCAACCCATTCCGCATCTGATCGAGTGCCTGCGCCACGCCCGCGACGTTTCCGTGCCCGAAGATTCCAAACATTCCGCCGAACAGCTGCTGCCGCGTCCCGTCGCGTTCGGTGTGCTGAACGGAGAGGAAACGGACGAGCGCCTGTGCCATGGTCAACCGTTCTGTCGAAGCCACTGGATCATCTCCTGAGAAAGTGCCGCGCATTGTACTCCGGCGCGGGAGCCGACGGAGGCCGAGAACCGTTCTACCTTTCGTGTACCCATTGTTCCTGCGTTCCTCTGCTCCTCCTGTTGAAGCTCGTTCCATTCCCTCCGTGTCCTCCGTCGGGCGATTATTCTTGCCCCGCCGATTGTCTCCCCCGTTCGCCCGATGCATACTGGGCGCTCACATGACGGTTGGCGATCCCTGCTTCGCGCTGCGTATGACCGGCATCCGCAAAGCCTTCCCGGGCGTACTCGCGCTCGACGGTGTCGATCTCGACGTTCGGCAGGGAGAAGTTCATGTACTGCTCGGCGAGAACGGCGCCGGCAAGTCGACGCTGATGAAGATCCTGAGCGGCGCGGTGACGCGGGATGCGGGGACGATCGAGATCGATGGCCGTGTGGTCAGCATCGAGAGCCCGCGGCAGGCCCACGACCTGGGCGTCCGCACCATTTACCAGGAGCTGACGCTGGTGCCGCACCTCTCAGCCGCCGAGAACGTCTTCCTCGGCCGCGAGCCGCGTCGAGCCCCCGGCATCATCGACGCGCGACGAATGCGCGAGCAGACAGAGGGCATCCTCGCCAGCCTCGGTGTCCGAATCGATCCCGGGCACGCCGTTCGCGATCTTGGCATCGCCCAGCAGCAGATGGTGGAGGTGGCGAAGGCCCTGGACGACCGGGCGCGGATCTTCATCATGGACGAGCCGACATCGGCGCTGACCGATGCCGAAATCAACGAGCTCTTTGCGACCATCGAGCGCCTGACGGCGCGCGGGGCGGGGGTCCTCTACATCTCCCACCGCCTGGAGGAAGTCAGCCGGATCGGACAGCGGGTCACCGTTCTGCGGGACGGCCGGCGTGTGGCTACGCACGATGTGCGGGACGTGACGATTCCGCAGCTGATCCGATTGATGGCGAACCGCGATCTCGCGGAGCACTTCCCCAAGCGGCGCACGATGCGCGGTGAAGAGCTCCTTCGCGTCGTCGGTCTCCGGCGGCGCGGCGTGCTCCACGATGTTGGCCTGACCGTGCATCGGGGCGAGGTGGTCGGGGTGGCCGGGCTGCTCGGCGCCGGCCGCACCGAGCTGGCCCGCGCAATCATCGGCGCCGACGCGCGGGACGCCGGACGCATCTTCATCAAAGGCGCCGAGGTCCCGATGCGGCACCCGGCGCACGCCATCGCGCTCGGCGTCGGCTTTCTGCCTGAAGACCGTAAGACCCAGGGATTGGTGCAGACGCTCTCCGTCGTGGACAACATCGCCCTACCCTCCCTCGGACGCTGGTCGCGTGGCGGCATCGTGCGCACTTCCCGGCACACCGAGATCGGCCGGCGCCTGGTCCAGGATCTCCGCATCAAAACCCTTGGCCTGCAACAGACCGTCCTGCAGCTGAGCGGCGGGAACCAGCAGAAGGTCGTCCTGGCGAAATGGCTCGCCGCGCACGCGGACGTGCTGATCATGGACGAGCCAACGCGCGGCATCGACGTCGCCGCAAAGGTGGAAATCTACGAGCTGATGAACCAGCTGACGGCGCGCGGCGCCGCCATCCTGATGATCTCGTCGGAGCTGCCCGAGATCCTGGGCATGAGCGACCGTATCCTCGTGATGCGGCTTGGCCGTCTCGTCGCGGAGTTCACGGCGGCCGAGGCGACCCAGGAACGCGTGCTGCAGGCAGCGCTCGGTCACGCGGCATGAGACATCGATGATCGCGTCATTCGGGGGACGTCAGCTCGGCACGCTGTTCGGCCTGATCGGTCTCTGCGCGCTTCTGACCGTCCTGACGCCGCATTTCCTGACCATATCCAACCTGCTCAACGTCACGGAGCAGACGACGATCAACGCGGTGATTGCGGTCGGCATGACGTTCGTCATCCTCTCGGCAGGGATCGACCTGTCGGTCGGGTCCATCGTCGCGCTGACGGGTGTCGTGCTGGGCAGCGCCCTTCACAGCGGCGTGCCGGTCCCGGCGGCGATTCTCCTCAGTCTGACAACGGGGGCCGTCTGCGGTCTGCTCAACGGGTTGCTCATCACCCGGGGAGGACTCCCTCCGTTCATCGCGACACTGGGGATGATGAGCATCGCGCGAGGCGTGGCGCTTCTCTTCACAGACGGACGGCCCATCTCAGGGTTCAGCGCCGGCTTCCGCGAAATCTCGACCGGCCGCCCCCTGATGATTCCCGCGCCCGTATTGGTGATGATTGTCGTGTACGTCACCGCGCATTTCGTCCTCACCCGCACCACCTTCGGCCGGTACGTGTATGCGATCGGCGGCAACGAGGAAGCCACCCGGCTGTCGGGTGTCAGGGTCGGGTTCCACAAGACGATGGTCTATGCCGTGTCGGGGGTGACGAGCGCGGTCGCGGCGGTGACGCTGACGGCGCGGCTGAACTCCGCGCAGCCGATCGCCGGGATGATGTACGAGCTCGACGCCATTGCGGCGACGGTGATCGGCGGCACGAGCCTGCTTGGCGGTTCGGGCACGCTGGTCGGCACCCTCATCGGGGCGCTGATCATGGGCGTGCTGCGCAATGGACTGAACCTGCTGGGAATCTCGTCCTTCCTGCAGCAGGTCGTGATTGGCGGCGTGATTATCGCCGCCGTCCTCGTGGATTCGCTCCTTAACGCCCGATCGCAGCGGCGGCGCGCACGCATCGCGCCCTCACCCGCGCCGACAGCCGGATCGGCCGAGGGGATCACGCGGTAACGCGGCGGTGCGAGTCTAGCAGCACGCGCGCAATCGCCTCTATCCAGCGCGCATCGCCCAGCGCGTCATCCACGCCGATGGCTGGTGGGCGGCCCGCCAGCACCGACTCCCGGAAATGATGGAGCTCCTCGCGGAATGCCTCTTCGTACGACACCGTGTGCTGTTCAACCACGAGTGCGCCGTCGTCCATCCGCTCGACGGTGAGGGGCGTCGGCGCGTGTCGAAGATAGGGCGAAGGAAACGCGAGCGTCACCCGCCGCTCGGGGCTGATGAACCGAAGCTGCTCCTGGTAATGGGCGACGTCTGGTACGGAGATCCAGTTGATCACCACGCGAACGTCGCCGGCAAACCGCGTGAGCGATGTCTGCGCCATCCCGTCCCGCCACGTGTGCGCCGCCAGCACTTCGGCAGGTTCGCCAAGAATCCCTCGAAGCGCGTTGAGATCATGAATCACGCTGGTGAGCAGCACGAAGAGGGCCATGCGGACTGCCATCGGCGCGTCGGGACCCACGGTCGCGTCCAGGAGTGGCCTAATCTCAGGCGTACTGGCCTGACGGACTGCAAGCCGGTCCATCTGCTGCTCGCTCATCTCCTCTGCTGACCGTCGAGGCAACAGCGCGTGATGCCGGCGAAATGCCTCCTCGTCCGGGTGGAGCACGGTGACGTCGACGAAGCGAAGGTTCCGAAGGCGCCGCACCTCCTCGCGCGTCCGCTGGTAGGCCGGATCGAACCGCTTGTGATATCCGACCATGACGACGATCCCGCTGCCTCGGGCCGCGCGCGCGATCGCCTCGGTTTCAGAAAGGCTGAACCCCAGGGGTTTCTCCACGAACAGATGTTTGCCGGCCTCGAGCGCCGCGAGCGCGAAATCACGGTGGGAGCCTGAAGCGAGCACCAGCACGGCCTCGACGGCCGGATCCCCGAGGAGCTCTCGAAAATCCGTCGTCCGGCGCTCGACGTGATACCGCACACCGACAGCATCGAGGGTGGACCGATCGATGTCGGCGAGGCCGATGATGTCGAAGAGATCAGGGCGTTCAGCCAGGGTCGGCAGGTGCATCATCTGCGCGATTGCACCGCAGCCGATCACGGCTAGGCGGAGGGGACGACTCACAGCAGGACGGCGAGGTGGGACAGGACGCCCCACCTCGCTGATGGTGGCTAGAACGTGACCCGGGCGCTGATCTGCATGATTCTCGGATCGCCTGACAGCGTCGAGATCGTGCCGAACGTCGCCGAGTCCGAGATGTTCCGGTTTGGGATACCGAAATTGACGCGATCGAACACGTTGAAAATATCCCACCGTAATGTGGCTTCCGCCCGCCCACCCAGCCGGATGCGGCGCTGCACCGTCATGTCGAAGCTCTGCCAGTCTGGTCCGCGGAGTCGGTTGCGCAGCACGTTACCGAAGGTGCCGTTTGGAACAGCCTGAAAGGCCGTCGTGGTGAACCACTGCTCAACGGTCTCCGGGCCCTCCGGACTCCCTGTTTGATTGGGCAGGCCGGTCATGCCAAGACCCACGTTGTTGTTGCCTTGCGTGATCATGTACGGGCGGCCGGAACGCCACGCGAAGATGCCTGACACAACCCAATCACGCGCCAGCCAGTGCTGTCCGAGCGGCAGCTCCACGACGAAATTCGTGCCGAACCGGTGGCGGACGTCGTAGTCGCTCGGGCCGTACCAGGTAGTGAGGTCACGGGAATTCTGTGGGAACGAGGCGGAGCCCTGGGTCGAGAGATGCTCCGAGGTGTTGTCCTTCGAGTCTCCCAGCGTATACGAAACGCCGAACGAGTAGCCCTGCGCGAAGCGCCTCTCCACGCCGACCTCCACACCCTTGTATTCGGATTTGCCGGTCTGCGAGCGCCACTCGATGAAGCCGAAGTTCGGGTACGGAAGGAGGCCCAGCGCGTTGTCGCCAGCGCTGTTCGGTAGCGGCTGGTTAAGGTTGATCAGCCTTCCGAGGTTGCTCCCTCTCGTGTAAATGAAGTCGGCCGTCAGCAACATGCCCGTCAACAGCTCGCGCTGAAATCCGACGCTCGCCTGATTCATCATGGTTTTAGGCGCATCGTTCGCAACCGCGCGGATGCGCAGCGGGCGCAGCTGACCAGCGGCCGGATCGAGATTGGGTGGCGTCAGGAACCCCGCCGGGATCCCGTCGCGTAGGAAGAAGATTGGCGATCCGGACGTTCGCGTCAGCGTGTTGTTGATCAGACCGGGAACGTTCAGCGCGAGCTGGTCCTCGCTGCCAACGCGATCGAACAGATTATAGAAGATGCCCCATCCGCCCCTGATGACGGTCTTCTCATCGAGTTTGTAGACCGCGCCCAGGCGGGGGGCGAAGTTGTTCGTGTCCGGTTTGACGAGCCCCCGCTCCTCGAGTGAACCGTCGCTGGCGAATACGAGGCTGCCGCCCGCCGGGTCAAAATTTGTCTGAGCGTTGCTGGCCTCGTAGGCAGGCGTGATGAAGTCGTAGCGCAGTCCGACGTTTAGCGACAGCTGCGACGTCACCTTCCAATCGTCCTGGGCGAAGAACATCGTCGCCCAGTGCCTCTGGTCCACGACCCAGACGTTCGAGAGCGCAAAATCCGAAACGTAGCCCAGCAGAAAGTCGGCCATGGCGCACTGGAGTCCGCAGGTAGTGGTCCCGGTGAACGCGTTGCTGCGGAAACGCAGGGCGCCGCGGGTGGACGGGACGTCGAGGTACTCGTTGGCCATCGGCGCCAGGACGTTGCCGCCGAATTTGAAGGCGTGGTTGCCGCGAAGCCAGGACAGCGTGTTGAGGAACTCGAACTGGTTCGTATGCTGGAACTTCGGCAGAAAGTCCGGCGACCCGAGGCGCCCGAGGCCCGAGCCGCCGAAGTATCCGTCGATGGTGATCCCGGGGAACCCTCCGGCCACGGCTGGATCGGTAATCGACCCGGGAATGGTCGCGGCGGGTGGCGGCGTCAGGCCGAACGCCTGGTGCACAGCGTCGGAATCAGCCTTGGACCAGGAGACGCGGACCTCATTGACGATGGTATTCGAAAGGATGCGTGTCCAACCTCCGACGAGCGCGTTGGTTTTGATCGTTTGATCGCCGAACGCTGACGTGCTCGTGCCATCGATGACGCCGCCAAAGGCCCCGGGGATCTGGCGGGTGCGGTTGGAGTAGATATACCGTCCAAAAATACTGTCGTTGGCGTTCGGCCGCCAGTCGAATCGGCTCAGAAGCCGGTCGGAATCGTCGATCAAGTCCGCGAGACGGAAGAAATTGTTGGCCCCCGCCTGGTTGGGCAACGGCACGAGCGCGATGATCGCGGCGGCGTAAGGATCGATCATCGCGGACGGGATCCTGTTGTCGCTGAAATTGACGCCAGAGACGGGATTGCGGATCGCGGTAGAGAAGATGCCGGCGCGCTCGTCAGCCGTGGGTACGCGGGTGATCCGCGTCACGCCGCGCGTGATCCGCGTGCCCTCGTAATCCACAAAGAAAAACGCATTGTCCCTGATGAGGGGTCCGCCAATATTCCCACCAAACTGGTTCTGGTCGTTCGCCGGCTTGGGAGAACCGGCGCGCTTCGAGAAGAAGTCGATGGAGTCCATGGAATCGTTGCGGAAAAACTCATACGCGGTTCCCCTGAAAACGTTCGTTCCTGACTTCGTCGACACGCTCACCGCTGCGCCCGGCGACCGCCCGTACTCGGCGGAGTACGGGCTCGTGATGACCTTGAACTCCTGGATAGCGTCCACCGAGGGACGGGACACCTGTGACGTCAGTTCCTGGACGTTCTCGGAGATGCTGTTGTTGTCGACGCCATCGAGCAGGAAATTGTTCTGCAGGGATCGCGCCCCGTGGACGTTGATGCCTCCTGTGCGCCCGAACGACGTCCCTCCACCCTGCTCGGTGTAGCGATCCCCCATCACGCCCGGCACCAGTGCCAGCAAGTCATCCCAGTTGCGAATCGCCAGCGGGAGGTTCGCCATCTGAACCTGCGGGATGACACCCCCGAGCGTTGCGTCGCTGGAGTTGATCAACTGCGTCGATTCCCCCACGGTGACAGTCTCCGCGAAAGTCCCGACCTCGAGCGAGAGGTCAACTCTGGCGCGCTGACCGACTTCGAGCGTGACGACTTGCGAGACTTTCTTGAAGCCGCTCAACTCGACGTCGATCTGGTACTTACCGGGAATCAGATTGACGACCAGGTACGACCCGGTCTCGGTCGTCTGTTGTCGCGAAGCGACGTTGGTGCCAAGATTCGTGACGACGACAGTCGCGCCGGGCAGGACCGCTCCGCCTGTATCCTTGACAAGGCCTGTCAGCGTGGCCCGATCTACCTGGGCAAACACAGCGCTCGACGAAGCGAGCGCAACAAGAAGCGCCGCAGCGAGCACAGATCGATTCATGATCCCCCCCATTCGGCTCGAAGATGGCCGATACAAGTGCGTCCGTCGAACGGCAGCCTGAATTGTATGGGGAAAACTATTCTGCGCGGCGTCCGATGTCAACAGCGGCCGTGCAAACTCCTGACGCACCCATCAGACCAGCCTCGCTCCCGAGTCCGCGTCGAAGAACAACGCACGTCCTGCGTCTATCGAGAACCAGATCTCGTCCCCCGGCCGAGCCGGGAATTCGGCCGCGCCGCGGGCCACGAGCCGATGATCGCTGGTCGTCAGGGTCACGAGCGTTTCGTTGCCGACCGGCTCCACGATCAGGACCCGGCCCACTGACCACCCGTCTTCCGGCGCGGTCCGGACCAGGACGTCTTCGGGCCGTACGCCGACGTCGAAGCGTGGCGCTCGCGCGAGCGCGGCTCGCTGCGACGGCGAAACTGCCAGAGGCGTGCCCGCCGACTCGACGCCGCCCCCGCCACCGAGCGCGCCCGGCCAGACGTTGATCCCAGGGCTTCCGAGGAATTCCGCAACGAACCGGTTGACCGGCTTGCGGTAGAGATCGAGCGGCGCGCCGACCTGCTCAATCCGACCGCGGCGGAGAATCGCCACGCGGTGACCGAGCGTCATCGCCTCAGCCTGATCGTGCGTCACATGGATGGTGGTCGTGCCGAGATCCTGCTGGAGCCGCTTCAATTCTGCACGAGTCTGCACGCGCAGCTGGGCGTCCAGATTCGAAAGCGGTTCGTCCATCAAGTACACGACCGGGTTCCGTACAATCGCTCGGGCCAGCGCTACACGCTGCTGCTGTCCACCGGAGAGTTGCGCCGGCCGCCGGTCGAGCCATGGCGTTAGTTCCAGGCGCCTTGCGACATCGAGAACCCGACGCTTGATGTCCGCCGCATTGACGCGGCGGGCAATCAGCGGAAATGCGATGTTCTCGAACACGCTCAGGTGCGGGTAGAGCGCGTAGTTCTGAAACACCATCGCGACGTCACGCTGAGCCGGTGGCACGTCATTGACGACACGGTCACCAATCAGAATGCGGCCCGAGTCAGCCGACTCGAGTCCGGCCAGCAGCCGAAGGAGCGTGGTCTTGCCGCAGCCCGACGGCCCGAGCAGCACCATGCACTCCCCCGTCTGCACCTCGAGATCAACATCGTGAAGCGCCACGTGGGGGCCGAAGCGTTTGGCGACGTGTTCGAAGCGGACCTGCATTCGCTCAGTGACGTTGAGGGACGATTTCGATCGTCTGGATGCGGTGCGGCTGGAGCTCCAGCGTGACCGAGCCTCGGGCCCGCGCACACTTCTTCTGACGATGTTCAGCCAGGTCGGTGAGATACACGGCCGACATCCGCGCCGGCGCGCTGATCTTCACAGCTGCCGGGACGTCAGTTGGATTGAACACGCGCAAGATGACGCCGGCGCGCCCGTCGGCGACCTTGCAGGCGCTGAAGACAACGCTGGACGCCGGTTCCGCATCAACCTGGATGAATGATCGCGCGGCCGGAAGCGTGCCGTCTCCACCACACGGGGAGAACAATCGAGGCGGCGTCAACAGTTTTCTCGCCAGGCGGAACAGATCCCCCGTCGCAGGCGGGGATCCTCGCGGGATGAACGCGAAGCGGAATTCGTGAGGCCCCGGGCACTGAGCGCCGGGTGCCGGCAGCCCCGGCCCGGCATGACCCTTCCGCGTAGCCAGGTCGTCACGCGAAAGATCGCCGACCGATCGGAGAAGCGTCACCGCAATGGCGGGACCCGCATCGCCAGGCACGATTTCATACTCGGTCAGCCCATCGGTGATCACGGTCGCGCCGTTCGAGTCGTCGCCGGCATCCACGACTGACTGCATGGGGGCGGCTGCGACCGGCGTCTCCATCAGAGGGCCGCAGACCGGTGGTGGCATGGCGGTCCGCTCGACGATGCCGAACGCTGTGTCGGCTCGATGGTTGGTCACCGCCCCGGCGCCAGTCGGGCACAGCACGCGCAGACGATGGTCACGGGCTCGATTGTCGACTCGCGCCACACAGTCGACAATTGCCGTTCCAGCCTGGAGACGGATGTCGAGCGCGATGGGCACGTGGCCGATGTCCGTCAGGCGCGAAGCACGATCCGGGGACGCCGCCCAGGGCACAGGGAGCGTCAGTTCGATTGAGAGCGCCGCAACCAGTGGACCGCCTTCCGCCGCGCGAACGCTCGCATTACCGGCCTGCGTGCTGGTTATGCGACGATCATTCGCAGGCGGGGAGTAGTTGTACTCGTCACCGACATCGCCGACATCCTCGAACGTGAACACCCGCTCGTAGCGCAAGCCGCGCCTCTTGTCTACGACATCGACCGTTCCATCGACGCGGGCCTCGACGCGCACCAGATCGTTCTCGAGAGCATTTCCATCGAGCCAGACGGAGGCAGGCGGAGGGGGTCCATTGCCGCGCCCGTGCGATACGTGCACATCGATTGTGGAGTAGCTCATTGGGGGGATCGCGTCGGGCGCAATCGCCAGACGCATGCGGCGGACACGGATCGGCATGGGCGGCGCGTATCGGCTCATTCGATAGCTGACCGCGTGTTCGGCACCCATCACCTGAAAGGGAAGCGAGCCCTTCTGATGGTCGGTCACGGCGGCGACGTCGCCATTTTCGCCGGCGAACCCGAGCGGCGCCTCAAGCGCCGCCAGATCTAGCTCGCGTCCGGATTCGACCGGCTCGAGCGGAATCTCGATCGTGACTTCGACGATCCCGGACCACTCCGTGCCGTCGCTGTTGAGAAGAAGGCCGCGGATGGCACCCGGCGGACCCGCCGGGATGTGAGCCCCCAGGTTACGGATGGCGCCTGCGGTAACAGCCTCGGCGGCCTGCAGGGCGCGTTCGAATCGAGTGACGTTTTCCTCGTGGACCGCATCGATGCTGCATCCGCAGATGCTGTCGTGCGGATGGTTCTGGAGGAGCGTGCGCCAGGCGTACTGGAGCATGCCGGGCGCAACCGGTACGCCGGACAGGTGCGCAAAAACGGACGCCGGCTCGGCCCATCGCTCGATCTCGCGTTGGACCCGGGCATTTCGCCTCTTCAAATACATACGGGCGGACAGCACTCCGGGAAGCAGATGCGCGTAGTCTTCTCCTCCGCGCAGCTCCCCCCGCACGATGTCCAGTTCGTCCGTCCGCTCCGCGAGGGCGGTCGTCACCGCGGCGACATAGGCTGGAAGGGTCGACACACGAGCGGTCGCGGCCGCGGAGGGCGAATTGAGCGCGTCCACCACCTGCAACAGACCCGGGTGTGGTTCGACATGATCGACACCAACCATCAACAACACGTGCCCCGAGGCCGACCTCTCGAGCTCACGCGTCACGACAGCGGCAGCCTGCCGCGTCAAGGAGTCGGGTGTGTGCAACGGGAGGCGGACCCCGTTGCAATAGCCTTCCGGAGGCAGGTGCAGGAGAAGGATACGGCTCCCGTCCGGGGCTTCCCACAAGTACTCCGCCTTTCGCCCACCGAACCCTCGCCACAGAATCGCGCCCTGGAGTCCGAAGCCGCGAAGAATCTGCGGCATCTGCGCCACATGTCCGAAGGGATCAGGCATGTATCCGACGCGCATCGCTCCGCCGAACGCCGTCGCGAGGCGAATGCCCAGGGAGAGATTGCGCACGAGCGCTTCCCCACTGACCAGAAACATATCGGGCATCACGTACCAGGGTCCGATGAGAAGACGCTTTTCACCGACGCGCCTCCGCAGCTCTTTCTCGCGCTCCGGCCGCACTTCCAGGTAATCCTCGACCACGACGGTCTGACCATCCAGATGGAAGAACGTAAAGCGCGGATCGGCAACCATTCGATCGAGGACGCCATCCACCAGATCGACGAGGCGCGCGCGATATTGCTCGAACGTCAGATACCACTCGCGGTCCCAATGCGTGTGCGAGATGACGTGCACCTCTGCGGGCCTCATCCTTTCGTCGCTCCTGCGGTAAGGCCGGCAACGAAGAAGCGCTGCAGCACCACGAAGGCAGCCATGACGGGCAGCAGACCGATGAGACTAGCGGCAGCCACCAGCTGCCACTCGGTTTCATAGCCGCTCTGAAAACTGAAGAGCCCGATGGGCACCGTGAAGCGCTGCTGCGAATCGAGCAGCACCAGCGCCAGCCCGAATTCCGCCCAGTAGGATGCCAGGTTGAAAATCGCCACCGACGCGAGACCGGGGCCCAGCAGCGGAAGCGCGATTCGCCGGAACGTCACGCCTCGTGTGGCGCCGTCCAGCACGGCTGCCTCGAACAAAGAGGAAGGCAGCGCGTCGAAGAAGTTCTTGAGCACGACGATCGTGAACGGAAGCTGCACCGAGGCGTAGACCAGGATCAGCCCGCGGTGAGTGTCCAGCAGCCCGAGACCGGCGATGAGTCCGTAGAGCGGCACCAGAAGGACGATCGGCGACACCATCTGTGCGAGGAGCAGTCCGTTCAGAACGCTCCTGCGCGCCTTGAATCGCTCTCTCGAAAGCACGTATGCCGCGGGCGCTCCGACCGCCATGGTCAGCAGCGTGGCCACCACGGCCACGCGTCCGCTGTTCAACAGATACCAGGGGACCTGCGTCTGCCAGAGTACGAATTCGACGTTCGCGGAAGACGACTCGGGCGACACCAGTCGCGGCGGGTATTCATAGACGCCGGCCTTGGACTTCAGCGACAGCGACAGGAGCCAGAACTGCGGCAGGAGAAATGCGGCCGCAACAATGACCAGTGCTACCGTCAGCACGGCCTTCCGCCTGCGGCTCGCTGTCATGCAGCGCTCCGTCTCCGGACCAGGCGGATGGCGACGAGCGCGAGCCCGAGGTTCAGCAGCAGCATGATCGTCGCGACCGCCGCCGCCCGTCCGGCTTCCAGGCTGAAGAAGGCGGAGCGGTACATGTAAAGAGACAGGACCTCGGTGGCGCGTCCGGGACCGCCCCCGGTGAGCGGCAGCACCAGATCGAATGTATTGAGCGTCGCAATGGTAATCAACGCGAGGTTCAGCGCGATCACTGGCGCAATCTGGGGCAGGATGACCAGCCGTAGCCGCTGCCACGGGCCGAGCCCTTCGAGGTCGGCGGCCTCGTGCAGCTCGCGCGGAATCCGCTGGAGACCTGCGTATTGCAGGATCATGCTGAACGCACACCCGCGCCACGCGTTCGCCACGATGACGGAGCTCAACGCCATCACACCAGAAGAGAGGAATGGCAGCGGCCCGAGACCGAGAAACGACAACCCGTAGTTCGCAATCCCCGCGCGGTTCTCCATCAGGAGTATCCGCCACAGCACACCGACGAGCACGCCCGGTACGACCCAGGCGCTGACGACGGCGATCCGCGCCAGCGCTGTCGCGGGCGCCCGCCGCCGCTTCGCGGCGTCGATGAGGATTGCTATCGCCAGTCCGGTTCCAAACTGGAGCACGATCGACGGAACGACGAAGGCGAGCGTCACCCCCAGCATCCCGCGGAACTCCGGATCGTTCAGCAGCCCCGCGATCGTGCGCACGCCGTAGGTGTAGTCGCTGCCGTGTGTTCGAGCATCCGTGAATGCCAGCCGAAGCAGATCGAGAGCCGGATAGGCGAGAAAGAGCGTGACCAGCCCGAGCGCCGGAGCCAGCCAGAGCGACAGCGTCCAGCCCCGGCGGCCCGTCACGACGAGCACGACAACACACATAAGCGCGGCCGCAAGAGGCGGCAGCAGCTCGACGTAATCAGTGCGTGGCTCAGCTCGCCCGCTGCGCGCGCGCTGATCGGCGGCAACCTTCTGAACGGACCGCCACGCGTCGTCGACCGCGGCCTCCGGCGTCTTTGCGCCGGAGACGACATGACCCACTGCCAGCTGGAGCGCCTCGGAGATTGCAGGATATATCGGCACAGCCGGGCGGGCATGGCCGTCCACCAGCATGTCGCCGAACTGTGCGTACCAGCGGCTCTCGCGGAACACGGCGAAATCCCGGTAGACACTGCGCCTGACGGGGAGCTGTCGCGTTGGAATGCTGATGCGCGCGACGTTCTCCGGCGATTCGACAAAGCGCATGAACTCGACAGCGGCACGCTGGCGTGCTTCGTCGCCCGAGAACGTCACCCAGACCCAGCCGCCGGTTCCTGTGGCCCGTCGCCCGGCGTCCGCCTGGGGAATGTCCGCGATCTCCCACTTCGCGAACTCCTCCGGAGCCAGCGCCCCCTCCAGCTCCCTGAGCTGCCAGCTGCCGCCGAGGAACATTGCGACGTCGCCAGCAACCGCCGACGACGACAGCTGCTGGTAATCGTTGTTCGCGAGCACGGATCGCGGCGAGGCGCCGGTGTCGATGGTTGCCCGCAGGAATTGCATGAGGCGCACGAGACGGTCGCGATGGGGCCCTAGTCCGAAGATCGGCTCACCGGTCGCATCCACCAGCTCACCGCCCTGCGCCCAGAACATCGGCAGGTGATCGAAGACCGTGGCTTCCCATCGGCCAGCGTTGTACAGGTACCCTGCGATTCCGTGCTGGCGAGAGATGCGGCTGGCCATCTCCAGCAGCTCGTCCCACGTTCGGGGTGGCTGCGGAACGAGGTCCTTGCGGTAATACAGCACGCGGCAATCGGTCCCGTGCCACAGGCCGTAGACGCGACCATCGCGATCGCTCAACGTATCGATCGTGAACGGCAGAAAATCCGCGCGGTCGACCGCAGGCCAGAACGGATCGAGCGGGCGCACGTGACCGCCGTCCAAAAATAGCGGCATCCAGAAACTGTCAACGGACGCGATATCGGGCAGACGCCCGGCGGCGGCAGCCAGCAGCAGCTTTGCCTTGTGGAGCTCCAGGGCGGGCATCACCGAGACTTCGATCTGGACGTCGGGATGCGTGCGGGCCCATTGGTAGTAAATGTCCGCGAAGATCTCAGCGACCTCTGGACGCGCGGCGAGATGCGAATAATCCTGCTGCGCCCAAAGCGCCAATCTTACGGGCGCGTCGGACCGACCAATCCGCACAGGGGTAACGAGCGCGGACCGGCAGTCGCCGCCTAGGCACGTGTCCTGAGCCGCGGTGACCGTGGGAACGCTCAACGCGGCAAGTAGGAGTGCCGAGATTCCTGTCGACAGACCGAACCCTGTACGCCTCGTCCGCGGCGCGATGGTGTCCGTCATTCGATACTGCTGACCGCGACTGCCTGTCCCGATCGGCACGCGGCCGTCGCCGCCAGCGCAACGCGCAACGCTTCGATGCCGTCGCCGACGGTCACGGGAGGTTCCCGATCGGCGAGTACATTCTGTGCAAAGTTCTGGAGCTGAAGCGTGTAGGCGCGCTCGAAGCGCTCCATGAAGTACGGCACGGTGTCGTGGGCGACGCTGTTCTTCGTCATCAGCAGAATGGGGGTCTCGCGGAGATAGCCGATCCGCACAGTTCCTTCGGTGCCGAGCAACTCAGTCGAGATGTCATAGCCGTAGAACCCATTCCGGGTCAGGTCGATTACACCCAGCCGGCCGCTGCTGAAGACGAGCGACGCGATTGCGTTATCGATATCACCGACGGTCGCCAGCTCCGGGTACACGAGCGTCGCACCGATCGCCGAGACGGTTGCGACATCCCCCATGAACCAACGAGCCAGGTCGAAGTCGTGAATGCCCATGTCGACGAGAATGCCACCGCTGCTGGCTGGATTCGCATACTCGAGGCTTGGCCGGTACGGATCCCGGGAGGTCGCTTTGAACACCACGGGCGTTCCAATCCGCCCTTCGTCCACCTGTCGCTTGCCTGCCACGTACCCGGGATCGAACCGGCGCATGAATCCCATCTGGAAAAAACCGCCGTAACGTGCAACAGCGGCCTGTACCTCTCGGCACTCATCGAGACTGAGTGCCAGGGGCTTCTCGCAGAACGTGGGTTTTCCGCGGGCCAGCGCCGCGACAACCACTTCCCTGTGCGTGTGAGTAGGGCTCGCGACGACCACCGCGTCGACCCTGGCATCAGCAAACAGGTCGTGCGGGTTCTCGTAGAACGCGGCCACGTCGAACTCGTCAGCGACTTCCGCCGCCAAGCCGCCGCTGAGGTCGGCGACCGCCACCAGCCTCGTTTCCGCGATGCGCGTGGACAGATCCCTGGCGTATACACGGCCCAGTCTGCCAAGACCGATCAACCCAACATTGAGACGACGTCGCTTCTCTGAAGAAACTGTCACCGGTTTGCATTCTCCCTGGTCACCAGGCCGATTCGCACGACGATGTCGGGCGGGACGGACTCACCCTTGAGTACCTTGACGGCGGTCTCGACCGCGAGCCGGCCCATTTCGTCCGGGAACTGCGCGACCGTGGCCTCCATCGTGCCCGCCACCAGGGCTCGTCGCGCATCGTCGACCGCATCGAACCCGAGGACGCGAATCTTCCCTGTCCGGCCGGCGGTCGCAATCGCTTCGATGGCGCCGAGGGCCATCATGTCATTACAGGCAAAGACCGTGTCGATCCCCGGATGCGCCTGCAGCATGTTCTGGAACACCGTGAACCCCTGTTCGCGCTCCCAGTTCGCGGTCTGCGAGGCCACGATAGCGATGCCCGGCGTGGCCTTTATGGCCTCGCGGAACCCTCGAATCCGGGAATCGCCCGTCTCGTGCCCTGGTATGCCTTCCAGAATGGCCACGTTGGCTTTGTCGCCTGACGCTTTCACGAGGTACTCGCCAATGAGTTGCCCTCCACGATAGTTGTCGGAACCCACGAAGCTTGCCGTCTTCACGCCGGCGTCCGTTACGGCTGCCGCGTCGAGCCGCGTATCGACGACGATGACCGGGATGCCGGCTGCGTTCGCCTTGGCGATTGCCGGCACTACCTCCCGCGACCCTGACGGCGTGAGCGCGAGCGCGTTCGCCCGCGATTGAATCAGGTTTTCAACGATTTGCATCTGCCGCTCGACATCGACCTCGCGTTCGGCGGCCTGGACGACAAGATCGACGCCGAGCCTGCCCGCCGCTTCCTCTGCGCCCCGTTGCATCTCGATGAAGAAGGGACTGTTCAAGGTCTTCAGCACCAGGGCCACTCGGGGCCGGCCGTCCCGGTTGGTGCGCTCGCGATTGCACCCACTTGCAGCGGCGAACGCGATAACGGGCAACAACGCAAGGACGACGCGACGTGTAGGCATGAGCGACTCCCTGATCATCATGCGGCGATCTCTATGAACACAGGATTGGTGATGGCCAGGGGCTGACCGCCGGCTCCGAGCAGGTGAATCCGAAGGTATCCGGCCGTCGTTGCAAAACGCTCGAACTCCACACGCGCGGTATCCGGCATCGTCGCGCTCGCCACCTGCTCGCCGTTCCAATACAGCTCCACACGTCCACCCTTGTAATCGGCCGCGACGGCCTCGACGCTGACCTGCAGCGGCTCACCGGGCTTGACGCGCAGCGCATCTCCCACGCGCCCCTGTACGCGGCCGGCGCGAACGGTGAGCTCCGGCGGCGGCATCGAGCCGTTGGCCATCACGACCACGCGGCCCGATCCGATCGATGCAAGGATGGCGGGTCTCGAGAGCTCCTGCGCCCAGACACGAACGCTCGGCGTTCCGAGCGGAGTTGGGCCGCGATGGTAGTCGCTTTCACCCAGAGCCGTCAGCCGGCGTCCCTCGCGCAGCAAGGCGTCCCACAACGTCATCGCCAGCTGCCGTGCGACAGGTTCCCCATTCGCGATTTCAATTGCGCTCACCTCGGGGGGCACCGAGTGTGTCCACGAACACGCCAGACAATCGTCGCTGGGATGGTTGATCGCGATGAGCGCGCCACGAGCGCGCGCTGCAGTCATGACGGGTCCGATGTCCGGGCTGCGTGATGGCATTCGAAAATCAACATAGGTGCGCTGCCCTTCGAGACCCAGGACACCGAAGTGGCCCCCAGGGGTCGTCACCTCCTCGCCCGTGATGATTAAAAGACCAGGTGCATGAATTGGATCCAGTTGGTGGGTCGTGTTGTTGTGATCGGTGATTGCCAGAAAATCGAGCTTCTCCGCGACCGCCTTGTCGGCGAGCTGCTGGGATGTCAGCGCACCATCGCTGTGGATTGTGTGCGTGTGCAGCGCGCCAGCGTACCATGCGGGTCCCGGGCGCACTGCCTCCTTCGCGCGTTGCGGCAACGTTGGAGATTGCTGAACTGCCGGCGCCGTCGAAGTTTCGACGGCGATCTCAACGTCGACCCCTGTGTCGGCTACCTCATAGAGTCCGAGGATCGCGTGCCAGCGACCCGCCGGAAGGGGGCCCGGCCAGTATCCGGGCGTTGCGCCGTCCATCGCTATTGTCACGGTATCTCGAGCGCCGCCGCTCCATCCCCGGAACGCCGGGGATCCCAGCGCCAGGGGGCCGGGTTCGAACAATCCGAAGTCGATCACATTGTTCCCGGCGGCACGGTTGTATCGATACGAGACCGTGACGCTCGTGGTCCCCGGCGCAACGTCGAACGGTACGTATTGATACCGGCCTGTTTGCTGATCCCGAGTCGTCCAATGCCGGGTGAACACCTGTTTTTCTGGAGGAGTCGCTGCCGCGCTCACCAGGGTTCCCAGGACAGCGAGTGCCAGGAAGGCTGCAGAAATCCTCACTGGCGATCCTCTTCCAGCGTGAGCAGGAGATTCAGCGCAAGTCCGGTCCAGGAAAAGTCGTGAGCGCCGAACCCCTGGCCAGTCGTCGAGTCGTAGTATTCGTGAAACCCTGAACGCTCGACAAGTGCCGCAGAGCGATCTTCAATCGTTCGTGCGATTTCGATGAGGCCGTGACGTCGCAGTCCACGCGCAATATACCAGTTCGTGTTCATCCAGGTCGGGCCCCGCCAGACGAGCTTGCTGCCCGCAGCGGGGGGGAGGTACGAAGGTTCGTTCATGGCGACGCTGGGCACTGGGAATGCCGCCGCGTACTGCTGGGGATCGGAAAGGGTCGCTGCGAGCGCGTCGACGATGGACGAAGGGAGATCGGGGAGCAGTATGGGCATGAGCGAGCTGATCGTGTTGACCCGAAGCGGCTCCTCGCCCGCACCCGACAGATCGAAGAACAGACCTGCCGACGCGTCCCAGGACTTCTCGACCAGCGCGCGGGCTGTTTTTGCCGCGCGCCGGTCCAGATCGGCCGCACCCTCACTGTCCTCCGTCCGCAGGATCAGCTCGGCGAGTACTCGCTGATTTTCCGCATAAATCGTGTTGACCAGCACGTCTTCGACAATGAAGCGGTTCAGTGAAAACATCGCGTGGTGCTCGCGATTCACCTCCGCGTATGGTGAGGCGACGCGTTCCCACGCCGCCGTGAACCCGGCCAGTTCCGGAACGGTCACGCCCAGGTAGCGGTCGTACTTCGGCGTGTGATCGAGTCCGGATTCGTCCGGTTGCAGCGTGGCGATCAGTCCATCCCGGTCGGGGTCGCGCACGCTGTCCAGCCAGTCGTAATAGCGGCGGACACGCGGCAGCACCTCCGCCAGAAACGAGTCGCCGTTTGGGCCTCGCGCCGCGGCGGCCACTGCTTCGGCGAGCACGGGGGGCTGAATGCAGTCACTCAGGTAGGGGGTTCGATAGGCGATGGCGTAGGTCCCGAGCAGATCCTCGAAGCGCTCGCGCTGCCAGAACGTCACGTGGGCCACGAACCCATCCGGCTGGGCATTGGCCAGCAGACTGCGAATCTCCGTCCGGGCCTGCTCTGCGTCGAATTGCGAGAGGACGATAGCGTGAAAGCACGAGTCCCAGAACCATTGAAAGGGGTACGTTTCCATCGAAGGGCAGACGAAGTCGTATTCGAGGCCGCACCACGAGGCGAACCCCCTTTGCCGGTTGCGGCTATACAGCGAACGGACCTCGTCCGTCATCGTGAGAACCCGCGTCGACGGGGTCGCCGTGATCATGATCGTCAGAGACATACCACAACGACGGACGGTGAGGCCAAGGGGAGTTTCGGAGTAAGCTCCGTGCGAGTGATGGATATGACCCGACGCGCGCGACGCGGGACGGCATGGACCCGCATCATGGCTGCTGTTTGTCTTGGCGTTCCCGGACCCGTCTACGGTCAGGTTCTCCTCGAGCATCCGTTCACCGTGCACGCCGGAGGAGAAGCGGTTGCGTCGATCACGGCCGGGTGCCGCTCGTGCGACTGGGCAGTCGCCGGGCGGGAGGCAATCGCATTGAAAGTCGACGTCGACGGTCGGTACTCGCAGCACGTGTTGTTGACGCGCGGCGAAGCACCCGCGGAGTATCGCATCCTGCTCGGGACGCTCATGGCTGGGAGACACCAGCTCACGATCGAGCGGGACGGCAGCCGGTCGGCGAAGGACGCCGGCGGCGCGCGCATCGGGCGGGTCAGCATCGAGTCATTCGACAGCGACACCGCGGAGTACCCCTGGCTTTCGAGGGCACCGATCCTCCATGCCCGTCCCGGCACGGTCGAGCGGTTCAGCGACGTGCCGTTGATGATGTATGCGGAGACGGTTCACGACAACAGCGGCTATCGGTACACGGTGATTTTTTCGCACGAGGATGGGGGCACTCCTACCGACCGGCTCATGGCCACCTGGGGGCGGTCGACGGATATCGAGTTCGCGTACGGCATCAGCGGAGCGTCTCGCGACTCGGCCGCCGGCGAGTATCAGGGGGTCGATCACGAGATAAGGCCGTTCCGCGGGAACCGCGACAACGGCCATCCCCTGGTGTGGGTGGCAACCGACAACAACATGTTCAGCGACAACGGCCCCGCTGGCGCGATTCGATTCGCGCCCGCTCCGTACCTCGTGACACTGGACGGCGTCTCGCGCGAAGCCGTCATGGATGCGAACCCCTGGCTGTACGAGGTGATGTCGGCGGAGCTCACGCGCGAGGGGCGCATCGACGCCGGCGCGCAGCCGGGCAGCGGCACGGTCCCGGATCCCCGCCGCTTCGCCTACCTGGAGGCGTGTGGTGACGTTCACGATGCGACGATTGCCTTCGACGTCGCTGTCCAGAGCGCCGGCAGCGAAGTCACCTGGCACGCAACGGACCGGGGTGATGCGCGGTTCAGGATCGCACGGAGCGGGTGCTTCCGGGCTGCCGTCCCTCTGCCGGCTGGCGCAACGGCCGCAGCGATCAGCGGCATCCGTGCACGAGCCTACACGCGACCTCCTCGTGAAGGTGATCGGCCCCTGCCTGACGGCACGGGTCGCGTCACCCTCCGTCGTCTAAACGCCGTGTTCATGCTCGGCGAGGACTTCAAGCCGGTGCGGTCTTCACTCCGGTGGACCGGCACCCTCGAACTCAAAGGCGAATCACCCCCTGCGCCCATTCCGACAACGTCACGCTGATCCTCATCGTCCTGCCTGGCAAGGTTGCGTCGGAGTAACGGGTGGATTTTTGTGTCAATCGCGGCAGCACATATACTGCGAAGATGTCCATCTCGTTGAAAAGTCCTGTGTACATGATGGCGATCGATCACCGCTGGCAATGGTCACAGTGGTGCGACGAGAATCGCATCGACCATCTGCGGATTCGTGAAGTCAAGACGCTCGCCGCTGACGCATTTTTGCTGGCCCGCCGGGAGTCGAGTCAGGCGATGGAATCCGGTGTGTTGCTGGTGGATCTGATTTATGGACGCGAGGCGTTCGCGCGGGCGCGCGCCGCGGGCTCGACGGTGGGCACTCCAGCCGAGCGCGCGGGTGTGTTCCCGCTCGAGTGGACCGGCGCCTTCGAGGAGTCGCTGCCAGGCGCGTTTGCGAAGGTGCTGGTCCGCCACAGGGCGGACGTGCCGCGCGAGGTCTTCGACAATCAGCTCGCGAAACTTGCTGAGTTACAGCAGTGGTGCTCGACCGTGAACAGACCGTTTGTCCTCGAGGTGCTGATCAGCGGTCCGGAAACGGATCCGGCGTTCGACCGCGAGGGGCGCCCACGTCTGCTGGCGGAGTTCATCCGCAGCGCATACGGCCGGAAGATCGTGCCGCAGTTTTGGAAGATCGAGGGCGTCCCCGACGCCGCGGCGATGCGAATCGTGGACGAGGCGATCTGCGAAGAGCGTGGAGTCGGGCAGCTGATCCTCGGCAAGGGAGCAGGGCTCGAGACCGTCGGCACATGGTTCGAGTCTGCACGCGGCGCCGTCAGTGCGGCCGGATTTGCGATCGGCAGAACGGTGTACTGGGACTCTGCCCGGGAGTTCCTGCTGGGCCGCATGGCTGCCGATGATGCGGTGCACCAGATGGCGGCGAACTATCGTACCGTGATCGAGCTCTGGCGTCGCGCGCAGGTACTTGCCCCGGAGCTCGGTTGAACTCGTGAGACGGATTTAGACGGACTGGTACGGTGGTTTCACCATGGGGACGCGTGGATCCGGCGCGGGCCACGATCGGCGGAACTCGGCGTAGCGAGGGTCATCGCTGGCGGCCATCGAGCGCCGGGTGCCCGCCAGCACGTTCAGATAGTACGCATCGTAGCCGAACGCCGTCACGAACGGGTGATACCCTTCGCGAATGAGGACGAGATCGCCGTCCGCCACCGTCAGGGTCTCGTCGAAGCGGCCGTCCGCCGTGTACACCCGCTGGAATCCGAAACCGCGAGCGTCCTTCATCCGGAAGTAATACGTCTCCTCCAGAACGACCTCGATGGGCGGATCATCGGTGTCGTGTTTGTGAGGCGGATAACTGGACCAGTTGCCGCTCGGCGTGAACACCTCGCAGATCAACAGGCGATCGGCCGGAAATGCCGGTGGAAGAATGTCGACGATCTGCCTCGTGGCGTTGCCGCCGCCCCGGATCTCGAAGCCGCAGTCCTCCGGACGCACCACCCGCGCCTCCAACGGCCGGGTGGATGGCGCGCGGCACTCCGCGAGGTCGGTGGTCTCAATTGCCTGCAGCTCGTAATCGTGGCCGTGCGGCAGATACACGGCGTGCGGGTAGCTGTCGAACACGGTGGCGCGCCGCCCGAGCGTTCGGACGCCGCTTCCCTCCCAGACGACGGTGCAGTGGCCGCTCAGTAGAACCAGACAGCACTCCTGCCCGTCGGTGCGCCCCGTCGAACGGGTTCCGCGCGGGATGCGCCGAACGGTAAAGCTGATGTACTCCCAGCCGGCCGCTTGCGGCGTGACGTCCAGCAGAACGCCGCCGCGGTCCACCGGTACGTCTTGCGATTTGATCAGTAATCCGCGGTGTGACATCGCTCGCCGACAGTGTGCACCGGGTGCCGATGCTTTGCAATCGTTCACGCCGATGGTACACTGCGCCACGGGCCGCCCACTTCCTTTCCCCCCGATACTCATGAGCACTCTGCACGAACGAGACTACGACGTGCTGTGCATGGGACGGAGCTCGATCGATCTCTACGCCCACGAGATCGGTGTCCCGATTACAGGCGTCCGCAGCTTCGATGCGTACGTGGGCGGATGCGCGACCAACGTTAGCGTCGGCACCCGGCGTCTCGGGCTGCGCAGCGCACTCCTCACCGGCGTCGGAACCGACCAGGTCGGCGACTTCGTGCTGGACTTCCTGCAGCGAGAAGGCGTAGACATCCGCTTCATACCGAGATTCGCCGATCGCCGCACCAGCGCCGTCATCATGGCCATTCAGCCCCCGGACCGTTTCCCGCTGACGTTCTATCGGGACAACTGTGCCGACATCGGCTTGTCGATCGACGATGTGCGCCGCGCACCGGTGGCGGGCAGCCATCTGTTGTTCCTGACGGGGACGGGCCTGAGTCTGGAACCCAGCAGGACGGCAACGATGCTCGCGGCGGAGCTCGCGAGGGAGGCTCGGACTGCCATTCTTCTGGATCTCGATTACCGGCCGAGCGTCTGGCCCTCTGTCGAAGCGTTCGGTGTGCACGTTCGCGCGCTGGCGGCGGTGTCCGACCTGTCGGTGGGCACCGAGGAGGAGCTGCAGGCGGCGACCGGCGAATCAGATCCATCGCGTGGGGTGGCGAAGTTGTTCGGCGGCCGTCTTGAACTGTTCATCCTCAAACGCGGCGGGGCGGGATGCCGTGTCTACAGGCGTGACGGCATTACCTTAGACGTTCCACCCTTCAAGATCGAAGTGCTGAACGTGCTCGGCGCCGGTGACGCGTTCGCGAGCGGCTTCATCTACGGCCATCTGCGCGGCTGGCCGGCCGAGCGCGCGGGCCGCTTCGGCAACGCTGTCGGAGCCATTGTGGTGACGCGACACGGCTGCGCGAATTTCATGCCCTCCCTGGCCGAAGTTCACACCTTCATGGTGGAGCACGGCGAGACCGCTGCGGCCGACCGCGCCTGACTCCGAGCGGCGTACAACGAGGAATCCATCGCCGATGTCCATCTCTGTTGCGAACGCACCCTGCTCGTGGGGTGTCCTCGAATTCGAGGAACAGGCGCCCACCTATGGCTATTCAGAGGTGCTCGATCAGATTGCCGCGTCGGGCTATGCGGGAACAGAGCTCGGCGACTGGGGCTTCATGCCCACTGAGCCTGCGCTCCTGCACGACCAGCTCCATCGTCGATCGCTGGCGCTGGTCGGCGCGTTCGTTCCTGTCGCGCTCTCCGATCCCAACGATCATCTTCGCGGCTTGGAGACGGCGATCCGTACGGCAGCGCTCATGCGGGACGCGGGATTTCCAGACGCCTGCATCGTGCTTGCGGATCGGACGGAGGGCAACACCGCGCGAATCTCCCGGGCGGGACGAGTGACGGCGGCAGATGGTCTCAGCCCAGGCCTGTGGGACGTCTTCGCCCGCGGCTGCAACAACATCGCCCGGACGGTTCGCGAGTCCACAGGGCTCCGAACCGTGTTTCATCCGCACTGCGCATCCTTCGTGGAAACAGCTGCCGAGATCGATGCACTGATGACGCACACCGATCCCGCCCTTCTGGGCCTCTGTCTCGACACCGGGCACATCACCTATGCGGGCGACGATCCGATTGCCGTGTACGAACGGCACCGCGAACGAGTCTGGCACGTCCATCTGAAGGACTGCGAGCACAGGATTGCCGTCCTTGCGCGACAGGAACAACTCGATTATTTCGCGGTCGTGCGACGCGGCGTCTTCTGCGAGCTCGGTCATGGCGCAGTGGACTTCCCCCACTTGATGGAACGCCTGAAACGCGACCGCTACGAAGGCTGGGCTGTCGTCGAGCAGGATGTTCTGCCCGCTCTGGGAACTCCGCTGGCGAGCGCCACGCGAAATCGCGCGTGCCTTCGCGGGTTCGGCCTGTGATCGATCCATCCCGACTGCGCAAGAAACACTACAGATCAAAGGCATCGTTCCAAGCTTTACCGTCGACGATCTTCAGAAGAGCATTCCGTCGGGACACTGTGCGGCATTCCCGCCAAATCCTACCGCAACCCGACACGCCTCGACACCCTCGAGAGCGCGTTCGCGGCGAGATGAAAAGTGAGTCCGCACGGAGGTCCGCACGGCGTGTCGGTTCGTGTCGTGATTTGGTGTTTTCTGGCCTGTTTTTGAAGGTGGGCTGTACGCAATAAAACGGGCCTGAAAAGTGCATTTTCGGCCCGTTTTTATTGGTTGCGGGGGCGGGATTTGAACCCGCGACCTTTGGGTTATGAGCCCAACGAGCTACCGGACTGCTCCACCCCGCGTCAGAG
>Ga0075430_100000468_pt1 | contig 30171 bp, 23 predicted proteins | sample RhiMetdeltSRZDD4_FD_75294 | JGI IMG/M metagenome (GOLD analysis project Ga0075430, IMG submission 75294) | Populus rhizosphere microbial communities from Tennessee, USA - Rhizosphere MetaG P. deltoides SRZDD4 | ecosystem: Host-associated > Plants > Roots > Rhizosphere > Soil | place: USA... | reverse complement strand
CCGGCACGGTGCCGGGCCGCCACGTCTCCGGCGGGCTCTAAGCTCAGCGCGCGATGCCGGCCACCACAAGGCACTTCGAGTACGACGGACACCGGCTGGTGTACGACGAGTACGGCGAGGGCGAGCGCGTGGTTGTCCTGCTGCCGGGACTGCTGTTCTCGCGCCGGATGCACGGCCCGCTCGCCGAGACCCTCGCCGAGCGCGGCTACCGCGTTCTGTGCCTCGACCTGCTGGGCCACGGCGACTCGGACCGTCCGCCCGAGATGCCCAACTACTCGATGACGATCTTCGGTCGCCAGGTGATCGCCCTGCTCGACCACGTGGAGGTCGACCAGGCTCTGCTGGGCGGCACGTCGCTCGGCGCCAACGCCTCGCTCGAGGCCGCGGCCGGCACTCCCGAGCGGGTGCGCGGACTGCTGATCGAGATGCCGGTGCTCGACAACGCCCTGCTCGGCTGCGCGATCGCCTTTACGCCGCTGCTCGTGGGCCTGACCTTCGGCGCGCCGGTGGCACGCGCGATCGCGCGCGGCGCGTCACTCGTGCCCCGCGGCCTCTCCCTGGTCGGCGACATGCTGTTCGACTGGGTGAGCCAGGACCCGAAGCCCTCGGCGTCGGTGCTCCAGGGGCTCTTCTACGGGCGCGTAGCGCCGCCGAGCTCCGAGCGCCGCCTGATGCAGCAGCCCACCCTCGTGATCGGGCACTACCGCGATCCGATCCACCCCTTCTCGGACTCCGACATGCTGGTGCGCGAGTTGCCGAACGCGCGCCTGGTGGAGGCCTCCTCGATCCTCGAGCTGCGGCTCACCCCCGAGCGCCTCACCGGCGAGATCGTGGCCTTTATCGAGGAGTGCTTCCGGCCGAAGCGGCGGAGCGGCCCTCGCAAGCGGGCCGCGACCGGCCCGCGACGCGGCGCTGCGGCCCGGCGGCCGTCGGCGTAGCGCGCTTGTCCGCGCCGGGCAGCGGCACCGTGAGCCGCGGCAGCAGCAGGTGCACGAGTGGCCCGATCGAGAGCGCATAGACCACGGTCACGAGGCCGAGCGTGCCCCCGAGGAGCCAGCCGCTGATCACCACCGTGACCTCGATCGCCGTGCGCACCAGCCGCACCGAGCCGCCGGTGCGGCGGACCAGGCCTGTCATCAGGCCGTCGCGCGGCCCGGGGCCCAGCTGAACGCCGATGTAGGCGGCGGTGGCCACCGCGTTGAGCGCGATGCCCGAGACGGCCAGAAGCACCGGCGCCGACGACGAGCTCGGCGGACCCGCGAGGGCGAGCGCGGCGTCGACCGCGATCCCGATCACGAGGACGTTGCTCACGGTCCCGAGCCCGGGCCGCTCGCGCAGAGGCACCCACGCCAGCAGCACCAGGATGCCCACGAGGATGGTGACCGTCCCGAGGGACAGGCCGAGCTGGCGGGCCACTCCCTGGTGGAGCACGTCCCACGGCATGACGCCCAGCTCCGAGCGCACCATCAGCGCCATCGAGACGCCGTAGAGGACGAGTCCGGCGTAGAGCTGGACGAGACGGCGCACGGGTCGGGAGCGAAGCGCTCTCACCCCTATAGTGTGGCGATCATTGGCCTCATGTAAGCAGTCCAATTCCAAGGCAGTGGCGTGAAGCTCACCTCGGCGTCCCCACTCGCCGGGCTGCTCGGCGGCCTGGACGAGGAGCGCCGCCCCACCTATGCGGCGCTGGCGAGCCGGATCCGGCTGCTGGTGGCCGACGGCCGCCTGGCGCTCGGCGCGCGCCTGCCCGCTGAGCGCGAGCTGGCCGAGGCCCTCGGGCTCAGCCGCGCCACCGTCTCGGCGGCGTACGCTCAGCTGCGCGAGGACGGCTGGGCCAACGCCCGGCAGGGCGCCGGCACCTGGACCGCCGTCCCCGGCAGCGCCGAGCGCGGGGCCTGGGTGCCCGCGCCCGCCGAGGCGGGGGTGATCGATCTCGCCCACGCCGCGCCGAGCGCCCCACCGGCGGTGGGCGCCGCATTCGCCGCGGCGCTCGGGGACCTGCCCCGGCTGCTTCCCGGCCACGGCTACCACCCGGATGGCCTGCCCGACCTGCGCAGCCGGGTGGCCGAGCGCTACAGCGCGCACGGGCTCCCCACGACCCCCGAGCAGGTGTTCATCACGGCCGGCGCGCTCCAGGGCGTCGCGCTCGCCCTGGAGGCACTCACCCGCCGCGGCCAGCGCCTCCTGGTCGAGCAGCCCACCTATCCGAACGCGCTCGACCTCGCCCGCGACAAAGGCCTGCGTCTCGTGCCGGTCGCGGTACCGGACGGCGACCCGGGGGAGTTCGTCGCCTCGGTCGCCCGCACCGCCGCCACCACCTCCGCGAGCGTGGCCTACCTGATGCCGGACTTCCAGAACCCCACCGGGCAGCTGCTCGACGCCGCCGAGCGCGAAGGCATCGCCCGCGGCCTGCGGAGCGCCGGGACCGTCGCCCTGGTCGACGAGACGCTGGTCGACACCGCGATCGACACGCCCGCGCCCGCGCCCCAGGCTATCGCCGACCCCGCGCGCACGGTGACCGTGGGCAGCCTGAGCAAGTCCGTCTGGGGCGGCCTTCGGGTGGGCTGGCTGCGCGCGCAGGCCGACCTGGTGCGCACGGTCGCGCGCGTGGCCCTGCGAACGCAAATGTCGGGACCGGTGGTAGAGCAGCTCGCGGCCTGCCACCTGCTCGACGCCCTCGACGACTCGCTTGCGACCCGGCGCGCCGGAATCCGCGAACGCCGCGACCGCTTTCACCGTGCGCTCGCCGAGCATCTCCCCAGCTGGGAGGTGTCGCTGCCCGCGGGCGGCCTCGTGCTGTGGTGCCGGCTGCCCTCGGCCCGCTCCAGCGCACTCGCCGCCGCCGCCGGGCGCCGCGGCCTGCGCCTGGCGGCGGGACCCCGATTCGGCACGGGCCACGCGCTCGATGACCGGCTTCGGCTGCCCTTCACCCGGCCCGCCGAGGAGCTCGAGCGGGCGGCGCTCATCCTTGCCGAGCTGAACGCCGAGATGGGCCCCTCGAACACGCGCGCGCCGGGCGACCCGGTGCCCGTGTACTGACCGCCGAGGACTTCCGAGGCGGCCTCTCTAAGCTTCCGCCGCGGATGTCACACCGCCGGGAGCAGAAGGAGGCGCTGCGCCGCGAGCGCGAGGAGCGCGAGGCTCAGGCCAAGGCCGCGCAGCAGCGCAAGCGCATGGTCGGGTACGGCGTCGGCGGAATGCTCGCGATCCTCGTCGCGGGCGTCTTGATCTTCGTGCTCGCGGGCGGAAGCGACAGCGGCGGCGCGAGCGGGCCCGACGGCTCCAGCTCGATGTTTCCGGACGGCGGCAGCGTGCCCGAGCAGAAGGAGTTCGATCTCCAGGCGGCCGCCGACGCCGCGGGCTGCGAGCTCAAGTCCGAGAAGGGAACCGGGGTCGCCGACCACACCACCTCGCTCGACGACAAGGTCAAGTACAGGACCAATCCGCCCACGGATGGCCGTCACTACGAGATCCCGGCCGAGGACGGCGCCTACAGCGAGGCTCCACCGGACGAGGCACTCGTGCACGGCCTCGAGCACGGCCGCGTGATCGTCTGGTTCAAGCCGAGCCTGGCGGAGTCGGTCCGCGGCGAGCTCAAGGCGCTCTTCGACGAGGACAGCTACCAGATGTTCCTCGTACCACGCAGCAACATGCCCTATCAGCTCGCCGCCACTGCCTGGAACGGCGATCCCGAGCCCAATGGCACCGGTCGCTCGCTGCTGTGCGACCGGGTGAACGACGCCACCTGGGACGCCGTTCGGACCTTCCGGGACGAGCACCGTTCGCGCGGTCCGGAGCCCATTCCCTAGCGCGCGCAGCGGCAAGACCGCATGCAAAATCGGCGTTTGCAGGGGTTCTTGCAACGCCGAAACCCGTACGCTGCGACCGTGTTCCGGTTGTACGTGAAGCTGCTCGCCTCTGCAGCCGGACTCGTCTGCGCCCTCGCTCTCGCCGTCGCCGCCCCCGCGACGGCACGCCCCGTGGACTTCGAGCTCGCGGCCGCGGGGCAGGCCCGGGCGGCGTCGGCCGGTGGCGCGCTGGTCTCGAAGCAGCTCACCACCCCGCGGCGCTTCAACCTCGTGGGGATGCGCTGGGGCGGCCGAGCGCAGGCCGACATCGAGCTGCGCGTGCGCTCCGACGGGCGCTGGAGCCGCTGGGCGCACCTGGGCTCGCACGCGAGCGGCACCTCCGACCCGATCTGGGTCGGGCGCGCCGGGGCCGTGCAGTACCGCCTCAGCCGGCCGTTGCCCGGCCTCAAGCTGCACTTCGTCGACCTGGGACGCCGCGCGCTCAGCTCGGCGCGGCCGGCCGCGCGGCGCGCCCGCGGGGCCGCGGCGCCGCCCTTCCCCTATGTCTCGCGAGCCGCCTGGGGCGCCAGCGCCTGCCCGCCTCGCACAGCGCCGACCTACGGCGAGGTGCGCGCCATCCACGTGCACCACACGGTTTCTCTCAACGACTACACGCCCGAGGAAGGGCCCGCGATCGTGCTCGCGGTCTGCCGCTTCCATCGCAACTCGAACGGCTGGTCCGACATCGGCTACAACATGCTCGCCGACAAGTACGGGGTGCTCTACGAGGGGCGGGCGGGCGGCCTCGACAAGGCCGTGATCGGCGCCCAGGCGCAGGGATTCAACGCGCAGACGGCGGGCATCTCCAACATCGGCGACTTCACCGCGCTGCCGCAGACGCCCGAGGCGCTGTCGGCGATGGCCACCTACATCCGCTGGAAGCTGCCCTTGCACGCCCAACCGCTCTCGGGGCTCGTGACGCTCACGAGCGCGGGAGGGTCGGCCACCAAGTATCCGGCGGGCGCGAGGGTCACGCTCGAGCGCGTGATCGGTCACCGCGATACCGGGCGCACAGCCTGCCCCGGGGAGGCCCTCTACGCGCAGCTCGACGAGCTGCGGACGCTGGTTGAGACCGGCCAGCCGCTCAGCACCCTCCCCACGGCGAGCGTGAGCGCGACGATCGCCGACTCGAACATCGCCTATGGCGAGCTCCTGCCGGTCGGCGGCACCCTCGTTTCGCCCACCGGTCTCCCGGTGGCGGGGGAGGCGGTGGACGTGCAGGTGAACAACCAGGGCCGCTGGCGCACGGTCAAGCGGGTGACCACCGACGCGAACGGCGCGTTCGCCACCGAGCTCAAGCCGCGAAAACGCTCCTACCTGCGCGTGCGGTGGCCTGGCAACGCCACCCTGCACGGCGCCTCGTCGGCGCGCCTGCTCGTGCACGTGAGCCCGCTCGTGAACATCGACGCGCCGCTCCTGACCGGCAAGCGGGGCGAGACGCTCGCCGTGAGCGGCACGGTGGCACCGCGCAAGCCGTTCGTGCACCTGGTGCTCCAGCAGCGGATCGACGGCCGCTATCGGCGGGTGGGCGTGAGAAGGGTGCGCGTGCGGCAGGGACACTTCAGCGCCTCGTTTGTGCCCGGCTTCGCGGCGCGCTACCGCTACTTCGTGGTGGTCAAGCCCGACCTCAACACCGACCGAGCGGTGTCCCAGGTCGTGGACCTGAAGGCCACGCGCTAGCCGGCCTGGGCCCCGCCTACCAGCCCTGCTTCAGGTCCTCGCTGTAGAGCCCGTGCCCGCTGGCGAGCATGCGGGCCGTGCGGGCGAGGATGCGCAGATCGAGGCGCAGCGAGCGGTGCTCGACGTACCAGACGTCCAGCTCGATCCTCTCGGGCCAGGGCAGTGAGGTGCGCCCGTTGATCTGCGCCCAGCCGGTGATCCCGGGCTTGACCTCGAGGCGCCGACGCTGGCGGTCGGTATAGCGGTCAACCTGCTCCTGCACGGTCGGGCGCGGACCCACCACCGCCATCTCGCCCCTCAGCACGTTCACGAGGTTGGGCAGCTCGTCGAGCGAGTAGCGCCGCAGCAGCCGGCCGACCCGCGTGATCCGCGTGTCCCCCTCGAGGACGTAGATGCCCGCGCCCAGCGTCTCGGCGCCGCGCACCATCGTGCGGAGCTTCCAGAGCTCGAACGGCCGGCCGGCCCGGCCCACCCGGCGCTGGCGGTAGAACACCGGGCCGTGGCTCTCCAGCTTGATCGCGAGAGCCGCCAGCGCGAGCAGCGGCGCGCTCAGCGCCAGCACCACGCCGGCGATCGCGAGGTCGAGGGCGCGGCTCATCGCGCACTACCGTTCGGGCGCACCGGATGCGGATCCTCTACCTGCATCAGTTCTTCGTCACCCGCGCCGGCGTGGGGGGAACGCGCTCGTACGAGTTCGCGCGCCGTTTCGTCGCACGCGGGCACGGGGTGCGGATGGTAACCGCCGCCGGCGGACGCCGGACGGTGGACGGCATCGAGGTCGTGGGCGTACGCGGGGGCTACTCGGACTACGTGAGCGCCACCGCCGTCTCCTATCCGCGTCGCATGCTCGCCTTCGCGGGATTCGCGCTCACTGCGAGCGCAGCCGCGCTGCGCGGCCCGCGGCCGGACGTGATCTACGCCACCTCGCCGCCGCTCACGATGGCGCTTCCCGGCCTGCTCGCGTCGCGCCGCTGGCGCGCCCCGCTCGTGTTCGAAGTCCGGGACCTGTGGCCGGAGGCCCCAATCCAGATGGGCGCCCTGCGCAACCCGCTCGCGCGCCGGCTGGCGCGTGCGCTCGAGCGCTTCGTCTACCGGCGGAGCACGCGGGTGATCGCGCTCTCGCCGGGGATCCGCGCCGGCGTCGCCGCGGCGGGTGTGCCAGAAGAGAAGATCGCCCTCGTGCCGAACGCCGCCGACCTCGACCTCTTTCGCCCCGGCCCGGCCGCGGACGAGGCATTCACGGTGAGCTACTTCGGGACCATGGGCGAGGCCAACGACCTGAGCGCCGCCGTGGAGGCCGCGCGCCTGCTGCCGGACGTGCGCTTCGTGCTGATGGGCGACGGCAAGCGGCGCCCGCAGCTCCAGCAGGGGGCGCCCGCCAACGTCGAGTTTCCGGGCCCCGGCTCGTCGAAGGAGGAGGTGGTGAGGCTCGCGGCGCGCTCGGGAGCGTGCCTCACGCTCTTCAAGGACGTGCCGGTGCTGGCCACCAACTCGCCCAACAAGCTCTTCGACACCTTCGCGGCCGGCCGCCCCGCGATCGTGAACATGGACGGCTGGATGCGCGAGCTCGTGGAGCGCAACGACGCCGGCCTGTACGTGCGCGCCGGGGACGCCCGCGACCTGGCGGACAAGCTCACCGCCCTGCGCGACGACCCGGCCGCCGTGGAGCGCATGGGTCGCAACGCGCGGGCGCTGGCGGAGCGCGAGTTCGGCCGCGACGAGCTTGCCGAGCGGGCGCTCGCCGTGCTCTGTGAGGCGGCCGGGCGGTGAGCGTCGAGCTGTCCTACTGCGTGGTGAACACGAACGGCCGCGACGACCTGCTCGCCTGTCTCGACGCGATCGAGCGCACCCACCCGCCGGAGCTGGCGCACGAGCTGCTCGTGCTCGACAACGCCTCCGATGACGGCTCGGCGGCCGCCGTCCGCGAGCGCTTTCCCGACGCCGAGCTGATCGCCCTCGAGCGGCGCACGGGCAAGGCCGCGAACGACTCGATGCTGCTGGAGCGCGCGCGCGGGCGGCTCTGCCTCCTGCTGAACGAGGACTCCGAGCTGCGGCCCGGAGCCGTGCGCGCGCTCGTCGACGCACTCGACGCCCATCCGCGCGCGGCCGCCGCGGGCGCCCAGCTCCTCACGAGCGCGGGCGAGCGCACGCCCTGCGCCTGGCGGCTGCCGGACATCCCCTGGGCGCTGGCCGCGGCCGTGTTCGCCCACGAACGCGTGGCGGTCGAGAGCGCCGGCCAGGAAGTGCGCGAGGTGGGCTGGGTGCAGTCGAGCGCGATGCTCGTCAGGCGCTACGCCGCCGCGCAGGTGGGCTATCTCGACCCGGCATTCTTCGTGTACTCGGACGAGACCGACTTCTGCAAGCGCCTGCGCGACGCCGGCTTCGCGATCCTCTTCGTGCCCGGCGCGCTGGCGGTGCATCACGACCAGCTGTCCACGGACTCCGCCGCCATGCGGCGACGCATCGTCGAGTTCCACCGCGGCCGCGACCGCTACTTCCGAAAGCACGGGCTCCACCTCACGCGCCTCGTGTGGAGGACGTGCTGGGTCTGGGCCTACCTGGCGCGCGCGGCCGCCGCGGCGGCGATACCGGGCCGCGACCCGCGGCGTTACCTGCTCCACGCCCGCCAGGAGCTCGCGCCGAGTCGCGGCGAGGGGATCCGCGAGGCGGCGGAGGCATACAACGCCCGCGGTCGAAATACGCTCTCGCAGGCCCATGGAGCACGCTGACACCGCCCAGCTCGCCGCCGTGTGCGGCGCCGTCGGGTCCGTGCTCGTGCTGCTCGCACGCGGACGGATCCTGCTGCTCGCCGGCCTGCTGGCGCTGGCCGCCGCCGAGGCCGGGCTCTCCTACGCGATCGGCCTCGGGCCGCTCGACAAGCTGAGCGGCCCCGCTGGGATCGGCGCGGCGCTGGTGGGCCTCGTCGCCGTGGGCGTCGCCGCGGCGGCGCTGGCGCGCTGGCCGACCGCGGTCCCCGTCGCCGTGCTGGTGGCGGCGCCGTTCCGGCCGCCGCTGTCGTTCGACAGCTCGAGCTCGCTGCTGGTGTCGATCTCGGGCGACGGCCGGCTCGGGCGGCTGATGCCGCTGTACTTCGTGCTTGCCGCAGCCGCGGCGGCGCTCGGCTGGCGGGCGCTCCGCGGCCGTGAGCTGCGCGCGGTCCCGCGTGCCATCGCGCTGCCTGCCGCGGCGTTCCTCGCTCTGGCCTGCGCGTCGCTCCTGTGGGCCGACGACCTCGAGGCGGGCGCCAACCTGCTGCTCTTCTTCACGCTGCCGTTCGCGGCACTCCTGGCCACGGTGGCACGTGCCGACTTCCCCGAGGCCGTACCCAAGGCCATGGCGGCCGCCGGGATCGCGCTGGCCTCGCTGTTCGCCGTGGTCGGGCTCTGGCAGGCGGCCACGCGCGAGCTCTTCTTCTACGCGCCCAACCTCACGGTCTCGAACGCGAACACGGACTACTTCCGGGTCACGTCGCTGTTCGGCGACCCGAGCCTCTACGGCCGTCACGTGGTGCTCGGCATGGCGGTCGTGCTCGCGCTGCTCGCCGCGCGCCGCTGGCGAGCCTGGCCGCTCGTCGCGCTGCTGGCGCTCATGTGGGCGGGCCTGTTCTTCTCCTACTCGCAGTCGAGCTTCGCCGCGCTGCTCGCCGTGACCCTCGCGCTCGCGGTGGCGACCGGCACGCGCCGAGTGCGGCTCGCGGTCGGCCTGGTGGCGCTCGCCGCGGCGCTGGCCGGCGCGGCGTACGTGACGGTGCAGCTGATCGACGGCAAGTCGCTCAACCGGATCACGAGCGACCGCACGGAGCGGGTGGAGGACACCCTCGCGGTGATCGAGGACGAGCCGATCACCGGCGTGGGGATCGCCGGCCAGCCGCGGGCGAGCCGGCGCCTGGCCGACAGCGCGCGCCCCACACCGGCCTTCGTGTCGCACACCACGCCGCTCACCGTCGCCGCCGAGCTCGGCGTGGCCGGGCTCGTGCTCTACGTGCTGCTGCTCGCCGGCGGCGCCTGGGTGATCGTCCAGGTGCGAAAGCGCGACGAGGCGGTGGGCCTCGCGCTCGGCGCCGCGCTGCTCGTGCTGTTCGTGCACGCGCTCTTCTACAGCGGCTTTCTCGAGGATCCGCTCACCTGGCTCGTGCTCGGCACGGCGGCGGGCACCTACGCCTGGAGCCTCGCCCACGAGGCGCCGCCCACGGCCGCCGAGCGCTCCCGGGCGAGGATGGCCGCCACGTGACGCTCGACGTGCGGGGCGCCTGGATCCTCGTGGGCGTCCTGTTCGGCCTGATCGCGATCACGCTGCCGGAGCTGGGCTCGAACCCGTGGCCCTTCAGGCCCGGAACGGTGGACCCGCAGGGCCCGCTCGCGCCGCTCGTGCGCGCCGCGGGCGAGGAGTGGGACGTGGGGATCGCGCGGGCCGCCTGCTTCGTGGCGGCGCTCCTGTGCGGCGGCGCCGCCGTGCTCCTGCTGGCGCGCCCACGCGCCTGGCCGCGCTGGGCGGGCATCGCGCTGGTGCTGGCGGTCGGGCTGCTGCTGGCGGGACCGTCGACCCTGCTCCAGCTCGGGCTGCGGGACTCGACCGCGCCCTGGTTCTTCACCAACGACTCGACCTACCAGATCGAGCTCGGCGGCGATCTCGTGCTCGACCTCGACAACCCGTATGGGCACGATTTCCGCACGTCGGGCCTCGAGCGCTTCTACACCCGCGACGGCACCGCCTCGGAGCGCGTCCGCGAGCGCGAGGTGGCGCTCCAGCACTTCGCCTACTTCCCCGGCGCCGCGCTCAGCGCCGCTGCCTGGCGACTGCTACCCGAGCCGGTGAACGACTACCGGCTGCTCGTGCTCCTGTGCACGCTCGCGATGCTGCCCGCCGCGCTCCTGTTCCGCGGCCCGCTCGCCTGGCGGCTCGTGCTCGGCGCCCTGCTCGTGTGCAACCCGATCGCGGTGCGCTCCGCCTGGTTCGGCCAGAACGACGCACCCAGCCTGCTGCTCCTGGTCCTGGCGTTCGCGCTCGTCACGCGAAGGCGGCTCGGCTGGGCGGCCGCCGCGCTGGCCGCGGCGGTGCTGCTCAAGCAGTTCTCGCTCGTCGCCCTGCCGTTCCTCGCGCTGATGGTGGTGAAACAGGGCGCCCCGCGCGAGGAGCTCCGTCGCGCCGCGCTCGTGTTCGGCGGCGTGATCCTGGTCGCGGTGTTGCCGTTCCTGGTGACCGACCCGGTGGCCTTCTACGACGACACGATCCGCTACGGGGCCGGCACCTACCGGATCGTGGGCTACGGGCTGTCCGGAATCCTCGTGCGGCTGGGAATCGTGGAAGATCGCGACGGCGCCTACCCATTCGCGCTGATCGCGCTCCTCACCTGGGTGCCGCTCACCGTCTGGCTGCTGCTCGCTCAGCGCAAGGCCGCCGAGCTCTGGGTCGGGGCCGCCGCCTTCGCGGTCTCGATCCTGTGGCTGATGTTCATCGGCCGGACGTTCAACAACTACTACCTCGTCTGGCCGATGACGGCCGCCATCGTGGCGGCGGCGATAGGGTCGAGCCGTGAAGCCGCTCGACCTCGAGCCGGGTGAGGCGATCCTCCACGAGGGCGACCCCGAGCGCTGCGTAGTGCTGCTCCCGGGGGTGCGCTACTTCAGCCAGGCACCGCTCCTGTGGTTCGCGCGCGAGGCGGCACAGGCGGAGGGGTGGTCGGTGCTGGAGCTCTCTGAGCGCGCCCCGGCGGACGAGGATCCGTTCGCCTGGATGCGCGAGCGGGCGGCGCAGGCGCTCGCGGCCACGGCGGCCGGGACCGTGGCGGTGGTCGGCAAGTCGCTCGGCAGCGCCGCGGCGCCGCTCGTGAGCGAGCGCGGCCTGCCCGCCGTCTGGCTCACGCCGCTGCTCGTGCGCCCCGACGTCGCGGAGGCGCTCCGGGCCACGCACGCGCCCACCCTCGCCGTTGGCAGCCCGGCCGACCCGAGCTGGGGCGAGGGCACGCCGCCGGACTCGGAGCGGGTCGAGCTGCTCGAGCTTCCCGGCCTCGACCACTCGCTCCAGGTCGAGGGCGACCCGCTCGCGTCGCTCGAGGTGCTGCGCACCGTCACGAGCCGGATTCGCGCTTTCCTCGCCGCTGTCTCTTAGGCTTGCCACCGCGGTCGGCCCGAGCGTCCTCGCGGGCCGCCTCCGAGCCCTTGGGTGCGAAGGCGTACTGCTGCGAGCGGCCGGTGATGTAGACGCGCTGCTCGTCCGCCACCACCGGGTTGGCGTACTTGCCGCCGTTGAAGCGCCAGACGCGCTTGCCGTCGCGAGCGCGCACCGCGATAGTCGAGTCGCGCCCGCCCGCCACCGCGCGCTGCGCCGCCTCGCCGCAGGTCGAGCAGATCGCGTAGTACACGAGCCCGTCCATCACGGTCGGCGCGGCGTGCACGGTGCCGCCGGCGTCGATCTGCCAGCGCGTGTCGCCGGTTGCCGCGTCGAGCGCGTAGAACTTGCCGTCGTAGGTGCCCACGAACACCTTGCGCCGGTAGACCGCCGCGGCGCCGTAGATGTAGCTGCCTAGCGGCCGCGCCCAGAGCAGCTTGCCGCTCTTCGCCCCGTACACGTACATCGTGCCGTCCGTGTTGCCGATATAGACGCGGCCGTAGGCGAGCGTCGGGGTGGCGTAGAAGAACTCGCGCGAGCCGAAGTTCGAGTCGGACTGCGCCTGCCACTTGAGTTTGCCTCCGCCGGCGCCGAGCGCGTAGAGCGTGCCGCCGTCCGTGGCGATGTAGATGTTGCCCTTCCAGTAGGCCGGCGAGGTGTTCACCTCGTTGTCGGCCCGGAAGCGCCACTTCACGCGTCCGGTCTTCGCGTTCAGCGCCACCACCTCGTGGTTCCACGTGCCCACGTAGAGCACGCCGTTGCGGAGCAGTGGCGAGGACTCCACCGGCGCCGTCTTCCACTTCCACAGCTGCTTGCCGGAGTCGGCGTCCCAGGCGATCACGAAGCCGTTGGCGCCTGCCTGGCCCTGAAGGCACTCCACCGGGTGCATCCAGGACTGGTAGACCACGCCTTTGCCGATCGTCGGCGACGAGGCCGCGCAGCGGCCGAAGCTGTGCTTCCAGTCGACCTTGCCGGTCTTGGCGTCGAGCGCGAAGAACAGGCCCTTCTGCTGTGCCAGATACACGCGTCCGTAGGCCACCGTGGGCGGGAACTCAAGCGTGTCGTGGGCGTCGATCGACCAGAGCCGGCGGTAGGGCGGCCGGTGGTCGTAGGGCGAGATGTGCTGGCGGCCGATGTCGAAGCCGTAGGTCGGCCACGGGCGCGGGTCGTCCTTCTCAGGTGGCGGGGTGGGCTCCGGTTCCTCGGTGACCACGAACTCCTCGGTGGCCGAACCTCGCTTCTCGATGGGCTGGTTCTCGTTGTAGGCGTACACGCCGACCGCGACCGCAAGGGCGAGCACGACCAGCGCGCCGCCGATCAGCAAGCGGCGTCGTCTGGACATCGCGGCTCAGGATGGCAGACGGCGAGGCGGCCTCAGCCGCGGGCCAGCAGCCGCCAAATGCGAGTAGTCACTTGCGGTACCTCCAGGCTGAGCGCCGACTCCTCGAGCTCCCTCGCCCACTGAGGCGTGCCCGTTCGCAGCACGATCCCGTCGCCCAGCTCGAAGGCCACGAAGGCCGGCCTGTCGCTCTCGCGCCCGGCCGTGGTGAGCGGGCGCGCGCCCTCGGCCAGGTCCTGCGAGATCTCGAACACCGTGAACTCGCCGATGAAGGTCGAGAGCTCCTCGAACAGCCCCAACTCGTCGGTGAGCACCTCGAGCGGGGCGAGGCTCGTCGACTCGACCTCGGTGGCCTCACCGAAAGCCGTCCGCCGCCGCGGGCGCGACGGGTCGCTCGCCCGCTCGCCGCTCACGCGCACCGAGCGCTTGAACGAGTCCACCCCGAACGAGGCCACGCGGCCCCCGTCCCTGGCGTAGGCGCGCAGCCGCCGCAGGAGCCGCTCGGGCAGCCACAGCTCGGTGCCGGCGAAGGCCACGCCGGGGGCGTTGCCGAGCGCGGGACCCTCGCCGCGCGCAAGGGCGACGTCGGTGGTCAGGTCGTAGGCGAGCCCCTCGCGGTCGAGCCAGCGCATGAGCGGGGAGATCTCGGCCTCGAAGCGCGGCGGCAGGCCGGCGCCGGCGAACGGTCTGTCGAGCCGCACCGCGCCCGCGGTCGGGAGCGTGTCGGCGAAGCCGTCGGCGTTGTCGTCCACCGGGTTGAGCCCCTGCCAGGTGAGCGCCGGGAGCACCACGAGCGGGCGCGGCCGGTCGATCGCCCGCTTGGTCTGGGGCAGGCCCGCCACGGCAAGCGGCCAAACCGCGCGCTGGTCGCCCGCGCGGACGCGCACCATGTAGATGCCGGTCCTGAGCGACTTCGGGATACCCACCTCGAAGCGGCCGCCGACCCTGCCCCCGCTGCGCAGCACCTTGGGATCGCCGAGCCGCGAGAGCGCATAGTCGAACGAGCGGTCGACCGGCCCGACCTGAAGCTCTGCGCGCGAGCCGACGGGAACAACGCCGAGCGGTCCGTCGAGCGAGAAGCTCCGCACGGTCACACCCGTGCCCGGGCGCGCCGAGCGCCGGCTCGGGATCTCGCTCGGGCCGAAGCCCTCGTTGCCGGCGCGGTCGCGGGCCGTAACGGTGAAGGCGTAGTCGCCGTCCGGGGCGGGCGCCACGGCGTCGGGACCGGCGCTCACCTCCCCGCGCCACACCCCGACCCGGTTTTCGTTGCCGCGGAAGCGGCGCACGATCCGCGGCTCGCCCCCGTCAGTGCGCCAGACCCGGAAGACCGGTGCCTCGTTGGACGGGCCGCGGTAGCGCAGGCGCACCTCCGCGCTCTGCCCGGGTGCGTTCACCGCGATCAGCGAGGGCCGCGCCGAGACGAGCGTCAGGCGCGGCGCCACCGTGTCCACGGTGAGCTTCTTCGTCGAGTTGATCACCCGGCTCTCGTCACGCCGCACGATCCGCATCCGGTAGACGCCGTCCGGCACCCGCACCCCTTCGTCGTCGCGGCCGTCCCAGCGGAAGCGGTGCTTGGTGTCGCCCGCCTTGCGCTCGCCGTCGACGATCCGGCGAACCTCATTGCCCTCCGAATCCACGATCGAGAAGGTCACGCTCGCAGGCTCGGACAGGTCGAAGCCCACCTCGGCGCTGTCGCGCACGCCGTCGCCGTTCGGGGAGACGTACGCCGGCAACGCCGCGAAGCGCAGCACCAGTGCGGCCTCGCTCTTGAGCTGCTGGGTGACGAAGAAGGCGGCGATGGTCGCGACTGCGAGCAGGGCGAACACCCACCGGACCAGGGGCCGGGTCATCGGGGCGGGGAGGCTAGATGATTGAGAATGCACCGGAATGCGCGTGCATCTGATCGATCCCTCGGGGGACGTGCTGCCGTATGACCACGCCCTGGCCGGCGCCCTCGCGAGCCGGGGCGCCGACGTAGAGCTGATCACCTCGCGCTTCGTGCACGGGCCCGTCCCGGCGCCCGACGGCTACGAGGTGAGCGAGCCCTTCTACCGCCTCGCCACCCGCTACGCGGCCCGCGCGCCGCGGCGGCGACGGGCGCTCAAGCTCGTCGAGCACGTGCCGGACATGCTGCGCTACCGGCGCCGCCGCGCCGATGCGGATGTGCGCCACTTCCAGTGGCTGCCGATCGAGCGCCTCGACGCCCACCTGCTGCCGAGCGCGCGGCCACGCGTGCTCACGATGCACAACGTGGTCCGCCGCGAGGCGGTGGATCGCCGCCTGGCCGAGCGGATGGACGCCGTGATCGTTCACACCCGGCACGGGGCCGAGCTGCTCGGCGCCGGCCCGCACGTGCACGTGATCCCGCACGGCGCCTTCGACCACCTCGCGCGGCAGCCGAGCGAGCACCCGCTGCCGCCCGAGCTGGCCGCGGTGGAGGGGCACGTGGTCCTGTACTTCGGCGTGGTGCGCGACTACAAGGGGGTCGACGTGCTGGTGGAGGCGATGCGCGCGGTGGACGGCGCGGAGCTCTGGGTGGTGGGCCGGCCGCTCGGGATCTCGATGGAGCGCCTGCGCCGCCTCGCGCCGCGCGGCCGGGTGCGCTTCGTCGAGCGCTACGTGAGCGACGCAGAGCTGCCTGCCTACTTCCGCCGGGCCGACCTGCTGGCGCTGCCGCACCGCAGCGTCGACGTGTCGGGCGTGCTGTTCGCCGGCCTGGCGTTCGGCACGCCGATGGTGCTGAGCGACGTCGGCGGCTTCCGCGAGCTGGTCGACGAGCATGGCTTCGGCCGGCTGGTCACGCCCGGCGACCCCGACGCGCTCGCCGCCGCGCTCGCCGAGCTGCTGGCGCACCCGGAGGAGCGCCGGCGCCTGTCCGATCGCGCGCTGGCCGCCGCGGCCGGGCCGCTCTCCTGGGACCGGATCGCCGAGCGCACCATGGATGTCTACCGTCAGGTGCTGGCGTGAGGGCGATCTTCATGGGAAAGCACAAGCGCTCGACCGTGCGCGCGCTCTCCTGGCTCGCCGCCCAGGACTGCGAGATCGTGGCGGTGGCGAGCCAGCCGCCCGACGCGGAGGCGCACGACTCGCAGCGGGTCGACCTCGCAGCCGAGCGCCTGGGGCTCACGGTCACGGACGACGCGACGCTGCACGCGGAGCCGCCCACGGGCGTGGACGTGGTGCTCTCCTTCCTCCACCCGCGCCTGATCCGCGAGCCGCTGCTGTCCGTCGGGCGGCTCGGCTGCCTCAACTTCCACCCCGCGCCGCTCCCGGACTTCCGCGGCGTCGGGGGCTACAACCTCGCCATCCTCGAGGCCCTGGAGGAGTGGGGCGTCTCCTGTCACTTCGTCGACGCATCGCTCGACACGGGGGACCTCGTGGAGGTCGAGCGCTTTCCCATCGACCGCGAGGGCGCCACGGCGCTGTCGCTCGACATCGACACGCAGGAGTGGCTCGCGGGCCTCTTCGAGCGGGTGGTCGGCCGCCTGCTTTCCGGGGAGGAGCTGCCTCGCTCGCCCCAGGGCGAGGGCCGCTACGTGTCTCAGGAGGAGTTCGAGCGCCTGCGTGTGATCCGCGCCGGCGACGATCTCGAGCGCAAGCTGCGGGCCTTCTGGTATCCGCCCCACCCGGGCGCGCTCGTGGAGGTGGACGGCCGCCTGCTCACCGTCGTGGACGGGCAGGTGCTGGCCGACGCCGCGGCGGCCTACCGCGACGCCGGCCGCATCCCGTAGCCGGCCCCCTTGAACGTCCCGGAGTGGTCGCTATACCCACTACTCCGGGACGTTCATCTGCCCCTGGGGCCTGCAATGTGACGGCCGTCACATGAGCCACCCTCTACTCGGCGGTACCCTCGGCCGATGAGCTGCGGCGCCTGCGGTATGGAGAACCCCGCCGGCGCCCGTTTCTGCATGTCCTGCGGCGCGCGCCTCGAGCAGCGCTGCGCGGCCTGCGGCAACCCGGCGCCGCCCGAGGCCCGCTTCTGCATGAACTGCGGCCAGTCGCTCCAGGAGGCTGCCCCGGCGGGCCCGCCACGGCGCTCCGAGCCGCCGCCCGAGGAGCGCCGGCAGGTCACGGTCCTGTTCGCCGACCTGTCCGGCTACACCGCATTCGCCGAGCGCATGGACCCGGAGGCGGTCAAGTCGCTCGTCGACCGCGCCCTGATGCGGCTCGGGCGCGAGGTATCGCGCTTCGGGGGCACGGTCGACAAGTACATCGGCGACAACGTGATGGCGATCTTCGGCGCGCCCGTGGCACACGAGGACGACGCCGAGCGCGCGGTGCGCGCGGGGCTCAGCATGCAGGACGCGATGTCGGAGGTGAACGAGAACCTGCCGCCGGGGGTGAACTTCGAGCTGCGCGTGGGCATCAACACGGGCGAGGTGCTGGCGGGCGCCGTGGGTGAGTCCTACACGGTGACCGGCGACACGGTGAACGTGGCGGCGCGCCTGCAGAGCGCCGCCCGCCCGGGGAGCGTGACCGTCGGCGAGCGCACGATGCGCGCCACCCATGCGGCGATCGACTACCGCGTGCTCGAGCCGCTCGCGCTCAAGGGCAAGGCGGAGCCGGTGCCGGCCTGGGAGGCCGAGGGCCTGATCGCCCAGCACCCGCTGCGCCGCACCGGCCCGGCCAGCGAGTCGCCGCTCGTGGGCCGCGAGGACGAGCTGACGGCGCTCGGCTCCCTCTACGACCGGGTGGTGCGCGAGGGATCGCCGCAGCTGGTGACGATCGTCGGCGAGGCCGGCGTGGGCAAGTCGCGGGTGCTGCGCGAGTACGAGCGGCGCCTGGGCGAGCTTCCCTCGGCGCCGAACGTGCGCGTCGGTCGCTGCCTGCCCTACGGCTCGGGGATCGTCTACTGGGCGCTCGGCGAGGTACTGCGCGCCGAGTGCGGGATCGTGGACTCGGACTCGGCCGACGAAGCGTGGGACAAGCTCTGCACCTATAGCGGCACGCTGTTCGCCTCGGACGGCGAGTCAAGCGACAGCGGCATGCAGAAGGCCGCGCTGATCGGCCGCCTGCTCGGGCTCGACGTCCCCTCCGAGCTCGCGCCCGCCGAGCCCGACCCGGAGCGGCTGCGCGAGTCCTTCTTCTCGGCGCTGCGCGCGGGCATCGAGGCGATTGCCAAGCGCCGGCCGATGGTGCTCGTGTTCGAGGACATCCACTGGGCCGACGACGGCATGCTCGACGCCATCGAGCACCTCGCCCAATGGGTCCGCGCGCCCCTGATGCTCGTCTGCCTCGCTCGCGACGAGCTGCTCGACCGGCGGTCAGGCTGGGGCGGCGGGCGTCGCTCGGCCACCCAGCTGCTGCTCAATCCGCTCTCCGAGGCGGATACATGCGAGCTGCTCAGCGCCCTGCTGCCCGAGGGCCAGGACGTGGTGCCCGTCGTGGCCGAGCGCTCCGGAGGCAACCCCCTCTTCGCCGAGGAGATGGCCCGCCGCATGGCCGAGGAGGGCCGGAGCGACGCCGCCGAGCTACCCGACACGGTGCAGGGCGTGCTGGCCGCCAGGCTCGACTCGCTCGACCCGTTCGAGCGGCGCCTCGTGCAGCAGGCGTCCGTGGTCGGGCGCACGTTCTGGGAGGACTCGCTCGCCGCCGTGGCCGAGGCGGAGGGGCGCGACCTCGGCCAGGCGCTCAGGTCGCTGCGCCAGAAGGACATCCTCGAGCCGGACGCCGAGGGCGAGCTGGCGTTCAAGCACGTGCTGATCCGCGACGTGGCCTACGGGATGCTGCCCAAGGCCGTGCGCTCGCGGAAGCACTACGAGGTGGGCGCCTTCTTCGAGGAGCGCCACGAGGGGCGGACGGACGAGGTGGTGGCGCTGCTCGCCGAGCACTACGGACGCGCTGCCGCACTCGGCCGCGAGGGCGGCCTGCCGGACAGCGAGCTCGCGGAGATGCGCGAGCGGGCGGTCCGGTTCCTGGAGGAGGCGGGCGACGCCGCAGCGCTCCTGTACTCGAACCGCGAGGCGGCTTCCCACTACCGCCATGCCCGCGAGGTCGAGAACGGCGGCGACTCCCGTGTGCGCGTGGCGGAGAAGCTCGGCGACGTGTCGCTCAGACTCGGACGCGTGGACGAGGCGATCGCCGTGTGGACGGAGTGCCTCGACTGGTTCCGAGGCCAGGAGGACCTCGAGCGGGTGGCTGACCTGCATCGCAAGATCGGTGCCGGGCTCTCGCACAAGGGCGAGCGCAAGGCGGCCATCGAGCACTACCAGAGGGGCATCAACCTGCTGAAGGACGGGCCGCCGCGGCTCGAGCTCGTGCGCCTCTACGAGGAGGCTGCCTGGCTCTACCTCCATACGGGCGACAACATGCTCGCCATCTACGCGTCCGAGAAGGCGCTGCGGCTGGCCGAGCGCCTCGGCGAAACGCGTGCCGCGAGCCGCGCGCACGGGATCTTCGGGCGCGTGTTCGGCCGCATCGGCGACACCGAGAAGGCGCGCCAGAACCTGGAGCGGGCGGTGGAGCTCGCGCGTGGCTCCGACCACGGGGAGACGATCCTCGCCCTGTCCGCGCTCGGGCGCCAGCTCGAGATCTCCGAGGCCGACGTGCGCGGGGCGCGCGAGGCCTACGAGGAGGCCCTCGCGCTGGCCGAGGAGGTCGGGATGCTGCCGGCGCAGGTCGAGCTGCACGCCTGGCTCGCGCAGCTCGCCGTCTACGGCGCCGACTGGGAGCGCGTACGGTCATCGACCGAGGCGAGTGCGGAGCTGGCCGAACGCGAGGGGCTCGTGAGCAAGCTCTGCCTGCCCTACGCGCTACGCGCCTTCCTCTGCTGGCGCGCGGGCAACATCGGCGAGGCGACCGTGCTCTACCACCGCGCCCACGAGCTGGCCGAGCAGGTGGGCTGGTCGGAGCTGGCCTTCGGCGCCCTGTTCGGGCTCGCCACCGCCCTCCGGGACCAGGGCGACCTCGACGGCGCCACCGCCGCTCTCGACCAGGCGATCGAGGTGTGCGAACGCGCCGGCCTGATCGCGCAGTCGATTCAGGCGATGGGTGCGCGCGCCGTGATCCTCGCGCTCGCGCACCGGCCCCAGGCCGCCCGCGAGGCTGCCGAGGAGGCGACCGTGATCGCCGACCGGCTGCACTACCCGCTGGGACGCGCGGCGGCGCTCGAGGCGCGCGGCGTGTCGGCCGAGGACCCCGAGGAGGGGGCTGCCCTGCTGGCGGAGGCCGCCGAGGCCTGGCGGAGCCTGGAACGCCCGCTCGAGGCCGCACGGGCGCAACTGCTCATGGGTCAGGTGCTGGTGTCGCGCGACCCGGAGCGCGCCCGAGTCCTGCTCGAGGAGGCGGCCGCCGAGAGCGAGCGCCTCGGCGTGGCGCACCTTGCCGCGAAGGCGCGCGCGCTGGCGCCGGCGTAGGCCTAGAGTCATCTAGCCGCGGTCGCCGCCGGCGATCACCACGACCGTGGCGTCGCCCGCGAGACCCTGGCTCTCGGGGTCGATCGGCTCGCGCTGGGTGATCTTCAGGCGGCGCCCGACCGCCACCGCCTCGCGCTCGTGACCGCGCGAGTACATGACCACTGACTCGGCCCGCTGGCTGTCCTGCTCGGGCCCGTTCGCAACGGTGCCGATCTGGAAGCCGAAGCCCTCGACCTCTGTTGCGATCTTCGCGGCCAGGCCGGGCACGGTGGTGCCGTTCAGCACCGCCACCGTCACGTTGCTCGGGTTGACCGCGGGGCGGTTCTTGCGCTGGCCGCCGTTGCTCCCCTCGTCACCGTCGCCGTCCTCGCCGCCCTCGTCCACCTGCGGGGTGCCTCCCCCGTTCTGAGCGGGCTGCGTGCCGCCGGGGTCGGCGTCGTCGCTCGTGACCTCCGTGATCGCGAATGCCGCTCCGCCGCCGAGCACGAGCACGCCGGCGATCACCAGCACGATCGTGCGGGGCCTCGCGAGCAGCCGCCGATACCACGGCTCCTCCTCCTGCGGAGGCAGGATCACCGTCTGCTGCGACGGGGGGCGCGGGGGCAGCTTCGGGCCGGGCGGCGGCTTGGATGCGGGTGGCTTGGATGCCGGCGCCGCCGCCGGCGCGGCGTTGCTTGCGGCGGCGCTCGCGGGCGCCGCCTGCTTGCCCTGGGCAGCGGCCGTCGCGGCTGCCGCGCCGGCACCGGTGGCGGCCGCGACCGCGGGAGCGGCCGGCTTCTCGTCCGCCGCGGGCTTCTCATCCGCGGAGGCCTTCTCTTCAGCCTGCGCGGGCTTGGCCTGCGCCGCGATGGGAGCGGCCTGCTGACCGGCGGCGGGGGCCGCGACGGGGGCCCCCTGCTGGACCGCGGCGGGGGTGGTGGCCGGCTTCGCCCCCGGCACCGCGGGCGGTCCCGAGGCCGCCGCGGGCTTGGCGGCGGCGGCGGCGGCAGCAGCCCCCGCGGGAGCCGCGGCGCCCGGGACCTTCGGGGCACCCGGAACGGGCGGAGCCCCGGGCTTGGCCTGGGGCTGTGGGGTCACGCGGCCCGGGACGGGCGCCACCTGCGCGGGAGTGCCCTCCTCGGCCCGCTCCGGGGCGCGCCCGGCCCATTCGCGAAGCCGCTTGACGTCCCGCGCCTGTGAGAAGTAGAGGACGGACAGCACGGCCAGGCCAAGGACGGACGCCAGGCCGGCGTAGGCGCCGATGTCTTGGACGATCTCCGGCAAGAGACGAAACCTTAGAAGGCGGGTCGGCGTGCCACTCTGCGCTACCCGCCGAAATGGGGCGCGTCGGCCGAGATGGTAAGCGCTCGCTCGGCCGAGAGCTCTGTGACCGTCCCCGCCAAGGCGGCGGCGTCGCCCGCGTAGACGAGCTCCTCGATGCTTGCAAACGCGCCCTCCACCCAGGCCGGGTCGAGCGGTGACTGCACGGCGCAGACGATCCTCTCCGCCGGCGTGGGCCGCGGCCGCTCGCCGGGGTTGAAGAGCTCCTCGTGGACCTTCTCCCCCGGGCGCCGCCCCACGATCTCGATGCCGATGTCCACCTCGGGCTCGAGCCCGGCGATCCGGATCATGTTCTGCGCGAGGTCGATGATCCGAACCGGTTCGCCCATCTCGAGCACGAATACCTCGCCGCCCACCGACAGCTCGCCGGAGCGGATGATCAGCTGCACCGCCTCAGGGATCGTCATGAAGTAGCGGGTCATCCTGGGGTCGGTGACCGTGACGGGCCCGCCCTGCGCGATCTGGCGCCGGAAGATCGGCACCACCGACCCGGAGGAGCCGAGCACGTTGCCGAACCGGACCGCCGAGTAGCGGGTGCCCTTCCAGCGGTTCTGGGCCGCCTCGACGGCCCACTCCGCCAGCGCCTTCGAGGCGCCCATCACCGTCGCCGGGCTCACGGCCTTGTCGGTGGAGACGAGCACGAAGCGCTCCGTCCCCGCCTCGCCGGCCGCCGCCGCCACGATGCGCGTGGCCACCGCGTTGTTGCGCACGGCCTCCACGGGGTTCTCCTCCATCAGCGGCACGTGCTTGTAGGCCGCGGCGTGGAAGACCACCGACGGACGGTGCTCGTCGAACACCTCGCGCATCCGCGTGGCGTCCTTGCAGTCGGCGAGCACGGCGGCGGTGTTGCCGAAGTGGCGCTCCTCCTCGAGCTGGCGGCGGATCTCGAAAAGCGCGTTCTCCGAGTTCTCGACGAGCACGAGGCGCTTCGGGCCCACGTGGGCGATCTGGCGCGAGAGCTCCGCGCCGATCGAGCCCCCGGCCCCGGTGACGAGCACCACCCTGCCGCGCAGGTAGGCCCCCACCCGGTCGATCTCAACGCGCACCGGCTCGCGACCGAGCACGTCCTCGACCTGCACTTCGCGCACCTGGCGCATGAGGTTGACCCCGCCCGAGAGCAGCTCGAACGTGGTGGGCAGCGTGCGCACCGGGATGCCGCGCTCGCGGCACGAGGTCACGACCTTCTGGCGCAGGGTGCCCGACGCCGACGGGATCGCGATGATCACCTCGGACGGCCGCACGCCGTCGAGGATCCGCGGCAGCTCGTCCGTTGGGCCGAGCACCTTGTGCCCGGCGATGCGCATCCCCTGTTTGCGTGGGTCGTCGTCCACGAAGCCCACGGGCGCGCTGTGCAGGCCCGGGTTGCGGCGCAGCTCGAAGGCCACCTGCTGGCCGCCGTTCCCCGCTCCCACGATCAGCACCTCGTTCGCCGCGCGCTCGAGCAGCGGCCCGCGGCTGGGGCGCTCCACGAGCGCCCGCACCGCGAAGCGGGCGCCCGCCACGAAGGCGAGCGCGAGCAGGAAGTCGAGCGCCACGACGCTGCGCGGCGGGTCGTGGCGGCCGATCGAGAAGACGAACAGCACGACGATCAGCCCAACCGTGCAGACCACGACCGCCTTGAGGATCGTCTCGAAGTCCTTCTGGTCCACGAAGCGCCACAGCTTCGAGTAGAGCCCGAACATCGCGAAGATCACGAGCTTCATCGCCACGACGAGCACGATCGTGTCCGCGAGCAGGTCCTCGTAGCGCCCGGGAATGCCCTCGTCGAAGCGCAGGACGTACGCGAGGTAGTACGCGAGCGCGAGCAGGCAGGCGTCCACGCCGACCTGCCCAAGGCGGCGCACGTTGACTGATGAGGCGAACGATCGCATCGGGTTGGCAGAGGAAGTGTGGCGGATCGCTAGCCTACTTCGCTCCCATGACCGTGCTCGCCTCGATCACGGATCCGATCGTCGAGGTGGCCGTTGACGTGGTGGATGCCATGGGGCTGCCGGGAGTCTTCGTGCTGATGCTCCTGGAGAGCGCCTGCATTCCAGTGCCCAGCGAGGCCACCATGCTGTTCGCCGGCTTCAACGTGTCGCGCGGCGAGTACAGCCTGTTCGCCGCCACCGCGGTCGGGTCTCTCGCAAACCTCGTCGGCTCCTGGGTGGCCTATTGGGTCGGCTACATCGGCCGCGTCGACATCCTCGAGAAGCACGGCAAGAAGCTCCACATCAAGAAGTCCTACCTCGAGTGGGCGGACCGCTGGTTCGAGCGGCACGGCGACGCAACGGTCTTCTTCACGCGCATGCTGCCGATCATCCGCACCTTCATCTCGCTGCCCGCCGGGGTGGCGCGCATGCCGTTCTGGCGCTTCAGCGTGCTGTCGCTCCTCGGCTGCATCCCGTGGGTGCTGATGCTGACCTTCATCGGCAAGCAGGCCGGCGACAACTGGGAGGACTGGAAGGACAGCCTCCACTACGTGGACTACGCCGTGGCCGCGTGCATCGTGATCGGCGTGGTCTACCTGCTGATCCGGGCGCGCCGGCGTAAGCAGGCCGGGGGCGGCGAGGCCGCCACCGAATCCGCCTGATCTCATCCTGGCGAACCGGCCCAATCGAACCTAAAGTGTCCCCAGGGCAGGGGACAGCCCATGGTTCAAGCGAACGTCCACCTGACAACCCCTGCGCGAACGGCCGAGGCGTCGCCACGCGAGCGCACGCTTGCACGCCTGATCGACGCCGCACGCACGCTCCTGCCCGTCGACGCGGTGACGTTCATCCCGCTCGGCGCGCGGCGTGAGCCGCTCGAGCCCGCCGCCGGCTGGTACGCCCACGAGCGCCTGCGCGAGGCGCTCAGGTCCGTGGCGGTGGCGGCGCTCGAGCGTGGCGGCCCACTGCTGCTGCCGCAGGGCGACGCCCACTCGGCCGTCGCGTGTGCCGTGCCCGGCGAGGCCGGCGAGCCGCTCGGGGCGCTGGCGGCGGCCTCGCTCGACCCGTCGCTGCCGCTCGGGGCCCAGGACCTGCGGACGATCTGCACACTCGCCGAGCTCGCGGGACCCGCGCTCGAGGCAGCAGCCCGGCTCGACGGGGAGGACCGGCGCGCCCGCGACGAGCTGCGTCTGAAGCGCGCCGCCGAGGACGTGTCGGCCTCGCTCGAGCTCGGGGAGGTGTACGACCGGGTGGTGCGCCACGCCGCGGCGGTGACCGGCGGCTCGCGCGCCCTGCTGTCGCGTGTGAACCCGCGCAGCGGCGAGCCGCGCCCGGAGGCGCACGTGGACTTCTCCGAGGAGGCGGGCGACCGGGCGCTCGCCCTCGGCAGCGGCAGCTTCGCGCAGGTGGCGCGCACCCGCTCGCCGGTCCTCACCAGGTGCGGCGAGGCCGAGGGCGGGCTCGGCTCGCTCATGCACGCCCCGATCGAGCTCGGGCCGCGGCTCTACGGCGTGCTCACAGTGACGCACGAGGAGGTGGACCGCTTCGGCCCGGAAGATCTCGAGCTGCTCGTGCGCCTCGCGCGCTCGTCCGCCGCGGCGATCGCCAACGCGATCGACTTCGGTCGCGAGCGGCGAATCGCGCGGGTGCTCACGGCCGGCTTCGTGCCCGAGTCGCTGCCGGCGGTGCCCGGCTTCGAAACCGGGCTCGTGTACGAGCCGGCGGCCGGCGCGCCCGCCGGCGGCGACGTGTACGGCGCCTGGCGCATCGGCACCGGTGGCGAGATGGCCGTGCTCGTGGGCGACGTCGCGGGCAAGGGGGTGGAGACGGCGGCGCTCAGCGCCATGGCGCGCTTCTTCATCGAGGCTCGCAGCCACGACTCCTCCTCCCCCGCCGAGGTGCTCGAGCGAGCCAACCGGATGCTGGCCGGCCGTCTGCCGAGCGACAACTTCGTCACCGCCTTCCTCGCCGTCCTCTCCGGCGAGTCGGTGCGCTACGCGAACGCCGGCCACCTTCCACCGCTCCTGGTCTCGGACGGGCGCGCGAGCGCCTTGACGACTCATGGGCTACCGCTCGGCGTCGAGCCCCGCGCGCGCTACGGCGAGAGCGAGCTGCGCCTCCGAAGCGGCGATCTAGTGTTCGCCTACAGCGACGGCCTCGTGGAGACGCGCAGTGGCGAGGAGAGCTACGGCAGCGAGCGGCTCGTCGACCTCGTGGCTCGCCTGGCCCGCAGCCTCGCCCCCCAGGAGCTGGTGCGCGCGGTGCATGACGAGGTGGCCGGCTGGGCGGACGGGCTCGCCGACGACGCGGTGGCGCTCGCGCTCCGGCGCCGCGGCTGAGCGCCCCTGGCGGGCCCATTCGCTTGAATGGCCGCGTGACCGAGGGCGCGTACGCACGATCAGGCGTCGACCAGCAGCTCGCCGGCGACGCCGTGGCCTCGCTCGTCGCGGTGCTGTCCGGCATCGACACGGGCCGCCCGTCGCGCGCGGCGCTCGCCTCGGGCCACTACGCGAACGTGCTGCGGCTCGACGAGACGCACGGGCTCGCGCTCTCGTGCGACGGGGTAGGCACCAAGATCATCGTGGCCGAGCAGCTCGGCCGGCTCGACACGGTCGGCATCGACTGCATCGCCATGAACGTGAACGACGTGATCTGCGTGGGCGCCGACCCGATCGCGGTGCTCGACTACATCGCCGTCGAGCGGGCCGACCCGGCGGCCCTCGAGCAGCTCGCGACCGGGCTGCGGGAGGGAGCCGAGCAGGCCGGCGTCGAGATCCCGGGCGGCGAGCTGGCGGTAATGCCGGAGCTGATCCGCGGCCACCCCTCGCCACACGGCTTCGACCTGCTCGGCTTCTGCGTCGGGCTCGTGGCGCTCGACCGGGTGGTCACGGGAGCCGCGATCGAGCCCGGCGACGCCGTGATCGGCATCCCCTCGAGCGGCCTCCACTCGAACGGCTACACGCTCGCGCGGCGCGCGCTGCCGGACCTCGGGGAGCGGGTTGGCGAGCGAACCGTCGGCGAGCTGCTGCTCGAGCCGACCGTGGTCTACGTGCGCGCGGTCCGGGAGCTGCTCGACTCCGGCGTCGAGGTGCGCGGGCTCGCGCACATCACGGGCGAGGGCTTCCTCAACCTCCTGCGGCTGGAAGCGCCGGTGGGCTACCGCATCGACGCGCCGCTGCCGCTGCCGGCGGTGATCGAGCTGATCGCCGAGCGCTCCGGGGCGGGCGACGCCGAGCTGTTCGAGGTCTTCAACATGGGCTGCGGCTTCTGCTGCGTGGTGCCGGAGGCGGACGCCGACGAAGCGATGGCGCTGCTCCGGCGCCGGCACCCGGGCAGCGCCGTGATCGGCCGCGTCACGGCGAGCGCCGGCGTGGTCGAGCTGCCCGGCGCCGGCCTGAGCGGTCGCCGCAACGAGGGCTTCGCGCCGGCCGGCTAAGCCCTAGGCGAGCTCCCAGAGCTCGCCGGTCAGGAAGCGGGTTTGCTTGACGCGCCAATCGGCGGCGAGGCGCCAGAGCTCGGCGCTCGCCCTCGGGCCGGGCAGCTCGCAGACCGCCTCCAGCTCCGCGGCCGCCATCCGGCCGAACCGCCGCAGCGCGCCGAGCACGTCGGGCGGGGGCTCGCCGGACGCCCGCGCGCCGGCCTCGCGCGCGGCCTCGCGCCAGCGCTCGTAGCCGTCGGCGCCGGCGAACCAGGCCTCGCCACCCGCCTGGCCGACCGGCACGAGGTGCAGGCTGGGCAGACCATGCGCGCGAACCTCCTCCGGCGCCGCGCGCGCCTCCTCGAGATCGGCGCCGAAGGCCTCCACGATCGCGTTCGAGCCGAGATCGATGCGGAAACGCTCGGCGTCGAGCCCGGCCGCACGCGCCTCCTCGACGAGCGCCTCGGGCGCGTCGAGCTTGCGGGCGCGGCAGAAGATGCCCTCGCGCAGCGCGCGCAGGTAGCCGGCAGCCGCCTCCGCTCCCTGCTCGGCCGCCGCCTTGACGGCCATGCAGGCCGGGTAGCTCGAGCGGATCGCCCCGCTCCCGGCCAGCACGCGCGGATCGACCGGCATCCCCGAGCGCGCGGCGGCGTCGAGCCACTCGATCACCAGGGCGGCGCGGTCGGCAGGATAGTCTCGGGCGAGGCCGCCCATCACGTAGGTGATGTCCACCTCGGCGCCGAACTCCCTCTGGAGACGCCGGAGGCAGGGCTCCAGCGCCCACGAGGCCGGGCAGGCAGGATCGGTGTGATAACGAAGACGGACTGCCACCAGAGCGCGGAAAATAGATGACGGTGATAGGGACGCTGATCAGCGGCCGCTACCGGCTCGAAGAACAGATCGGGTCGGGCGGCATGTCCACGGTCTACCGGGCCTTCGACCCCACCCTCGAGCGCTGGGTGGCGATCAAGCTGATGCACCGGGACATCTCGGAGGATCCCGACCAGCTCGAGCGCTTCCGCCGCGAGGCGCGCGCCGTGGCGCAGCTCAACCACCCCCACGTGGTCACGGTGATCGACGCGGGCGAGGACGACGGCGCCCCCTACATCGTGTTCGAGTACGTGGAGGGCGAGACGCTCAAGGAGCGCATCCGGCGCCTCGGGCGCCTGCCGCTGTCCGAGGCCGTGGCGTACGCGATCGAGATCGGCCGCGCGCTCGAGAGCGCCCACCAGCACCGGCTCGTGCACCGGGACGTGAAGCCCCAGAACGTGCTGATCGACATGGACGGCCGCGCCAAGGTCACCGACTTCGGCATCGCGCGCTCGCTCGAGGCGCACGGCCTCACGGCGACCGGTCGCGTGCTGGGCACCACCGACTACGTGTCGCCCGAGCAGGCGCTGGGCCACGAGGTCACCGAGCAGTCAGACATCTACTCGCTCGGCATCGTGCTCTACGAGATGCTCACCGGCGAGGTCCCGTTCGGCGCCGACACTCAGGTGGCGGTGGCGATGAAGCACGTGCGCGAGCAGCTGCCCGACGTGCAGCGCCGGCGCCCGGAGTGCTCGGCCGCGCTCGCCGCCGTGGTGGAGCACGCCACCGCCAAGGAGACCCAGAACCGCTACGCCACGGTGAGCGAGATGGTGCACGACCTCGAGGAGGTGCTGGCGATCGAGGCCGCGCGCACCGGTCAGACGACCGGCGAGGCCACCACAGTGCTGCGGACCCTATCCGGCGACACCGCCGACTTCGCGCCGGTGCGCATGCGCCACCCCAAGCGCATGGCCGCGATCATGGTCGTGGTGCTGGCGCTCACCGGAGCCACCCTCATCTTCTTCGCGAACCGCACCGAGAAGGGCACTGGGGGGCCGGTCAAGACCCCGACCCGCCAGCCGAGCCTCGCCGCCGTGCAGCTGGGGAGCTCGGCGGCCAGCGATTACGACCCCGAGGGCGACGGCGAGGAGTCGCCTGAGGCCGCCCGCAACGCGATCGACGGCAACAACCCCACATCGTGGAACACGGAGACCTACCAGGGCGGCTTCGAGGGCTCGAACAAGAGCGGCGTGGGGCTCTACGTGGACGCGGGCAAGCGGATCGCGGCGCGCGAGCTCGGGCTCGTGACCTCGACCCCGGGCTTCAAGGCCACCGTCTACGCCTCGAACACGGTGCCCGGAGGCATTCGTGGCTGGCGGCCCGTGAGCCGCAACCAGCGGGTGGGCGAGAAGCAGACCTTCCAGCTCGACGTCGCACGGTCGAAGTTCCGCAACTACCTGCTCTGGATCACCGAGCTGCCGGAGGGCGGCAAGGTGATGATCCAGGAGCTCGGCCTGCGCGCCTGACGCGCGGGCCGGCCTCAGCCGCTGAACCAGCGCTCGCGCCGGCTCGATCCGAAATGCACCTTCTCGGCGGCCAGCGCCGTGGACGGCTCGTTGAAGGTCCCCGTCTTCGTGGGGCCGGAGAGGAAGTCGATATCCACGCGCCCGACGAGCCCGCCGCCGAACTCGATGTAGCAGGAGCCGCGCCCGTCGTACGGGCCGGGCGGCTCGCCGTCCCGGAGCTCCGCGATCAGCTGCCGCGCGACCACGCGAGCGGCGCCCTCGGCGAACACCCCCGCCTTCGGAACGCCGGCCGTGGCCACGTCGCCGATCGCGTACACGCCCGGGTAGCGGGTCCGGAGCGTGGCCGACTCGACGGGCACGTACCCGTTCTCGGTCATGCCGCTGGCCACCACCACGTCGGGAGCTCGGTGCCTGGGCACCCCGAGGAAGAGCTCGAACGGCAGCTCGCTGCCGTCGTCGAGCACCGCGACGCCGCGCGCGGCATCGACCGAGGCCACGCCGCGACCGGGGATGAACGCGATGCCCCGCTTGCCGAACTCCGTCTCGAGCGCGGCGGACGTGTCGGGCGAGGGCGGGACCGGGCGCCCGAGCGGGACCACGAACGAGATCTCGCAGCGATCTCGCACACCGCGCGCCGTGAGCGCGTCGTGGAGCAGCAGCGCGCACTCGCTCGGCGCCGGGGGGCACTTGTACGGCGCCCCGCAAACGCCGATCACCGCGCGACCCTCGGAGAACGCCGGCACCAGCTCGGCCAGCCGCTCCGCGCCGGCCAGCGAGTAGAACTCGTTTCCGCCGTCGGCGAGCCCGGGCGTGGCGTCGAAGTCGTAGTCGGCGCCGAGCGCGACCACGAGCACGTC
>Ga0075430_100000466_pt1 | contig 30188 bp, 27 predicted proteins | sample RhiMetdeltSRZDD4_FD_75294 | JGI IMG/M metagenome (GOLD analysis project Ga0075430, IMG submission 75294) | Populus rhizosphere microbial communities from Tennessee, USA - Rhizosphere MetaG P. deltoides SRZDD4 | ecosystem: Host-associated > Plants > Roots > Rhizosphere > Soil | place: USA... | reverse complement strand
AGGCCGCCGAGCAGGCCCAGCGCCTCCAACCGAGCTGGCACGTCCGCCGAGGTGTTGGCGTGCAGCGTGCCGGCTCCTCCGTCATGGCCCGTGTTCAACGCGGCGAGCAGATCCACGATCTCCGCCCCTCGACACTCGCCTACGATGAGCCGGTCGGGCCGCATCCGCAGCGCCTGCCGCACCAGGTCCCGCAGGGACACGGCGCCAGCTCCTTCTACATTGGACACTCGAGCCTGGAGCCGGACCACGTGTGGGTGCGCTGGCCGTAGCTCGGCCGCGTCCTCGACCAGCACCAGCCGCTCCCGGCCGGCCACCAGGCCGAGCAGTGAGCTGAGCAACGTAGTTTTGCCGCAGCCCGTGCCTCCGGTGACGAGGAAGGCGAGGCGTCCGGTGACCACAGCCGCCGCCAGCTCGGCGGCGGGTCCGGTCAACGTGCCCAGCCGCTCCAGGTCTCGCAGCGTGTACGGGCGTGGGCGGAAGGTGCGCAGCGACAGGCACGGGCCGTCCACGGCGACCGGCGGCAACACCGCGTGCAGCCGCGTGCCGTCCGGCAGCCGGGCATCCGCGTACGGGCAGCCGTCGTCGAGCCGCCGTCCACATGCGGCGACGAGACGCTGGGCGAGCCGGCGTACGTCGTCGGCGGAGCCGAGTGCGACCGGCGCTCGCCGCAAGCCCGCGCCACGGTCGACCCAGACCTCGCCCGGGCCGTTGACGAGCACGTCGGTCACGTCCGGGTCGGCCAGCAGCGGAGCGAGCGGGCCCGCGCCGACAAGGTCGCTGCGCACCCGGTCGGCGAGCCTCAGCACAGTGGTGTCGCCGAGCACGGCTACCGCCGGCTCCGACCGTACGGCTGAGGCGATGGCGGGTGAGGTCGCGTCCGTGCCGCTGAGCGTGAAGCGGTGCCGCACCCGGGCAGCGAGCTCCGCGGTCAGTGCGCCATCCGGGCCGAGCCTGGCGACTGCGTTCCCGCTCATGCCGCAGCCTCGGTCGCTGCCGGCACCAGGTCGGTGAGCAGCCGGCGGCAGAGCAGAGCCAGCGGGCCCCGCCCGCTGTCGGCTGGTGTGGCGCCGCGCTCCAGCGCTGGTGCGAGCCCGGGCTCAGGGCGCAGCACCCCGACCAGAGGCAGGCCCAGCGAGCGCGCGATCTCCCGCGGGCGTAGCCGGCCAGGAGCAGGACCCCGCACGACCACTCCGAGCGACGCGCAGTGGGCGCTGGCGAGCGCGGCGACCCGGGCGGCAGCGGCTGCGGCACGCAGCTCGGCCGGGACGACCAGCAGCGCGCGGTCCGCCCCCCGCAACGCGACCGCGGCTGAGTCGTCCAGCCGCCGTGGCAGGTCTACCACCACCAGGTCGCGCCCCCGGCGGCCGGCGTCGACCGCGGCGGCCATCGCCTCGGGTGGCACCGCGACCGGCTCACCGCGGTCCCAGGAGAGCACCACCAGCTCGCCACGGCGCGGCAGCGCGTCAACCAGCGAGGACGGGTGCACCGGGCCGCTGGCTTCGCGCAGCTCCGGCCAGCGCAGCCCGCCGATGTCCTCCCACCCCAGGACGAGGTCGATGCCGCCGCCGAGCGGGTCCGCGTCGACCAGGAGCGCCCGGAGCCCGGCCCGCACCGCCGTCACCGCCAGACCGGCCGCGAGCACGCTGGCACCGGCGCCGCCCCGCCCGCCGATGACCGCCATGACGTGACCTCGCCCATCCACGCCGGCAGCCGCCGGGGCGCCCCGCCTGGCGGCGAGGTCGCAGAGCCGGTCGACCAGCCACGGCTCGGCCGCCGGCAGCATCGCGACATGCGTTGCGCCGAGGGCCTGCGCGAGGGTCCACGGTGGCTCCGAGCCGTCCTCGGCCCGGCCGACGAGGACCACCTCCGAGCGGCGTGGCAGGCTCGCCCGCTGGCACGCCTGCGCACTGTCGAGCCCGACCAGCACCAGTGGCGCCGGCCCGTACCGGCTGCGGGCCGCGGCCGGGTCGACCGCGACGTCGAGCGTCACCCCAGCGGCAGCGGCCAGGCGCAGCAGCTCATCCAGCAGGTCCGGGTCTGCGGTGACGGCGAGCGCGTTACGCAGGGGATTGGCGCAGGCCAGGGACTTGGTCGACATGGCGGCCTCCAACGGGTCGGTTCCGCGTACCGGCACACCGTGCCGTTGACGCCGGTACCGACCAAGGCCGCGAACCTTGATCTGTGGACAACCGAGCCGCCTGTGGATATGTGGCGCAGATCACTAAGTATCTGGTATAGCGCCGGAGTGCGGCGGGTAAAGGCCCCACAACTTCCACCGTCTGCAACAGGACAAGTGCGAAGTGTGGGACGGCCCCCGCCGGGGGGAGGCGGGGGCCGTCGGGGAGTCCGGCTCCGGGGGGGTCGAGCCGAACCCGCTCAGCGGTCACGGGGGGTGCAACCGCCGAGGGTCTGTAGCACCGGTGCTACGGGTCGTTGCACGACACGCCTTACGTGTCTCTTTAAAGCATGCCTGAGTAACCGGTAACCGTCGAGTGGGGTGCGCTAAACACGCCGGGACACGAAAATGTTCCCCACGCTGGAGAGGACCGACTTTCCCCACATAGTGGTGAGTGAACCGGTCGGCGGAGGCCCGGGCGACGAACGGCTGCGCGGGAGCCAGACCACTAGACTTGCCCGCCGTGGGCCGAAGCGCCGCCTTTTTTGATCTTGATAAGACCGTCATCGCCAAGTCGAGCGCGTTGGCATTCGGTCGGCCGTTCTACCGCGATGGGCTGATCACAAGGCGTGACGTCGTCAAGTCCGCGTACGCCCAGCTGATGTTCCGGGTCGGCGGCGCCGACGAGCAGACCATGCTGCGCACCCGCGACTACCTCGCGGAGCTGTGCCGCGGCTGGCAGGTGGAGCAGGTCCGGCAGATCGTCGCCGAGACCCTGCACGAGCTGATCAACCCATACGTGTACGCCGAGGCGGCCGCCCTGATCGGCGAGCACCAGGCAGCCGGCCGGGACGTGGTGCTGGTGTCGACCTCCGGCGAGGAGATGGTCCGCCCGATCGGGCAGCAGCTCGGCATCGCCGACGTGATCGCGACCCGGATGCGGGTGGCCGACGGCCGCTACACGGGCGAGATCGACTTCTACGCCGCAGGTCCGCACAAGGTCACTGCGGTCAAGGAGCTGGCTACAGAGCGCGGGTACGACCTGGCCGCCTCGTACGCGTACTCCGACTCGGTCACGGACGCGCCGTTGCTGGAGACGGTGGGGCACCCGACCGCGGTCAACCCGGACCGGGCGCTGCGCCGGATGGCGGTGGAGCGGGACTGGCCGGTGCTGGAGTTCCGCCATCCCGTACCCCTCGGCCGGAGGCTGCGGGAGCGGCCAGCGGTGCCCATCGCCGCGGCGATGGTGGGGGTGAGCGTGGGACTGGCCGTCGGCATCGCGTGGTACGGCCGGCGCCGCCGCTCCCGCTCCGCGCCCGCCTGACCGCCCATCCGCGCCGCCCCGGACACGCGGGCCCGGCGGCTGGCCACGTACGCCACGGCAGTGCCCGACCGCCACACATTCAGATCAGGACTGGCGTGTCCGCCCTGAGGGGCGTAGAAACGTAAGTGCGGAACCTGTCGGGTCAATCTCGACAAGCTCCGTGCACGGCCACCGGGCACCCACGTGCGACCAGCCGCGGGAGGCGCGTTGCGGCGGCACCGCAAGGACCGCTGACAACGACTTAGGTGCACGCTTGATAACCCGGATGGACGTGCGTGACGGCGCCTCCGACGTGAGGCGCCGTCCACGTTTCCGCGTTGTTTCTCGGATTCGTTCCGTAGCTTGGGATCCCGCTCCATGGCTCAGGATCCGCGGTGGCTCGGGATCCGCGGTGGCTCAAGGTCCCGCTCCATAGCCCAGGTCCCGCGATGCTCGGGATTCCGCACGCACGGCTGGCTATGTCTAGTCCACCCCGCCCGCCTGCTCGACCAGGGCGGCTGCGCCCAGCTCCACCGCTGCGGCGCAGTGCCGTACCCAGGCCCGGACCCCGTCCGGCGTGCCGGTGGTGAAGGCGCCCGCCGCGCCCACGTACTCCGGCTCCCGGGCCAGGTGCCCGACCTCCGCGGCGATCAGCCCCCTCGGGTCGAAACCCCCCGCGGCCAGCGTCAGCCGGGCCGCCGCGCGAGCCACCACGCCACCCGGCCCAGGAAACGTACGCAGCGCGAGCAGCTCGCCGTGCACCACCGCGGCCAGCAGCAGGGTGGGCACGGACGTGCCGCCGGCCACGAGGTCCGCCAGGGCGTCCAGGCGTACGGCGACCGCCGGGTCCCCGGCGGGCCGGCCGAGCCGGGCATCGTCGACCGCGTCCCGGGCGGCGAGCACGTGCAACCGGGCGAGCACCTGTCGCGGCGCCCGCGGCCAGGTGTCCACCAGGTCCGGGAGTGCGGCGGCGACCCGCAGTGCCCCTTGCACGACCGGGTCCGTCACCACGCCGGAGCGCACCTGCTCCACGTCGTACCGGTGGTTCTCCAAAGCCGCGCTGGCCACCGCGGACCGCAGGCTGAGCTCGGCCGCGACCTGGCCGCCGCGGCGGCGCAGCGCGCGGTGCGTCAGCGCCGAGTCGGCGGCGGCGCGGGCCTGGTCCAGGGCCGTGGCGACGCCGGCCAGGGTGAGCAGCGGGGCCAGCGGGTCGGTCACGGTCGCCGAGGGTAGCCGCACCAGGCCGGGAGTGGCCGCACCAGGCCGGAGCCGTACCAGGGATGTAGATGTATCTGGACCGGCCGCCACCCGGCGCTCCGCTGAGGCCACTCGCCGCACCCCCGTGCTGCCGCTCGCCGAACGGGTGCGGCACCACTAACGTGCTTACCCATACGACGATCACACAAGAAGGCACAAGGGAGCCGGACCGATGAGCGAGACTCTCGAGAACCTGCTGCAGGAGACCCGGCAGTTCCCGCCGCCAGCGGAGCTGACCGCGCACGCCAACGTGACCCGCGAGGCGTACGACGAGGCCGACGCGGACCGGTTGGCGTTCTGGGCCAAGCAGGCGCACCGGCTGCACTGGGCCAAGGAGTGGGACCAGGTGCTGGACTGGTCCAACCCGCCGTTCGCCAAGTGGTTCGTGGGCGGGCAGCTCAACGCGGCGTACAACTGCCTGGACCGGCACGTCGAGGCGGGCCGCGGGGACAAGGTGGCGCTGCACTGGGAGGGCGAGCCCGGTGACCAGCGCACGCTCACCTACGCCGACCTGCACCGGCTCACCTGCCAGGCGGCTAACGCACTGACCGACCTGGGCCTGCGGGCCGGCGACCGGGCCGCGATCTACCTGCCGATGATCCCGGAGGCGGTGGTCGCGATGCTCGCCTGCGCCCGCATCGGGGTGACCCACAGCGTGGTCTTCGGCGGGTTCAGCGCCGACTCGCTGCGCGGGCGCATCCAGGATGCCGACGCCAAGCTCGTCATCACCGCCGACGGGGGCTTCCGCCGAGGCAAGCCGGGCGGTCTCAAGCCGATCGTGGACGAGGCGGTCGCCGACTGCCCCAGCGTGGAGCACGTCCTCGTGGTGCGGCGGACCGGCCAGGAGGTCGACTGGGCACCCGGGCGGGACGTGTGGTGGCACGACACGGTGGAGACCGCCGACAGCGCGCACGAGGCGCAGCCGTTCGACGCCGAGCACCCGCTCTACATCCTCTACACCTCAGGCACGACCGCGAAGCCCAAGGGCATCCTGCATACGACCGGCGGCTACCTGACGCAGGTGTCGTACACCCACCACGCAGTGTTCGACCTCAAGCCGGACAGCGACATCTACTGGTGCACTGCTGACATCGGCTGGGTCACCGGGCACTCGTACATCGTCTACGGGCCACTGGCCAACGGGGCGACCCAGGTGATGTACGAAGGCACCCCGGACACCCCGCACCGGGGGCGGTTCTGGGAGCTGGTGGAGAAGTACCGGGTGACGGTCCTCTACACCGCGCCCACCGCGATCCGCACCTTCGCCAAGTGGGGCGAGGACGTCCCGGCCCAGTTCGACCTGTCGTCGCTGCGGCTGCTCGGGTCCGTCGGCGAGCCGATCAACCCGGAGGCCTGGATGTGGTACCGGGAGCACATCGGTGGCGACCGGTGCCCGATCGTGGACACCTGGTGGCAGACCGAGACCGGGGCGATCATGATCTCGCCGCTGCCGGGCGTCACCGCGTGCAAGCCGGGCTCGGCCATGCAGCCGCTGCCCGGGATCGTCGCGGACGTCGTGGATGACCAGGGCCGGTCGGTGCCCAACGGCGGCGGCGGGTTCCTTGTGGTACGCCAGCCCTGGCCCAGCATGCTGCGCACGATCTGGGGCGACGACCAGCGGTTCATCGACACGTACTGGTCCCGCTTCGGGGTGGGCGCGGGCAGCGCGGGCCAGGGCGACGAGTGGGTCTACTTCCCGGGCGACGGCGCCAAGCGGGACAGCGACGGGCACATCTGGCTGCTCGGCCGGGTGGACGACGTGATGCTCGTGTCCGGTCACAACATCTCCACGACCGAGGTGGAGTCGGCGCTGGTCTCGCACCCGAGCGTCGCCGAGGCGGCGGTGGTGGGCGCCACCGACCCGGTGACCGGCCAGGCGATCGTGGCCTTCACCATCCCGCGCGGCAGCGTGGACACCAAGGGCGGTGCTGGCGAGGCGCTCATCAAGGAGCTGCGCGACCACGTCGCCAAGACGCTGGGGCCGATCGCCAAGCCGCGGCAGATCATGCTCGTGCCGGAGCTACCCAAGACCAGGTCCGGCAAGATCATGCGGAGGCTGCTGCGCGACGTCGCCGAGAACCGCTCGCTCGGGGACGTCACGACGTTGCAGGACTCCTCGGTGATGGACCTGATCCGCAGCGGGATGGGGACCGCCAAGGCAGACGAGGACTGAGGTCGACCGGCGGCCACTCAGGGGAGGAGGTCCACCCAGGCGTAGTCGCCGGTGCAGGGTGGGCCCGCCGCCACCGCCATCCGCCGCTCGTCGAGGTCCAGGAGCACGGAGTAGACGGTCTCGGCGCGGTCGTACCAGGCGTCCCGCTCCTCGGCGTGGCGGCAGATGGCCAGCGGGAAGCCGGCGTGGTCGCGCAGCACCCCGGCGAGGTCGTCCTCGCTGACCTTGCCGGCCAGTGCGGCCGGGGTGAGCAGCCGGCGGGCCCGGGCGGCCCGGAACAGCGACGAGCCGCCCCAGTCCTTGATCGTGTCGTACACCCGCAGTGGGGTGTCGAAGTGGTTGGCGTGCGTGATGATGCCATCGACCGGGTGCAGCCAGCCCACGTCGCCGGGCACGAGCTCCAGGTTGACCATCTCCCCGCCCTCGGGTCCGGAGCCGGCCTGCCCGAGCAGGAGGTTGATCGACGAGTTGCGGGGCGGCCGTACGGTCCGGCGCAGCGCGTTCGGCAGGTGCTCGGCCTCCAGTGCCGCCCGCACCAGCACGTGGTACGGCACGCCGGGCCGGGCGCCTGGCGGCAGGCCGTCCCGGTCGCAGCCGAGCATGTTCACGCAGATCCCGACGCCGGCCGAGCTCAGGCCGGTCTTGGCGAGCATGCCGGCCTCGGTCAGCGCGAGCACGGTATGGCCGCGCTCGTCGGTGGTGCGCAGCAGCAGCATGGTGTCCCGCTGGTCCGGGTGCCAGTCCCAGTTCTGGGCGAGCAGCAGGTGGCCGCTTGCGGTGTGGGTCCCGAGCACGCCGAGGGAGGTGCAGCCGCCGTCCGGCCCGTCCGGGCACGGGCCGCCACTGGGTACGCCCGGGCCGCCGTCCCCACGCGCGAGGCCCGCGGCCCGCGCCGCCGAGCCGGTGTGGAGCTGGGCCGGGCTGCCGTAGATGAGCTCGGTCCGGGCGTTGGTCGCGTAGATCTCCTCGGCCGGCACACCGGCCCCGTCGGCCAGCCCCTCCAGCATCTGCGCGACCCGCGGGTGGTGCTCCCGGGTCACCTCCTGGTAGATCGCCCCGGCTGCGCGTACCGCTGTCCTGGTCAGCCCCGCCTGGTCGGCGAAGCGCCGGTGGTACGCCTCGATGATCTGCGCGACGAGCCCGGCGGTCTGCGCACCGTAGGCGGCTCCGCACTGGGCCGGCGTGCCGGTGACGGACACGACGGGTACCGGGAGACAGGTCGTCATGCGGCGAGGTTACCCGCCGACGCGGCAGCGTTACCCCGCGCCGAGCCAGCCGGCATCGCTGGCGGAGGTCCGGTCCGGCCTCGCTGGCTCCGGCCTCGCCGCCGGAGGTCCTGTCCGGCCGCTGGCTCCGGCCTCGGTGGCGGAAGCCCTGGGCAGCCTCGCCGCCGGAGGGTTCGGCCGGGCAGGCCCTAGGCTGGCCACATGGCGCCTGTGGACGAGTCCTGCGTACTGACCACTGGGCCGTGGACCCACCGGTTCGTCAGCGCGAACGGCAGCCGCTTCCATGTGGTCGAGGCGGGTGCCGGCCCGCTCGTGCTGTTCCTGCACGGTTTTCCCGAGTTCTGGTGGGCCTGGCACACCCAGGTGGCCGCGGTCGCCGACGCCGGCTTCCGGGCCGCCGCAGTGGACCTGCGAGGGTACGGGGCCAGCGACAAGCCACCCCGCGGGTACGACGGCTACACGATGGCGGCAGATGTCACCGGGCTCATCCGCGCTCTCGGCGAGCGCAACGCGACCCTGGTCGGCGCCGGGTACGGCGGCATGCTGGCGTGGACCACGGCCGCCTTCCACCCGCGGCTCGTACACCGGTTGGTGGTCCTGGGCGCGGCGCACCCGCTGCGCGCCCGGTCCGCGGTCTTCGCCGACCCGCGCGGCCAGCTCGCCGCCACCACCCCGCTGCTGAGGTTCCAGCTGCCCAGGTACGAGCATGTGCTGACCCGTAACCACGCGGCGCTCATCGGGTCGTACCTGCGGGCGTGGGGCGGGCGGGCGTGGGTGCGCTCCGCGGCTTTCGCCGAGTACGAGGCGCGGTGCCGGCAGGCGTTCCTCATCCCGCAGGCCGCGTTCTGTGCCCTGGAGACCTACCGCTGGGCGTTCCGGTCGGTACTACGGCTGCACGGCTACCGCTTCGTACGCCTCCTTCAGCAGCCGATCATCACGCCAACCCTCCAGCTGCACGGCGCAGCCGACCCGGCGATCCTGCCGCGCACCGCCCAGGGCTCGGGCCGGTACGTGGTCGCGGACTACGAGTGGCGGCTGCTTGACGGGGTTGGGCACTTCCCGCACCGGGAGGCGCCGGAGCAGGTCACCGGGGAGATCCTGCGCTGGGCCAAGAGCTGACCCGGCGCCCGCTCACACCCGCAGCTCGCGGACGTCGCTCACCTCGGACGCGGGCGCCCAGCCCTGGTAGACGCCGAAGTCGAACTCCTCCAAGCCGATGCGTTCGGCCACCGGAGCCTGGCCACCCGTGTACTCCACGCGCACCCATCCTCCGTGCTCGCCGAGCGCGATGAACGGCTCGCCCTGCCAGACACAGGCGGTACGCACGTAGCAGAGGTCCTCCACCTCGTCCGCGCGTACGGTGCGCCGCCACCGGCCCGGGCGGACCTCCTCGAAGCCGTCCCCTGGCTCGCTGCGGTAGAGCCGGACCTCGTCACCGGCCGGGCTCGCTTCGTACTCGGTGCCCCGCCAACGGGCGAAGTAGCCGTCACGCATCTGGGCCGTCCGGTGCCACCAGGCGCCACTGCGGGCCGTCCGCGTCGAGGACCGCGACGAGTGTCTCCGCCCCGTCCCGGGTGAGCCGCCACAGCTGGGCGCCGTGCGGTAGGCGCACGCTGTCCACCTTGAACTCCGCGATGACGTCGCCGCTCTCGCTCGGCGCGAACCCGTTGCCCCGGAACGGGGTCCGTTCGATCACCCAGCCTTTCATGGCCCGCATCGCAGCCTCATGCGGGCCGCCGTACGGGATCCGGTACAGGTTGGGCCGGTGGGCCGGCCACCGCAGGACGTACACCTCGTCGGCCCCGGCCTCGAACGGCGAGCCCGCCCAGCCGAGACCGAGCGCGGCGGACAGGTCGGCGGGCGTACGCAGGTGCGCCACCTCGTTCGCCCGGTACACGAAGCCGGACACCCGGTCGTACCCCCGGTCGAGGTAGTACGGCACCTGGCTCGGCGGGACGGTCTTCTGCATGACGGTCGGGCCGGCCGCCGACGTGGCGGCCGGAGCCGCGGCGGGCTGGGGGTCGGGCTCCGGCGTCTCGGGCGTGGCCTGGTCATCGGTGGGCTCAGCGCCTAGGCCGACCTCGGCGGCCCAGTTCGCGAGCGCAACGATCTGCGCGCCGGGCAGCTTCGCGCCGACCGGAGTGCCCGGGTTGACGGCGAACGACCACTGCTCATCCGGCCAGTGCTGGATGAGCTGGGCGAACTTCACCTCGATCGTGTCGCGCGTCCCACCCACGTGCTCGACCAGCCGCTCCGGCGAGGTGAAGACCACGACATGCAGGTGGTCGTCGATGGTCTCGGTACGCCAGACAAAGCTCGGGTCACCGGGGTGGTTCTCGGTGGACCCGCCGGCGGGCACCGGCACCAGGACGCGCGCCAGCAGCAGTGTGGAGAGGAACGAGTCGGTGTTGCCCTCCTCGGCCGCGGTCAGCAGGGTGCTCTCGACGGCGTTGGCGGGCGCGAACGCCGGGCCGGCCGGCTTCGCCCGGGCCTCGGCCGCCAGCTCCTCCTCCGGCTCGGGAAGGGCCGGCTCGGGAAAGGCCGCCTTGGGAAAGGCCAGCTTGGGAAAGGCCGGCTCAGGACGGGCGGGCTCGGCGCGGAACGGCATCGAGGGGGTCGGCGCAGCATCCTCAGGCTCGACCCGGACGGGGTCGACCTGGACGGGGTCGACCTGAACGGGCTCGGCCGGAGCCGGCTGAACGGCATAGCGCCCGGTTCCTGGCGACGAGCGGAACAGGTCGGCGGCTGGCCCGGGTGCACGAGCCCGCGCTGCCGCGGCGCCGGCCCCGAACCCGCTCGCCGCCGCACGAGAGGGCAGGCGGGTCGGCCCCCCTCCGATCGCTGTCCGCTCAGTGCGAGCGGCCTCTGTCGGTGCCGGCGCGACGACCGGCGGGAGTGGCATGCCCGGCGACACAGGCGCGGCGGCCGGCCGGAAAGGCTCAGCAGGCCGGAAAGGCTCAGCAGGCCGGGAAAGCTCAGCGGCTCGGGAAGGCTCAGCCGGCCGGAAAGGCTCCGCAGGTTGAGAAGGCTCCGCAAGTCGGGAAGGCACCGCAGGCTGGAAAGGCGCGGCGGCCGGCGGCTCGGTGGCCTCGGAAGCCATCTGGGCAGAGCGCGCAGGCCGCGGTACCTCCCCGGCACGGTCGTCGGAGGCCGGGCTCACCGGAGCCACTCCGGCGGCTCTGGAAGCGGGCTGCGGCCGCGACACGGCAGCGGCTCCTCGGGCCTGGCTCCGCCCATCCGGCGTGGCCGATCCTGACGGGGCCGTCCCGGGCGAGGTGGGGTGAACCCGGCTGGGCACCGCCGCCACCGCCCGAGCGCGCTGGAAGCTCTCGACGCGCTCCAGCCGGTCGCGGGTGCTGGCGTCCCTGCCAGGCAGCCGCACCTCCCCGCGGGAGAGCTGGGACACGAACCACGCCGGTAGGTAGCCCTCGATCGGCAGGCCAGGGTTCACCGCGAGCCACCAGTCCGGGTTGGGCCAGTGGGCGGCCAGCTCGTGGTACATCATGCGGCGGGCTGAGCCCGCGTGGTCCGCCAGGCAGACGCGCATCGCCTCGGCGGAGGTGAACGCCAGCACGTGGGTGCGCGACCCCGACGTCCAGGTGCCCCACCCGATCGGCGCGCGGCCGGCGAGCGCGTCAGCGGAGACCGGCAGGAGCAGCTCGGTGCGGGCGAGTATCCGGAAGTACCGCTCCTGGTCACCCGAGCGCAGCGCGTCGCGCAGCGCGGTCTCCGTCTCAGTGGCCGGCTCCCACTCGGTCACGGCCACCTCCTCGCCACCAACGTCGCTCGATCCCGCCACCAACGCCGACAGTGCCGACCTGGGGCTGCGCACATCGCGTACAACCTACAACGACCAGCGGACAGGTGGCGGTGCCGAGCCCCGCCACCCCACTTACCTGCCTACTGGAACAGCCGCACGTTGCGCTGCTCCGCTGCCGCGTAGTCGTGCGTCGAGTCGTCCAGGGCGCGCTTGATGTCGCCCAGCATCGCCGCAAGCTCACTCGCCGCCCGGCGCCAGGTCGCCTGGCGCTCGTCGTACGCCGACCGGGCCGCCCCGTCCCAGCTGGCCACGAGCGGAGCCGCGTCTCGCTCCAGCTGGCTGAGCTGCTCATTGAGCGTCCTGACCGCCGAGGCGATATTATCGCTCGCCGCCCGCATGGCAGCGAAGTCGACCCGCAGCATCCCGTCGCTCATCGTGATCCTCCCCAGGGCCTCACAGCGGCAGCGTCAGGCCGCCGCGGCTGGCGGCTTGGGCCCGGCTGGCCGCCTCCGCATCCGACCCGGCGTAGGTGCGGCCCGACGTGCGGATGGCGGTCGCCGTCTCGGCCAGCGCGGCGTGCAGGCGGGCCTGCCCGTCGGACCACTCGATGCGGGTCTGGTCGAACGACCGCCCGCCCGCGCCCTGCCACTGCTGCCGGAGCGCGTCAAGCTCGCCCATCAGCCGCCTGAGCATCGCCTCGAGCGACTGGTTCACGCTGTCGAACCTCCCCGCGGCCTGCTCCATCACCGCAGCCTGCGCGTGCACCGAGGACACCCGCTGTCACCCCTGTCTCCGTCGCGGACCCGCGCCACTGTCCACTGCGGACAACGCGCGATGACCCGGCTGACGGTATCGGCTGGCAACGTGCCGCGGTAGCCCCCTCGCCGCCCTGTGGACAACCCGCCGCCCTGTGGACAACCCGTTGCGCAGCAGGACGAACCGGCCTCACCATGCCGCAGGCGACCGGGCCGCCGCCGGGTCGAGCGCCGGGCCGACCGGCAGCAGCGCGACGAGCCCGGCAGGTAGCCGCACCGGGCGCACCGCGGCGTATCCGAGCATCGCCAGCACGTCGTGGCGCGGCACGTCGTGGCGCACCCCCAGGTCGGTGACGAGGCTGAGGGCGCCCGCCGGCGCCAGCGGTGACGCCAGCGCCGCAACGACCACGCCCCGGCCGGGCGCCACCAGCACCCGGTCAGCGCGCACGGCGCCACCGCCGGCGCGGGAGGCCAGCGCCTTCGCGGGCACGGCCGTCTCCTTCGCGGGCACGGCCGTCTCCTCGGCGGCTGGCACCCGGACGTCCACCCGCAGGTCCGGCCCGCCAGTGCCGTCCTGGACCTCGGCGCACACCCCGCCCGCCGCGGTGACCGCGGTCAGGTTCGGCGTCGCCGCGGGCGGCGCCAGGTCTCCCCGGGGCCACACCTCCCCCACCTTGGGCAGGGTCGCGTAGGTGCCCTGGTCCAGCCGGCGCGGCTGGGTCTGGCCGAGCAGCCGGGCGGTCAGCGGGTCGCCGAGCAGGATGTCGGCCTGCACCTGCGTCAGCGCGGCGAGCCCGCGGCTCAGGGCGACCGCGAACTGCCGCCCGCCGCTCAGGCTCTCGACCACGAAGACCTCGCCCACCCGCGCGCCGGGCAGCCGGGGCGACCACCCGCCCCGGCCAGCGATCGGGATGCGCGCCAGGTCGGCACCTGCCGGCAGGGCGTTGACCAGCGCCGCAGCCACCGGGGTCACGGGCCTGGCGTCCCAGCCAAGAGCGCTCAGCACGACGGAGGGCTCGCGGACCAGGTGGCGACGGCTGCGCCAGAGCAGGAACACGGCGCCAGCGGGATCGCGCACGAGCAGGCCGGCATCACCCATTGAGCGCCCGCCGTCCGGTCCAGCGCCATCCGGCTGGGCCCCGATGAAGAGCACCGACCCGGTACGCCCGCCGGGCCGGCCGCCGGAGCCCACCCGGCCTGAGCCGGAGCCCACCGGGCCGCCGCCAGAGTCCACCAGATGGGAGCAGAGCGTCCACGGCGTCCCGACGAGCCGGGTCGGCTCGGGGAGGGAGTCCGGCGCCCCGGGGATGCCGAGCGGCACGCCACGCGGTACGCCCTCGATCGACCTTGCGGAGACGTGCACCGCCCGGCGCTGACCAGAGCCGATGATGAGCAGCGCCGAAGCGTAGTTGAGCACCGGGTGCAGCCGGCCCTCGCGATAGACATAGCGGGCGCCGGTGCCGCGCTCCACGATCACCACGCCACCGTCCCGCCACTGCGTACCCGCGTCGGCCCTGCCGCCGTCCACGAGGACGCCGTACCCGGCGACGGCGGCCAGCGCGAGGATCGCGACCAGCACGCCCACCCCGGTGGCGCCCGCCATCGGGCCAAGCGGCGCCCGCACCGGGTCGGTCCGGCGCGTCACCAACGCGGCGACCACGCGCTGGACTGTGAACTGGTGCGAGCGAAGCTGGTCCTGGCGCGACTGCATCCGTCCTCCTTGTCCCTCCGGCCTTCCCGCCCGACCGGCGCAGCGCCCACCTTAGGCTGCCGGCAAGCTAGCCAACCGGCGTGGCAGGGCCGACCGCGTGGCAGGGCACACAGCACGGCACGGCGGGCAGCAGAGCAGGGCGGCACGGTGCGGCGCGCCGGGGCCCACGCGCTGGCGGCCCCATGGCACGATCGCCGGCATGGGCATCCTCCTCCGGCTCGGCATCAGTGCGCTCGCGCTGTGGATCGCCACGCTCGTCATCGACGGCATCACCCTCGGCGGCGACTCGATCCTGACCAAGGTCGGGACACTCCTCGCCGTCGCCGTCATCTTCGGCGTGGTCAATGCCGTGCTGCGGCCGATCATCAAGACCGTTGGCTGCATGTTCTACGTCGTCACGCTCGGGCTGGTCGCCCTCGTGGTGAACGGTCTGCTCTTCCTGCTGACCAGCTGGATCGCGGGCGAGCTGGAGCTGCCGTTCCACGTCGCGGACTTCTGGCCCTCGGCGGTCCTCGGCGCGCTGCTCGTCGGGGTGATCAGCTGGGTGCTCAACATGGTCGTGCGGGACGACAAGGACTGACACCTGGAGTCGGCTCATGCTGCTGCGCCGCGACGACGGGTACGAGGTCTGCGACGACGACACCCGGCTCGACGTGGACCTCCTGCACCAGTGGCTGTCACAGGATGCGTACTGGGCGCTCGGCCGCCCCCGGGACACTGTTGAGCGCTCTCTCGCGCGCTCGGTCAACCTCGGCCTCTACCGGCCGGACGGCGACCAGGTGGGCTTCGCCCGCCTCGTCACTGACCAGGCCACGTTCGCGTGGCTCTGCGACGTGTACGTGGAGCGCTCCGAGCGCGGCAAGGGCCTCGGTACGTGGCTCGTCAGCTCTTCGTGCGACCTGGTCCGGGGCTGGGGGCTGCGCCGGATGGTGCTGGCGACGGCCGATGCGCACGGCCTCTACGCCCGGTTCGGCTTCACGCCGATGGTGCAGCCAGACACGTGGATGGAGCTCCGGCTCCGGTGACCTCGGTCACGTGACGCCATCCGAAAGGAGCGGGCTCTCTCCCAGCCCTTACTGTGGTCGGCATGGGCGAGCTGCGCCGAGGTTACCTCTACGGCCTTGCGGCGTACGTGTCCTGGGGGTTCTTCCCGTTCTACTTCAAGAGCCTGCTGCCCGCCGGCCCGCTCGAGATCCTCGCCCACCGCATCGTGTGGTCCGTCGTCTTCGTGGCCCTGCTGCTGACGGTCCTGCGCCGCTGGCAGTTCGTCACCGCCCTCGCCCGCCAGCCGCGGGCTCTCGGCGGCATCCTGCTCGCCGCCGTGTTCATCGCGGTGAACTGGGGCCTCTACATCTACGGGGTGAACACCGAACGGATCGTGGAGACCTCGCTCGGCTACTTCATCAACCCGCTGGTCTCGGTGGTTTTCGGGGTGGCGCTGCTGGGTGAGCGGCTGCGCGGGGCGCAGTGGGCCGCGGTCGGCCTCGGCGCCGGAGCGGTCGCCGTGCTCACGGTCGACTACCGCCGGCTGCCCTACATCGCGCTCACGCTCGCCATGGCGTTCGGCTGCTACGGCCTGGTCAAGAAGCGGCTCCAGCTGCCACCCGCGGACGGGCTGCTGGTCGAGTCCGCGGTGCTCGCGCTGCCAGCGGTCGGCTACCTCAGCTGGCTGTCCTGGCGCGGCGGGGCGGAGGTCGGCACGGTCTCCCTCACCCACACCGTGCTCACCCTGCTCAGCGGCGTGGTCACGGCAGTACCGCTGCTGCTGTTCGCCGGCGCGGCGAACCGCATCCCGCTGACCGGCCTCGGCATGCTTCAGTACGTCGCGCCCATCATCCAGCTGTGCGTGGCCGTCTTCATCTACCGGGAGCCGATGCCACCGCTACGCCTGGGCGGCTTCGCGCTCGTCTGGCTGGCGCTGGCGGTCTTCACCTGGGACGCCTTCCGCCACGGACGCCGCCTGGCCCGGGGCCGGGCGCGGGACGCCGCGCCCACCGGGAGGGAGGCCGCGTCGGCAGGGAAGGACACCGCGCCCACCGGGAGGGAGGCCGCGTCCGCGGGGAGGGACACCGCGCCCACCGGGACGCCCCCGGAACCAGGCACTCGGGCGAACGAGCCGAGCGCGCCGGACGCCGGGGCGACACCCCGTGCGCCGGTACTCGCGGTCGCTACGTGATCGGTACCCACGCACTGCTCTACCTGATCGGCGCCGCAGCGGCTGACCATACTCTTTGTTGACTACCTGTTCGGGGGATACTAGTAGCTCACAGTGACACGAAAGATGGGAGTTGCAAATTATTGGTGATCATCTGCGTACGATCACATAGCGACCCAGGGGGCCACGTGACCCATCCGTTGCTCGGGCTGTTCCTCATCGTGCTGATCGGCTCCAGCACCTATGCGCTAGGCCGGATAGCTGGTCGCCAGGATCGGCTCGACGCCTACCGGTGCGGGCGGCAGGACGGGACCGACGAGGAGTGGAACCGCCAGCGCGCATACATACAGGCGACCCTCCGGCACGCGTTCAACAACCGGGTCACCGTGGCGTTCTCCCGGTCGCTGGCACGCGAGCTGCGCAACGACGGCAACCTCGGTACGACGTACCGCTCCAAGGCCGCAGTGGTACGGGCGACAGTCCCCGCGCCCCGGCAGGAGAGCGAGTGGTTCGGCACGCCGGGTCCCGCAGCGCTGGCCCAGCACCGCGAGCGCCACGACGAGCTGGCGGGCATCGCCAGGCTCAACGAGCTGGAGGAGATCAAGGAGCCGGTCCGGGAAGGCTGACGGCTCCCACTGAGCGGGCCGGCCGGGGTGAGCATCAAGGGGGGCTGCCACCCCGGCCGGTCTCGGTCACTCGGACTCGCCAGCCGTCGGACCTTCGTACTGCGCCAGCGCCTCGTCGAACCGTGGCCCGTAGAGCTGCCGGCCCACCAGCACCACGCTGGTGGCGAGCCAGGCGAGGCAGGCCTTGTTCAACACCAGGCTCCGGCGGAACGGCTGGCTGGTGATGCTGTGGACGCCGGTCACGTCCAGCACCGGGTGGCAGACCCGGCGACCGGCGTCCTCGATCTCGATGGTGGCGACGGACAGCTCATCGACCTCGACAACCTCGTTGAGGTCCATGCCGGGTGGCAGCTCGAAGCTACCCATTGCCGCTCTCCTCTCGCCCCGCTATGGGGAACGACGGACCCAGAGGGCCCAACGGACCTCGACAGGTCGTGGTCCGCAGCGCGGTGTCACCGGCAGTGGCGCCCTGGCGGCCACCGGACCAACCCCCACCGGCTGGGCAGCTCATCTCACTACTCCGAGAGCCTGGCTCGGAGCCGATCAGGTGGACACGCTGTCCGCTCGACACATACCCAATGCCCCCAGGTCATGACCATGATGCTGACGCCCATCCATGCAGGTCAGCCCCGACTCACCTGGCATACGTAACGAGCGCCTTCACTCTACGCTGGACGGACACGACGCCATAGCGTCGCCGCCCGTCAACCGGGCGGCGCGTCCAGCCCCGGCACGGGCGTACCGCCGCCGCGGCGGGAACGGACGAGCCGCGGAGCAGCGGTCATCCGATCGACGTTCACCAACAGGTGCGGCGTCCCGGTGCAGGACAGCCACTTTGACCTGACACACTGTGGCCGTGACACACCGCAGCCCGATCGTCCTGCGCCGACGGATCGCGCGAGAGATCAAGGGCCTGCGGCAGCAGACCGGCCTGTCGCTGGAGGCGGTCTCCGAGCTGACCTCGATCACCAAGTCGACCCTGTCCCGCATGGAGCAGGGGCAGACCGCGCCGAAGGTCTCCATCCTGCGGCAGCTGCTGGAGGCGTACGAGGCTCCGGACGCCAAGCGGGAGGAGCTCGAGCGGCTGGCCGTCGAGGCGAACCGGCGCGGCTGGTGGAGCCATCAGTACGGCGGCGTCGAGGTACCAGACTGGATCAGCACCTATGTGAGCCTGGAGTCCGAGGCGCAAGGAGTCCAGATATTCGAACAGATCGTGCCGGGCCTGCTGCAGACCGAGGAGTACGCGCGGGCGCTCATCTCGTCGGGGTTCGTCGGCGAGAGCCCGGAGACGGTCGAGGACCGGGTCCGGCTGCGCATGTCCCGGCAGGAGCGGATCGCCGGCGGGCTCTCCATCCAGGTCGTCATGGACGAGGCCGCGCTGCGCCGGGTGGTGGGCGGCCGGCGGGTGATGGCCGAGCAGATGCGGCGGCTGGCGCAGCTGGCCGCCCGGCCGTTGGTCACCCTCCAGGTGCTGCCGTTCACACGGTTGGCGACGCCGGTGGTCGGGTCGCCCTTCGCCATCCTGAGCTTCGCCGACAACGACCCCGCCGTGGTCTACCTGGAGGCGATCGAGGACGCCCTCTACGTCGAGAACCCGGGGCAGGTCGAGCGGTTCCGGTTGCTCTACGAGCGGCTGAGCCGGGCGGCGCTGGCCCCCACCAGGTCAGCCGCGCTCTTCACCACGCTCGCGCAGAGGTACTCGCAGGACGGGGAGGCGGGAGGCTCGCCGGACGGTGAGGCGGGGTGCTCGCAGGATGGGTGAGGCCGGCGGGGCCGGACCGCGTGGATGGCTGCCTCAGCCGGCCGCCGGGGCTCAGCGCAGCGAGTAGACCAGGATCGGCGCGCCGTCCGCCCGGCGCAGCTCGATCCGGTCGAGGTTCGACTGGTCGATCCGGGTCAGGCCCTCGAAGCGCAGGTCGTCACCTGCCGCCGCAGACCACGAGGCCACCTGCTCCGACGTGCCGTCGACGGCGACCGCGTGCAGCCGGAAGGTGTAGGGCCTGCGGCGCTCGGTGCTGGGGTAGGAGCGGTAGGAGCAGTGCACGGTGACCAGGGTGCCGCCGGTGGTGCCGGTGATCCCCACCTCCGCGGCCAACGCCCCGCTCCCGCTCACCGGCGTCATCGCCACCAGGGTCACCGGGGTCACCGGAGTCACCGGGTCCGGCTGGTCAACCAGTGCCTTCCCCCACGTACCCACCTCGATGGCGACCACCGCGACCAGGCACGCGGCAAAGGCGGCCAGGCTGGCCCGCCACCGTAGCCGCTGCCGGGCCCGGTCGGCCCGGGCGACCGCGAGCAGCCGGGGCAGCCGGTCGGGCTCCGTGGGCGCACCCGCCTGGGCGATCTGCTCGGCGGTCGCCGGGTCCAGCCGGCCGAGCAGCCCGGGCAGCACGGCGAGGTCGGCCACCGCCTCCCAACAGGATGGGCAGCGGGCCAGATGGCGCTCGTAGACGGCCCGTTCCGCAGGGGACAGCGCGCCGAGGACGTACACGCCGTCCTCGTTGGCGTACTCGCACCTCATCGCGTCACCCCCAGCTCCTCCAGGGCCAGCCGCAGCGACCGCAGGGCGTAGTGCGTGCGCGACTTCACCGTGCCCGGCGGCACGCCCAGGCGCGCCGCCGCCTCCGCCACGGAGCGCCCACGGTAGAAGCACTCCAGCAGCACCTCCCGGTGTGCCGGGGAGAGGCGGGCGAGCGCCTCGGCCACCGTCCACGCCTCCACGGCCCGGTCGGTCTCGTCGACCGTGGACGGCTCCGGCAGCACATCCGTGACCACCTCGCTGACCCGCACCGACCGGCGCCGCCAGAAGTCGATGGCCAGGTGGCGCGCTGTGGTGAACAGCCACGCCCGCACCGACCCGCGCTCCGGGTCCAGCGCCTCCGGATGCCGCCACGCCCGCAGCAGCGTCTCCTGCACCAGGTCCTCGGCTCGCTGCCGGTCGCCGCCGCACAGCCGCACCGCATGCGCGTACAACGCGTCACCATGCTCGGCATGCAGCGCACGCAGCAGGTCCGCGTCGTCGTCGGTCACGCACCGCTCCCGGTCATCACCTCAGTCTCACGCAGCACGGCTACCCACGGTTCAGCGGGACCTTTCCAGGCACGGCCGGGTGCCCTCATGTCGAGATCGGACCGGGCAGCTCTCCCTTGTCGAGCTGGTCGGCGACGTTGCGCGCGGTGATCAGCAGCTTGGTCCGGATGACCCGCGCCGAGGTCATCAGCTCCGCGGCCGGCATGGAGCAGGCCAGCACCACCCGGCGCTCCACGTCCCGGTCCGCGGTGACCAGCACCGCGGCGCACGCGACGCCGGGCCGGTACTGTCCGATCTCCAGCTGCATGCCGCGCTTGTCGCCGGCCGCCAGGTCCGCCTCGAACACATCGGCCGAGGTGAGCGTCTGCGGGGTGTACGGCCGCATCCCGGCCTCCTTGAGGAACCGCGCGCGCTGGTCCGCGCTGAGCGTGGCGAGCAGCCCCTTGCCCAGCGCGGTGGCGTGCGCCCCCTCGTCGAAACCCGGCACCAGCTCCTCCAGGTACGGCGAGCGGGGCCCCTCGGCGACCGCCGTGATCGCCACGTGCCCACCGATGAACCGCCCGAGGTAGTGGCTGTACCCGGTCTCCACCGCAGCGCGGCGCAGGCTCTCGCCGATGCCGGTCGGCCCCCGGAACGCCGCCACCAGCTCGCGGAACCGGTCGGCGATCTCCAGCCCCACGACGTACGTGCCGTCCTCGCGGCGGATCACGTAGCCCTCGTACGCCAGCGTGCGGACAAGGTGGTACGTGGTGGCGACGGTGAGGTCGCAGCGGCGCGCGACCTGCTTCACGGTGAGCCCCCGCGGCGACCTGCCCACGGCCTCCAGGACCCGCAGCGCCCGGGACACGCTGCGGATCAGGTCCGAAGGCTCCGCGAGCGGGTCACGCATCGTGCACCTCCAGAATCAGTAGCCTTACACCATATGAAATTTGAGCCACTGTGAGAACACCCGCTAGTGCGTATCTCGTCGCCCAGTGTGTCTACCTCGTGTCATAGCGTCCTCGTCAATGGTCGAGGTGGTGTCTCATGCCGGCCGGACAGTACCGGCCGGACGCCCGGCACGGGCGGTCATCGGTGCCGTCACCACAGCGGTCGCCTGTGTCCTACCGGTCTTCCTCATCGGTGGACAGGCCGTGCAGATCAGCGCCGAGCTGCGCTTCGACCCCGCCGGCCTGGGACTGCTGGTCAGCGCCTACTTCGCGGTGAGCGCGCTCGCGTCGGTGCCGGCCGGGGCGATGGTGGAGCGCTTCGGCGCCGCCCGGACCGCGCGCGCCGCGATCATCCTGTCCGCGGCCACGCTCGGCGGCATCGCCACCGCTCGTAGCTACCCCGCGCTGGCCAGCCTGCTGGTCGCCGCCGGGCCCGCCAACACGGTCGGGCAGCTCGCCGCCAACGCCAGCCTCGCCGCGCGGGTCCCGCCCGGGCGGCAGGGCCTGTCCTTCGGGATCAAGCAGAGCGCCATCCCGCTGTCCACGCTGCTCGCCGGGGTGGCGGTGCCGACGGTCGCGCTCACCGCCGGGTGGCGGTGGACCTTTGTCATCGCGGTCGGGCTGGCGGCCGGCGCGCTGCTCGCCGTACCCCCGGACGGGCTTGCCCGGCGGGCCGCGCCGGCCCGTGGCGGGCGCCCACCACCCGGGCTCGTGGTGCTCGGCACCGCCGCCATGCTAGCGGCGGGCGCGGCCGGGGCGTTCAGCACGTTCCTCGTCGACTCGGCGGTCGCCGGGGGCGTCGCGCCCGGCCCGGCCGGCTTGACGCTGGCCGGCGGCGGGACGGTCTGCATCGCCGTGCGCCTGGTCGCCGGTTGGTACGCCGACCGCCGCTCGGGCGGGTACCTGTCGCTGGTCGCGGCCTTCCTGGTCGTGGGCTCCGCTGGGCTGGCGCTGCTGGCGCTGCCCGGGCCGGTCGCCCTGGGTGTCGGGGTGGGGCTCGGTTTCGGCATCGGCTGGGCCTGGCCCGGCCTGCTGAACTACGCCGTGGTACGGCTGCACCCGCAGGCCCCGGCTGCGGCCACGTCGGTCACCCAGACCGGGGTGTACGCCGGCAGCTGCCTGGGCCCGCTGGCGTTCGGTACGACCGCGGCGAGCGCCGGCTACCCCACGGCGTGGACCGGCGCCGCCGCCGCGATGCTGCTCGGAGCGACCCTGATGTGGCTCTCCCGCCGGTCGCCCCAGCCGCCGTGACAGCGGCGGGCACCGCCGGCCGCGGCCGTCAGGCGGTACGGTCCGCGATCACGTCGCAGAGCGCCTCCAGCGCCCGGCGGGCCGGGACCAGCGGCAGCGGCGCAAGGCGGCTGCGGGCCTCCTCGGCGTGGCTGCGTACGGTCTCCCGGGCCCGCTTCAGCGCGGTCGACTCGCGCAGCAGGGCCAGTGCCTCGGCGTGCTCGGCCTCGTCGGTCACCGGCCCGGCGGCGAGGATCTCGCGCAGCCGGACCGAGGCCGCGTCGTCCTCCTCGGCGGCCAGCGCATAGAGCACCGGCAGTGTGGGCACGCCCTCGCGCAGGTCGGTGCCTGGCGTCTTGCCCGACTGGGTCGACTCGGACGCGATGTCCAGCAGGTCATCGGAGAGCTGGAAGGCTATCCCGATCGTCTCCGCGTACGCCGAGACCGCCTCCACCACGTCCGGCGGCGCGCCGCCGAACATGGCGCCGAACCGGGCGCACGTGGCGATCAGGGACCCGGTCTTGGCCGCGACCACGTCCAGGTAGTGCTGGATCGGGTCCTGGCCGGGCCGGGGCCCCACCGTCTCCGCGAGCTGCCCCTGCACCAGGCGGGAGAACGTACGTGCCTGGATGCGCACGCCCTCGATGCCGAGCTCAGCGGTGACGTCCGCGGCGCGGGCGAACAGGTAGTCGCCCACGAGGATGGCCACCGAGTTGGTCCACCGGGAGTTCGCCGAGGGTGCGCCGCGGCGGACCGGGGCCTCGTCCATGACGTCGTCGTGGTAAAGGGTGGCCAGGTGGGTCAGCTCGACGACCACAGCCGCCTGGACCACCCGTGGCATGCGCGGGTCACCGAAGTGCGCCGCAAGCGCCACCAGCAGCGGGCGGAACCGCTTGCCTCCCGCCTCGACCAGGTGCCGGGCGGCCTCGGTGATGAACGGATCGCTGCTGGTCACCGCCGTCCGCAGCTGCTCCTCGACCTGGTCCAGGGTCTGCCGGACCGAGGCCTCCAGCCCGGGGTCGCAGAAGTTGACGCCGATCGCGGTCAGCGCGCTACCTGGGCCCACACCCAGCCGCGGGACACCGGCGTACCCGAGCACGCTCACACTTCTCACCATGCCACACCCCCAGGTCCCGACAGGGCCGGCCCCCGCGCGGCCCCGGCGCCACGCTAGCGGACGAACTCGGCGGCCCGGTCTGTGAGATCCAGCATCGGCTGCGGCGCCAACCCGAGCAGCAGCGTCGCCGCCACGCCCACGGTCAGCGACGCGGCGGTGAGCGCACCGGGGATCGACACCGCCGGCGTGGCGTCGCCCGGCTCCGACAGCCACATCATCACCACCACCCGCAGGTACGGGAACGCCAGGATCATGCTGGTGACCACGCCGACGATGACCAGCCACAGCTGGCCCCCGCCCAGGCCGGCCGAGAACACCGCGAACTTGCTGGTGAACCCGCTGGTGAGCGGGATGCCGGCGAAGGCGAGCAGGAAGAACGTGAACACCGCGGCGTAGATGGGCGAGCGCCGGCCCAGCCCGGCCCACCGGGACAGGTGGGTGGCCTCCCCGTCCGCGTCGCGGACCAGGGTCACCACGGCGAACGCCGCGACCACGGTGAAGCCGTACGCGACCAGGTAGAACAGGGTGGAGGACAGGCCCTGCCGGGCCCCGCCCAGGACGCCGACGAGCAGGTAGCCGGCGTTGGCGATGGAGGAGTAGGCGAGCAGCCGCTTGATGTCGGTCTGGGTCACCGCGAGGATCGAGCCGACCAGCATGGTCAGCACCGCGACACCGCCCAGCACCCAGCGGTAGTCCCAGGCCACCCGCTCGAAGCCGACGTACAGCACGCGGAGCAGGCCGCCGAACGCCGCCACCTTCGTGCACGCCGCCATGAACGCGGTCACCGGCGTCGGCGCGCCCTGGTAGACATCGGGCGTCCAGACGTGGAACGGCGCCGCGGCCGCCTTGAACAGCAGCCCGATTGCGAGCATGGCGAGGCCGGCCAGCAGCAGCACCCGGCTGTTCGACGAGGCCAGCGCGGCGGCGCTGATGCCGGCGAGGTCCACCCGGCCGGCGAAGCCGTAGACCAGCGCGATGCCGAACAGGAAGAAGGCCGACGCAAAGGCGCCCAGCAGGAAGTACTTGAGCGCCGCCTCCTGGGAGACCAGCCGGCGCCGGCGGGCCAGCGCGCACATCAGGTACAGCGGCAGCGAGAAGACCTCCAGCGCGACGAACATCGTCAGCAGGTCGTTGGCTGCCACGAACAGCGCCATGCCGCCGAGGGCGAAGAGCGCGAGCGGGAAGACCTCGGTGCCGCCCGGCTCGCTGGCCGCCTGCCTGCGGTCGGCGTCCGAGCCCACGGTCACCGCGGCCTGCGCCACGAACGGCCCGCCGGCCTCCAGCCGCCGCTCCGCGATGAGCAGCACCGAGGTGATGCCGAGCACGATGATCGCGCCCTGGAGGAACAGCGTCGGCCCGTCCACCGCCACCGCCTCGCCGGCCGTGACGGTGCGCGTACCCGCCTCGCGTACCACCATCACCAGCGCCGCGACCAGCGCGGCGAGGGTGAGCGAAAGCTGGGTGAGGTGCCGCCGGGCCCGGGGCACAAAGGCCTCCACCAGTACGCCGACGGCCGCGGCCCCGAAGAGGATCAGCATCGGCGCGAGCGCCGCATAGTCGATCTTCGGCAGCTGCAGCGCCTCCTGCGCGAGAACGCTCACTGAACCTCTCCTCTGTTCACGACCGCGGACCCGATGCGCGTGGCAGCCCTGCTGCGTGCGGCAGCGCTGCGTGCGGCAGCGCTCACCGGGCGGCCTCGCGCACCGAGGTGGGCGCGGGGTCTGTGGCGCCCACCTCGCTCAGCGTGGCCTGCACCGCGGGGTTGACCACGTCAATGACCGGCTTGGGGTAGAAGCCGAGCAGGATCAGCAGCACGATCAGCGGGGCGACCACCACCCGCTCGCGCCCGGTGAGGTCGCGCCGCATGCCATCCACAGTGGACAGTGCCGGGTTCAGCTCGCCGTGCACGGTGCGCTGGATCATCCAGAGCACGTACGCCGCGGCGAGGATGATGCCCACGGTGGCGATGACGGCCACGGTCTGGTTCACCGAGAACGTGCCGAGCAGCACGAGCAGCTCGGAGACGAAGGGTGCGGTGCCGGGCAGCGCCAGCGAGGCCAGCCCGGCCACGAGGAACACCCCGGCGAGCAGCGGCACCAGCTTGCCGGCCCCGCCGAAGTCGGAGACGAGCGCGCTGCCCCGCCGCGCCACCAGCATGCCGACCACGAGGAACAGCAGCCCGGTGGCGAGGCCGTGGTTGAGCATGTAGAGCACGGCCCCGGTGCCGGCCTGGGTGGTGAAGGCGAAGATGCCCACGCCGATGAAGCCGAAGTGCGCGATCGAGGTGTAGGACACCAGCCGCTTGAGGTCGTTCTGCCCGACCGCCAGCAGGGCCGCGTAGATGATGCCGACCAGTGCCAGGGTGAGCGCCAGCGGAGCGAAGTAGCGCGACGCGTCAGGGAACAGCGGCAGGCAGTAGCGCAGGATGCCGAACGTGCCGACCTTGTCCAGCACGCCGACGAGCAGCGCGGCGGCGCCCGCCGGGGCGGCCCCCCCGGCGTCCGGCAGCCAGGTGTGGAACGGGAAGAACGGCGCCTTGATCGCGAACGCCACGAAGAAGCCGAGGAAGAGCCAGCGCTCGGTGCCGGTGGCCAGGTCCAGCCGGGTGAGCGCGGCCCAGTCCAGGGTGCGCTCGCCGGCGGCCTCGGCGCTGACCACCCAGAGCCCGATCACCGCGGCCAGCATGAACAAGCCGCCGACGAGCGAGTAGAGGAAGAACTTGACCGCCGCGTACTGGCGCTGGTGCCCGCCGTACGAGCCGATGAGGAAGTACATCGGCACCAGCATGACCTCGAAGAACACGTAGAACAGGAACACGTCGGCCGCCGCGAAGACGCCGATCATCGTGCTCTGCAGGGCCAGGATCAGCGCGAAGTACGCCGGCACGCTGCGCCGCCCGGCCTCCGCGTCGTGCCAGCTGGCCAGGACCACGACCGGCACCAGCACCGCGACCAGCGCGATCAGCACCAGCGCGATGCCGTCGGCGGCGAGCGTGAGGCGCACCCCCCAGGACGGGATCCACGGGTACGACTCCCGGAACTGGAACCGGTCGCCGTCCACGTTGAACGCCACCCACATCAGTGCGGTGAGCACCAGCACCGCCAGCGACCAGCCGAGGGCGGCCCACTTGGCCAGCGCCGGGCTGCGCCGCGGCAGCAAGGCCACCACCAGCGCGCCGACCAGCGGCAGGAGCGTCAGGACCGACAGGAACGGGAACGAGCTCATCCCACCATCACCGCCAGGAAGGCCGCCACGACCAGCACGGCGCCAGTGAGCATGGACATCGCGTACGACCGGACGAAGCCGGTCTGCAGCCGGCGCAGCCGCCCGGAGCCGCCGCCGACCGCGGCCGCCAGCCCGTTGACCAGCCCGTCGACGCCCCTGCTGTCCAGGTAGACCAGGGCCCGGGTGAGCCACCGGCCGGGCTTCTCGAAGACGACCTCGTTGAACGCGTCGGCGTAGAGGTTGCGCCGGGCCGCGGTGACCAGCTGCCCGGCGGGCTGCTCCTGCAACGCGGTGCCGGTGCGGAACATCGCCCAGGCCAGGCCCGCGCCGAGCAGCGTGACCAGGACCGACAGGAGGGTGACCGCGGTGTGGCTGAGGTTGCCGCCGTGCGCCTCCTCGACCCCGGCCGGCTCGAAGACCGGCCGCAGCCAGGTCACCACCGAGGTGGACATGAGCCAGCCGGCGGCGAGCGAGCCGACCGCGAGCAGCACCAGCGGCACCGTCATCACCGGCGGCGACTCGTGCGGGTGCTCGATGTCGTCGGTCCACCGCTTCGGGCCGTGGAAGGTCAGCACGAACAGCCGGGTCATGTAGAACGCGGTGAGGCCCGCGCCGAGCAGCGCCGCGGTGCCGAAGAGCCAGCCGGTCCAGCCCTCCCGGTCGTACGCGGCCGCGATGATCGGCTCCTTGGAGAAGTAGCCGGACAGCGGCGGCATGCCGATGATGGCGAGCCACGCGACCCCGAACGTGGCCCAGGTGATTGGCTGGTAGCGGGCCAGCCCGCCGAAGCGGCGGATGTCGACCTGGTCGTTCATCGCGTGCATCACTGAGCCGGCGCCCAGGAACAGGCCGGCCTTGAAGAACCCGTGCGCCAGCAGGTGGATGATGGCCAGGGCGTACGCGCCGGCGCCCAGCCCCACGCCGAGGAACATGTAGCCGATCTGGCTCACCGTGGACCAGGCGAGCACCCGCTTGATGTCGTCCTTTGCGCAGCCGATGATGGCACCGACCAGCAGGGTGAGCGCGCCGACGCTGACCACGACGGTCTGCAGCGTCGCGCTCTGGCTGAAGATCGGGTTGGACCGGGCGATGAGGTAGACGCCCGCGGTGACCATCGTGGCCGCGTGGATGAGCGCGGAGACCGGGGTCGGGCCCTCCATCGCGTCCGGCAGCCAGGCCTGCAACGGGAACTGGCCGGACTTGCCGGTCGCGCCGAGCAGCAGCAGCAGGCCGAGCAGCAGGACCGCGGTCCCGCCCAGCGCACCCACGTTGGTGAAGACGTCCGCGTACTGGGTGCTGCCGAACGCGGCGAACATCCAGAAGATGGCGATCGCCAGGCCCGCGTCACCGACCCGGTTCATCAGGAACGCCTTCTTGCCCGCGGTGGCCGCGGACGGGCGGGTGAACCAGAACGCGATCAGCAGGTACGACGCCAGGCCCACGCCCTCCCAGCCGAGGTAGAGCATGACGTAGTTGTTGCCGAGCACCAGCAGCAGCATGGCCGCGACAAAGAGGTTGAAGTAGCCGAAGAAGCGCCGGCGCCCCTCGTCGTGCGCCATGTAGCCCACGGCGTAGACGTGGATGAGGAAGCCCACCCCGGTGATGAGCAGCACGAAGACCCCGGAGAGCGGGTCCAGCAGCAGGCCGAAGTCGACCTGCAGCCCGCCGACCGGGATGAAGCTCCACAGGCTCAGCTCGGCCGAGCGCTGCGCCAGGCCCCGCAGCTCGAGGAAGTAGACCAGGCCCAGCACGAACGCCGTACCCACGCTGGCACAGCCCAGCCAGTGGCCCCAGCGGTCGGCGCGCCGGCCGAGCACCAGCAGCACCGCCGCGCTGGCCAGGGGGATCGCGATGAGCAGCCAGATGCTGGTGAGCAGCCCGGTGGCGGGGGCGAATTCAACAGTCGGTTCCACGCCGGAATCCCTCAGTACTTCAGCAGGTTCGCGTCGTCGACGCTCGCCGAGCGCCGCGTGCGGAAGATGGACATGATGATCGCCAGGCCGACCACGACCTCGGCCGCGGCCACCACCATCACGAAGAACGCCATGATCTGGCCGTCCAGGTTGCCGTTGATCCTGCTGAACGTGACCAGCGACAGGTTCGCCGCGTTGAGCATCAGCTCGATGCACATGAACACGACGATCGCGTTGCGCCGGATCAGCACCCCGACCGCACCGATCGTGAAGAGGGCAGCGGCGAGCACGATGTACCACATCGGAGTCATCAGACCCTCACCTCTCCGTGCCCTTGGGGGCCGACTCGGCGGAGGTCAGCTCCCGGGCCGGCAGGATCTTCGAGATGCTGCGCTCGGCCGGGGTGCCGTCCGGCAGGCGGGCCGGGGTGGCGACGGAGTCGGACGTGGCGAACACGCCGGGCCCGGCCTTGGGCGCCGGGTACCGGCCAGGTGCGAAGCGGGCCCGCATCAGCTCCGGCTGGCGCATCCGCTCACCGCGGCGCCGCTCGACGTGCGCCAGCAGCATCGCGCCGAGCGCGGCCGTGATCAGCAGCGCGCTGGTGACCTCGAAGGCGAAGACGTACTTGGTGAACAGCGCGGCGGCGATCCCCGGAACGTTGCCGCCGTGCTCGGCGTTCGCCGCGTCCAGGCCGGTCGGTTGGACCAGCCGCAGCGCCCGGGCCGTGCCCACGCCGACCAGCGCGGCGAAGCCGGTGCCGAGCAGGATCGCGGCGGCGCGCTGCCCGCGCAGCGTCTCGATCAGCGAGTCCGAGCTCTCCCGGCCGACCAGCATCAGGACGAACAGGAAGAGCATCATGATCGCGCCGGTGTAGACGATGATCTGCACCATGCCGATGAACGGCCCGGCCTGCAGCACGTAGAACACGCCGAGGCAGAGCATGGTGAGCACCAGCCAGAGCGCGGAGTGCACCGCGTTGCGGGCCAGCACCATGCCGAGCGCCCCGACCAGGGCCAGCGGCGCCAGGATGAAGAAGGTCCACTGCTCCCCGCCGCCCACCTCACCCACGGCGGCGAGCAGCGCTGTGCCCGTACTCATGTCGCGCTCCCCTGCTGCTGGGCCCGCTCGTCGGGGCCCAGGCCGGGCGGGTCCGGGTGTTTCGCCCGCTGGGCGTGCTGCTCAGCCCCTGGGAACTCGACGCCTGGCGTCTCATCCAGGTGGAAGCGGCCCGGGCCCATGGTGGACCGCTCGGCCCCGGCCGACGTGCCCGGGTTGGTCAGCGCCCCCACGTAGTAGTCCTTCTCGCTGTCGCCGAGCCGCATCGGGTGCGGCGGCTGCTCCATCCCCGGCAGCAGCGGCGCGAGCAGCTGCTCCTTGGTGAAGATCAGGTCCCGGCGGGAGTCGCGGGCGAGCTCGTACTCGTTGCTCATCGTCAGCGACCGGGTCGGGCACGCCTCGATGCACAGGCCGCACAGGATGCAGCGGGCGTAGTTGATCTGATAGACCGACGCGTATCGCTCACCGGGCGAGAACCGGCCGTCCTCGGTGTTGTCCGCGCCCTCGACGTAGATCGCGTCCGCGGGGCACGCCCAGGCGCACAGCTCGCAGCCGATGCACTTCTCCAGCCCGTCCGGGTGGCGGTTGAGGATGTGCCGGCCGTGG
>Ga0075430_100000462_pt1 | contig 30314 bp, 25 predicted proteins | sample RhiMetdeltSRZDD4_FD_75294 | JGI IMG/M metagenome (GOLD analysis project Ga0075430, IMG submission 75294) | Populus rhizosphere microbial communities from Tennessee, USA - Rhizosphere MetaG P. deltoides SRZDD4 | ecosystem: Host-associated > Plants > Roots > Rhizosphere > Soil | place: USA... | reverse complement strand
CGAATTGATCCCACGCATACCGCATCGGCGTGAAGCAGTAACAGATGTGCGGCACCGTCACCGGCACGACGACGGATTTGGCCACGCAGTGACTGAAACTCAGAACGAAGTCGAACGGCTCGAAGGAAAAGCGCTCGATGGCTGTGGGAAAGAGCGGCAGGTAATGCCGGTAATAGCGTTCGACCGCCGGCAGGTGCTGCACGAACGAGGTGTGAATCGGGCGCGCTTCGATCGTGGGCGATACCGTGCCGGGAATGTGGAGCAGGGTAAAGAGATCGGCGCCGGGGTATGCCGCGCAAATCGGCTCGAGCGCCTTCTCCCCGCCGCGCATGCCTGTCAGCCAGTCGTGCACGAGCGCAACGCGCCGCCCCGAGGATGCCCCGGTCAGTGCTCTGCCACCTGGCGATAGATTTCATGCGTGCGGGCGACCGACCGCTCCCATGAAAAGTCTCGCGCACGAATCAGTCCACGCCGGCTCAGGTCGGCCGCCAGCGCAGGATCACTCAGCACCTGCAGGAGCCCATCCGCGATGGCTTCGACGTTGTACGGATCGACAAGCACGGCCGCGCCTCCTGCGACCTCCGGCAACGACGAGACGTTGGACGTCACAACCGGTGTCCCGCTGGCCATGGCCTCGAGCGCGGGAAGGCCAAAGCCTTCATAGAGCGACGGAAAGGCAAACGCCGATGCCAGGCGATACAGGATCGCGAGCGTCTCGTCGCGCACGTATCCGAGGAAGCGCACTTCCTTGTGGAGCTTGTGGCTGTGCACCGCTCGACGAAGCGCCGGCAGTTTCGAGATTTCGTCTCCGATGATCAGCAGCTTCACATCGTCGATCCCGCGCTTCCGCACGAGGTCGAAGGCTTCGATCAGCCTGACGAGGTTCTTGTGCGGCTTGATATTGCCGACATAGAGCACGAAGCGCGAGGTCAACTGGTAGCGTTCCCGTACGCGGCTGACATCGCCTTCGTCAGGTCGGTTCCAGAAGCGCTCGTCGATCGCGTTGTGGACCACCTCGATCTTGCTGGGCGGAACATCGAAGAAGTGCAGGATGTCCCTCTTCGAGGCCTCGGAGACAGTAAGAATGCGAGACGACTTTCGGGCTGCGTTCCAGATCGACATGCGGGCGTAGGCATACGCCATCCGATTGGGCAGATACTGCGGAAACATCAGATGGATGCAGTCGTGGATCGTGACGACCGACCGGCAACGCACGCCAAAGGGAAGTACGTAGTGGGGTGCGTGGAAAACGTCGGGACGTTCCCGGTGCAGCGCCCACGGAATCTGCAGTTGTTCCCTGATGGAATAGTTCGGCGAGCGCTCCAGCACGGCGCGGAAATTTGGACCAAGCGGCGCAGCAATCTCGAGGTCGCCATCGCCGACCAGCAGGACGAACTCCGACTCGCGGTCGAGGCGTGCGAGGTGCCGGAGCAGGTTCCTGATGTAGGTACCGATCCCGAAGTCATGCAGCTTGCGCGCGTCGATCGCGACTCGCATTCCTCAGCATCCTATCGGAAAATCAACCGGGTTGATTTTCCTGGCGGTGGTTTCTCGACGCCAAAAATCAACCCGGTTGATTATTGGCGTCACGCGGGATGGCGTCCGCGAAGCCGCAAATAGACACGCAGGATGGGCAGCCAGGCTGGGTGGTGCTTCGCGTAGAACGCAAGCTGGCTCGATCGATAGGCCTGCTCTGACGCTTGGGGGGCTGAGCTGCGGGACTGACCCCGCGCATGGACGACCTCGGCCGCCGGCACGAACAGGATCTTCCGGCCTCGTGCCCGCAGAGCCGCACAGAAATCGACGTCCTCCGCATACAGGAAATAGCGCTCGTCGAGGAGACCAGCCGCCTCGGCGTCGGTGCGGCGGACGCACAGGCAGGCGCCACTGACCCAATCGGGCTCTCCGGGTCGGCGAGTCATGCTCTCAACGTGCGCGGCCACGAAGGGCCATCCGCGAGCGTGACCGCGAACGAGACACTTCTGACGAAGTTCGGTTAACGGGTTCATCATCGCGCCAAAGGACAGTTCCGCCCGTCCCTGCCCGTCCACGAGGCGCGGGCCGCACGCGGCGGCGTCCGGGCGACTGTCGAGCGCGTGGACGAGGGTATCGATGGCCCCGGGCCGAACGATCGTGTCAGGGTTCAGTAGGAGGACGAGGTCGCTGGACGTCTGGACGATCCCAAGATTGTTTGCCGAAGCGAAGCCGATGTTGCGTGGGGCCACGATGACGCGGACATTCGGAAACCTCCTCCGAACAGTTGCCACAGTTCCATCGCTCGACGCGTTGTCGACGATGGTGATTTCGTGCGGCACGTGAGCCGGGGCTGCGTGTAACGAGGCGAGACATCGGTCGATGTCGCCCGCGGAATTGTAGGTCGCGATGATGACCGCCAGGCGAGGCATCGACTCAGATGTCATGCGACCGGTCGCTGTCACGGGCCACATCAGCGAATAGCTCGAGGAGCTGCGCAGCCGAAGAATTCCAGGAGTGTCTTGCGAGAACGTCGTCGGCCAAGCCCAGCACCCGCCGCCGTTCATCCTCATCAAACAGGGCCCGCTCGATCCCTGCGGCGATCGCGACCGGTGTAGGCGCCGTGACGAACGTGGCGGCCTCCCCATACACTTCCCGCGTGGTCGGGCCATCCAGGACGACGATGGGAACGCCGGCGGAAAGAGCTTCGAGCGGGGTGAGGCCAAAGCCTTCGTACTCGGAGAGGAAGGCGAAGACGCCGGCGCGGGAGTAACAGTCGGCGAGCTCGGTGTCGGTCACGTACGAGCGGATTCGTACATGGTCGGGAACGTCCGCGACGACGGCATGGTGCCGGAGGTCGATGCGCGGACTCGTCCGATTGTCGCCGACGATCTCGAGATCGACGTCAACGCCACGTCGCGCCAGAAGGGCGACGGCATCGATGAGCGCCGGAACGTGTCGACGGTTGAAGATCGATCCGACATAGAGGACCGTGGGCTGACGCCCGCCGGTCGCGGGCGTGGTCGCCAACCGCGTCACGCCGTTCGGGATGACCGAGATTCGCGCCGGCGCGACGCCGAGATGCGCTTCGATCTCGGACTTTGAGAAGCGAGACACCGTGACCACGCGCGCCGCCTTGCGGGCCGCCAGTCGTGTGATGATTCGGCGCCTCGCGCCTTCACGCCACGAAAACCATTCAGGGTGCGACGAGAACGAGACGTCATGCACGACGAGCACGGTTGGCGTCGATGTCCAGAGCGGAGACGTATAGCCTGGCGCGAAGAGTAGATCCGGCTGCTCGCGCTTCAGGACAGTTCGAAGCGTCAGTTGTTCCCATGCGACGCCCCGGCCAGGCTCATTCACGGACCTGATCCGAAGGTCCTCGTATGCGGTCACGTCAATCGGCGCTGATGAACACAGCACGAATTCGTGAGCCCTCGGCGCTGCAGTGGCTGCGAACGCGCGAAGCAGCTCATGCAAGTAGCGGCCGACACCAGTCCGGTGCCCCTCGAGTTCTCTCGCGTCAACGGCGATTTTCATGAGGTGCGACGTTCTCGTTGCTGCTGAGCGACAGCGTCCTGATACACCAGGGCCAGTCTCGCCGCCGCAGCATCCCACGTGAAGCTGCGGGCTCGCTCGAGGCCGCGCGACGCAAGTCCGACCCCGTGCGCCTCGTCTGTGAGGACGCGGACAATCGCCCGTGCCAATCCTTCAACGTCGGTGGGTTCGATGAGGTCGGCGGCTCCGGCCGTGACCTCGGGGATCGCGCCGCGGCGCGCCGCAATGACGGGAACACCGGCCGACATTGCCTCGAGCACCGGAAGGCCAAAGCCCTCATCGAGCGAAGGGAGGACGAGTGCGCGGGCCCCCGCATAGAGTCCCTCGCGCGCCTCGTCTGCGACATAACCCCGATGCTCCACAGTTCCGGCGAACCCGTCCCTGATCCGACCGAGCCAGGCTTCAGCCTCGGCCGTTGTCCGACCCGCCAGAACGAGGCGGGGCGGGTGGGGCATTGCCGTTACCACGCGCGTCCAGGCGTCGAGGAGCGTGCCGATGTTTTTGCGAGGTTCCAGGGTACCCACGAAGAGGACATATCCTGAAGCTGGCCGGTTCGGGGCCCGCCCGAGTGTTTGCCAGGCGGGCGCTCCGGGCGGCACGACGTGGATGCGCGCCGGATCCACGGCCAGGCGTTCAGCCACCTGCCGTTTGCCATACTCCGAAGAGGTCACGATGGCGTGCGCCTGACGGGCGTGAGGTCCGGCAAGCTGGGGATAGTCTCGTCGAATTTCGTCGTGGGTCGCCCCGGAATCGGTCAGAAAAAACAAGTCGTGGATCGTGATGACCTGCGCTGCGAAACTGGTGGGAATGAGAAGCGGATGCGCGGCATGAACAACATCGGCACGCCCGGCAAGCCACTCGATCGGGGGCCAGCCAGCCCGGTGCCAGAGGGCGTTCAGCACGCTCACTGGAACACGCCGGTCGATTACACGTGCACCCAGAATGGCCGATAGGTCATGGGAGGGGCGATCCCTCCACGAACTCGTGAAGATCGCGACCTCGTCTGTACCGCGCCGTGCAAGAGCCCGCACAAGCTCGTGGATGTATTCCCCGACGCCCGTGCGCTGGCGGAGGGCCGGGCGGTAGTCAACGAGGATGCGCACAGCTCTGCTGAGGCTATCCCCCAAGTCCTTTCGCGTCAACAGTTGGACAGAATTTCACACGCTGTGCTACCGTGAACCGCTTGAGGCGGTCGGGCAGCCGGGTTGAGGAGCGTCGATGAAGATTGCGGTGATTGGAACCGGGTATGTGGGGCTGGTGGCGGGGGCCTGTTTCGCGGAGAGCGGCAGCGACGTCGTCTGTGTGGACAAAGATCAGGCGAAAGTCGAGACCCTGAACGACGGTCAGATGCCCATCTATGAGCCCGGCCTCGAAGAGGTCGTGCGACGCAATCGCCAGGAAGGTCGCCTGACGTTCACAACCGACCTGAACACGGCAGTAAGAGAGTCCGGCATCATCTTCATCGCCGTGGGCACACCGCAGGGTGAGGATGGTTCGGCCGATCTGCAACATGTGCTCAAGGTGGCGGCCGACGTCGCCGACGCGATGGACGGCTACAAGGTGATCGTCGACAAGAGCACCGTGCCCGTCGGCACCAGCCGCAAGGTGCACGATACGATCAAGGCCCGCACGAAGCATCCGTTCAGCGTCGTGAGCAACCCGGAGTTCCTCAAGCAGGGCGCCGCCATCGACGACTTCATGAAGCCCGATCGCGTTGTCATCGGCGCTGAAGACGACCGCGCCCGCGACGCCATGCTCGAGCTGTACTCCCCCTTCACCCGGACCGGCGCACCAATCATGGTGATGGACTGCGCGAGCGCAGAGCTTGCGAAGTACGCCGCGAACGCGATGCTGGCCACAAGAATTTCGTTCATGAATGAGGTGGCCAATCTCTGCGAGCTCGTGGGTGCGGATGTGGATCAGGTGCGCCGCGCCGTGGGCTCCGACAGGCGGATCGGCAACTCGTTCCTGTTCCCAGGTGTTGGATACGGCGGAAGCTGCTTTCCGAAAGACGTACAGGCGATGGTGCACTTCGCCAACGAGCGTAAGTACGACTTCCGTATCCTGAAGGCGGTCGAGGACGTCAACAAGTCGCAGAAGCGCCGCCTCTTCGCGAAGATCAGCAAGCACTTCGGAAACGTGGCTGGTAAGACGGTCGCGGTCTGGGGCCTGGCCTTCAAGCCCAAGACCGACGACATGCGCGAGGCGCCCGCGATTCCGCTCGTGAACTCGCTGGTTGAGGCCGGCGCCAAGGTTCAGGCCTACGACCCGGAGGCGATGAAGGTGGCGCGCGGGATCTTCACCGATGACGTGTTGTTCACGGCCAGCAATTACGACGCGCTGAAGGGTGCCGACTGCCTGGTCATCGTGACCGAGTGGAACGAGTTCCGACGGCCCGACTTCGATCGCGTCAAGGCACTGCTCAAGACCCCGGTTATCTTCGATGGCCGAAACCTCTTCACGCCCGACCAGATGAAGCAGCAGGGCATTACCTACTACTCCATTGGCCGTCACTGAGCCGCCCGCTATTCTCGTGACGGGAGGCGCCGGCTACATCGGGAGCCACGCCGCCAAGGCACTGCGTCGCGCGGGTTACCGCACGGTCATTTACGACAACCTGTCGGCCGGTCATCGCGAAGCCGCGCTCGGTGCTCCCCTCGTCGAGGGCGACATTGCCGACGTGACCGCCGTGCGTCGCGCGATACGCGAGAGTGGTGCTTCCGCGGTCATGCACTTTGCGGCGTGGCTGGCCGTCTCAGACTCCGTGCGCGATCCCGTCGGCTACTATCGAAACAACGTGATGGGGACACTCGCGACGCTCGAGGCCATGGCGGCCGAGGGGTGTACGCGGTTCGTGTTTTCCTCCACGTGCGCGGTGTACGGGGAGCCGGTCGAAACACCGATCAGTGAAACGCATCCCACCGCGCCGATCAACGCCTACGGTCAGACCAAACTCACCATCGAGCAGACGCTCCCGCACTTCGAGCGCGCATACGGAATTCGGTCAATTCGTCTTCGTTACTTCAACGCGGCTGGTGCCGATCCGGAGGGCGAACTAGGTGAGGACCACGCCCCGGAGATTCACGTCATCCCACGAGCTATTGAAGCCGCGACCGGCGGCGCACCGATCGATGTGTTCGGACAGGACTATCCGACGCCCGACGGAACCTGTCTTCGCGACTATATTCACGTGACCGACCTGGCCGATGCCCACGTTCGGGCTCTCGGGCGTCTCGAGCAGGGTGGCGCATCAGCGACCTACAACGTTGGTACCGAGCAACCCTCCTCAGTCCTCGAGGTGATTGCCGCCGTCGAGCGCGTCATTGGCCGTCCGGTGGCCCGACGCTCGGCGGACAGACGACCTGGCGATCCCGCTGTGCTTTACGCAGCCGCTGGACGCATCAGGAATGAACTGGGCTGGACTCCTCAGCGCGCGGCCCTCGACACCATCATCGGCGACGCGTGGCGCTGGCACGGGTCCCGCCCGCACGGCTTCCACTCGGCAGGGAAGACCTGAATGTCTCGGCTTCGCGGCATCATCACGGACCCGTTGCTGTCGGTGGTGATGCCGGCATACAACGAGACGAACACGATCGAGGAAATCATCCGGCGGGTCCTCGCCGTGGCGATACGCGTGCAACTGATCGTCGTAGACGACTGCTCAGTTGACGGTACGCGGGAACAACTCGTGCGGCTTCAGAAGGAACTCGGCTTCACGCTCTTCCTGCAGGAGCGAAATCAGGGCAAGGGCGCGGCCCTTCGCCGTGGCTTTGCCGAGGTCAAGGGCGACCTCGTCGTCATCCAGGACGCCGATTTGGAGTACTCTCCTGAGGAGTTTCCGCAGTTGATCGAGTTGATCTGCCAGGGACGCGCCGACGTCGTGTACGGCTCGCGATTTCTGGGCCGACACCGTGTATTCCTGTTTTCGCACTATCTCGGCAACTGCCTGCTGACGTTCATCACCAATGTGCTTTACAACACCATGCTTACGGACATGGAGACGTGCTACAAGGTGATGCGAGTCGATGTACTCAGGTCGATGACGCTGCGATCGAACGCCTTCGATATCGAGCCGGAGCTGACCGCCAAGATTTTCAAGCGCGGCTACCGCGTCTACGAGGTGCCCATCACCTATGACGGACGCGGATACGACGAGGGAAAGAAGATCGGCTGGGTTGATGGACTGTCTGCCCTGTGGGTGCTTCTGAAGTACCGGTTCACGGAGTGACCGGCTTCCTCCGGCTGGTTCAGTACGCGCGACCCTACCGGGGGCGGTTGGTCGCGGCCATCGCCGCGATGGTCTTGTACGGCGCGGCCTCGGCCGGCGTCGCGACCCAGGTGCAGCCCATCCTCGATGATGTGTTGCCGACGCGCGAGCACCTCGGCACGACGATCGCCGTCGTTCTCCTCTTCTATCTTGTCAAAGGCATTGGCGCCTACTTGTCCGGCTACTGGATGGCCGATGTCGGACAGCGCGTCGTGCGCGACCTCCGCCTTGCACTCTTCACCCACATCCTGGGACAGTCCGCCGCGTTCTTCTCGTCGGAGACCAGCGGGCGCCTGACGTCGCGAATCACGAATGACGTGGGACAGGTGCAGCAAGCGGTTTCGGAGACCATCGGCGACCTCGCCCGCGAGACGCTGGCTCTTATCGGCTTTGCCGGCCTGCTCTTCTACTACGACGCCCGCCTTGCAATCGTCTGTCTGACTGGTGCGCCGCTCATCGTCTATCCGCTCGCGCGACTTGGACAACGGGTGCGACGAACCACGCGTCGGAGTCAGGAAGCTCTCGCGCAGATCACCCATCTGAGTGCCGAAGCCTTCACGGGCCATCGCATCGTCAAGGCGTTTGGTGCCGAGCGTCGAGAGGCGTCGAAGTTCCAGGCCGCGTCGGAGCGTCTCTACCGCACGAACATGAAGGTGACGAGCGCGCTTTCCGCGCTTCCACCGTTGATGGAAGTGATTGGCGGTCTCGCGTTCGCTGCCGCGCTCTGGTACGGCAGTCAGGAGATCTCGGCGAAGCGTCTGACGACGGGTGAGTTCATTGGATTCATCACGGCGCTGTTCATGATGTATGCCCCTGCCAAGAAGCTGAGTCGCGTCAGCGCGAACATGCAGCAGGCAACGGCTGCTGCCGATCGAATCTTTGAGCTGCTCGATACCCACAGCGAAGTGACCGAGCGCCCAGGCGCCACACCGCTGGCGCCATTCCACGATGCCATCGTCTTCCGCGATGTCCACTTCGCCTACGCGGGCGCGGAGCACGCGACGCTGCGGGGCGTGAATCTGACGCTTCCGGCAGGGCAGACGGTGGCGATCGTGGGTCGAAGCGGTGCCGGAAAGACCACGCTTGCGAACCTGATTGCCCGCTTCTACGACGTGGTTGGTGGTTCGATCGTCGTAGACGGCCGGGACATTCGCGACGTGACGATTGCGTCGCTACGCTCACAGATCGGGATGGTCACGCAGGAGACCGTACTCTTCGACGATACGATCGCGGCGAACATCGCCTACGGACGTCCGGATGCCACGCCGGCGCAGATCGAGACCGCCGCGCGCGCGGCGCATGCGCACGAGTTCATCGTGACGCTGGACCAGGGGTACGACACGATGATGGGGGAGCGCGGTCATCGGGTGTCTGGTGGCCAGCGGCAGAGGATTGCCATCGCCCGCGCGCTCCTGCGGGATTCGCCGATCCTGATTCTTGACGAAGCCACCTCCGCCCTCGATGCTGAGTCCGAGATGCTCGTGCAGGACGCGCTGTCGACGTTGATGTTGAATCGAACGTCGCTTGTCATCGCGCATCGACTGTCCACCGTGCGGCGAGCCGATGCCATCGTCGTCTTGGAACGTGGGCGCATCGTCGAGGTGGGTACGCACGAAGGACTGCTGGCGACAGGCGGCCCGTATGCCAAACTGTACGAGCTGCAACTGCAGGAAGAGCCGGAACCAGCCAGCGTGCACGCGGATGTGTGAGACGCGGGTGTTGGAAGCGCCGGGTCTAAAGACCCGGCCTACGTACGAGTGGCCTGACGCACGAACGCTCTCCGTACGCAGGCCGGGTCTTTAGACCCGGCGTCCCAAAGACCCGCCGGAAGTAGGGCGGGTTTCAGACCTGCCGGAACTCTGTAGGGCGGGTCTTTAGACCCGCCGGGACTCTGTAGGGCGGGTCTTTAGACCCGCCGGGACAATGGTCAAACCAAGGGTGGGACGAGTCGTCATGTCTGAAGGGAAGGAGGCAACATGGTCAAGTCGATGACCGGGTTCGCTTCGCTCACGCACGAGGACGCTCGGGCCACCGTTGGCATCACCGTCCGAACGGTCAACCATCGCTTTCTCGATGTGCAGCTACGGGTTCCGCAGGCGCTTGCCGACCTCGAGCCGCGTGTCCGGGCATGCATTTCGAAGCGCCTCGCGCGCGGCCGCGTCGAGGTGAACATCTCTCTGCAGCAGCGGGTGACGGTTGCGCCGGAAGTCGATCTCAACGACGACTTCGCGAACGCCTTGTCGGCGGCGCTCGACCGCGCTCGCGAGCGCGGGCTCGTGGCTGGCGCCCTCACGCCTGGTGATCTCTTGCGTCTTCCACAGGCGCTCACCATCCGCGAACGTGCGCTCGAGGCGGATCCCGAGGTCGAGGCTCAGCTTGCGGCGAGTATCGAGGCTACTGTCGAGCAGGCGCTCGCCGATCTCGACGCGATGCGCAGCCGCGAGGGCGAGCACCTTCGTATCGACCTGGCTCAACGGACGATGCTGCTTGCCGACTCGATTGAGCAACTGGCGCGGCTGTCCGCGGCAGGGAGCGGTATGTATCAGGTTCGTCTCGCGGAACGCGTACGAGAGATCAGCGCCGAGCTGCCGGTTGATCAGGGACTCATCGCGCAGGAAATCGTCCGCGCCGCGGGCCGGTCGGATATCAGCGAAGAGGTGACGAGGTTCCGGGCGCACCTCGCGCACTGGGATGCCCTCACACTTGGCCCCGAGCCCTGCGGTCGCAAACTGGACTTCCTGCTCCAGGAGATGAATCGCGAGGTGAATACGATCGGCTCCAAGGCGGATGGACTCGGTATCTCTGAGGTCATCATCAGCACGAAAGCCGAACTCGAGAAGATGCGCGAGCAGGTCCAGAATGTCGAGTAGCCGGCGGGGTCTCCTGTTTATCGTCTCGGCCCCTTCCGGGACGGGGAAGACGACCCTGGTCGAACGCCTGATCCAGACGGTTCCGGGGCTGCGAATGTCGCGTTCCTACACATCCAGACTGGCCCGAGGTGGGGAGAAGGACGGCGTTGACTATAATTTCATCAGCCGTCAGCGCTTCGAGCAGATGGTGGCGGAAGGCGCCTTCCTCGAGCATGCCGACGTGTTCGGCAACTGCTACGGGACCTCGGCGGCGGACACGGAAGCCTGTCTGGCCGCGGGCGAGGATCTGATCCTTGTGATTGACGTGCAGGGTGCACGCCAGGTGAGAAGTCGCGGCCTGGAGTGTGTCGGGGTGTTCGTGCTCCCGCCATCGTCGCACGTGCTGGCACAACGGCTGCGCGGGCGGAGCAAGGACAGCGAGGAGCAGATTTGCACGCGGCTGGAGGTGTCGTCGCGTGAGGTTGGCGAGTACGCCGTCTACGACTACGTGGTGATCAACGACCAGCTCGAGAGCGCGGTCGATCGTCTGCGGGCAATCGTGATGGCCGAGCGCTGCCGCGTGCGGCAGATGCGGGCGGCGGCTGAAGATGTTGTGACAACGTTCGGGCATCCGGACGCGTTGAAGAACTGACCGGGCAAGGAACGAGCGGCCGCACGGCCGCGAGGAGTGAATGTGGAACGAGCACCAAGAGAGAATCGCTTCGAATTCGTCGTGATCGCGGGAAAGCGCGCGCGTCAACTGCTGGCAGGTTCGGTCCCCCGGGAGACCGGCGAGAAGAAGATCACGATCGCGCAGCGGGAAGTCCTTCGGCGCAAGGTTGAGAAAATCCCAGATCAGGTGTGATGTGGCATTGATTGGTCTCGGCGTCACCGGCGGCATCGGCGCCTATAAGGCGGTCGAAGTCTGCAGGGGCCTGCAGAAGCGCGGGCACGACGTCGTGGCCATCATGACCCGCTCGGCAACCAGGTTCGTCGGGCGAGTGACCTTCGAGGCCATCACGAAGCGCCCGGTCATTACCTCGCAATGGGCACCGGGAACGAACGCGGATATCGAGCACATCGCGATTGCCGATGGCATCGATCTGTTGCTTGTAGCGCCCTGTACAGCGAATGTGATCGGGAAGTTCGCCAACGGCATCGCCGACGACTTCCTGACGTCCCTCTATCTGGCAACCAAGGCGCCGGTGCTGATCGCCCCTGCGATGAATACGAACATGCTCGAACACCCGGCGGTGCAGCAGAACCTGCGTGCGCTTGCGAGCCGGGGCGTACGGTTTGTGGATCCGGGGGAAGGCTATCTGGCGTGCGGCTGGATTGGCAAAGGACGCCTGGCCGAGCCCGACGAAATCGTGACGGCGGCGATGGAAGTCCTCAAGCCAACTGATTCCGCGCTGCGTGGCCTCCGCGTGCTTGTTACTGCGGGGCCGACGTACGAAGACATCGACGCCGTGCGCTACGTTGGCAACCGGTCGAGCGGACGCATGGGTTTTGCCCTTGCGGCTGCTGCGGCTCGACGCGGTGCGACCGTGACCTTGGTGGCGGGCCCAACGACTGCTGAGGCGCCTGCAGTCACCGAGGTCGCACGCATTCGGTCCGCCGACGAGATGCATCGAGCCGTGATGGCGCGGGCCGGGAACACCGACGTGGTGATCATGGCCGCGGCGGTAGCGGATTACACGCCCGAGGCGCCCGCGTCTGACAAGATCGCGAAGGCCGAACGGCCGCTCACGCTGACGCTTCGGCGGACGCGCGATATCCTGGCCGACCTCGGGGCACTTCCGTCGCGCGGTTCGTCTGGAACGCCGATCCTTGTGGGGTTCGCCGCCGAGACCGGCCGCGCCGCCGAGAAGGCCCGTGAGAAGCGCACGCGCAAGCGCGTCGATCTAATCGTGGCAAACGATGTAGGGGAGCCTGGCGCTGGTTTTGATGTCGACACCAATGCGGTCACCATCATCTCGGACGGACCGGACGAAGTGGTTGCGCTTCAGAGTAAGGATGGTGTGGCCGATGCGATCCTGCGTCGTGTGGAGCAACTCGTCCGGGAGCGCGTCGCCACCGCGATTCGTGGGTAGCGTCGGGGCATGGTGCAGCACGACCTCCGCGCTCATCTCGACTTCTTCGGCGAGCTTGGCGTGACAGGTGTTCGTCGCGAGCCGGAGTGGAGTACCCGAGCCAAGCCAGCCGAGGCCGCTCCTGTCGCGCCGCCATTACTTCCGCCGGATGCTGTCGGCTTGCCCGTTATTCGCCAGGAGCTCGGCGACTGTACGCGGTGCAAGCTGCACACCGGCAGGAAGCAAATCGTGTTTGGCGCCGGTAATCCCAACGCCAAACTGATGTTTGTGGGCGAGGCCCCTGGTGCGGACGAAGACATTCAGGGCGAGCCGTTTGTCGGGCGCGCGGGACAGCTCTTGACGAAGATCATCGAGGCCATCGGATTGAAGCGCGAGGACGTGTACATCGCGAACGTGATCAAGTGTCGTCCGCCGCAGAACCGGAACCCCGAGCCGGACGAGGTCGCGCAATGCGAGCCCTTCCTCTTCCGGCAGATCGATACGATCAAACCGCGGGTGATCGTCGCCCTGGGGAAGTTCGCCGCGCAGTCTCTTCTCCAGACGACGGAGGCCATTACGCGCATCCGCGGCCGCGAGTTCAGCTATCGAGATGCGATCCTCATTCCCACCTACCATCCGGCGTACCTGCTGCGGAATCCGTCCGCCAAGCGCGACGTGTGGGAGGACATGAAGCGCGTGAAGCAGTTGATCGACGAAGTCTAGACACTGGCACTGACGTTTCACCCCGGTACTGCCCCCGACATCGTGCTCGTATCCGTTGCTGTTCCCGTCCCGTTCCTGGGCGAGCTGACGTACCGCGTCCCCGAAGGCATGGCTGTGCCTGCGATCGGCGCGCGCGTCCGTGTGCCGCTGGGTCCTCGCGTAATCACAGGGTGTGTGGTCGGACACAACGCCGCCGTCTTCACGGAAGGCGAGGCGAAGGCCATTCATAGCGTGCTCGACGCGGAGCCGCTGTTGCCCCCGACAATCGTCGAGCTGTGTCGCTGGACGGCCGACTACTATATGGCCGGCCTTGGCGACGCGTTGCGGATTGCAATGCCTCCAGGCGCCAGGCGCGAACGTCCCGCCTTCAAGACCGAGCGTGTGGCGTCGATCACCACACAGGGTTTGAGTGCGATCGGCGGTGCCGCGGCGCAGCCGGGGAGCGATGCAGACGATGCGGGCCGTGCGCTGACCACGAAGCAGCGTGCGGCACTCGACGTGCTGGCAGGCGCGCCGGCGGGGCTCCCGATGTCCGAGCTGAGAGACCGCGGCATTACATCGGATGTCATTCGACGGTTAGTCGCGCGGGGTCTGACGTCCATGCGCGATGCCACACAAGACAGGGATCCGTTCGAGGGCCAGCCGCTCGAATCGGGTGAGGCCGACGTTGTCAGAGAGCTGACGGAGGAGCAGCGGCAGGCGCTTGTCACGCTGCGTATGCTGGCCGAGGCTCGCCGCTTCTCGGTGGCGCTCCTGCATGGTGTGACAGGGAGTGGCAAGACCGAAATCTACCTCAGGCTGGCAACCGACGTATTGCAATCCGGCCGACAGGTGCTGCTGATGGTTCCCGAGATTGCGCTCACGCCGTCGGTGGCGGCGCTCTTCCGGCGCGCCTTCGGTACGCGCGTCGCCATCCAACACAGCGCCCTGTCGGACGGTGAGCGTCACGATCAGTGGCACCGCATTCGACGCGGTGACGTTGACGTCGTGATCGGCACGCGCTCGGCCGTGTTCGCACCTCTCGTTCGGCTTGGGCTGATCGTCGTCGATGAGGAGCACGACTCGTCCTACAAGCAGGAAGAGACGCCCCGCTACCATGGACGCGACGTCGCGATCGTTCGGGCACAGGCCGAGGGAGCGCTCGTGGTGCTCGGGTCCGCCACTCCGTCGATGGAGTCGTATCAGAACGCGACGAGCGGGAAGTACATCCTTGTCTCGCTCGAGAAGCGAGTCATGGATCGGGCGCTGGCAACGGTTCGGCTCATCAACATGCGCGACGAGTATGCCGAGCGTGGTCCGGACGTGGTCACCAGCGTGGCGCTGGAGGAGGCCATCGATCGCCGGCTGGCGGCGCGCGAGCAAGTCGTGGTGCTGCTCAATCGTCGCGGCTATGCGACGTCGGTGTTCTGCCGTCAATGCGGAGACACGTTCGAGTGTCCGAACTGCAGCGTGTCGCTGACGATGCATACGACACACGCCGACGGGCGTTCCGCTGTTCGGGGCGGCGCACGCGGCGGGGCTGCTACCGCGGCAGAGCCGTCACGGATCTCGGGATGGGGGCGGTGTCACTACTGCAACTACTCGCTTCGGATGCCGAACGCGTGTCGAAAGTGCGCCGCGCCGTATCTCGAGCAGTCCGGTTTCGGCACCGAGAGAGTGGAAGCACAACTCAAGATTCGCTTTCCGGACGCGCGTATTGGGCGAGTCGACCGGGACTCGGTGCGACGTAAGGGATCCCTTGCTGAACTTCTGAGCCGATTCGGGCGCGGCGACCTCGACATCCTCGTGGGGACCCAGATGATCGCGAAGGGGCACGACTTTCCACGCGTCACGCTCGTCGGGGTCATTTCGGCAGACGTCGGGCTGGGGCTCGCCGACTTTCGCGCCGCGGAGCGGACATTTCAGCTTCTTACACAGGTCGCGGGGCGAGCGGGCCGCGGTGCTCAGGCGGGCGAGGCCATCGTGCAGACGCTCTATCCCGAACACTACAGCGTGCAGATGGCCGTGCGGCAGGACTATCCCGTGTTCTTCGCGAAGGAAGTCGAGTTTCGTCGGGCGATGGAGTATCCACCGTTCTTCGCGATGATCAACGTGATCGCACGGGGACGTTCGCTGGAGGAGGCGATGGAGCTGGCGGGCGACGTCGCGCGGCGCGTTCGCGCGCAGGCGCCTGAGCGCGTGATCGTCCTCGGTCCCGCTCCTGCCCCGATGGGGCGACTCCGAGGCGAACACCGAGTGCAACTGTTTCTGAAAGGCGCTCGACGCGCGGAGATGCGTCAGGCGCTGCAGGCGGCGCTCGCGGGCTCCGCCGATGTCCGGCGGCGCCTGACCGTGGACGTCGATCCCCTGAACGTCCTCTAGCGATCGGCGGGTTTAAAAACCCGCCCTACGTACGAAACGGCACGCAGGCCGGGTCTTCAGGCCCGGCGGGTTTGAAAACCCGCCCTACGTACGAAACGGTACGTAGGCCGGGTCTTTAGACCCGGCGACAGGGCTCACACGCCGCGGATGAGGTCGACGATCTCGATCGGCGCGGGCGTGAAGCACAGCGCGAACATCACGAGCGCGAAGGCCGCCAACCAGAGTCGGGTTCGATCCAGCGGCTCGTGCTCGTCCCAGACAGGCGGGTGGCGCGGGCCGATCACGAGGATCATCCCGATTGTGAGAACCGCCCATACCAGCCACGAAGAAGACAGGAACACGAGCCCCACGAGGCAGGCGGCGGTTGCGAGGGTGAGGTGGGTGCTCCATCGTCCGAACACGGCATAGGAAATGTGGCCGCCGTCGAGTTGTCCGATCGGAAAGAGATTCAGCGAGGTTGCAAGCAGTCCGAACCAGGCTGCGAAGGCAATAGGGTGCATGTTTACGGTGAAACCGTCTGGCACCTGGCCAAAGGTGAGCCACGTCGCGATCTTGAACAGAAGCGGCTCTCCAAGCTCGAGAACCGAGCCCCGGAAGGTGGATGGCAACTGCACGACCGTCGACAGATACATGCCGACCAGTAGCAGCGGCACGGCGACAACGAAGCCCGCGATTGGACCGGCGATGCCAATATCGAAGAGCGCGCGTTTACTCGGGATCGGCTGGCGGATGCGTATGAACGCCCCGAGCGTGCCGGTAATCGGGAGCGGCGCCGGCAGAAAGAACGGCGCTGTTGAATCCACGCGGTAGTACCGGCACGCATAATAGTGTCCGAACTCGTGACAGCCCAGAATCGCGAGAATCGAGACGCTGTACCAGAGCCCGTGTGCGAACAGGCTCCAGCCCGACAGGTCAAGGGAGCGATCCGAGAAGCCCACCACGAAGCTGGCGTAATGCAACTGGCCGGCGTAGGTCGTCGTCAGAAATGTGAGCAGAAAGAGCACGACGTACCGAGTGATGGGCTCCCGCTTTCGCGACATTCCGATTGGCTCAGCCGTAAAGAACGGCTCCTGCGGCGGAACGCGCGTGGGAACGAAGACTTCGGGATTGTCGGACGGAGACTGGCCCATTGGGGGCGTCTTACCCGATGTTCTGCAGGTCTTTGCCGGGCTTGAATCGAATGGTCCGACCGGGGGGGATGCGAACCTCTTTACCGGTCCGTGGGTTACGGCCGATACCCCGCTTCCGCGGCTTCACCTGAAACACCCCGAAGCCGCGGAGCTCGATACGGTCGCCTCGCTGCATCGACATGCGCATGGCGTCGAACACGGCATCGACAGCGACCTCGGCCTTAACCTTGGTGATATCGGCTACTTTCGAAACTTCGTTGACGATGTCTACCTTGATCATTGGCGGGGCGTCCTCAAGCTAGCTAACGGTAACTATCATAAATAGAGCTACTTACGACTGTCAAATAGGGCATGATGTGAAGGCGCGGATCCCCGTAAGTGATGCACGGCCTTTCTCGACCTGTCGTGGGATCGGTTGCACGCTCCATAGAACCCCATAAATGGCTCAGTCTCTCTCCTCAGTCGTGCTCGTCGGACGCCCCAATGTGGGCAAGTCCACGCTGTTCAATCGGTTGAGCGCAACCCGGCGTGCGATCGTTACGGCTATTCCCGGTACCACCCGCGATGTGATCGCGCTCGACGCCGAATGGCAAGGCGTGAACTTCAAGCTGGTCGATACAGGCGGCATGTTTGGCGCAAGTGAAGATCCGCTGCATGCGCTCGTGCTCGATCGCGGCCGCCGCGCCATTGCGAGCGCGGATCTTCTTGTCTTCGTAGTAGATGGACGCGATGGCCTGGCCTCCGGCGATCGCGAAATCGCGGAGGTGCTTCGCAGCGCCGACAGGCCCGTGATCGTTGCCGTCAACAAGATGGACGACAAGCGCGCACGCGCCGGCACCATTGAGTTCTTCGAGCTGGGCTTCGATCCCGTTGTCGAGATCTCGGCTGAGCATGGAGAGGGCACCGGAGACCTGCTCGACGCCATCATCGAGCGCCTGGGCAGCGGCCCTGCCAGGGAAGAAGACATTGAGGCACCTCCTGAGGTATCGGTGGCCATCATCGGTCGGCCGAACGGAGGCAAGTCGTCTCTCGTAAATCGGCTCGTGCGCGAAGAACGAATGATCGTAAGCGAGATGCCGGGGACCACACGCGACGCCGTAGACACCGTCATGACGTGGCACAAGCGCCAGTTTCGGATCGTCGATACCGCCGGAATCCGTCGTCCTGGGAGAGTGTCGGCGTCCGGGCAGGTCGAGTCAGTGAGCGTTCTCCTGTCCAAGCGCGCGATCGAAGCCGCGGACGTGGTGGTCCTGGTGATCGATGCTCATGTCGGTGTGACGGAGCAGGATGCGGCCATTGCTGGTGAGGCGGACAAGGCCGGACGTGGCGTCATCATCGTCGCCAATAAGTGGGACCTGATGAAGGAGCACGGTCCGGAGTTCGTGAAGGAGTTCGACGAAGGCATCAGGCGCCGGCTCCAGTTCCTGGACTACGCACCGATTCTCCACATTTCAGCCCTGACCGGCGAACGGACTCCGAAGGTTCTCGAGACGATTGACCGGATCGCCGCGTCGAGACGGAAGCGGGTGAAGACGACAGAGCTGAACAAGTTCGTGGCTACCGTCACGGCATCGCATCCGCCGGCAAGTCCCGGCTCGCGGCACGTCCGGATCCTGTACGCGGCCCAGACAAGCGTGGCGCCCCCCACGTTCGTCTTTTTCACGAACGTGGCTACGACCTTTCATTTTTCTTACGAGCGCTATCTCGTGAACCAGTTGCGGGAGGCATTCGGGTTCGAGGGGACGCCTCTTCGGATGCATGTGCGGAGGCGGAGTGGGAAGGTGCGATTGAAGAACGCCCACGGCGCGCACGAATAAAGCTTGTTATACTGGGCCTCGCATGACTCTACGGCTGTATCGCGCGGCAGAGGTGTGCGAGACGACAGGGCTTCAGGCGTACGTCCTGCGATCCTGGGAGAAGGAGTTCCCAGGAATTGGAGTGCAGCGAACGCCAGATGGTCCACGGTTGTATCGTCAGGCCGATGTCGATCAGGTGCTGCGCATCAAGCAATTGGTGTTCGGCGAGGGTCTGACCGTCAGCGGCGCGCGTCGGCGCCTCGACGATACGGGGCCACCGAAGGTCTCGGAAGCGGAAGTGGCCGAGGTGCTGAGCACGCTGGGCTCGGCGGCGCGCACGAAGGTGGCGAGCGTTCGTCAGGGACTGCAGGCGCTGAAGTCGATGCTGGCCCAGAAGCCCGGCGAGTTCGTGCTCAAGCCTCCACCTGTGAAGGCCGCGAAGGTCGTGAAGGCGAGTAAGACGGCCGCCAAGTCGCAGAAGACCGCGGCCTCTTCGAAACGCGCGGTGGCACCGGCGCGCGTGGCCGCAAGAAAGGCGCCGGACGTGAAACGTCGTCGGGCCAGTGCCTAACAGCGACCCGCCGCTCGCGAGTCGTTCTATTTCGGGATGTAGCGCAGCCTGGTAGCGCACCTGACTGGGGGTCAGGGGGTCGCAGGTTCGAATCCTGTCATCCCGACCAATTCTTCCCCCGCCCGTCTGTGGGAGGTGACTCATGGCCGTGGAGCTACGACATGACGGGTCGGCGTTCTCGCCTGAACAGTTTGTGAACCTGGCCCAGCGTGTATGGGGAAAGCCCATTGATCTCACGCCGACAGCAGCGGCCATTGGAACGACGATCAACATAGGCGCCTGGCTCGACGAAAGGCTCGTCGGAACGATCCGTGTGCTCTCGGATGGTTATCTGATGAGCATGGTGCCGGAGATCATGGTGGATCCCGCCCATCGCCGACAGGGCATCGGCCTCCTGCTGCTGCAAGCGGCGCTGAAGGTGGCTCCTGGTGGGCGGCTGTTCCTGGCATCTCAACCAGGAGACGAACGATTCTTCGAAAAGGCAGGATTCCGACGCGGCCCGGTAGGATTCGTGGGCCGACGTGATTGGCGCGACGTCACGGGTCAATTCTAGGAACCTGCGCGGCACGACGCGACCCCTCTACTCGCCAGGGGTCAGCCCAACGCCGGCCGCGATCGTGGTTTCATGCCCTTCCGCGGTGACCCCCGCGGGACGTCCCAGATGGAATGGAACGCTGGTGACGACGACGTTGGGCTTGAACAGAAGGGCGCCTTTGATGAGCAGCGCGTGCTGGTTGTGGAGCAGGTGTTGCCATAAGCGACGCGGCACGAATTCGGGAAGGATGACTGTCACGTAGCCGTTCGGATCCGCCCGCTGCATGTTCTCGACGTATTCCAGCAGCGGTTCCATGAGCGACCTGTAAGGTGACTCGAGAACGACCAGCGTGACCTCCTGGCCCCACTCCGGCCACTGCTGGCGAAGTGTGTTGGTCGCGACGGGATCGATGGCGACGTAGACGGCTCGAACGTCATCCGACAATGTGCGTGCATAGCGCAAGGCCTCGACGACCGCACGTTGTATACCTCCGATCGGCACCAGCACTACATTCCTTCCCTTTGACGTAGGCGCCCAGTCTCGCAGCGTAAGCTCGGCCGCAACATGGTCGTAGTGCCGTCTGGTCACTGTAAATACAGTCACAAGGATCGGGATCATCATGATGATGATCCAGGCTCCTTCGGCGGCCTTCGTAACCGCAACAATGACCAGGACGATACCCGTGACGACCGCACCGAATCCGTTGATGGCCGCGCTGGTTTTCCATCCTGGGCCGCGCAGCGTCCGCCAGTGGATCACCATGCCGGCCTGCGACAGCGTGAAAGAGACAAATACCCCGATCATGTAGAGCGGAATCAATGCGTGCGTATCGCCGCCAAAGATGATGAGCAACGCCGCCGCCAGTCCGCTCAGGATGACGATACCGTTTGAGAAGGCGAGGCGGTCGCCCTGGTTCATGAACTGGCGTGGTAGGAACCGGTCGCGGGCGACGATGGACGCCAGTCGCGGGAAATCTGCATACGCGGTGTTTGCCGCCAGCACGAGGATCAGCATCGTCGCCGCCTGGACTGCGTAGTACCAGACGCCTCGACCGCCGAACGTGCCGCGAGCGATCTGCGAGACGACCGTCTCGGTATCGCTCGGCACGATGTCGTAGGCATGTGCGAGCAGCGTAATTCCGAGAAACATGGCGATTGACAGGACTGCCATCACCACGAGCGTGGCCGCGGCGTTACGGCTCTCCGGCGGGCGAAATGCCGGCACGCCGTTGGACACCGCCTCCACGCCAGTCATGGCCGTGCAGCCATTCGAGAACGCCGTCAGCAGCGCGAAGGTGCCGAGCATGCCGAGGTTCGTGGCGGGCAGAACGGCTGCATGTGGCAGGGGTTCGAGCGTGCCCGAGAAAAATCGCCAGGCGCCGACCGAAATCATCGCCAGCATGCTGGCGATGAAGAAATAGGTTGGCGCTGCGAAGATGCGACCAGATTCGCGGATTCCTCGTAGATTTCCGAACATCAGGATCACGACGAAAACCAGGGACAACTCGACCTGGTTGAGATGCCAATCGGGCAGGGCCGAGGTGATGGCGGCGACGCCGGCCGCAATGCTCACTGAGACGGTGAGCACATAGTCGATGAGGAGCGAGGCCGCCGCGATCAGCGCAGCCGTCGTGCCCAGATTCTCCTTGGCGACGATGTAGGCGCCACCGCCGCTCGGATATGCGTGAATGGTCTGACGGTACGAGAAGACCACGACCGCCAGCATGGTCGCGATGATCGCGCCGATTGGTGTGACCATCCACAGTGCGGCAGCGCCGCCGATCATCAGGACGCGTAGGATCTCCTCCGTCGCGTAGGCAACCGACGAAAGCGGATCTGATGAGAGAATCGCGAGACCGGTTACTTTCGAGAAGCGCTCGTGGTGCGCCAGGTGAGAAGGTATGGGTGCGCCAACGACCAGGCGCTTGACCTGTCCGAGAAATGACTCTTCTGCCACAACTGATCTCCAAACGCCGTATTGACATTTTGATTATCCGGGCTTCGGACGGGCTCTAAACGCCTCGATGGCCTGTACTTATGAACTCTTTATGACTTTCTTCCGAGCGGAAGACGAGCCTGACGACCGGTTTTACGCAGCCCCTTCAACGATGCCCGGCGCCGGACGCGGGCTGTTCGCGCGCGTGCCGCTGCGGGCGGGCGATCGGCTTGCGGTCATCGGCGTGCTGGTGCGGAGTGCGTCGCCCGCCGATCGCTACACGGCCTTCGCGGATGAGTACAAGTTTCGCGCCGGCGATGACCTTCTCATCCCCTGCGGAATCGCCAGCATGGCCAACCACTCGTCCCGGCCTAACCTTGCGAAGGTGGTTGAAGGCGAAGCGGTCTTCCTCGAGCTGCTGCGCGACGTAGGCGCGGACGAAGAGCTGTGCTTCGCCTACAGCGAATACGCGCGCGAGCGCTACGGCATCGCGTGACGTCGGACGTTGTTGCGCGGCGTCGCCCGACGGTCATCGAAACCGACGCCTCATCCAGCTTTGAGTGCGACTACGTGGCGGGCATCAATCGCGTTCTGAGCCTGGCGCCTTACCTGCTCGTCGATAACATCGCGCGCAACATCGAGTTATGGCGCTTTCAGTCAGGCGATTGTGAGCCGGTCACCCGCGCGCTATACAACGTCACGTCGTACCCTGACGATCCGATGGCTTCGCTCCTTGACGTGGATATTCACGCGGCGTTCCTGCACCGTGAGCATCGCGAGCTGCTGGTGATCAACCACTATGGACGTGTGCGCCGCTTCGACTTGCCGACTCCGGCCGGGCGCATGCACCCGACGGGAGAGCTGCAGCTATTGGGTGATACTGAGCGCGTTGTGATGGCCGGCGACTGCTTTGTCGCGTCCTCACCGCGCGGCGAGTTTACCGACGACGCGGCACAGCCGGGTGTTTTCCTGTTCGAGCCACTTGCCGAAGCACCTGAGTGGACGTCCGCCGATCCACGACGCCTCGGGTGGGATCAGGTTTTGGCGGGCTGGGGCGTGGTCAGCGCGCTGGCGGTGTCGCCGACGGCGGATCGGCTGGCCGTGGCGGCGGGACAGCGACTCGGCGTGTTTTCCCTGACGTGCGGCAGCTCCGGCCTGCGCTTCGGCGACTGCCTCTGGGAGGCGCCACTGAGGTTCCATTGTCAGTGGCTGCACTTCGGTGAGCCGATAGGTCTCTGGGCGGCGGGCCATCGACCGTCCTTGGCGGGTGCACAAGGTGGCGACTGGGATGCCTGTCGCGGCGGCAGCATCGACGCTCTCGGGGTTGACGATGGTGCCCAACAGTTCTCGGCTGTGCTCCCGGAGGCGACGGCCTGGGGCTACGGCGCCGACCCTGTCGTCATGGCGCGCGGGGCTCGGGAGGTTTATGTTCTCAGTCGCGACGGTGCCTTACACGCGATCAATATGAACACCGGCGTAGCGCATCAACTCTACGAAGCGCTCGAGCCGCGAGACGTTGCGGTAACGTCGCTTGGCATCGGTCACGCAGCGCTTCGCGATGGCTGGCTCTATGCCGGGTTCAGCCGCGGCGGCTTCCGTTTGCTGCGCTATGACCTGCGGATTCAGGCCTAGATTTGCTCGGGGTAGAGAGGACTCGAGTCTGACAAAGAATTTAGCGACTCTTCAGTTGTGAGGTCCTCGGCAATCGCGTAGCATGGCCTTCGTGATCGCCCGCCGTGTTCTCGGCGTCGTACTCGCGACTGCGATGGGCCTTGTGCCCCTCGCGCCGCCCGAGCACGTCCACGAAGCCGAGGAGCACGGCCATCACGAATTGCTCCTTCACCGGCACGCGCAGCCCCACGGGACGATGCACCACGGGTCGCATCATGTCGTCGGTCATCAGAGCGTGTTGGACGATGACGATGCTCCCGTACTGACCGTCTCGGTAAGCTACACGCTCCCGCTGTCTCCCGCTCGGGCGATCGCCTCCCCGCCTCCGGTTCAATGGTTTTTCCCCCCTCCGCTCGCGGTCAGAGTGCATGACCCGATCGGTGTCGATGATCCCTTGATACATGGGCCGCCACGCGGGCCTGTGTCCCCCCGCGCACCGCCCGTTTCCCTCGCCTGAGCGCGGCCTGACCAGGCCGCGTTATCGATATCCGTCTGTCAAAGAGGAGATCTATGCGGACATGCACGTGGTGCGTGGCCGTCGCGCTGCTTTTTTGCAGCGTGCCGGCCATGGGGCAAACCGTTCTTTCTGAGCAGGATGCGCTGGCGCGATTGTCGGCAGACAGCCCTCGCGTCCGCGCGATCCGGGCTGGCGTGGACGTGGTTCGCGCCGAGATGCTGGCTGCGGGTCGCTGGCCGAACCCGAGGGTGGGTTTCAACCGTGAATCCGTGGCTGGCGTTGTGGAAGGCATGGCGACGGTGACCCAGGCGCTGCCGATCACTGGCCGCCGCGCGTTCGAGATTAGTACCGCATCCGCGCGTGTCGCTGCGACCCAGAGTCGCGCTGACGATGAGGTTCGTCGCGCACGTGCGGAATTGAGGGCGGTATACGCGCAGCTCGTGTCCGCGCAGGTGCGGGAGGCAGAACTTGCTCGTGCGCGCGATCGGTTGCGCGATCTGGCTGACGCGCTCGGCCGTCGCGAGGCTGCGGGCGATGCCGCCGGTTACGACCGCCTCAGGGCTGAACGCGAGGTCATGGATGTTGAAGGGGAGTGGGCGATCGCGCGGGCAGAGCGCGCCCAGGCTCAGGCGGCTCTAGCCGGCTTCTTCCCGGCGGGTGGTGACGCGGCGAATATCGTGGCCGTCATCGCAACGCCGTCGCGATTGGTAATTCCCTCCGTGGAGGAGCTCATGGTCCGGGCCGAGACGGTCCGTGGCGAATCCGCGGCGCTACAACACGAGATCGCGGCGGCGGGATTCGCCGAGCGAGCGGCCGTGCGTCGGCTCGTGCCCGAACCGGAAATCGTCGCCGGAACCAAGTCCTCAAACGTGGGCGGCGGCGATGTGGGAAGCGTACTGAGTGTGCACGCAACCCTTCCATTGTTCGACCGCTCAAAGCCCGAGCGAGCCGTGGCACGGGCTCAACTGGCGCAGGCCGAGGCGCGCGCCGAGTTGTTCCGTGTGCAGATGCGATCGGCGATCGCGTCCTGGCGTGCTGTGGTGATTGAACGGAGGGAGGCCGCCGACCGATATCGAGCGACGGCTACCGAGAGCTCCGCTGGTCTCGAACGCATCGCGCAAGTGAGTTATGACGCCGGTGAGAAGGGCATCCTCGAGTTGCTGGATGCCTATCGCACCGGGTCGTCAGCCCGTATCCGGCTGGTGGCGCTTGACGCCGCGACGCGCCTTGCGGAAGTCGAACTTGAATTTGTGAGCGGTTGGGAGATCCAGTGATGAGAATGAGATGTCTATGGGTCGCAGTGCTTGCGGCACTCCTCGCCGGCTGTAGTCGAGGGGCGACGCCGCCGGAAGCGGCGGCCGAGATACCGACGCTGGACGTGACGAGCTGGACCGGAACGACGGAGCTATTCATGGAGCATCCTCCGCTCGTGGCCGGCGAGACCGTGCGGTTCGCGGTGCATCTCACGAAGATGGCTGACTTCAGCGCCCTGAATGCGGGCCGACCGTCGATAGAGATGACCCCCGAGTCCGGGGGTGCGACCGTGAAGCTTCCGGGATCTGAACCGTTGCGCCCAGGTGCGTTTCGCGTGGAGGGTACCCTGCCACGTGCCGGGCGCTACCGTTGGGCGCTGATGGTCGACGCTCCCGGTTTATCCGATCGGCACGATCTTGGTGTGACCACCATTTTTGCCGACAAGGCATCCGCTGTCGCCGACGCCGAGAAACGTCCAGAGGGTGATGCGGCGGCAATTGCCTACCTGAAGGAACAGCAGTGGACCAATCCCTTTGCGACGACCCAGGTCCAAGCAGGGGAGGTGCGGCTGTCCATCCGCGTGCCGGCCGCGATTGAACCCGTGACGGGTGGCGAGGCCATCGTCACTGCCCCGGCGGACGGCCGATATACGTCGACGGACTTCCCGTCGGTGGGTGACCGTGTGGTGGCGGGCCAGGTCCTCGGTCGTCTGGACCCCCGTCTTTCCGACAGTGGCGACGATCGGGCGACGCTGGCCGCAGGCGTGGCCGAAGCGGAGGCCGCGGTCGAAGCGGCCGGAGCGGAGTTGACGCGCGCTGAACGATTGCTCGCAGAGCGAGCGGTGCCCGCTCGCCGGGTGGAAGACGCCAGGCGCGCGGCTGCGGTTGCCGACGTGCGTTTGAAGGCGGCCCAGGCGAGGTTGGCTCAGCGCGATCAGGTGCTTGGAAGCGGCGGTAGCGGCGCATCGGGGAATGCCTTCGTGCTGCGGGCGCCTATCGCGGGTCGTGTGGCCGAGGTGTTCGCGGCGCTTGGTGCCTCCTACGATGAGGGAGCGTCGCTCTTCCGCATCGTGCGTACGGATCGGGTTGAACTGCAGGCGCAAGTGCCCGCCAGCGATGCGGCCATTGCCCGGTCGATTTCAGGTCTCGCCCTCGAGGTGTCCGGACAGAGCGACCCGATTGAGCTGAAGCCGGACCATGTGCATGACGCGGGCGTTATCGATCCACGTACACACGCGCTGCCGGTGCAGATCGAAGTTGAGAATCGAGGAGGACAACTGCTGATTGGACAAACGGGTACGGCGATTCTGTACACCGGCGGTACCCAGCGGATGCCGGTGGTGCCGCGCGACGCTGTGCTCATGGAGTCAGGCCGTCCCTACGTGTTTGTCCAGATCGGCGGCGAGAGCTTCGCGCGCCGAGCTGTTGACGTGGCTTCTAGAGACCGCGACATCGTCGGTATCAAGTCCGGGCTCATGCCGGGCGACCGCGTCGTCGTGAAGGGCGCGTATGACATTCAACTTGCGTCGGCGGCGAAGGGCTTGCCCGCCGAAGGCCATGTTCATTAGAACCGCGGGTCTGACGACCCGCCCTGCAGGGTTTCCATGAAGCGCATCATTCAGTGGTCCATTGACCACCATTGGATCGTCATCGGATTGTCGGTTCTCCTGCTGGCTGCCGGCGGGTGGACCGCACGCCAGATGCCGGTTGACGTCTTTCCGGATCTCACTGCTCCTACCGTGACCATCCTCGCTGAAGGGCACGGGATGGCGCCGGAAGAGATGGAATCGCTCGTAACGTTTCCGATCGAGAGCGCGATCAACGGCGCATCGGGCGTTCGTCGTGTCCGGTCCGCCACCGCGGTCGGCGTTGCTGTCGTCTGGGTGGAGTTCGATTGGGGAACGGACATCTTCATGGCGCGTCAGCTTGTCTCCGAGAAGCTGGCGCTTGTCGGCGGCGCGCTTCCACCTCAGGTCGAACGGCCGGTGCTGGCGCCCGTGTCATCCATCATGGGGGAGATCCTCTTCTTCGCGATCTCGTCGGAGGATGGCGACCCGTTGGGACTACGCACGATTGCCGACACCACGGTCCGTCGGCGACTGCTCGCGATTCCCGGGGTGTCGCAGGTTACGCCGATTGGCGGAGCCGAGCGACAGTTTCAGGTCGTGGCACATCCAGCGGCTCTTCGAGCGAACGGCGTGTCACTGACTGAACTCCTTGCGGCGGTTCGGGGCGCAAGTCAGAACACGTCCGCCGGGATTTACACCGAGGGCTCCCAGGAGTACGTCCTCGAGGCGGTCGGCCGGGTGCGCACTCCCGAAGAGATTGGTGAGACCGTGGTGGCGCTTCGAGGGTCCAGATCGGTACTCGTTCGAGACATAGCGAACGTTCGAGAAGGGGGCGCATTCAAGCGCGGAGAGGGATCGAGAAGCGGTAAGCCGGCGGTCATCGTTGGGGTCCAGAAACAGCCTGGCGCCAACACCATCGAGGTCACGAGTCGACTCGATCGGGCGCTCGACACACTTCAGACCGAACTCCCGCCAGGCGTGACGATCGATCGCCGCATCTTCCGCCAATCCGACTTCATCGAAGTCGCGGTCGACAATGTCATCCGCGCACTTCGCGACGGCGGCATCCTGGTGGTGGCGATCGTTCTTCTGTTCCTGGCCAACCTCAGAGCCGGCGCGATCACTCTGACCGCGATGCCGCTCTCGCTCGCCGCCGCGGTGCTGGCGCTTCAAGCGTTCGGCGCGGGCATCAACACGATGACGCTCGGCGGGATGGCCATCGCCATCGGCGCACTCGTGGACGATGCGATCGTCGATGTGGAGAACGTTGTCCGCCGGCTGCGCGAGAATCATGCGAAACCTGACGACCAGCGACGTTCGGCGGCAGAGGTCGTGCGCGAGGCCACGCTCGAGATCAGATCGTCGATTGTCTTTGCGACGATCATCATCGTGATGGTGTTCCTGCCCGTCTTTGGCCTCGCAGGCATCGAGGGACGGCTGCTCTCGCCACTCGCCTTCGCCTACATCGTCGCGCTGATGGCGTCGCTCGCGGTGGCCATCGTGGTGACCCCGGCCCTCTGCTATGCGTTCCTTCCGAATTCGTCGTCCATCCAGCGGGGTCACGAGGGGTGGTTGACGCGGATGCTGAAGGCCGGTTTCGCACGGCTATTGCCACCCGTGCTGAACCATCCAATGCCGGTCGTGGCGTCTGCACTAGCGTTGCTCGGTGTGGCCGCGTACGCGCTGACAGCCGCGGGCACCGCGTTTCTGCCCGAATTTCACGAAGGGAGCCTGACCGTTCAGGCCAATACGTTGCCCGGTACGTCTCTGGCGAAATCCGACGAGATTGGCACGCGCGTCGAGAGTATCCTCCTGTCCCAGCCGGAGGTCGTTGCGACCGCCCGACGTACGGGACGTGCCGAGTACGACGAGCACGTGCAGGGCGTGGAGGCGGCGGAGATCGACGTGGGCCTTCGAGAGAGCGGACGACCCCGCGAAGAGCTGCTGGCCGAGCTTCGGCGTCAGTTCTCGACCCTCCCGGGGACCAATGTCACGATTGGGCAGCCGATCTCGCATCGCATCGATCACATGCTCTCCGGAACGCGCGCCAATATCGCTGTGAAGGTGTTCGGTGACGATCTAGGCACACTGAGGCGTCTGGGCGAGCGCGTACGCGGCGCGATGGCCGGAGTCGCCGGCGTAGCGGACCTGTCACTCGAGCAGCAGATGGACGTGCCGTTCGTGAGGTTCGTCCTCAATCGGCCTGTGATCGCCCGTTATGGACTTCGCCCGAGCGACGTCGCGGAGGCCATCGAGACGAGCTTTGCTGGCGCGACTGTTGGCCGCATCTTCGACAAAGGCACCGCGTTTGATCTGATCGTGAAGTTCGATGCGGCGAGCGGGGAGACCTTCGAGCAGGTTGCGGACCTGCCGATCGACACGCCGGCCGGAGCGGCGGTGCCCGTACGGTTGCTCGCAGATGTGCGTCGCGAGCAGGGTCCGAATATGGTGCTTCGCGAGAACGTCCAGCGTCGGATCGTCGTGTCGTGCAATGTCGCGGGGCGGGATCTGGGCGGTGTTGTACGCGATATCCAGCAGGCGGTGGCACAGGCGGTTCCCATGCCGGCCGGTTACCGTGTGGAATATGGCGGACAGTTCGAGAGCGAACAGAGTGCCTCGCAGCGGTTGATTGCGCTGGGGATACTCGTCATCGCCGGGCTCTTCATGCTGCTGGTGCTTGCCTTCGGCAGGGCACGCGACGCGCTGATCGTGATGGTGAACCTGCCATTGGCGCTGATCGGTGGTGTCGCTGGCGTCTTTCTGGCCGGAGGCATTCTCAACGTGGCGACGATCATCGGCTTCATCACGTTGTTCGGGATCGCCACACGAAATGGAATCATGCTCGTGTCACACGTTCAGCACCTGATGGTGGCTGAAGGGGTGACCAACTTCCGAGAGGCCGTCCAACGAGGGGCAACCGAGCGGCTGGCACCGATTCTCATGACGGCGATGGCGGCGGGCCTGGCGCTGATCCCACTTGCGCTGGGCGGCGGGCAGTCGGGGAGCGAAATTCAGACGCCAATGGCGATCGTGATTCTGTGCGGGCTCGCCACGTCGACGCTGCTGAACATGTTCGTCGTGCCGACCCTGTATTTGCGATACGGTCGACCGGCAACTGGAGGCGGCAAGTAACCGCGCGGCGGGTCTGAAGATCCGCCCTACGTACCGTCCATTACGTAGGCCGGGTCTTTAGACCCGGCTGACGTGCATACCGTCCAGTACGTAGGCCGAGTCTTTAGACCCGGCTGGTGTGCGTACCGTCCAGTACGTAGGCCGGGTCTTTAGACCCGGGTGGTGTGCACGCGCGTCGAGGGCCGCGGGAGGCACGTGCGGGACATGGTCTTGGCGCTGGTTACGCCGTCTTCTGATCCTCGGTCGCATCCCCTGCGGCCTCGCGTTCGACCTCGATTGTGCAGTCTTTGAGCAGCGCCACCATTGCGGCGACAGCGGCTGCGACTGGTGCGAGAACGACGCCGACCACTCCGACGGTCAGTGGAAACTCGGCCACAGTGCGACCCTGGTGCTGGATCCTGACGCGTCGGACGTTGCCTTCGCGTATCACGCCCTTGAGCTTATCGATCAGCGTTTCACCCTC
>Ga0075430_100000459_pt1 | contig 30420 bp, 28 predicted proteins | sample RhiMetdeltSRZDD4_FD_75294 | JGI IMG/M metagenome (GOLD analysis project Ga0075430, IMG submission 75294) | Populus rhizosphere microbial communities from Tennessee, USA - Rhizosphere MetaG P. deltoides SRZDD4 | ecosystem: Host-associated > Plants > Roots > Rhizosphere > Soil | place: USA... | reverse complement strand
CGACCTCGACACGCTGCTCGAGATCGGCGACAACATGACGGGCAAGACGATCTGCGTGCTCAGCGACTCCTGTGCGGTGCCGGTCGCGTCCGGCATCCAGAAGTGGCGCCACGAGTTCGAGGCACACATCACCGGTAAGCGCTGCCCGTTCCGCGCCGCGGCGGCGGCGTAGCCCACAGGCGCGCACTCCACGCGCGCCTAACGACGAGCTCCTGCGAGTTTCATGGCTGACGTCAAGACGATCAATCTGACGGTCGAAGGCAGACCGGTGTCCGTTGCCGAGGGAACGTCGATCCTCGAGGCGGCGCGCACGGTCGGCGTGCTCATTCCGCACTACTGCTATCACCCCGGGCTCCCCGTGGCCGGCGTCTGCCGCATGTGCCTCGTGGAGGTCGAGAAGGCGCCAAAGCTCGCCCCGGCGTGCGCGACGTCGGTCGCCGAAGGACAGGTCGTGCACGTGCACTCCGAGAAAGCGCGCGAAGCGCGCAAGGGAGTGCTGGAGATGCTGCTCATCAATCACCCGCTCGATTGCCCGATCTGCGATCAGGCCGGCGAGTGCGAGCTGCAGGACTACACGTTCCAGGAAGGGCGCAAGGATTCGCGGTACCACGAGCCGAAGCGGTTCAATCCCGTCGAGGATTTCGGCGGCGACGTCATGTACGTGCCGAACCGCTGCATCCTCTGCACGCGCTGCGTCCGGTACATGGACGACGTCGCCCAGGACCCGGTGCTCAACGTCAGCGAGCGCGGCGACCGCGCGTACATCGGCAAGTTCGAGGGGAAGGATCTCACGCATCCGTGGGCCGGCAACGTCGTGGATCTCTGCCCGGTCGGCGCGCTGCTGTCGAAGGACTTCCTGAACAAGGCGCGCGCGTGGGAGCTCGACCGCACGGCGTCGATCTGCCCGAACTGCACACAGGGGTGCAACGCGATCATCGAGACACGTGACAACGTCGTCGTCCGCATGCGTCCGCGCGCGAATCCCGACGTGAACGAGTACTTCCTCTGCGACCAGGGGCGCCTCGACTACCGGTGGATGAACGCGCCGAATCGCGTCGAGCTGCCGCAGGTTCGCGGCGCCAACAGCCTGGTCGATGCCGACTGGGATATCGCCCTCGGCGCGGCGGCGACGGCGATTCGCGGCAGGCGCGTCCTCGTGCTCGCCTCCCCGATGCTATCGAACGAGGCACTCCACCTGCTCGGCCGCCTTGTAAAACTCACTGGTGGCACAGGTGCCTTCCGAGTCGCTCGTGGCCCCGAAGCTCCACTGCCGGGCGTGAAGGATCTGGCCCTGCGGGCCGAGCGCGCGGCGAACGTCGTGGGCGCGGAGATGATGGGCTTCACGAAGTCGGACTCGCCGCTCTCCGCGCTGCGTGACGGGGACGTGCTCGTGGTCGCGGATCATCCCCTCGGCGACACTGACCTCCCGACCGCCGCTCGCGCGTCGGCGGTGATCGTGATCGGGACCTCGCTTCCGGTTGGTCTACAGAAGGTCGAGGTCGTGCTCCCGATCGCGAACTTCACGGAAGAGGAAGGGACGTTCACGAACCTTCGCGGTCGCGTGCAGCGCTTCCTGCAGGCGAAGGCCGCGCCGGGTCTCGCGCGGCCGAGCTGGTTCGTGCTGGCCGACCTGCTGGCATCGCTCGGCGAGTCCACGAACTACTTCCTGCCGTCCGAGGTGTTCGCGGCGCTCGCGTCGTCGCACGCCGACTTCGCCGGGCTGAGCTACGACACGCTCGGACTTCGCGGTCTGCCTGTCCTCAACGCCGCGCCAGCGGCAGGAGCGGCCTCGTGATGCCCGCCGTCGCTGCGCTGCTCCAGGCGCCCGAACCGGCCCAGGTCCCGTTAGGCGTGTTCCTGCTGGCGACGGTCGTGAAGATGATCGTCGTCTTCACGGTCTACATGGTCGGCGTCGCCCTCCTCACGCTCGCCGAGCGGAAGATCTCGGCGTGGATTCAGGACCGGCACGGGCCGAACCGCGTCGGCGGCAAGCTCGGGCTGCTGCAGCCCGCGGCGGACGGCGTGAAGAACATCATGAAGGAAGAGACCATGCCGGGGCACGTGAACAAGCCCTTGTTCCTGCTCGCCCCGATCCTCGCCTTCGTTCCCGCGCTCCTCGCCTGGGCCGTGATCCCGTTCGGCGCGCCATGGGCGTCGCGGTGGGGGAAGATCACGATGGTCGTCGCCGACCTTCCGGTCGGCTTCCTGTTCACACTCGCCATCACCTCGCTCGGCGTGTACGGCATCGTGCTCGCCGGGTGGGCGTCGAACAACAAGTACGCGCTACTCGGTGGCCTTCGGTCGAGCGCGCAGATGGTGTCGTACGAGATCGCGATGGGCATGTCGCTCATCCCGGTGCTGCTCCTCGCGGGCAACGTGACGCTCAGCGAGATCGTGAACCAGCAGGCCGGCATGCACCTCTGGAACGTGCTCACGCTGACGATCTCGTTCTTCATCTTCATGGTCGCCGCGTTCGCCGAGACGAACCGGTTGCCGTTCGACCTGCCGGAAGCGGAGTCGGAGCTGGTGACCGGCTATCACACCGAGTACAGCGCGATGAAGTTCTCGATGTTCCCGATCTCCGAGTACGCGAACATGGCGACGTCGAGCGCCATGATGGCGACGCTCTTCTTCGGCGGCTGGGACATTCCGTTCATGCGGGCCGACAACACGACGGGCGTGTCGTTCCTTGGCGTGCTGCTCTCGATCGGCATCTTCGGGCTCAAGACGCTGTTCTTCATCTTCGTGTTCATCTGGATCCGCTGGACGCTCCCGCGGTTCCGGTACGACCAGCTCATGTCGCTCGGCTGGAAGTTCATGCTCCCCGCCGCGCTCACCTACATCGTCCTGGTCGCGTCGATCCTGCTCGCGCTCGACTACGCGGGCGTGCCGCGTGGATTCGTGTCCGGCCTGATCATGCTGGGCGTGAACCTCGTGCTCGTGTTCATTGCGTTCGTCATTCTCGACCGCGGCCGCATCATCAGCCCGGCGTATGGAAGGGCAACGCCGCAGCAGCTTGCGCGCCTTCGGGCCGTCGCGGCCGCGCGCACGCATCTGAGCCCACAGTCAGGAGACTGATGGCGATCAACGTGAAGGTGGTCGACCGCCCGGTCAGCGAGGTCTCGTACGTGCGCGCCACACTCAAGGGGATGGCGCGGACGTTCAAGCATCTGTTCCAGGAGAAGGTCACGACGCATTACCCGGAGCAGAAGGAATCGATCTCGCGGCGCTGGCGCGGCACGCATCGCATGCTCACGACGGAGACGGGCAAGGCGAAGTGTGTCGCGTGCGGCCTCTGCCCGACGGTCTGTCCGGCGAACTGCATCAAGCTCGTGCCCGGTGAGGATGAGCAGGGCAACCGGTACCCGCTGATTTTCGAGATCGACGAGTTCCGCTGCATCTTCTGCGGCTACTGCCAGGAGGTGTGTCCCGAAGAGGCGATTCACGTCGGCCGGCACTACGAGAACTCGGAGTACAGTCGCGAAGGCTTCGTGTACGACCTCGAGCGCTTGATGCAGCAGACGCACCCGGTGTGCGAGATGTGGGACCCCGCCGATCCGAAAGGCGAGTAGCGCATCCCATGCCCAACTTTTTCTTCGAAGTCCACTTCTACCTGTTCGGGCTGATCGCGATCGCCTCGGCGATCGCGTTCGTGACCCGGAAGAGCCCCGTGTCTGCGGTGCTCTGGCTCGTGAACACGATGTTCTCCCTGGCCGCGCTCTACGCGATGCTCGAGGCGCACTTCATTGGTGTGATTCAGGTGCTCGTGTACGCCGGGGCGATCATGGTCGTGTTCCTGTTCGTGATCATGCTCCTCAACCTCGGACATCCGTCCGATCTCGCCGACGCCCGCGGGAAGTGGGGCAAGCTGCTCGCGGGACTGCTGGGGCTCGCGCTCCTCGCGCAGGTGATGGCGCTTGCGGGGGGCAAACTCCCGGAGCCCTTCACGCCAGGGGGCGGATACAGCGCCGCCGAAGTGCGCGCACAGGGGGCCGTCGGGAGCATCGCGCAACCGTTGTTCAACGAGTACCTGCTGGCGTTCGAGCTGACGAGCATTCTGCTGCTCGTCGCGATCGTCGGTGCCGTCGTCATCGGCCGGAGGAAACGCGTCGATGGTCGCTGAGTCGCTCGCCCTGTCCGCGGTGCTGTTCACGATCGGCGCCATCGGCGTCCTCGTGCGCCGCAACGCCATCGTGATCTTCATGTGCGTGGAGCTCATGCTCAACGCGGTGAACCTGACGTTCGTCGCGCTGAGCAAGGTCTATGGCATGGAGGGGCAGGTCTTCGTGGTGTTCGTGATGACGGTCGCGGCGGCGGAGGCGGCGGTGGGACTCGCGATCATCATCGCGATCTTCCGTCACCGCCAGACCGTGAACCTCGAGAACATCAATCTGCTGAAAGGCTAAATGCTGCTTCAGGAAGCGACGACGCTCGCGCACCCGCTCAGCGGCAGCATTGCGGAGTTGGTCTGGCTGGTTCCCGTGCTCCCGCTCATCGGGTTTCTGATCAATGGGTGGCTGTCGCTATCGGCGGCAGCACCGATTGGTCCGAAGGACCCGAGCGCGGCGGGACACGACGCGCATGGCCAGGAGCACGGCCAACAACACGACGCGCACGGCGCGCATGGCGACGACCACCACACGGTCGCACGCCACAAGTACGCCGGAATCGTCTCGATCGTCGGCCCGGGCGTGCTCGCGCTCTCGTTCGGCCTGTCGGTGGCGATCTTCATGGCCATGCTCGGGGTGAGCCATGAGGCGCCCTTCGTTCGCACGCTCTTCTCGTGGATGCCGGCCGGTGAGCTGAGCGTCGACGCCGCGCTGCAGATCGATCCACTCTCGATGGTGATGACGCTCGTCGTCACGGGCGTCGGGACGCTGATTCATCTCTTCAGCGTCGGCTACATGCGAGACGACCCAGGGTACCCGCGCTACTTCGCGTACCTGAACCTGTTCATCTTTTTCATGCTCGTGCTCGTGTTGGGCGCGAGCTATCCCGTACTGTTCGTCGGGTGGGAAGGGGTGGGGCTCTGCTCCTACCTCCTCATCGGCTTCTGGTTCACCGACAAAGCAAACGCGGACGCCGGCAAGAAGGCGTTCATCGTGAATCGCATCGGCGACTTCGGATTCCTCGTCGCCATGTTCCTGCTGTTCGCGAACCTCGGCGCGCTGGATTTCGTCGGCGTCTCCGACGCGGCTCCTTCGCTCGGCTTCAACAGCGCGCTCGCCACGACCATCTGTCTCTTCCTGTTCCTCGGCTGCGCCGGCAAGTCGGCTCAGATTCCACTCTACGTGTGGCTGCCTGACGCGATGGCCGGCCCCACGCCTGTGTCGGCGCTCATTCACGCCGCGACGATGGTGACGGCGGGGGTGTACCTCATCGCCCGCAGCGCGTTCCTGTTCTCACTCGCCCCGGTCGCGCAGCTCACGGTGGCGTTCATTGGTGGGCTCACGGCGCTGTTCGCGGCGACGATCGGCCTCAAGCAGTGGGACATCAAGCGCGTGCTGGCGTACTCCACGGTCTCACAGCTCGGCTACATGTTCGTCGCGGTAGGCGTCGGTGCGTATGTCGCCGGGGTGTTCCATCTCGTGACCCACGCGTTCTTCAAGGCGCTGCTGTTCCTCGGTTCGGGGTCCGTGATCTTCGCGATGCACCGGGCGTATCACGCGACGCACAACCACGACGACGCGCAGGACATGCGGAACATGGGCGGGCTCCGGCGCTACATGCCGGTGACGTTCATCCTGATGTGGATCGCGACGCTCGCGATCGCGGGCATTCCCGTCTTTTCTGGCTTCTTCTCGAAGGATGAGATCCTCGCGAGTGTGTTCGCGAGGGCGCACGAGTCCACGCTCGCCCAGGTGAGCTGGTTGGGGATTCCCGGCAGCACCGTGTTGTATGTCATCTACGGGATGGCGCTCGGGGCGGCGCTCCTCACCGCGATCTACATGACGCGGATGATGATCTACACGTTCCACGGGCCGAACCGCACCGGCGAGAAGGAGCAATCGCATCTCGCGGAGGCGCCGTGGATCATGACGGGGCCGCTCGTCGTGCTGGGGGTCCTCAGCGTCTTCGGTGGGTGGCTCAACCTCCCGGCAATCATGCCGCTCGGCCCGATTCAGGTCCTCGATCATTGGCTCGAGCCGGTTGTCGGACCGGCCACGGTGGCCGTCACTGGTGGTGCCGCACACCTCGATCACAGCACCGAGTACATGCTCATCGGCGCCGCGGTCGCGATCGCGATCGCCGGTATCGTCATCGCGTTCGTCAGGCTCAAGCCGGAGCGGCTCGTGCCGAAGGCCCAGGCGCCGGACGAGCAGGGGATCGAGCGCGTGCTCCGCGACAAGTACTACGTCGACGAGCTGTACGACCGCACGATCGTAAAGCCCACCGTCTGGGCGTCGCGCAACGTGCTGTCCACCGGTATCGACCAGGGCATCATCGACAAGCTGCTCGTGACGTACATCGGTGCCGGCATTCCGCGGATGTTCGGCTGGTTTGGGTCTCGCCTGCAATCGGGTCAGCTCGGCACGTACGCATGGGTCCTTCTGATCGGCGTCATCGCGGTGCTCGGCGCCTTCACTTTCCGCTGATTCGATGCTCGCCTTTCTGACCTCGATCGGTTACGAGTCGTGGGTGCTCCCCACACTGCTCGCGCTTCCCATCGCGGGCGCGCTCGTGATTCTGCTCCACGGCGCGTCGAGCAAGGGGGAGGGCACCGGCGGACTCGATGACGCGAGCGCGATGTTCCCGCGTCGCATCACGCTGTTCACGTTCGTCCTGCAGTTCATCGTCTCGATCGGACTGTGGTGGGTCGTCGCGCCCGGCGAAACCGGCTTCCGCGCCGTCGTCGACCTGCCGTGGATCCGCACGTGGGGGATCAATTTCGCCGTCGGCGTGGACGGGATCTCCGTGATGCTCGTGCTCCTTACCACGTTCATCATGCCGCTCGTCGTACTCGGCGGCTGGACGAGTGTGCGCACGAAGGTGCACAGCTATCACGCCCTCATGCTGATCCTCACGACGGGGATGGTCGGCGTGTTCGTCGCACGCGATCTCTTCCTGTTCTACGTGATGTGGGAAGTGATGCTCGTGCCGATGTACTTCATCGTCGGCATCTGGGGCGGCGCGCGACGACTGTACGCCGCGCTCAAGTTCTTCCTCTTCACGTTTGTCGGGTCGCTGTTGATGCTCGTCGCGATCCTCTATCTCGGCATCAAGGCCGGCGATCCCGCGACCGGGATCCCGAATTTCGCGTTCGACGCGATCTTCGCGGCGGCGCAACAGTCCAGGCAGGGCGGGCTCACGCTCCCGTTCGTGGGCGTCTTCGTGTCGGCGAACGTGCTGATGTTCCTCGCGTTCTTCAGTGCGTTCGCCGTGAAGGTGCCGATGTTCCCGTTCCACACGTGGCTGCCCGACGCACACGTCGAGGCGCCGACGGCGGGTTCGGTGATCCTCGCGAGCATCATGCTCAAGCTCGGCACGTACGGCTTCATTCGGCTGGCGATCCCGCTGTTCCCGGCCGAGGCGATGAGCCCGGCGATTCGCACGACGATCATCGTGCTTGCGGTCGTCGGCGTGATCTATGGCTCGCTGGTCGCGATGGTGCAGCCCGACTTCAAGAAGCTCGTCGCGTATTCGTCCGTTGCCCACCTCGGCATGGTCATGTTGGGGCTCTTCGCGCTCACCCGCGAGAGCGTGCAGGGCGCGATGATGGTGATGATCGGGCACGGACTCTCGACCGGCGCGCTGTTCCTTCTCATCGGCATGATCTACGAGCGAAAGCATTCGCGCGAGATCGCCGCATACGGTGGCATTGCCAAGGTCGTCCCGGTCTTCGCGACCTTGCTGACCATTGTCGCGCTCAGCAGCATCGGGCTGCCCGGCACGAACGGGTTCGTCTCCGAGTTCCTCGTGCTGGTCGGGTCGTTCAAGACCTACCCGATTCTGACGACAGTCTCGGCGATCGGCGTCATTCTCGCGGCGGCGTACCTGCTGTGGGCGCTTCAGCGGATCATCTACAACCCGCTCGACAAGCCCGAGAACGAACACCTCACGGATCTCAACTGGCGTGAGATCGCGCTTCTCACGCCCGTGATCATCGCGATCTTCTGGCTCGGGATCTATCCGAAACCCGTGTTGACGCGGATGGAAGGCGCCACGACGGCGTTCGTGCAGTCGGTCGAGTCCCGCGCCGGGCAGCAGACGGCGAGTGTGAACGGGGGAGCCCGCTGATGCCGATCGACGTCACGACTCCGCTCGGCCTGACGTTCGCGCTCACGCCGGATCTCGTGCTCATTGTCGGCGCGATGATCCTCATGTTGTGGGCAGCATGGCGCCCCGACAGCATCACGCATCAGCGTTCGGTCGGGATCGGGTCGCTCGTTCTGACGGCGTTGACGATCGTCGCCGTGATCGTGTTCGCCGTCCGCGGGTACACGTCGAACGCGGGCATCGTCGCCGTCGACGCGTTCCGGTGGGGCGCGGACCTCATCTTCCTCATCGCCACGTTCATCACGATCGCGCTCGCGGTCGACTACAACGCGCGCGAGGGCATCGAGGTCGGCGAATCGCACGTGCTCGTGCTGTTCGCGACGAGCGGGATGATGATGCTCGCGGCCGCCCGCGATCTCATGATCATCTTCCTCGGCATCGAGCTGATGTCGATCGCGGTCTACGTGCTCGCCGGCCTCAATCGCCGCAGTGCGCGGTCTGCCGAAGCGGCGATCAAGTATTTCCTGTTAGGCGCGTTCTCGACAGCGTTCCTGCTGTACGGCATTGCGCTCGTGTATGGCGCGACGGGCTCGACGAACCTCGTGACCATCGCGTCGCGCGTCGTCCAGTATCAGCTCGCCGAGAGCCCCATGCTGCTCGCGGGCATTGCGCTGCTGCTGGTCGGATTCGGGTTCAAGGTCGCCGCGGCGCCGTTTCACATGTGGACGCCGGACGTGTACGACGGCGCGCCGACTCCGGTGACCGGCTACATGGCCGCCGCGGTGAAGGCCGCCGCGTTCGCCGCGTTCCTGCGTGTGTGGCTCGAGGCGTTCGGTGGCGCCTACACCAAGTGGCACGTCGCCGTGTGGTGGCTTGCCGCGATCACGATGGTCGTCGGCAACGTCGTCGCGCTGGCGCAGAAGAACCTCAAGCGCATGCTCGCGTACTCGAGCATCGCGCATTCCGGGTTCGTGCTCGTTGCGCTCGTCGCCGGGACGCCGGCCGGATCGTCGGCGTTCCTGTTCTATCTCTTCGCCTACACGCTCGCCACGATGGGGGCGTTCGCCGTCATCGTTGCGCTCGGCCAGGCCGGCGAGGCGGACCTCACGATCGACAGCTACTCCGGACTCTGGAACGAGCGTCCGTGGATGGCCGCGGCAATGACCGTGTTCATGCTGGCGCTGCTCGGCTTCCCGATCGTCGGCGGTATCGGCTTCCTGGCGAAGTGGTACGTGCTTCAGGCCGCGCTCGAGGCACCGGCGCCGCAGGCGCGGCTCGCCGTGCTGCTCGTCATCACGACCGCGATTTCCGCAGGCTACTATCTGCAGGTCGTGCGTGTGATGTTCATGCGGCCGCGTCCAGCCGCCGCGCCGCCGACAGCGCCGACAACAGCCCTGACCCGGCTCGTCATCGCCGGTGCGGCCATTCTCATCGTCGTGCTCGGACTGTTCCCCGATCCGATCGCTCGGCTCGCCCAGCAGGGGGCGAACCGCCCGGTGACGTCCGCCGAGACGGCCGCGGTTCCGTCGCAACCCGCGCCGATCGGCACCGTGCCCCGCTGACGCGGCGGGCCCGGCGTCGGGCCCGTCGCTCGCGAGACGTTCGAATGAGCATCGCACCCGGGATCTTTCGCCAGTACGACGTCCGCGGCGTCGTCGGCGACGACTTGACTGTCGAGACCGCGGCCGCCATTGGTCGCGCGTTCGCCGCCTTCCTCGAGCGTCGCGGCGTCGCTCGCCCGGTCGCTGTCGGACGCGATAACCGGCCCAGCGGCGTCGCCCTTCGCGATGCGCTCGTGTCCGGCCTAACGTCATGTGGCGTGAACGTCGCCGATATCGGCGTCGTTCCGACGCCGCTGCTGTACTGGAGCCTCTCGCACGTCGACGTCGGGGCCGGCATTCAGATCACCGGCTCGCACAACCCGCCCGAGTACAACGGCTTCAAGATCTGTCTCGGGACCGACTCCGTTCACGGAGAGGGGATTCAGGAGCTCCGTGAGCTGGCGTCAGGCACCTCGTTTCCCGGCGGACACGGAACGGTCCGACACGAAGCGGTCATCGAGCGCTACGTAGACGACATCGTGCATCGCATTGGTCCGCTGCGTCGCCCGCCTCGCGTCGTGATCGATTGCGGAAACGGCGCCGGTTCACTGGTCGCGCAGCCGCTGTTCGACCGCCTTGGCGTCCAGGCGAAGTATCTCTTCTGCGAAAGTGACGGGACGTTCCCGAATCATCACCCGGACCCGACCGTCGTCGAGAACCTGCAGGATCTGATTGCCGAAGTCACACGGGGGCACTACGACTTCGGCGTCGCATTCGATGGCGACGCCGATCGCATCGGGGTCGTGAACGCCAGGGGCGACATCGTCTGGGGCGATCACCTGCTCATCATCTACGCGCGCGATGTGCTGGCACGGACGGGCAAGGGCCAGCCGATCATCTTCGACGTGAAGTGCTCGCAGGCGCTGCCCGACGCGGTGACAGCCGCCGGCGGCACGCCCGTCATGTGGAAGACCGGGCACTCACTCATCAAGGGGAAGATGAAGGCGCTCGGGGCGCCGATCGCCGGCGAGATGTCGGGCCACATGTTCTTCGCCGAGTCGTTCTACGGCCACGATGACGCGTTGTACGGCGCCGCGCGCCTCATGCGCATCGTGTCGGACTCGGGCAAGGGCATCGACGAGCTGCTCGCGGACGTCCCCCATTTCGTGTCGACTCCAGAGATCCGGATCGACTGCCCGGACCATCTCAAGTTCGCGGTGGTGGATGATGCCGTTAGGCACTTCTCGTCGTACCGCGAGGTCGTCGGCGTCGATGGCGCGCGCGTGCTCTTCGGCGATGGGTGGGGGTTGATCCGCGCCTCGAACACGCAGCCCGTGCTCGTGGCACGGTTCGAGGCCGCGAACGGCGAGCGGCTCCGCGAGATCCGAACCGAGATGGAGGATTGGCTCCGGTCGCGGGGCGTTCAGGTCTGACGTGCTCAAGCGCGCCTGGCTGATCGGCACGGCGGTCACGGTGGCCGCGATCCTCCTCCTGGGGAAAGCGCTCGCCGGGGTGTATGTCGACTATCGCTGGTTCGCCGCGCTCGGTGCCGACGCCGTGTGGTGGGCGAGGCTCGAGAACCTGCTCGTCCTGCGCGGCCTGTCCGGCCTCGTGGCCACGGCGTTTTTCTTCGCGAACCTCTACGCCGTTCGGCACTCCGTCGTCTCGCTCGTGCTCCCCCGCCGAGTCGCGAACATCGAGATCGGCGAAGAGGTGCCAAGCCGCTACCTCCTGCTCGCCGTCATCGGGATGTCGCTGCTGTTCGGCATCCTCCTCGCGTTTCCGCAGGACGATTGGACCTCCCTCGCACTCGTGCGGTGGGGACAGCCGTTCGGGGAAGCCGACCCGTACTTCGAGTACGACCTTGGCTTCTGGCTGTACTGGCTTCCGTTCGAGACGGCGCTGCACGTCTGGTCGCTGATCGCGCTGCTCGCCGCGACCACCGTGGTCGTGTTTCTCTATGCGCTGACGCCGAGCCTGCGGTGGGAGCGCGGCACGCTGCACGTGTCGGGCTACGTGCGCCGCCACCTCTCGCTCCTCGGTGCGCTCCTCATCTTCCTGCTGGCATGGAGCTACCGGCTCGATGGCCTCGGCCTGTTGATTTCGGGCACAGGCTCGGGTGGCGCGTTCACGTCGGGGGATTGGAGAGTAGGCGTTCCGGCGAACTTCGTGCTCGCGTTCGCGACGGCCGCGGCCGCAGTGCTCGTGGGCTGGGCGGCGTGGACCGGTCAGATGCGCATCGCGTTCGTCGCCGTGACGGCCGTGCTCGCGCTCTCGCTCGGGCTTCGGCAGTTCCTTCCACCGCTCGCGCGACGGCTCGCTGACCCGGTGGACCCCGAGGCGCGCGAGTCACCGTTCCTGACGACTCGCGCGGGCTACACACGGCGGGCGTACGCCGTGGATCGCGTGGTGCCCGTGGACTCGAGCGGCGCCCGCGTCGCGCTCCCGTCCGTGCGATCATCGGTGCAGGCGATGTCGCAGTGGGACGCGGTGGCAATTCGTCGGGCTGTCGAGCGACGTCGGCAAGGCATCGTGAGCGGCGCGATCGGTTGGGCATCAGACAGCGGACGTCTCGTCGCCGTTGCGGCCCAGCGCCCGACAGGTCCGGACGCCGTCGATCCGTTCACGCCGTGGACCGTCACCCGCATCCGCGCCTGGGGGAATGACGAACGGGGCGGAATCGTCAGCGCGGATGGCGGAGGCGTCGAAGAAGGCGGCGCCATGCCGGCCGCGCTCATATACGATTCGGCGAGCGGTCCGCTCGTCGTGTCCGACCGCGACGGAGACGTGGCTGCGCCGGAGATCTCGCGCTGGCCGTCCCGCGTCGCGCACGCCTGGGACCAGCAGAACATGCGGCTCATGTTCAGTGATGTGGACACGCGCGAGCCGCGGATGGTGCTGCACCGCGACGTTCGCGACCGTCTCCGCATGCTGGCGCCGTTCTTCTGGCAGGCGGCGCACATCACGCCGGTTCACTGGCGCGATTCGCTGTACTGGGCGGTGCATCTCTATTCCGCGTCGAACTTCTATCCGCTGAGCGAGCACACCAGGCTCGCTGGCGAAGAAGTCTCGTACGTCCGTCACGCCGCGACAGCCGTCATCCACTCGCACAGCGGCCGAGTCGTTCTCGTTGCCGACTCGGTTCGCGATCCGCTGACGGACACGTGGGTCCGGCGGTTCCCGTCGCTGTTTACGACGTGGAGCGCTCTCCCTGCGCCTGTCGTCGCCAGCATTCCACCGCCGATCGAGAGTGCGGTCGCGCAGGCATCGGCACTGGCACGGGTTGGCACGCGCGCGGAGCCGACGCCGCCAGCGCACCTGCCGGCGACGTTTGGCGGCGATACGCTCTTTGCCGGCGCATGGCGCCCCGCGCACCTCGCGGCACCCGATGGACGCCTTGCGTGGACGACGCCGTTGCTCGACGCGAACGAGCGCGTGCGCGGAGTGGTGGTGTCGGTCGGGAGCGGCCAGCCCACGACATACTGGTATCCGCTCCTGCAGCCCGGCGTGCGGTGGCCGGCGGTCCTCGAGCGACTCATCCGCGCGCCGGAGTCACCGCCGCCGGCGCGTGAGGTTTCGTTGCGCCGTGGCCCCGTACGTGTGATCCCTCTCAGTGGTGGGTTGGCCGCGTACGTGCAGACGACGTACGCATGGCGGAGCGACGGGGCGCCCACGATCGGGCGCGTGACGGTGCACGGGGCTGGCTCCGCCCGCGACTCACTGTCCACAGGCACGACGTTGAGCGAAGCCGCAGGGGTGCCGCCGCCGGATCCCAACGCCAGTGACGCCACGCTGACACCCGAGCGTTTTCGAGCACGCGTCAACGAGCTGTATACGGCGATGCGTGAGGCGCTTCGTCGCGCGGATTGGACGGCGTTCGGAAAGGCTTACGAGGACCTTGGTCGAGTCCTTCGCGTTGCACCGCCATAGGCCGTTGTAGACCGTGCTTGCTGCAGTTTTTCACTGTCCGTAGCTTGGCCGCGCCCGAGTGCGCCGGCCGTATCGAGATCGAACTGGAGAAGACGTGAACATTCACGAGTATCAGGCGAAAGACATCCTGCGCGGGTACGGCGTCCCGATCCCGCCGGGTGAAGTTGCAGTGACCGCCGACGACGCCGAGGCGATCGCCCGGCGCATCGGACGTACGGTGGTGGTGAAGGCGCAGGTACACGCGGGCGGACGCGGCAAGGCCGGCGGCGTGAAGCTCGCGAAAACGCCCGAGGAGGCCCGCGACGTCGCCAGTCGCATCCTCGGCATGCAGATCAAGGGGCTGACGGTCGAGAAGGTGCTGGTCACGGACGCCGCCGACATCGCGAGCGAAGCGTACGTCGGCATCATTCTCGACCGTGCGTCGAAGAAGCCGGTCTTCATGGTCAGTCCGGCCGGCGGGATCGATATCGAGGAAGTCGCCGCGAAGACCCCGGAGAAGATCATGCGGCTTGCCATCGATACGCGGTACGGCCTCATGCCGTTCCAGGCGATGGAGCTCGGCTTCTTCCTCTATCCCGACGCAACGAAGGCCCGCGCGGCGGCGAAGATCATGGGCCAGCTGTACCGGGCGTTCATGGAGAGCGGGGCGTCGCTCGCGGAGATCAACCCGCTGGTCGTGACGCCTAACGGCGATGTCGTCGCGCTCGATGCGAAAATATCGGTCGATGACAACGAGCTCGATCGCCTCCCGAAGATCGCGGCGTTGCGGGACGAGACCGCCGAAGCGCCGAGCGAAGTGCAGGCGCGGAACGCGAACCTGACGTTCATCAAGCTCGACGGCAACGTCGGCTGCGTCGTGAACGGTGCCGGGCTCGCGATGGCGACGATGGACCTCGTGAAGTTCTACGGCGGCGAGCCCGCGAACTTCCTGGACATCGGCGGCTCGTCGAATCCGGAAAAGGTGGTCAACGCGCTCCGGATCATCACCGCCGACCCGAACGTGAAGGCGATCCTGTTCAACATCTTCGGCGGCATCACCCGCACCGACGACGTTGCGAACGGGATCGTCACCGCCACGAAACAGAACCCGCTCAAAGTCCCGATCGTGATCCGCCTAACGGGCACGAACGAGGAGATCGCGGTGAAGATCCTCACCGAGAATGGCTTTTCGGCGATGACCGACATGGACGAGGCAGTGCAGCGCGCAGTGAAGCTCGCGACGGGAGGAAAGGCCGCGTGAGCATCCTCATCGACAAGAACACGACGGTCGTCGTCCAGGGCATCACCGGTCGCGACGGCTCGTTCCACACGCGGCAGATGATCGAATACGGCACGCGCATCGTCGCCGGCGTGACACCGGGCAAGGGCGGCCAGCAGTTCGACGAGACGGTGCCGATCTTCAACACGGTCGCCGAAGCGGTGAAGGCGACAGGCGCCAACACGTCGGTCATCTACGTCCCGCCCATGTACGCGGCCGACGCGATGATGGAAGCGGCCGACGCGGGCGTGAAGCTCGTCGTCGCGATCACGGAAGGCGTGCCCGTGCTCGACATGACGAAGGTGTATCCCTTCGTGAAGGAGCGCGGCGCACGGCTGCTGGGGCCGAACTGCCCGGGACTCATCTCACCGGGGAAGTCGAAGGTCGGGATCATTCCGGGGCGCATCTGCACGCCCGGGCCGGTCGGCGTCGTCAGCCGGTCGGGAACGCTCACCTACGAGATCGTCTACCAGCTCACGCGCGCGGGCATCGGCCAAACGACATGCGTCGGCATCGGCGGAGACCCGATCAACGGCACGAACTTCATCGACTGTCTCGCGGCCTTCGAGAAGGATCCGGAGACGAAGGCCATCGCGATGATGGGCGAGATCGGCGGGACTGACGAGCAGGACGCGGCGCGCTTCGTGAAGGAGCACATGACGAAGCCGGTCGTCGGGTTCATTGCCGGTCAGACGGCGCCGCCCGGACGTCGCATGGGACACGCAGGCGCCATCATCTCGGGGTCGGCCGGCACCGCCGCTGAAAAGATCCAGGCGTTCGAGGAGGCAGGCATGGGTGTCGCGCGCCGGCCGATCGATTTCGTCGAGCTGATCAAAGCACGCCTTTGAAACTCTCGGACTTCGTTCTCGCGAATCAGATCGTCGTCCCGCTGCGCGATGAGACCGTCACCGGCGCAGCGGGGGCGTTGATCGACCGTCTCGTGGCGGGCGGCCTGATCTCGAACGTGGAGAAGCTCCGCAACCGCGTTGCGGAGGAACGGCCCGAAGACATCGTCGCGATGGGCGATCGGGCGTTCCTGCTTCACTATCGCACCGATGCGGTGACGGACCTCCGCGTGGCGCTCGGTACGTCGGAAACCCCGATCTGCCGGGAGCTCGGTGAGAACGAAACGCAGTGCGCGCGCGTGGTGCTGCTCATCGTCGCGCCGCCGAAGATGGCGGCGCGCTACCTCCAGCTCGTGGGCGCGTTCGCGCGCGTCCTCTCGAAGCAAGCCGTGGCGGACGACGTGCTCGCACAGCGCGACGCCGCATCGCTCGCGTCGCTCGAGGCGTTCCGCGAGTACGACCTCCCGTCGCAGCTCACCGTGCGCGACATCATGACCGAGCGGCCTCGCACCGTGATGCCCGACAGTGACCTCAAGGACGCAGCGCGCGACATGGTTCGTCTCGGCCTCGGGGGGTTGCCCGTCGTCGACGACACGGGGCTCGTGATCGGGATGATCGGCGAGCGCGAGTTGCTTCGCTCCCTGAGCGGTTATCTTCAGGGCGGTCGCGCCGAGGGCGCCCGGCCTCCGGGCTCACCACCGAAGCAGACCGTACGTGAAGCCATGACACGCCAGGTGCTCTGCGTCTCGCCTGACGAGGCGATCGCGGACGTGTCATCGATGATGACCAACAAGGATGTCGACCGCGTGCCGGTCGTGCGCGACGGCAGGATCGTCGGCATGCTGACCCGCGGCGACATCGTGCGCAAACTTCTCGGACACTGAACGGATTCGACATGGCAGGCAACAGGACGCTCACGATCATCAAGCCCGACGCCTTCGGCTCGGGCAAGGCGGGGAAGATCATCGCACACCTCGAGGCCGGCGGGTTCCGTGTCGTGGCCGCGCGCGTCATGCATCTGAGCGACGCGGAAGCGGGTGCCTTTTACGAGGTACACAGGGAGCGTCCGTTCTACCGCTCGCTCGTGTCGTTCATGACGTCGGGCGCGTGCATGCCGATGGTGCTCGAGCGCGACGACGCTGTCGCCGCGCTCCGCTCCGCTATCGGCGCAACGGACCCGGCCGAGGCCGCATCGGGAACAGTCCGCAAGCTCTACGCGGAGTCGAAGGAGCGGAACGCAATTCATGCGTCCGACTCGGACGAGAACGCGACACGCGAAGCGCGCTTCTTCTTCGCCGAGACGGAGCTGATTCGCGCGCAGTAGCAGCGTGCTTGCGCCCTAAGTCACGTGGGCGCGCAGACTTGATCCACTGCCGCCAGGCGGGTAGATTGGTTGGCTATGCTGTCCTACGACATCCGTTCGCTTGCATCCAGAGCAGTCCAGGTAGACGGGACGCTTGCGGCGGACGATCCGGTCTGGCGCGAAGAAGATCCTCGTCCGTCGGCACCGGTTCACGTCGTCGGTCGGCTCTCCGCCGCAGGACCGGGCCGGTATTACTTCAGCGGGCACCTCGAGGGTGAGGTGGACGCGGAATGCAGGCGGTGTTTGACCGACGTGTCGGTCTCCATTGCCGAAGATGTGCAGCTCCTGTTCGTGGAGTCAGGCACTGAAGGCGACGATGACCCCGATGTGTTCGTCGTGGACTCACGCGCTTACGAGCTGGACATGCGTCCGTCGCTTCGTGAGCAGTGGCTCCTGGCCGTCCCGGCGTTCGTGCAGTGCCGGGATGACTGCAAGGGGCTCTGTCCAACCTGTGGGGCCGATTTGAACGCCGATGCGTGCGAATGCGCGCCGGCAACTGATAGCCGCTGGGATACGCTGCGGAACGTCCGCGGCCAGTCCAACTGACGGCTCGACCTTTCGACGTAATCCACTTCCATGGCCGTCCCGAAGCGCCGAACCTCGAAGCGAAAGAAGCGCGCCCGCAACACGCACAAAACCGCACCCGCCATCGTCATTCAGGCGTGCCCGCGCTGCCAGGCCATGCGCCGTCCGCATCACGTGTGCAGTGAGTGCGGGTACTACGCAGGGAAGCAGCGAGTCGCCGCCCGGGAAGCCTAGCTTGGCGCGCATCGCGCTGGACGCGATGGGCGGCGACTTCGCCCCCGACGCGGCGATAGCCGGAGCATTGCACGCCATTCTCGAGCTGGCGCCGGAACATACGCTCCAGCTCGTTGGGCCCGTCTCTCTGATTCGTGATCGCGTGTCCGCCCTGACCACGGGCGAGCTCGCGAACGCCGCGCGACTCACCGACCGACTCGAGTTCATCGAGGCACCGGACGTCATCGAGATGTCCGACAAACCGACCGCCGCGCTGCGAAGCAAGCCCAACAGCTCGATGGTCGTCGGTCTCAAGCTGCAGACCGAAGGTCGGTCCGACGCGTTCATCTCCGCCGGCAACACCGGCGCGCAGATGGCCGCCTCCACCGTGCTGCTCAAGCTTCACGCCGGGCTCACTCGCCCAGCGATTGCGACGCTGTTTCCGACATCACGCCAGCCAATCGTCGTGCTCGACTCCGGCGCGAACGTGGACTGTTCCGCACAGGAGCTCGTGCAGTTCGCGCGGCTTGGTGCCGTGTACGCGGAAGACATTCTTGGCCGCCACAACCCGATCGTTGGGCTCCTCAGCATCGGTGAAGAGGCAGAGAAGGGAAACGCCGTCGTGAAGGAAGCGAATCAGCTGCTGCGTACGGCCGGCGTGAATTTCCAGGGCAACATCGAGGGACGCGATCTTCCTGCCGGCGGGAGTGATCGCGGACCGATCGACGTCGTCGTGTGCGACGGCTTCGTCGGCAACGTCGTGCTGAAGTTCTACGAGGCGATCGCGCCGATGATGATCGGGATGCTGCAGAAGCACGGGGGCCTCGATCCTGACAGCCTGCGCTCGTCGCTCAAACACCTCGACTACTCCGAGTACGGCGGCGCGCCGCTCCTCGGCGTGCGCGGCGTGAGCGTCATCTCGCACGGCAAGTCGTCGGCGCGCGCGATCAAGAACGCGATCAAGGTAGCGGCGAAAACGGTCGAGTCTCGAATGAGCGACCACATCGGCCGCCGACTCGGCGACGGCAACGGCGCCGCGGGAACGGCAGCGTGAAGCGGCCCCTCGCATATCTCGCCGGTACCGGACGCGCGGTGCCGGCGAAGGTGCTCACGAATCACGACTTCGCGTCGCTCGGTCTCGAGACGTCCCACGAGTGGATCATCGAGCGCACGGGCATCACGCAGCGACACATCTCCGGCGAAGGTGACTCGACGTGCTCGCTCGCCGCCGACGCGGCGCGCACGGCAATGCAGCGGGCGCACGTCAACGCGGGTGAGCTCGACGTCATCATCCTGACGACGGCCACGCCGGACCGCCTCCTTCCCGCCACCGCGGTCGACCTGCAGGCTTCGCTCGGCGCGACGCGAGCCGCGGCGTTCGACGTCTCCGCCGCCTGCTCGGGATTTCTCTACGGCCTCCAGGTCGCCGAAGGGCTGATCGCAAGCGGGGCTCACGAGACGGCACTCGTCGTGAGCGCGGAGAAGATGAGCGCGATCGTGGACTGGAAGGATCGGTCGACGTGCGTGCTGTTCGGAGACGGCGCCGGTGCCGCCGTGTTGCAGCGCTCCAAGCAGGGGAAGGGCATTCTCTCGTCGTTCATCCGCAGTGATGGCACGCTCGCGGAATTGCTCTACCGGCCGGCTGGCGGCGCGTCCGTCCCGTTCAGCAAGGCCGTCCTCGATGAGCGGACCCATTTCGTGAAGATGGCCGGCCGCGAGGTGTTCAAGCACGCGGTTCGCTCGATGTCCGAAGCGGCCGATCGCGCGCTGGACGGCGCGCGCCTAACGGGTAACGACATCGACCTCATGATCCCGCACCAGGCGAACGTGCGCATCATCGAGGCGACCGCGAAGCACGCGAACGTTCCGATGGACAAGGTTTACGTGAACGTCGATCGCTTCGGTAACACGTCGTCGGCGTCGATCCCGATCGCCCTCGACGAAGCCATCGAGTGTGGCCGGATCAAGGAAGGCTCGACCGTGCTCATGGTCGCCTTCGGCGCCGGCTTCACGTGGGCGTCCACGGTGGTTCGCTTTTAGCCAATTCGCTCCACATGAACGTCGTGTTGCTGTTTCCCGGACAAGGCTCGCAGAAGCCGGGAATGGCCAGGGACCTCGTGACAGCGCTGCCCGCCGCGCGCGACACGTTCTCGGCGGTAGACGATGCCCTCGGAGAATCGCTGAGCACCGTGTGCTTCGACGGTCCCGCCGAGACGCTCACGCTCACGCACAACGCGCAGCCGGCGCTGCTGACGCACGGTGCTGCGGTGTGGGCGGCAGTGAAGGATCGTGTAGGCGCCCACGTGCGTGCCGCCGCCGGTCACTCGCTCGGCGAGTTCACGGCGTACCACGCCGCCGGTTCGCTCGACGTCGTGGACGCCGCGCGTCTCGTTCGTCGCCGTGGTGAGCTCATGTTGGCCAGCGGGGAACAACGTCCGGGTGCGATGGCCGCGATTCTCGGCGACGTCGAAGGCGGCATCGAAGCGGTTTGCGAGCGAGCGACCGCCGAGGCCGGGTGTGTCGTCGCCGCGAACTACAACTCGCCGGGACAGGTCGTCATCTCGGGCGAAGTCGCGGGTGTCGAGCGGGCGATGGAGCTCGCCAAGGCGGCGGGAGCGAAGCGCGCGATGCGACTCAACGTGAGCGGCGCGTTTCACTCGCCGCTCATGGCCGTGGCGCGCGATGGACTCGCTGCGGCGATCGACTGCGGCGAGTTCCGCGACCCGGCGTTCCCCGTCTACGCGAACGTGACGGCCGAGCCGGTGCGCTCGGCGGGCGAGGCACGGCGGCTTCTTCTCGAACAGCTTACCGCGCCGGTCCGCTGGACCGCACTCGTCGAGCGATTGGCCGCGGATTTCCCCGATGCGCTCTACGTCGAGATGGGACCCGGCGCCGTGCTGACGGGCCTCGTGAAGAAGATCGCCCCGAACGTGCAGACCATGACGTGCGGGACCGTGGGCGAGGTCGAAGAACTTCTCACTCGTGTGACGGAATGAAGATCGATCTCACGGGACGTGTTGCGCTCGTGACCGGTAGCACCCGGGGAATCGGTCGCGCGATCGCGGAAGCGTTGAGCGAGTGTGGCGCGCGCGTCGCGATCGTTGGGCGCGATGCCGCCAAGGCAGCAGAAGTTGCGGCCGCGATCTCGCCCGAGGCTCGCGGATTCGCCTGCGACGTCGCCGATCCCGCGTCCGTCACCGCGCTCGTGTCGGCCGTCGAAGAAGCTTTCGGTTCGGTGGACATTCTCGTGAACAACGCGGGACTTACGCGCGACAATATCATGTTGCGTCTCAAGGACGATGACTGGGACGCCGTGATCGACGCCAACTTGCGGGGGGCGTTCGTCGCGATCCGATCGGCGACGCGCGGCATGATGAAGCGCCGATGGGGGCGGATCATCAATATCGCGAGTGTCGTCGGCCTGGTCGGTAACAAGGGACAGACGAACTACGCGGCGAGCAAGGCGGGACTCATCGGTTTGACGAAGGCAGTCGCGAAGGAGTTCGCATCGCGGAACATCCTCGCGAACGCGATTGCACCGGGCTTCATCGAGACGGACATGACCGCGGCGATGACCCCAGAGGCGCGCAAATCGCTCGAGGGTTCCATTCCGCTCGAGCGACTCGGATCGCCGAAGGACGTTGCGGCGATGGTCGCGTTTCTGGCGTCCGATCACGCTGCCTACATCACCGGTCAGGTGCTCGTCGTCGATGGGGGCATGGTGATGTAACACTAGGCGAATAAACTGGTTATTTTACGTTCCTTCAACATCCTTCCTATCCATCGCAAGAGGGACACTCATGGCGGACCACTCGGACAAAGTGAAAGACATCATCGAGAAGGAGCTCGGCGTTGAGCGTGAGAAGCTCACCAACGAAGCCAGCTTCATCGAGGATCTGGGTGCCGACAGCCTCGACATCGTCGAGCTGGTGATGGAGTTCGAGAAGGAGTTCAACATCGACATTCCCGATGAGGATGCGGAACGGCTTCGCACCGTTGGGGATGCGCTGGCGTATCTCAACGAAAAGGTCAAGGCGTGACGAAGCGGCGGGTCGTCGTCACTGGGGTTGGTGCCCTATCGCCAGTCGGAAACGACGTGGCGACGACCTGGCGTTCTCTGATCGAAGGACGTTCCGGCGCGGCCCCGATCACGAAGTTCGATGCGGCCAAGTTTCCCGTCCGGTTCGCATGCGAGGTGAAGGGCTTCGACCCGTTGGAGTACATGGAGCGCAAGGAAGCGAAGCGTGCGGACATGTACACGCAGTACGCGGTGGCCGCCGCCGTTCAGGCAATGCAGGACGCGGAGTTTCCCGCCGGGAACGGCTATGACCCCGACGCCACAGGCGTCATCCTCGGCAGCGGTATTGGCGGGCTGAAGAGCTTCGAGGAGCAGCACGACGTTTATCGGGAACGCGGGCCGGGGAAGATCTCGCCCTTCTTCATCCCGATGTTCATCGCTGACATCGCCGCCGGTATCGTGTCCATGCGCTTCAACGCGAAGGGACCGAACTACGCAACGGTGTCCGCCTGCGCGACCAGTGCACACGCCATCGGCGACGCATTCCGCGCGATCGCGTACGGCGATGCCGACGTGATGATCACGGGCGGCTCTGAAGCGACCGTCACGCCAATGGCGATCGGCGGGTTCGCGAACATGCAGGCGCTGTCCGAGCGGAACGATTCGCCCGAAACAGCGTCGCGCCCGTTCGATTCGACGCGCGACGGGTTTGTGATGGGCGAGGGCGCTGCCGTCCTCATTCTGGAGGAGCTCGAGCACGCGAAGCGCCGCGGCGCAAAGATCTACGCCGAGATCGTCGGCTACGGCGCGACGGGAGACGCGTATCACATCACGCAACCGGCGCCAGACGGCGAGGGCGCACAGCGTGCGATGCGGCGCGCGATTCGCGACGCCGGGATCACCCCTGCGGACGTCGGCTACGTCAACGCGCACGGGACCTCGACGCCGGCGAACGACTTCAACGAGACGCGCGCGATCAAGGCCGTCTTTGGCGATCACGCGAAGAAGTTGAACGTGAGCTCGACCAAGTCGGCCACCGGGCACATGCTCGGCGCGGCGGGGGCGCTGGAGTTCGTGGTCAGCTCACTCGTGGTTCGCGATGGTGTCATTCCGCCGACCATCAACTACGCGAACCCCGACCCCGAGTGTGACCTCGACTATACGCCGAACGCGCCGACGAACCGCGACGTCGAGTACGCGCTCAGTAACAGCTTCGGGTTCGGTGGGCATAACGTCACGCTCGCCGTAAAGAAGTACCGGGAGTGATCGTGCGCCGTCCGCTCGACGTGCCGATGGCCCGGCTGTCGGACCCCGCGCTGCGTCCTATCGGGGAGAAGTTGCGGGCAGGCGAGCGACTGTCGGACGCGGACGGCCTGACGCTGTTCGAGTCGCCCGATATCCTCGGCGTCGGCGCGCTCGCAGACGCCGCGAATCGCGACCTGCACGGTGACGTCGTCACGTTCGCAGCCAACCAGCACATCAACCCCACGAACGTCTGCATCCTCCGCAAGACGTGCGTGTTCTGCGGCTATGCGCGGCTTCCCAAGGAGGACGGCGCGTACCGCTACACGCTGGAGCAAGTGCTCGCCGAGGCTGAGCCGGCGCGCAACGGCCTGACGAGGGAGTTTCACATCGTCGGCGGGCTCGACATGAAGGCGGGGCTCGAGTACTACACGACGATGTTCCGCGCGCTCAAGCGCGAGTTCCCGCACGTCCACATCAAGGCGCTGACTGCCGTCGAGATCGCGCACATTGCGCGCATCGAGAAGATGACGTGGGAAGCCGTCCTGATCGCGCTCAAGGAGGCCGGGCTCGACACGATGCCCGGCGGAGGAGCCGAGACGTTCAGCGCCGCCGTGCGCGAGCAGATCGCGGACAAGAAGCTTGGTGGTGCGGAGTACATCGACGTCCATCGCACCGCACACACGCTCGGCATCCGCACGAACTGCACGATGCTCTACGGACATGTCGAGACGCACGCCGATCGCGTTGCGCACCTTCGCATGCTGCGCGATTTGCAGGACGAGACCGGCGGCTTCCTTGCGTACATTCCGCTCGCGTATCACCCGGACGACAACGAGCTCGGTATCCAGTTGAATCGACGCGGGCTGGCGACGACTGGCTACGATGACCTGCGCAACCTCGCCGTCGGCCGCCTGTACCTCGACAACATCCAGCACATCAAGTCGCACTGGATCATGGTCACGCCGTTCCTGTCGCAGACGGCGCTCGCCTTCGGGGTCAACGACATGGAAGGGACCGTCGTGCGCGAGAAGATCTATCACGCCGTCGGCGCGCATACGCCACAGGCCATGTCGCTCGACGAGATCGTGAAGCTCATACGCGGCGCGAAGAAGGTCCCCGCGGAGCGCGACTCGTTCTACAACGTGCTGCGCACTTTTCCGCCCGACGGCCCGATCGACTCGCCGATCGACGCTCCCGCCCGCGCGTCACCGGCCGAGGCGGCCTGACGTGCGCGTCGGCCGCATTCCGTACGTCAACTGTTATCCCGTGTACGGCGCCATCGACCGTGGGATCGTGCCGCTCGACGGCACGCTGGTGACGGGCGTTCCGAGCGCGCTGAACGCGCGGATGGCCGAGGGCTCGCTGGACATCAGCGTCGTGTCCGCCGTCGAGTATGCGAGAGATGCGCGCCGTTACCTGCTGCTTCCCGACCTCGCGATCTCCTGCGACGGTCCCGTGCGGAGTGTCATGCTGTTCTCGCGGAGACCCGCGCGCGAGCTCGATGGCCGCCGCGTCATCGTGAGCCGCAGTTCCATGACCAGCGTGGCGTTGCTCGAGCTGCTATTCGAGCACGTATGGCACGCGCGCCCGGAGTTCGTCGCCGGCGACGCCGAGATGTCGGACATCGCCGGTTTCGATCGCGAGGTGCACGATGCACGACTCGTCATCGGTGACGCGGCGCTCGTCCTGCGTGGGGAATCGCGACCGCACCTGATGTCGGCGACGGACGCAGCACCGCTTCCCACGTACCCGTTCGCCTACGACCTCGGTGAAACGTGGAAGACGTGGACGGGACTGCCCTTCGTGTTCGCGGTGTGGGTCGCGCAGCGGACCGCCCCGGTAGCGGAGGCGCTCGGCATCCACGCGAGTCTCATCACGTCGCGCAACTGGGGGCTCGAGCATCTGCGGGAGCTCGCGATGCAAGCGGCCACCGCCACCGGCGTCGCCGAGCCAGTGTGCCACGAGTACCTCTCGGGGCTCGACTACGGGCTCTCGTACGAGCACCTGGCGGGACTCACCGAGTTCTTTCGTCGCCTGGTCGCTGCCGGCCGGGTGCCTAACGGGACGTTGGCATTCCTGCCTGCGGCGTGATGCCCGGCGGCTATCAGCCCGACTCCCGATTCCCGATTCCCGATTCCCGACAATGAGCGATATCCTCGATTTCTACACCAACGCTCCACTTCTGGAGCTCGGCGCCGAGGCGGATCGCATGCGCCGTGAGCGGCACCCCGAGGGAATCGTCACGTTCATCGTCGACCGGAACATCAACTACACGAACGTCTGCGTGGCCGATTGCGGCTTCTGCGCGTTCTATCGCCGGCCGAAACACGGGGACGGGTATACGCTCTCGTTCGAGCAGATCGGCGCGAAGATCGACGAGACGAAGGCACTGGGCGGCGTGCAGATCCTCATCCAGGGCGGGCATAACCCGTACATCCCGTTCCAGTGGTATCTGGACCTGCTGCAGTACATCAAGACGTACCACCCGATTCACATCCACGGGTTCAGCCCGAGCGAGGTGGACTTCTTCGCGAAGGTCTTCCGCATGGATGCCGTCGACGTGATTCGCGAGTTGAGGAAGGCGGGGCTCGACTCGATTCCGGGGGGCGGTGGAGAGATCCTCGTGCAGCGCGTGCGCGACATCGTCGCGCCGAAAAAGGCGGGCGCCGACCGCTGGCTGGAGATCATGGAGCTGGCGCATAACGAGGGGATGAAGACGTCGGTGACCATGATGTACGGCATTGGCGAGACGCTCGCGGAACGAATCGAGCATCTCACGCGCGTACGTGACCTCCAGGCGCGGACGGGCGGGTTCACCGCATTCATCTGCTGGCCGCTGCAGCCTGAGAACACCCCGACGATGTCGCACATGCCGCGCACGGACGCCGTCGATTACCTGCGAACCGTCGCCGTCGCGCGCATCGTGCTGGACAACGTACCGAACCTGCAGTCGAGCTGGGTGACCATGGGCATGAAGGTCGGCCAGCTCGCCCTCACCTTCGGCTGCAATGACTTCGGCTCGCTGATGATCGAGGAGAACGTCGTGTCGGCGGCGAACACCACGCACCGCACCACGATCGAGGAGCTCGAGCGGCTGATCGTGGACGCCGGGTTCACGCCGCGTCGCAGGCGGCAGGACTATTCGATTCTCGAGACAGCAGCGTGAGCGAGCAGGGAAGAGGGAACCGGGAACCGGGAACCGACACAGCTGCGGGCGGCTCCGATTCCCGATTCCCGATTCCCGATTCCCGACGGTTCCGTGTTGGCATCGGCTACGACTCCCATCGCTTTGCACCCGGCGGACCGATGATTCTGGGAGGCTGCCGGATCCCGTCCGACGTCCAGCTCGTCGGGCATTCCGACGGGGATGCGGTCGCGCACGCCGTGACCGACGCGATCCTCGGGGCCGCCGCGTTAGGCGACATCGGCCAGATGTTCGCCGACACCGATCCGGCGAACCGCGACCGCGACTCGATCGACATGCTGTCGCACGCGGTGGCCCGGGCGAATGACGCCGGGTGGTCCGTCGGGAATGTCGACGTCACGGTCGTGGCCGAGCGTCCGAAGATCGCACCGCACCGGGAAGCAATGCGGGCGATGCTCGCGCGAGCGCTTCGCGTGGACCCGTCCGCTGTCAGCGTGAAAGGCAAGACGAACGAGGGTATGGGCTGGATCGGCCGTGCCGAAGGACTCGGGTGCATGGCCGTCGCATGTCTCGTCGCGAGCGCCCGGAAGTAGCATGGACGGCATTCTCGAATGGCTGACGGGTCTCCCGCCAGCCGCGCTCTACGTGACGCTCGCTGTCGTCGCCGCGACCGAGAACTTCGTCCCGCCGATTCCGGCCGACGTGATCGTCGCGTTCGGCAGCTTCCTCGCCGCGCGACAGAACCAGTCGCCGATCCCGACGATCATCGCCGTCGTGACGGGGAACGTCGCCGGCGCTGTCGGTATGTTTCTCCTCGGACGCCGGTTCGGCGCGGACTGGATTCGCCGCAGGCTGCGCGTCATGGGCGAAGGGGCCGAGCAACGCGTGCGGCGTTGGTACGCTCGCTTTGGGCTCCCGGCGCTCTTTCTCAGTCGCTTCCTGCCAGCAGTCCGCGCGGTCGTTCCACCGCTGGCGGGGGCGATCAAAGTCCCGGCAACGGGTGCTATCGTCGCCATCGCGACGGCATCGACGATCTGGTACACCGCGGTTGCCTTGCTCGCGTATCGCGTCGGTTCGCAGTGGGATCAGATCGCGAGCACGATCGGCCGCTTTCAGAAGATCGCCGCGATCGCCGCCGGCGCCATCGTCGTGATCGGACTCATCGCATGGTGGATCATGAAGCGCGGGCGCAAGACGCGGGAAGCGTGACCGGACAACCACAAGCGCCGCACCTTCGACGATTTCTGCTCGAGCCGTTTCAGGAATTCCTGCTCCTCGAGCAGGGTGCGTCTCCCGAGACCCAGGCGGCCTATCAGCGCGATCTCAGCCGCTTCGCCGCATACGCCCTCAGTCGCGGCGCGACCGCACCGCCCGACGTCTCGGCGCGGATGCTCCGCGAGTACCTGTATCATTTGAAGGACCTCGGGCTCGCGCCTGCGTCGATCCGCCGCAACGTCTCCGCGATCCGCACCTACTTCAAGTTCCTGCTCGGAGAAGGACACCTCGCGCGCGATCCGAGCGAGCGGCTCGAGTCGCCGAAGCGGTGGCGTGCGCTGCCGGATGTCCTCACCGTCGCCGAGATCGACCGGCTGCTCGCGGCGCCGGTACTCGAGGATCCGCTCGTGTTTCGCGATCGCGCGTTGCTCGAGCTCGCGTACGGCGCGGGCCTGCGAGTATCGGAGTGGATCTCGATCGGCACCCGCGACGTGATGTTCGACGAATCGCTCGTCCGTGTTTTCGGAAAGGGAAGCAAGGAGCGGCTCGTACCCATCGGTCGCAAAGCGATCGGCGCGCTCGCAACGTACGTCCGTGAGCTCCGACCGCGGCTCGAGCGGGGAAAGGGCAAGGGAATCCTGTTCCTCAACGCGCGCGGCGAGCCACTCACCCGCATGGGCGCGTGGAAGATCCTTCGCAAGCATGTCGAGCGCGCGAGGATCGAGAAGCACGTGTCCCCACACACGCTGCGCCACTCTTTCGCGACACACCTCCTCGAGGGCGGCGCCGACCTCCGCGCGGTCCAGGAAATGCTTGGGCATGCCGACATTTCGACGACCCAGATCTACACCCACGTCGACCGCGAGTACCTTCGAACCGTACACCGTCAGTACCACCCACGCGGATGATCCGCGGGTATCATGATCCTGATCGTCGATAACTACGATTCGTTCACGTACAACCTCGTGCAGTACCTCGGTGAGCTCGGTGCCGACATCGTCGTGCGGCGCAACGACGCCATCGACGTCGAACAAGTTGCGGACCTGGCGCCGAGCGCGATCGTGCTCTCACCCGGCCCCTGTGCGCCGAGCCAGGCGGGTGTGACCGTCCCGATGATTCGACGCTGGGGTGCGACCATCCCCACACTCGGCGTCTGTCTCGGACACCAGGCGATCGGTGAGGCTTACGGCGGACGCGTCGTTCGGGCGCGTCGCGTCATGCACGGCAAGTGCTCGAACGTGGAGCACGACGGGCAGGGAATCTTCGCCGGACTGCCGAGCCCACTGCCGGTAATGCGATATCACTCGCTCATCGTCGAGCGCGAGTCGCTGCCGCCTGAACTGGAAGTCGTCGCGGTCGCGTCGGATGACCCGATGGAGATCCACGCGGTGCGACACCGATCGCATCCGGTGTGGGGCGTTCAGTTCCATCCCGAGTCGATTCTGACGACCGGCGGGAAGACGATGCTGCAGAACTTCCTCGCGTTCGCCGGATGAGCTGGGGAGCACGGCTCGTCGCGCTCGTCGTTCTCGGTGCGGCGACACGAGCCGGTGCGCAGTACCCGGTCCACGTCGAAGGACCACCACGAGCGCGCGCGACGATGCTGGTGCGTCGCGCGCTCGCCGCTTCGCACGACGTCATGATCACCGACTCGTTGCAGCGACTCGTGTTGCCGCGCGACAGCGACGTGCCCCGCACCGTCGTGATTCTCGGCGGGCAGGCGTCCGTCGGGTCGCGCGTTCAGGGCGATGTCGTCGTCGTCGGCGGCGACCTGTTTCTGCACCCCGGCGCAGCGATCGAGGGTCAGGCGATCGCCATTGGCGGAGCGGTCTACGGGTCGACGTTGGCGTCGGTGAGGGGCGGCATTGAGAGCGTGCGTGACGAGACGTTCGATGTCGTCCAATCGGCGTCAGCGATCCGGCTCCGATATCGGTACATCGGCGGGCGCGAGCCGGCGGTCGAGTTGCCTCTCCTGGAGGGGCTGCGGATCCCCTCGTACGATCGCGTCAACGGAGTGAGCGTCCCGTGGGGCCCCATCCTCCGGCCGACGATCAGGCTCGAGGTCGATCCGACCGTGACCTATCGGTCGCACACCGGCGAATGGGACCCGGGCGTGCGAGCCGTGTACGAGCTCGGCCAGCAATACGATCTCACGATCGACGCGCGGCGCGGAACGTTCACGAACGACGCCTGGATCTACTCCGACATCCTGAGCTCGTTCAACGCGCTGTTCACCGGGAAGGACGTCCGGAACTACTATCGGGCCGATCGCGGTGAGCTCGAGGTGCGGCGATTCGACGTCTACGTGGAGCCGATTCTCGAGCTCGAGCGGTTCGCCGGCGTCTCCGTGGAGCGGGCGTGGTCCGTGGGAGCGAGGGACACGTTAGGCTCGCGCCCATGGTCCATGCTCGGTGAGTCCGATCCCGACAAGCTTCGGCGCGCGAATCCCGCGATCGAACGGGGCCGCATCTCCTCAGCGTTCGTGGGAGCCTCCGCGCGGTATCAGCTCGCCGACGTGAGAATGCAGGGGATCGCTCGACTCGAGGTTCCCTGGGAGAGCCCGGCGAACGAGCGGTTCGCGCAGATCACGTTCGACGGAAGGATCCAGTTTCCGACGTTCGGACTCCAGCGTTTTCGTTCCGACCTGCACGTGGTCGCGACGGTCGGCGATTCGGCGCCGCCCCAGCGGTTTGCATACCTCGGGGGCAGCGGCACGCTACCGGTGATCGAGGAGACGCTGTCACTTGGCGGTGATCAGCTGCTGCACCTCGATTCGCGCTACGAGATCCCGGTCGCGCGGATCAAGCTGCCGTTCGTCGGGTCGCCCACGTTCGCGATTCGCCATCGCATCGGATCCGCCGGGATCCAACGGCTGCCGCGGTTCGTCCAGAACGTCAGCTCGATG
>Ga0075430_100000453_pt1 | contig 30680 bp, 48 predicted proteins | sample RhiMetdeltSRZDD4_FD_75294 | JGI IMG/M metagenome (GOLD analysis project Ga0075430, IMG submission 75294) | Populus rhizosphere microbial communities from Tennessee, USA - Rhizosphere MetaG P. deltoides SRZDD4 | ecosystem: Host-associated > Plants > Roots > Rhizosphere > Soil | place: USA... | reverse complement strand
TGATGGCCGTCGCAGTACTTCACGACCTCGATCTCGCGGTGCTCCCAGCCCATGCCCTCGGAGGAGTTGGTCTCGTTGCTCTGAAGTACTCGAAGAAGGTGTGGGAACTTCGAGACGAGATCAATTGCATCCTCGCGCCACACCTTGGTGTAGCTGCGGACACGTCCATACAGGTCCAGCTCCGGGTAGACACCCATAGGGTTCTCTACTCGGATGCGTGGCATGTTGTCCTTGAAGTCCGGCTCGATCACGTAGACCGCCATGCCGAACGTGTTGTAGTAGTCGCAGAAGGTGACCTGATGACCAGAGTGAAGCTGGCTCTGCTGAACGTAGGCGTTGGCCACCTTCGTCCTCTTGCCAGAGAACTTCTTCGACTTCTCGGTGGTGGTGACACCAGCCGCACAGTTGATCGATGGCATGGAGCCCATTACCTCCGCCATGTCCCGAGCGGAGGTATCGATCATGTTGGCAACGATGGGCTTGGGCCATGCGTCAGGCATGGCACCAGGCATCACCGTGTCGATGTCGCCGGAGCGAACGTCGTGGACATCGCGCTGACGCTGGTCACGGTCAGCCGCTGCTCGACGCAGCGCCTCAACCTTCTGCGCTACCTTGTCGATGGTCAGCGCCATGTGTACTCCTTACTTCGGCTGAGCAACCTTCAGCTTGTCCCAGCTCGACTTGCCGGGGTAGCCGTCAGCGGCAGTGCCACTGTATCCGCACTTCCTCTGCCACCAGGCGTACGCCTTGATGTCAGCCCTGGTGAACTCAGGTCCAGGTCCCTGGGCGTAGCCCTTGTAGCCAGCCTTGACGAGAGCCTTGCCCATCTCGGTGATGAGCGGGTGACGCTTGCCGAGGCGGAAGAAGCCAACGCCCGGGAACGGGGCGTAGACGGGCTTCGGCTTGGGCGTCGGAGCAGAAGTGCCAGGCTCTAGCTTCCCGCCCTTCACGAGGGCGTACAGCGGCTCCCCTGGGCACGCGGTGGCGTAGCCGTCGCGGTGGCCCTTGATCTCCTTGCCAGCGCCGTACTGACGGAGGTAAGCGATGGCGTCCTTGATGCCCTCGATCATCTCGTCGGTAGGCGTGATGTCCCCCTTCGAGCCCAGTAGCGCCATGACAGCGTAGTGGGCCTTGTTGAGATCCTGGTTGCCGTTAGCGCCCGTACGCTTCCTCTTACCCCGACCCTCGAAGACGTAGCCATGACGGCAGACAAGGAGGTTGTACGCGATGTCACTGTAGTTCTCTCGTGTATTAGCAAGGTGACTCTTCCGAATCGCCTTAACGAGACTGACACAGTCGGCGTGATCGTCGCACGATACGCTCGTACCCTCATAGTGGACCTTCACACCCTTGGTCGTCAGCTGCTCGGGTGCTGCGCTAGCAGGCCACCCCAGGTCTCCGCGAGAAACCCACTTCATCGTCCCCACCACTCTCCAGTTCCGCTGCTCATGTTTGCCTGGGCCATGTAGTCCAGGTCGATTGTGATGCTCCGCTCCATGTCGCGCGGAGACTGATACTCGTTCTGTACGTGGAAGACGTTGTCTACCTCGCCTACCAGCTCTCGTGCACGGATCTCTGCGAACCAGAGAGCCATGACGGTGTCGGTCTTCTTCTTGGTCTTGACACCTGGAGGCAGAGGCTCCCAGGTGGTCAGCTGCTCGATCAGCATCTTGACGCCCTCCCCGCTGGAGCGGGAGGGCAGGTGGATGAGCTGCTCGTTACGCTCGTACCCCTCGAACAGGACGGACATCGATGCGACACCGAAGTCGGCGTCCCACTTGTTGGAGCCGGTGAAGTGCTCACGAAGCAGGCAGCCACGAGATCCGAGGAACTGCTTGATGTCCCGGTTCTGGGTCACCATGAGGTTCATCGCGTTCTTCTCGATGCGCCACTCGTTGATGGAGTACTTGACCGTGAACTCCTTGATCTTGTCGAAGATGTCGTCAGGCTTCAGGTTTCCCTTGGACCAGACATCCAGGACCCAGCGGTGGCCGGTGTAGCGGTCAACGGCTAGTACAACAGCTGCGCTGTGACCCGTCATGGCTGGGTCGAACCCACCCACAACATACAGACCATCCATGCCATTTGGACGGTGACCAGGGGCACCCTTCGTCATCACGCCCGCAGCACGCATGCCGTCCACTGCTCCGGTTACTGCCTTCATCGGGAAGATCGCATCCTCGATCACCGACTCCTGCATGTAGACGAGAGCCCAGTTCCTCGGGTTCATCGAGGCGCGGCGCTTCCTGAGCGCCTCGCCGGTCCACATTGGCCATAGCCCCTCCTCGTCCTGCTCGGTTAGCTGCCTACCCGCGATCGATACAGGCGGACGGTTCGTCCTTGGCCAAAGGGTGACCCAGTCATCGGGGTCGTCAGCGAACTCCAGGACAGCAGGCTGAGTAAGGTAAGTCCATGGAGAGGACTCCTCGCCGTAGTAGTCGTCCTTGACGATCTCACCGTAGAGGTCGATGGGAGCAAGACGAGTACCAACCAGCAGGATGCGGCCACCAGGGTACGAGAGACGGTTGTAGACCTCTCGCTGGAGCCAGTCCATCTGCTTCTCATACTCATGGGCGTTCTTTCCGGTCACGCAGTCATCGAGGATGATGAGGTCTGCTCGGGATCCGTAGATGTGTCCACCGATACCCAGAGCCTGGACGGTGGGGTCCTTCTCGCCAGAGTCACGCGTGCTGGAGCTGACGTAGATGGAGTCGGCGGTCCATGCCGCCGCTCCCGCGTCGAAGCCGCCCTCTGGACCGAAGTCGATCTGGAGCTTCTGGTAGTTCTTGTTCTCCGAGGCGAGACGATCCTTGATACCACGGAGGAACCTCTTCGCCATCTCCTGCGTCTGGGAGACGATGATGACTCGGATGTTCGGGTCCTGGCAGATCCGGTACGTCACGTAGTTCATCGTGATGGTCGTACTCTTGGCGTGCTCAGGGGGAGTGTTGATCAGCAGGAACTCGGGCTCACCCTCGATGTACGTCTGGTTCGGGTGGAGGTTCCGAGGGGGACGTCCCTCAAGGACGTCCACCCACTGAAGGTGGTGATTGAACAGCTGAGTATCGAGGTACTCCTCGCACCACTCCGGGAAGGGCTTGATGTTCTGGCGGTTGTCCTCGGCCTCGCTGGCGTTCTGCGTCATCAGACGCAGACGATCCATCTCATCCCTGAACGCAGCGTCACTCTGACGCAGGTACTTGTACTGGGCCTCCGTGAGGCCCATGTCATGACAAGCCTCCTTGATGGACTTGCCATTCTTGACGTACTTGATGAAGGTCTCCTTGCGGACCTTCGAATCAGTCTTGGCTACACGCAGCTGCTTGCTGCGTGGCTTCGCTGTACGAGGGGGAGTCTTCAGCTGACGTCCGTCCTCCGTCACGTAGACCTTCGCCATGCTGTGTCTCTACCCCTTCTACCTATGCAACTCAAACGCCGTGCGGCTAAAAGAACCGTCGCTGCGCTCCTCCGGTCGGAGGAATGATCCCGAACTCAGTGAGGGACCCCTAACTAGTTATACCTAGGTTCGTCTGGGTGCCTGGCCCCTTGAGGGGGCCAGACCCCGATCACCGTCAGGAGGGGGTTGAGCGTGCCCTGTCTGTCCTTCACGATATACCCCAGTATATATATACCCGTCTTTTGCGTCTGGCGGGACAGGTCCATCTGTGTGATCTGGGTCACGCCCTTGGAACCCTTGGTACGCCTGGCCTGTGGGTAGGGTGTGTGACGGAGGTCACATGTATTTATGGTGGAAATTTATGGGGACTCACTCCCCCCCACTCCGCGCCGTTTAACAACCCCCGGGTCGCATATCGGACATGTCGGGACATGTCGGGGCAGCACAGGGTAGGGCAAGTCGGACATGCCGGACATGGCTGCGCTCAGATGAGCAGGGCTGTGCTCAGGGGAGCAGGCACAGTGTTGTGTACATATATGAGCACATGTGTACACATATAGGGCCACAATGTCCCATTTGTACCCACATGTGAACACATCTACCCCAATGTGCACGCTCAGATGAGCGGGGGACTGTACACATGAGCCCCTACGCGTGCACGTACACGCGCGTCTTCCATCCCCTCTCGTGAGGGGGCGTTTGCTAGGCAAACTAGCTAACTCGGCAGGGACGAACCGGACATCAAGGCAGGAACTATCCCAGTTCTGTAGCAACTTCTGTAGCAAGGTGTCCGATTCGCACCACTGTGCACCAATCATCCTGCTTCCTCCTCCATCCTGCCTGTGACCAGGCAGTCTCGACAGGTGATACGGACATACCGGGACATGCCGGCTTTGCACTCGTGTTCACACTTGCACATCTCTTGATCCAACTGGAGTTGATCATGCCTCTGACCTGCAATGCTTGACCGAACTACCTGCAAACGAGGAATGTTCTCGGTGTCAGCAACGGAGACGCCAACACGGGTCACCGGGAAGCCCTCAAGGGCAAGCGACTTGATCAACTCAACAGCGTGCGTCAGACTCTTAGTGCAAGGCTTGTCTAGCTTGTGCGAGCGCAGCAACACAGCGCGATTGGGAGTAACACGTGTGTACCTTCGGGGCATGCGGCTCATCAGCTTGTTGGTGGTGTAAGAGACCTACCAAGGCGACGACGAGTATCCGGCCCGAGAGGGCGTCCGGACCCCTTGACAGGACTCCTGTCTATCTGAGAGAGTCTCTCTTGTTCCGACCGAGCGTCGGACACGCCAGTAACCGGGAAAGCCCTACGGGCCTAAAACAAGGTGAACTTGTGTCCAAAAGCTCACTAGGTGGGAGCAAAACGAGGGACTTGACAAGGTCGACACGACCTGGAAGAGTCTGACTCACGCCGAAGAGCGAGCAAGTGGCTCTGACGCAACGAACCGCCTGCCATAGGCGCGTCGTAACCACAGTACATGCTGTCCTAGCTGGTCTTAGTAGGTTGTGCTCCCACTCCGGTGGGTACGACGGCTCGGCTTTGAGTGGCTGTTGTTTGAGAACTCAATACATGTGAAGACCTAGTGAACACACCTAGGCCGTATCGACTCGCGTACCGTGGCGTACCGGAGTGGTTAACCTGCTCTGGACGACGGGCGAGCCTCCCCACCCCTTCGGGGGTCAGGGATGTGCCGTGCCAGAGTCTCGGTGAGTAGATACGCTCTCTTCCCCCCTTGTGAAGGGCTGGGAGGTGAGGACGGGAATGCCCCCGAGACGACGAACGTTCAGCTGATACTTGGCTGGACCCCCGAGCGTACGAACGCACCCCTGAATCGTCTCCATAGCCCTTCGGGGAGGGTGTCCGGTCCTTCGGGACCGGCACTCTGTCCGGGAGGCTTAGACAAGAGCTGAGCCCCTTAAACGAGGGAGAGAGACCTCATGACGATCCACATGCGCAACGTCGTGTCCAAGCTGGACGAAGACCTGCGTTTCGGTCGCATCACGTCGGAGGAGTACGGCCGTGAGCTGTACCGCCAGGCGACACTGAAGCTGGTCGAGATGACCCGCTCATTCTCAGTGATCGTTCTCTCCGACCGTGACCACTGCGGTGGTCAGGATGCTGCCACGATCGAAGAGGTCCGGGAGATGGTCAAGTGCATGAAGTGCACCGACAAGGGTAAGTGCGTCCCTCAGAACAAGACGTGCCCCACCGATCGGTTCCTTCGTGACCTTGAGGCGTACGGCAATGCCATCCTGAGCACTCGTGAGAGTGTGGGTGACTGGTTCGACGCTCAGTCCACCATCGTGGTGTACACCAACCCCCGAGACTGACACACACTGACCAGCGTGAGCGGGTCGGCCCTACGGGGCCGCCCGTTGACTCGGCATCAGTGCCGTGACAAGGGAGAGAGACCTTGAAGAACGTAGAGTTCAACGAAGCGTTCATGGGAGCTGGCGAACCCTTGAAGGGTAGCCGTATCCCTGGGTTCGGGGCTGGCAACCGTACTCCGCAGACCTCTCGGGTCCACGTGAGTAAGGCCAAGAGCCACACACCCGTCAAGGCAGTGAAGAAGGGACTTGCCCGGAGCGCAGTTGCTGTGATCCGCCTGTCCCCCAGGGAATACGAGGTCCGAGTCAAGGGTTCTCGTGTACTGGTGGGCATGGTGCGCAAGGTCCAGGGTGCTGGTGGCACTGCTTACAGCTACCAGATCCCCGGCGACAAGGCCCACAAGGGCTTTGCCTCCCAGAAGGCTGCCGTCGAACGCATGCTGGAGAAGGTGTGATGGCTCGATACCTGACTACCTACTCCACCCACGACGAGAAGAGTGAGGCCAGTGCAGCCCTTAAGCGGGCTGCAAGGTCTCTGACTGTCAAGGGTAAAGGCAAGACCCACTACGCCAAGCTGGAGTACAAGCGAGGCGCATACCAGGTCAACATCTACGAGCGCTGAGTAGGAGCGTGATCCACAATCTCTCCGGTGCTGGTCTAGTTACCAGCACACGGGGTGTGCCATGGATCAAAGGGATCAGGCACTACAAGGGGAGAGAAAATGACTGACTACGCCGCCAAGGTCGCCGCTGGCATCAAGCTGCTCGACAGCAAGAAGCCGGGCTGGCGCTCCAAGATCGTCATGGACGAGCTGGACCTTGGTTCGTGCGACGTCTGCGTGCTCGGCCAGGTGTTCGGTTCCTACGACTCCGGCAAGTACGCTCTGGACCTCGACACCTACGAGGCCAAGGACTACGGGTTCAACACCGACTACTCCATGTCCGAGCTGACCAAGGCTTGGAAGGACGCCCTCGGCAAGAACAACGTCCTGGTCGAGAAGGGCGAGGTCTACAAGGACAAGTACGGCTACGCCGTGAAGGTCCTGGCGACGCACATCGTCACAGTCGGCAACGAGACGATCACCGCGTACATCGTGGACGCCGGGCAGGTTGCCCGTGGCTCCTCCACCTTCGGCTCGTACAAGGGTGCTCCCTCCGTCCTCCGCAAGGTGGACTTCGAGCAGACCTACACGGAGAAGGTGGAGAAGTTCACCCCCAAGAAGGGCATGTTCCTTCAGGGTGCCTCCGGCAAGGCGTACTACATGTGCACGGACGACGAGATCCGTGAGGTCAAGGACGGCGCGTACGCCACCTGGCTGACGGACATGTCGGCGGCCGAGCGCAGCTCCCTCAAGGAGCTGTTCACCGGGGTCGGCAAGAAGTTCTCGGACACGGTCGTCAAGTAGCACCTCTATCGCGGTGAGCCGCGAGGGTGGTGCAGGGGCTTCGGTCCCTGCTCCGCCTGCATGGCTCACAGTGAATCATGCGTACCCAAGGGGAGAGAATCATGGCGCTCAAGGCTCTCGACAAGACGTACGAGAACTTCGAGACGGGTGACAAGGTCGTCCACGACGGCTACGGCGCGCCTTACGGCGTCCGCATCCTCAAGAAGATCTACCTCGACACCACGGGTGACTACCACTTCGTGTGTGCTGAGGGTGACGTCGTGTCGGGCAAGTGGAAGGACGCTCAGTCCGGAGGCGAGATCATCCTCAGCCTTCACACGGCCAAGACGCTCCGCAAGTACCAGTCCAAGTGGACCCCCGGCATCCAGGTCACGGCCGGTGACGTGCTCAAGGACCAGGACGGCGTCCTGTTCCTCGTCGCGTCGCTGGACGTCGTCTGGAACCTGTCGAAGGGCACCAAGACGACTCTGGCCAAGTGGGAGGCTGCGGGTACCGACTACGGCAACCGCAAGTTCACCAAGCAGACCACGGCTTCCGGCCACGAGTTCAGCTCCGTCGTGGAGCTGAAGGACAAGTGGAGCAACCGCTTCTGATCTTCACCGTGCATTGATGGTGCGGCACACCTTCGGGTGTGCCGTTGCCACCCCTCGCACGGAGGGGAACACACAAGGGAGAGAGCAATGGCGAGCACCGCTCACAAGGGTAACTTCGGCACCAACGACATCGTGGTGTACGGCTACTCCTCCGGTACCTCCTACGGGTACCGGCTCGTCAAGCAGATCTGGATCAGCGAGATCGGCGACTACCGCTGGATCTCCACTCCGATCAAGGTCCGCAACAACGAGGTGATCGAGTACACCAACGGGTCGTTCGAGCTGGTCTCGGACAAGACGGTCCGTGACGAGTACCCGAACCGGTGGACCAAGGACCCCGAGTACACCAAGGGCGACATCCTGGTCGGCAAGAGCAAGAACAGCAGCAAGAAGATGCTGTTCGTGTACCTGTCCAACGACCACGTCGAGCGGCTCACGCCTCGTGACGACTACGGCTTCGGAGAAGACGACCAGTTCGGCTACTCCACGCTGTCCGACTACGAGAACAACTTCGGGCCGCTGACCATCCACCGCACCACGGGTTACTCCCAGGGGAACAACGAGAAGTTCTCCGCTCTCTGATTCGTTCTCCAACGAGTCAAGTGATGGGCCCCCCTCAAGGGGGCCCGTTGCTTGATCTGCTGGATAACCCCGGTTTGATCGCAGTCCCCGCAGTGGTTGACCACTGCCGTGCGTCCGCTAGGGCGTCCGCCCGGAGTCACTAGGTGATCCGTAGGGGAAACAACCTGGCCCACGGGTTTCATTCCCGGAGCCGAACGTGACGCTAGTCACACACACAAGGGAGAGAGATCATGTGCGGTATGAACGAGACCTGCCCTGTCCACGGCCGTAACGACGTCCGTGACGCGGTGGAGAACAACACCCCGGCGCGTGCGGTGACCTACCTCGGCGAGTACGCCGTGGCCACGCTGGACAACCCGGAGTACCAGTCTCCGATGACGGCGATCAACGCCCTGATGGGCCGCGAGACCCCGAACATGTTCATGCACCTCGTCGTCAAGGTCGGCCCGGAGGGCTGCCTGGGTGACGTCCTGGACGCCGGTGGCCTCAAGGCTGCCACGGTGTTCCGGGAGACCTTCGTCAGCGCGTCTGACAGCCGTCTGGACCCCTTCATCCAGGAGCTGGAGGCGGGGCAGTCCGACGCCTTCAACGCCAAGCTGACGGAGATCATGCACGACGCGCACGACATGGTCGTCTCGTCCGTCAAGGACGGCACGATCGCCTGAGCAGTGATGTTTGTGCACTTCCTACGGGAAGTGCACTTACACCCCAGTTCAGGGGAACCATGCAAGGGAGAGAGATATGGCAGTAATCGACACGGAGAAGGTGGTCACTGTCACGCAGCTCACGGAAGAGCTGGGTGTCAGTATCCCCACGGCTCGCGGTCTGGTCGATGATCTGGAGGCGGTAGTCACCATCAACCGCACCACGTTCTACGACCGTGAGGCTGTCAAGGTGATCCTTCGGGAGCGCCACGACAAGCTGCTGGCATTCCTCGGGGTTCTGTCCCCGGAGGACAGTTACGACGGCAACGTCGTGGCATCCATGGAAGCGTCGCTCGACAAGCTGTAGGGACATCACATGACGAACCTTTCTCTGTTCGTGACGGATCCGGATGGCGAGCACAAGGAGATCGACCTCGGTGACGTCTGGGCTCACTCAGACGTGACTGACGAGGACTCCATGCACGCCATGCTGGTCAACGTCATCGCTGTGTGGGCGCTGGAGAACGGCAACCGCTTCGATGACATCACGCCCATGACCGTGGACGACGACGACGGCCAGGAGCTGGAGATCCACCAGGAGGACACCAACCGTCACCTGTGGATCAGGGAGGTTGTGCAGTTGTTCATGCACCTCCTCTCCGACCGGCACTACTGCGACGATGAGGCCATCCTCGCGTATGTCGATGACCAGGGCTGGAAGTGGACTGACTTCGAGTCCGACCTTGAGTCGGCCGAGGACGGGTACCACGGAGAGTTCGACGGCGACTACGACGACTTCGCTCGCGAGTACATGAGCGACATGGGCGAGTCGCTGGACGATCACCTGGAGTCGCACTTCGACTACGAGTCGTACGGCGAATCCCTGGTCGACGGGTACGACCGTTGCTCGTGGGGTTCGCGAGAGTTCCTGTTCAACCAGTGAGTGTGTTCGTGGCCGTCTCGTACGGCCACGTTCAGATCCACTGGGGATCAAGTTAGGGGAGAGATCAATGAAGCGCATCACCAGGACCCTTGCCGCTGCCGCCATGGTGGTCGGCCTGGGTCTCGGAGCGACGGCATGTTTCGAGGACGACGCCACGGTGGCGTCTGAGAACGTGTCCAAGGCGGCGGACAACTTCGAGGTGCAGCGTCGGATCGTCGTGTTCAACGGCATCACCGACAAGTACCTGATGGTCGTCGTCGGCGCGTGCTCGATCACCGACGAGGGCAACCAGTTGGAGATCATCTGCAAGACCGGCAAGGACGAGTACGTCAAGGAGTTCGCCGGTCTGTCGGACAACGTGTCGTACTTCATCGAGCAGGGCAAGCCGGTCAAGGCGAGCGCGTACCACCACCGCGTGACGTTCAAGCCTCAGTCCATCCTGCCCGACGTGGACTTCCGGGGTTCCTCGGAAGACCTGCCCGCGTCTCAGTGATCCGATCGTGTCCCGCCCTTCGGGGCGGGCACGGTGAAGAGTGCACAGGGTCCCGAAAAATAAGTAGGGCCTACCTATGATGGTCTTGTCAACCGGAGGTAGTTGCTTCGCTCTGTGCACTCCTCTCCGTGACAACACGGAACTCCGAAGGGGAGAGAAGAATGACTGTTCACATCGACTTCGAGAAGGCTCAGTCTCTGGTCGCGGAGTGCATCGCCGAGCGTGGCGAGGACTTCGTGTACCCGAAGCAGGACGGCCTGTCGTGCATGTATGTCCACGGGATCAAGGAGATCCCGGTGGACGAGGACGCGTACGAGTACACCGAGGACTTCAGCAAGGCCACGCCTGGCTGCATCGTCGGCGCCGTGCTGCACAAGGCTGGCATCTCTCTCGAAGACCTCGGTAAGGGCTCCAGGAACGAGGCAGGTTCGTTCGACCTGATCAACGAGCTGGAGTGCGACGAGCTGGTGACCGTGTCCGACCAGGCGAGCAACTACCTGGCCAACGCGCAGACTTCGCAGGACCGTGGCGTCCCGTGGGGTGTGTCCGCCAAGGGCGCGGCCGAGGGCAAGTCCTTCTACGTCGAGTACGGCGATGACGGCAAGCCCCTCGGAAAGTACAACGCGCACGAGAACTACAGCGTCGCGTAGAGTGTGAACTGAAACACAGGGGCACCACGACTTCGGTCGTGGGCCTTTGAGCTGGCCGGGGTGAGGTGCCTCTCTCCCCCTCATCCTGGCGAGCCCATGGGCCTACGAAAGGAGGACCCTGTGGCACAGCTGAAGTGCACCTGCGGCTCCGATTACCGGAGTCCAGGCGACTACATGCTGTCCATCAAGATGGGTTGGGATGTCGAGTACACCCATGCCCTCCTCGATCTCTGGGAAGAATGTCTCGACTCGGTCCTTGACCGTCGAGACAAGGAGACTCGGTTCAACGAGCTTCTCGATGAGCTGAAGGAGGAGTATGGCCGTACCGTCACGTCCCGCCCAGATCAAGCGGATAGCTGAGTTCCTTGAGGACTCAGCCAACGCCGAGCGGACGGTCGATGAGGTAGCCACCCGCATAGTCGATGGCATCTACGACATGTGGAGTGCCGACGTCTGGGAGGCACCTCAACCGCCCAAGGTAGGCAACGCGTTCAAGACGCCTGCCGTCACATCCAAGGTCTACCACGTGGCCTGGATCGGAGAGGAATTCGAGGGTGGACCCGACGTCTGTTGGGTCATCGATGCTGGCGCTGACTACGGCACCTTCGTGCCGTACGACAGTAAGTTCTGGCGCATCCTCACTCCGTCCAACGCCAAGGCTGGTGGAGCTGGCAAGAACAAGGACGGATGGAAGGCGGGCGACAAGCTGTCTCTCCTCCAACGACGTAGGCATTACGTCATCCTGGAGGTGGGCGACAAGTGCGTCCTCCTCCGAGACGTCAACACCGGTACTCTCCAGGCTGACAGCAATGCCAACCTGAAGAAGTACTACAACAAGGAGAGATGATGGTCGCAACCCTGACCAAGGGCCTGAAGCTCAGGCCCAACAAGGGTTCCACGTGGGAGGCGTCGACCCGACAGGTAGAGCTGGTCAGCAGCACTACCATCGGGCGTGACGTCTACTGGTGGGTCAAGAGGACGGACAAGAACGGGAACACCGTGCTTGACTCGTTCCTCGGGGCCCACCTTCTCCCGTGGGACAAGGTCCAGGAGTTCTACAAGCTGGGCGGCAAGTACCGGTTCAAGAACGGGAACACTCGTGACGTCTACGAGATCCAGGATCTGTACCAGGTCGACCGCCCGATCAGCTCCGACCATGAGGTGCAGGCCGTGGCCTGGTGCCACGACCACTACAGCGGCAAGAAGTACCTGACCGTGCTCAATCGGTCGGACTTCGACTACATGCAGATCATCTGATGGTCGAGATGCATGAGTGGGCCCTCTTGGTCCAGTGGTTTGTCTGGTCGTCAGGTATAGCCGCTCTCGCGTGGCTTGCCTGGCGCAACCAGATGCGAGCAGAGGCTCTCGCCTCCGCTCTGATCGACTCGCACGCGTGGGTCGATGAGATCATCGAAGCGCTGGAGGAGAAAGATGAAGACAGCGGCGATCGTCGCATCGAAGGACTTGTTCGTCGTAGTCCCGTGGATCGTGATCATGGGAGTGCTGACGCTCCTGTTCACGAACGCGACGACCAGTGAAGTGATCGGCGCCGGTTCTGCTGGTGCCATCGCTGGCTGGGGCATGTCCTTCACCCTCACCTACTTCAGGGAGCGTCGCCACGAGCGGGAGTGCCTGAAGCTGGAAGAGGTCAACGATGAGAAGGTTCTTTGAGGGAGTGGGAGTCCTGCTCGGGTTCGCCCTGGCAGGGTTCTTCCTGACTGTTCCCTTCTGGCGTAGCTGAACGCGCAAATTGGGGGGCATCCGAGTGGATGCCCCCCTTCTTGTCTGCTCAGCCCTCGTACTGCGCTCCCTGGCTAGCACGCCAAGCTGCGTTGGAACGGACTGTGCGCCTGTCTGCCGGGCCCGGAACATCGCCCGGCTCCCTGCGGCCCAGCTCTCGCTGAACTGCGCCGTACGCCCGCTGTGCGCGCTTCTTCGCAGCCTCGTGGCTGACGTCGAAGTGCTCGGCCAGGTTCTCCGTGGTGTACGCCATCACGTGGACCAGATACAGCAGCTCCTTGGTGTCGGGCGGCAGCCGCTTAACGGCTGCCTTGACATCGATCAGCTCGACCATACGGTCACCCGTACGGTTGGCGAGCGGCTTGCTGCTCGGCTGTCCGTCGCCGGTCAGGCCGAACGTCTGCCAGTCGGTGTAGTCGAAGACGTCAGGCAGCAGGCTCTTGATCTTGGGAATGGTGTAGCGGTAGAGGTCATCAACACTGTATCCTTCTACCGCTGCCTTCTCTCGTGCGCAGTAGTCAGAGGCTACCTTGCGCAGTGTGGATGCGATCTTGGGCTCCCACTCGGGCCCGTCCTCCACCGCCTTCTGGATCTGGGTGCGCTTCTCGTACACCCAGACCCACAGATGCCCCTCGGTGTCCTCCGAGGTCACATACTGGGGGAAAGCGGAGGACACCGAGCGGGCAACATCACGCACCATCTTGGTCATGATGTCGTAGTCCAGCTCTGCCATGCTAAGTTACTCCTCAGTACGCTAGGAAATTTTTCGGGTCAGTACTTCACGCCGTTGACGTAGAACCCACGGTCCACCATCGTGATGAGTTCCGGATACACGCGCTTCCCGTCGTCGCGCAGCAGCGCGAACGACATGACCCAGTTCACAGCTCCGTCCTTGACGTACGTCGCCTGGACGGGATCCATGATCGAGCCTACGTTCATGGTGAATCGAGGTGCAACCTTGCCCTCGAATCCGTAAGCACGAGTGAGGAGGTATGGCTGGTGGGTGTGCCCGAACACGATGTTCTTGTCGGACCCATACCGCTTGATGAACTTAGTATCCCACGCCTGCGGCGTGCTGGCGTAACCGCTGGACTCGTGACCGTGCACCGCGTATGTGTTGGTTGCAATACGCACCGGACCCTTGACGTACCGAACATTCGTCTTGTCCAGCTCGAAAAGGTTCTCCGTTGTGAGTGCATCCAGAGACCTGAGAGGTGCAGCGTACTGCTGTACAAAGTCACGCAGTCGGAGGTCATGGTTGCCCTCCAGCCACGTGATCTCAGCCTTGGGAGCGGCCTCGCGGAGCCGCAGTAGGACTCCCTTGAAGCCATCGATGTGCTTCTGTAGGGTGGGGGCATACTCGCCCGCAGTCCCCTTGGTCCATCGTGAGACCTGGGGGAAGTCAATGGCGTCGCCGATCTGAAAGATGGCGTCGGGCTGGAGGTCGAGGATCACCTTCGTGATCTTGGACAGGACCAGCGCATCGTGGAAGGGGTACTGGATGTCCGGCAGGATCACCGTGGTCTTGGTTGCCATACCCCGGAGTATACATGAGGAGTGACTGTGAGTGTTAACAGGTGGGAAGCCACGCCTGCAAGGCTGGCTGCACGTGACGCATGGAAGAGGCAGACGCACGAGATGTTTGCCGTGGCCAGGCGGTCCAAGGAGTACCGTCGCAAGATCACTGTGGACCAGCGTGCTGAGGTGATCCGGCGTCGTTACGAGGGCGAAGATCCCAAGGATCTCGCCCTTGAGTTCGGCATCTCTGCCGCGTACGTTCGCAACCTGGCGCCGACTCGTGCCCGCTAATCCGTTCGTCACCTCCGACCCGAAGGACCATGTCCAGTGGGAGGAGCGTGCGAACTGCAAGGGCAAGGCGTTCGAGCTGTTCGAGTACCAGGAGAAGGACTCCCCTCTATGTGAGGGGATGAAGTTCAAGGAGCGGATGGCCTTCAACGTGGCCAACTTCCAGCTCGCTGGTGAGATCTGCATCGAGTGCCCCGTGTTCTTCGAGTGTGGCGCCAACGCCACCGCCGAAGAGAAGTACTGGACTGTCCGTGGCGGTGAACCGCCCGGCCGGTTCGAGGAGGAGTCCAAGAGGTACGACAACGTCGGCAGGCCGAAGGGTGCCAAGAACAAGAAGCACCCAGGTCGTGACGCTGGTGGGCAGTTCGCCCCCAAGGGTCCTCGCGTCTGCCAGCGTGGTCACGCCGTCCCCGAAGGGGGACGGTGCCCGACCTGCAAGAGAGAGGGCAACACCAGGCGTCAGCGTGAGTACCGTGCCGCCGCTAGACGGCAGCAGCGGGATGGTGTAACCTCTTAACTACCGCCGAAGGGACGCCCAAGGTGGTTGCATCCACGCTGATCACGTGGGTGAGTGTCGTGGTGTAGTGGAAGCACACCGGCCGGTGGTCGGAGGTCAGGGTTCGAATCCCTGTGGCACGCGCAGAGTTGTGGTGAAGACGGAGGCTAACTACCCGAGTCACTGGTCACCCCAGTCCTCTCCACCAGGAGGATTACCCATAGCTACGACGGCGTGACTGCCGGTACTGTTACCAGGTGCGACGGGTTTGAGGCCCCGCTTGGGACTGTTGGTCACAACTCCCTCCCCTTAAGGAGTCCTCGTGGAACTAGAGCACATGAGTTACAGTGCTCTGTCCCGCTACGAGGAGTGCCCACGTAGCTTCTACCTCGGCCGTGTCAAGCGTGCCGAGGAGAAGCAAACGTGGTTCTTCCCACTCGGGACCGCAGTACACCAGTGCGTGGAGGACTACCTCCAGACTGGCGACGCTCCCTCATTCGAGGAGCGGTTCTACCCACTGATCGAAGCTCAGATGAAGATCGATCCAGTGGACGTCAACTGGCTGGCCGGTGGAAGTCAGGATGATCCTATCATCCGTGACAAGGCAGTCGAGTTGGGCAAGCGTTGCGTAGACAACGCCATCAAGTTCCTCGATGACATCGAGGTTTGGCACGTGGAGTACGATGCCACAGGCATGATCGCTGGCTGCGAAGTCCCGATCAAGGCGTTCATCGACATCGTCGGTGAGCACAAGAAGCATGGTCCCACGATCGTGGACTGGAAGTCCGGTAAGCAGAAGCCGAAGAGTAACCTACAGCTGGAGACCTACGGTGTCCTGCTCAACACTTCGACTCCCCTCTCCGGTAACGATCACCCGTTCACCGATCACGGTTCGATCAAGTTCGACGTCGGACTGTGGGCCATGGTCAATCCAGACGCACCCAATGCTCGCCCCGTCAAGGGCTTGACAGAGGTGGACGCGAGCGCTCTTGGCGCTCGCTACCAGGCAGCCTACGAGAAGATCAAGGAACGGAAGTGGCAGGCCAACGCTGGCTTCCACTGCCGCTTCTGCACTCAAGCTCCGAACTGCCTGATCGAGGCTGGCCCTACTAAGAGGGCCAGGTTCTACGACCGATCCGATGAGGAAGGTTTCCCCTTCTAGTGGACATCACCTACCGGATTCCGTCGAAGAAGGTCCCCTACGGTTACATCGAGTTCACCGACTCGACTGAGATGGCTGGCCTGCCCGACCCTGTCGCACTGGCAGAGTGGTACGCCCAGTTCATCAAGGAGTATCAGGCGGCCGAGGTCGCAGCCTTTGAGGCTGCACCTCGCAAGGCCAAGCCTGCTGTTGTTGTGCCGGACTCGGCAGATGACAGTGCGATCGATGAGGCAGCGAAGATGCTCAGCGATGGGCTCGGCGGTGCGACGGAGATCGATGAGAACACTCCGGCCAAGCCGTGGGACAAGACGTCCGACGAAACCGAATCAACCAACGAGAAGCCCTGGGATCTTGACGATTCCGCATGGGACATGTGAAACAAGGAGACATATGAGCGACGTCGATGACATCCTCGGTGGTTCCAAGACCCCTCCGGGTCTGAAGTTCCCCACCCCTGGCACCAAGCACATCATCCTCATCACCGAGCAGCCCAAGTCGGTGCCGGTGCGTGAGTTCGTGAACGGCAAGCCGGGTGAGCGACTGTACTTCCAGTCGCAGAAGAAGGTTCGGGAGTCCGAGCTGAACCTGAACCTCCCCTACGACCCGATCCCGGCGATCCTCGTGATCGGCCAGACCAAGGGCGGTGACGCTGTCTCCCTCCGGCTGGAGGGTGAGAAGCTGAAGGCCACCCGCAAGGCTGTCCGTGAGGGCGGCAAGCTGGTCGAGGGATCCATGTTCGCCATGGAGTACACCGAGGACGACCCCGACAGCAAGGGTCCGTTCCCCAAGAAGCTCTACGCGGCTCAGATCAAGAACCAGGAGTAGTCCTTGAAGACGCTCTTCCGGAGCGTCCGACGTGGACTGTCGGCTGGGGAGCCGCTTCCGGCTCCCTGGCCGGTCTTCGATCAGAAGAAGATCACGTTCCGACGCTCGTCCATTCAGATGATCGCCGGTCCTCCAGGTTCCATGAAGACGGTCATGATGCTCAACATCGTTGACCAGATGGGGCCCGACGTTCCGACTCTGTACCACTCGTCCGACTCGGATGACTTCACGATGGCAACCCGTGTCCTCTCCATGAAGACTGGGCTCACCACCGAGGAGTCGGAAGAGATCATCATGGCTGGTCAGCACGCACAGTCTGATGCCCTCCGTTCGTTCGGCCACGTCAAGTGGTCGTTCCATGCAGCACCTACACTGGAGCACATGTGGCGTGAGGCTGAGGCATTCCGTGAGGTGCATGGCGAGTACCCGCACCACACCATCATCGACATCCTGATGGATGTCGACTACGAGGGAGCCGGTGAGCAGAACTACTGGGCCCTCATGGCTGAGCTGAAGGTGATGGCTCGTGATCAGCAGACCTCTCTGACGATCGTGCACCACACCTCCGAGTCCGCAAAGGGTGGCACTCCTCCTCCGAGGTCGGCCATCATGGGCAAGGCTAACCAGCTACCGACCACGATCATCACCCTCTGGGGTGATGCTCACAACGAGTCCATCGACGTGGCCGTGGTTAAGAACCGCTTCGGTCCGCAGGATGCGATGGCCAAGAAGTTCTTCCGCATGAAGGCACAGCCTGCGCTGTGCCACATCGAGGAGGATGACTCGGCTGATGGCGTCCTGTTCAATGACGGCATCGGTGTGGCTGACAACCTGAAGGTGGATCTCTTTGGCGACAAGTCAGAGTAGGAAGCACCGTGGCCTACGATCGCAGAAGGTCTTCGCCGATCACGTTCGGCCGCTATTCCCTTATGCAGAACCTACAGGGGCAGGCCGTCAGGGTCGTGACATTCTCAGTACGCCTGGCGTCTACTTCGAACTCAAGGCAAGGACAGGCTTCGACCCGAAGTCAGCCCTCAAGCAGATCGAGGCGGATGCCAGCTCGGATGTGGGAGTGGCAGTCCTGCGGCTCAACGGTCAGGGTGAAGCCAACATCGGAGAGTGGGTGGCCTGTATGAGGGTCGACACTCTGATGCGTCTCCTCAAGGAGGCAGGCTATGGTCCGAAGGACGAAGGAGGATAGGGTCTTCCCGATCTTTCCGATCGGGCCCATCCTCGTAGAGTACGGTGGCGAAGAGGTTCGTGACGACCACGGTTGGTACGCCTACAAGTGTCCCTTCCATGGAGACCGAAGCGCTTCCGCTTCGGTCAACACGATCCTCAACGTGTTCGTCTGTCACACCTGTGACATGAAGGGCAACGCCACGCAGCTCATCATGAAGAAGGAGAACTGCTCCTATGTCGACGCTCTCCGTCGTGCAGAGGAAGTTGCTGGCAAGGGCGCAGGAAACGTACAGCAGTCATCTGTCGGAGGCCGCCGCGTATCTGGAGGGTCGAGGAATCGATCTGGCAGCCGCGCGCTCCGCAGGACTTGGCGTAGTTCGTGATCCTCTGCCTGGCCAGGAGCGTCTGGTAGGTCGACTGGCCATCCCTTACATGACCGGGGCTGGCTGTGTCAACATGAACTTCCGGTGCATCGCAGACCACAAGTGCAAGGATGTGGGGCACGGGAAGTACCAGCACTGGCAGGGTCTCTCCTCCAATCTGTACAACGTCCAGGCGTTGGACAGTGCGGGTACTGCCATTGCTATAGCTGAGGGTGAGATCGATGCCCTCAGTTCCACTCTGGCTGGCATCCCCTGCGTGGGTGTGCCGGGTGCAACCAAGTGGGAAGATCACTGGAACCTGGTCTTTGAAGATTTCACTCGTGTGTACGTCTGGCAGGAGGGCGACGACGCTGGCAAGAAGTTTGCCGACCGAGTCGTCCAGGAAGTGAACGCCGTAAGGGTTGAACTTCCGTCCGGCGAGGATGTAAACTCGATCTGGGCGGCGTCCGGAGCGGACGCCCTGAGAGCAAGGATCCGGCGATGAGCACCGTTTACCTCATCCTCAACGAGACCACGTTCATCGGCACCGACCAGGTGACGACCGAGCCGGTCGAGGTGTACGACGACCTTCAGGCGGCGATGGACTGGATCCACGACCTGGCTGAGGACAACGGCGTGCAGGTTGAGGACGATGCCAACAGCGTCTACGTTCCTCCGTCCGAGGGGATCGAGACGGACGAGTACTACATCATCGAGATGGAGCTGAAGTCCCGTGGGTAACGGATACAACAGCTGGAACGAGATCCCGTTCGATGCTTCGGCGTCGGCGGAGGAGAAGGCTGCGGAGTTCGAGGCGCAGTGGAACGAGAACGGGGGCAACGACCCGCAGGTCGACAACAACCCGTACTCCAAGGAGAACTTCAACAGCGAGCCTGACCGGAGGGGCAAGTGAAGCACAACTGCACCAAGCCTCCGCACTTCCCGCCCCACTGCGGGTGCCCTGCCGGATGAGTCGCAAGGACACCCTGGGAGTCGAGGTGGAGAAGGGTGACATCGTCTTCTCCGCCCCTCGGCACAAGTACTCTGGGAGTCCTGAGATCGGTCGCGTGTCCGGAGTCTTTGACTCCGGGCGCGTTACCATCCAAGTCCCTCAGAAGGTCAGCATCTACGCCTACCAGCGTGGTGCTCCGGAGATCGAGCAGACCTCGTACCGGTACGTCACGGACGAGGATGCTCAGCCTGACAGGTGGGGCCGCAAGCCCTACAAGCGCGAGCAGTACACGTACATGGCCAAGGACTACACGGTCGTTGGTCACGAGTGGAAGTGGGTCCGCAAGCAGGCTGCGGACATCACGCTGATCGTTCTCCGCAAGAATGGTGAGGCGAAGAAGGCTCTCGATGAGCTGCTCGCCGAGCGCATCGGCCTGAACGATCTGACCAGGAACCTCAACCTGGACTACGATGCCGAGCGACCTGCCATTTCGTAAGATGACAGACGTCTGGGCTGACGAGGCTAAGTGCACACGACGCCAAGTTGGTGCCGTCCTCTTCAGCCCAGACGGTCACACAGTAAGCACGGGATACAATGGAACGCCGAGCGGCAGGCCCAATTGCACGGAGGGTGGATGTCCTCGGGGGAAGCTGGCCTACGATGAAGTCCCAGCGGGAACCGACTACAACGCAGTCCCATGCACAGGGGTCCACGCCGAAGCGAATGCAATCGTTCGAGCAGGATCCAGGGCTGTGGGGTGCACCATCGCTGTCAACCACGAGCCCTGCCAGCAGTGCAGAAACCTCATCCTCGCAGCAGGAATCGTCAAGGTCGTATATCGAGATGGCCCTGGCGGTACTTGGCGAGACCTTGCAGCGGAAGAACTCTGACTACAAGATCGACGGCGAGTTCAGCAACTTCGAGTTCGCCGCCCAGGTGGCGGAAACGAGTACGCTCGACGCAATCCTGACTCAGGTAGGGATCAAGCTGGGCAGGCTTCAGGGCCTGCGCCAGCAAGCCTGGGTCTCCAACGAATCCATTCAGGACACGTACAAGGACCTGGCTGGGTACGCAATCATCCTGTACGCCTTCTCCCTGAAGGAGAATGATGGCTGACGAGAACGACGACACCTGGTGCAACAACGACCTGCCCGTACAGCCTGAGATCATCCTGGTTCAGGCCGACATCTCGGAGCTGCCCGATGCCGACGAATCCTGACAACCCCTCCATCAAGATGGAGATCAAGTTCGATGACGAGGTCGTTGAGGTGGAGCTGGAGTTCCACTTCTCCGACAACGCCGAAGAGTTCATCAACGTGCAGCACTTCGTTACGGCGGCGGCTGCACAGCTGATGGGATGAGAAAGGTAGTGGTCGAACGCCTCCCCGATGGGAGGCTTCGGCTCACCATAGTGGAGGTACGCAAGTGAAGACCGTCAACGCACGTGTGATGGAATGCGGCCAGCCGAGGTTGGCCTACTACATGGGGACTCACGTGAGTGGCGAGAAGCACTACGTGGAGATCCGCTACGCCAAGAGGCAGACGCGCAAGTGGATGCCGACCAGCAAGGTGACCATTGACGAGGGCGTGGCCCTCGTCTACATCGAGAAGGTGAGCGAGCTTGGCAAGTCGAAGCATCCGCCGCTGCAAGTTCTGCAAGGCTGAGGTGGGCAAGGCTCACAAGTTCAGCTGCCAGGTCAGCAGCTACCCGTCCTACTACGAGAACGACAACAGCTATGTCTACGTCACGACGTACGTCACGGACTCGGCAAGTTCTTCGAGCTACGGGTCGAGCGATTCGTGCAGTGGGTCGAGCGATTCTGGATCTTCTGGAGGCTGTGACTGATGGGTAAGAAGTACGACGACTACGCCAAGGCGGTCCAGGCAGAGACGGACGCCAAGGCGAGGTGGCAGCTGGACCCCACCCAGGAGAATGAGACCAACGCCGCTCAGGCTGAGGCCATCTCCAACGCCCTGTTCAACGAGATGCTGGAAGACCCGGAGGGTTAAGTATGCAGCAGGAAACCAAGCACGCCATCGCCCGAGGCGTGGCGAAGTACCTGATCAAGACGTTCGGTCAGGAGATCGAGGGCCTCACCTACTCCGAGGTGCTGGCCGACGAGATCGGCGGAGTGGATGAGGATCTGTTCGAGGAGATCCTGAACCTGACCCGCACCTTCGTGGAGGTCGCCGAGGTCGAGGTGTACTTCCAGGAGTACCGCATCAAGGATGACGGTACGGTCATGAGCAAGGCCGAGGTCGAGCAGAAGATGAAGGCCGACTGGTAGAACGCAAAAAGGAGGGGCCCCCGAAGGGGCCCCTCTTGTGTTACTTGGTGAGTCCGGCGTTGTCCGGGTTGCCCACGAACTTGCCCAGCGCAGCCTGTACGAGAGCCAGAGCTGCCGCTCCGCCCGCGATGAGGGCGTTGTCAGCGGTGCTCAGATCCTCCAGGCTGAAGATGCTGAGGAACGTGAAGGCGAACGTAGCCAGCACGCGTACGAGTAGATCCTTGGCGTAGCTAGTCACTACTTGCCCTTCTTCTTGATGGCCTTGTACACAGCAGCCTTCTTGGCTACGGACTTCTTGGCGAGGCGCTTGGCCATCGCCCCCTTCTCAGCGGCGGTGCGCTTCTTAGGGCTTGGCATTCATGCTCCATAAGGGAAGATGCGCTCAATCTGCTCTGCCGTATCGTCATCGATGATGGCAGTAGGTCGTAGCCCGAAGAGAACCTGAAGCCCTCGGATGTGAGACTTGGTCTCATCATCCAGCTCGCCGGTCTCCCGCAGGCCGAGGACACGCTGCACGTAAGTGACAGCGTCCCTCTCCTTTTCAGTTGTCACAGCGTAGATGCGTCGGTCATACCAGATGGGCTTCATACTCCCACCTTACTCGCGATACGGTCGACTACGCCGCGTACTCCCTTGACCTCCTCGTGCACCAGCTCAACCTCTGCTCGCTGGGTAACGAGGCTTTCAAGAATCTCGACCCTCGCACGAAGGTCAGTCACCAGCTCGTCCTTCTCTCCGACCTGTGTACGTAGCTCTGCTACCGCAAGCGATAGCAGCTCCACAGTGTCGACCGAGATCTGTGCGGCCTGGCTGTGACCCAGCCTCTTGCCACCCACGAAGCCACCGGCTACACCGGCAGCTCCCGTGAGGATGGCGATGATGGCCTCAACGCCCATGCTCTCTCCCTTATACAGACTCTGCTACCGTCCTCATCTGGACGGTGAGGTACCCTCCCAGGCTTCCCCTATTTGGTCCAGGCGGTGCCAGCTGCCTGAACTCCCAGTCCTCGATGACAACGAGGGTGGCGATGTCCTCCTGTAGTTCCTGGAACGTGATGACGTCGCCCGCTCGGGCGACAGCCTTGAAGTCCTCGAACCTCTCTCGGGCATAGCCGTCGTATCCGAGACGCTGACCAGTACGGTCAGTCTCCTCATCGAAGAGCTGGTAGATCTGTGTGATAACGCGCTGACGGATGGAGCCTGGTAGGGCCTTCATCTGCCAGCCATTGAGCACCGCTCCTACACTGGTGTCCACCGCTCCTCGATTGAGGGTGAACTTCAGACCCATCCAGTTCTGCCTGCCAGTCGGGTTGCCGATACCCACGTCCATCACTCCGGATCCCTGCGCTGGAGTGTACGTGATGTACGGAATCTCGTTCCCACTCTCGGTGAGGACGGAGACGGACAGGTTTCCCTGTAGTGGAGAAGGCGAGCGGATGCTGAAGAACTTGTAGAGCTTGGGCTCCTCGGTGTTGTACCTGATGCGCCCAGTCTCAAGATAGCCGGAGGCGAGAAGCTCGGTGGCATTCTCCTTGGCTGCACCCTGGCCGGACACAGCGAAGACCTTGCGGTCGCTCGCCCCGAACATGGTCACCGAAGTGATGGCACCAGAGGTGCCCTCGTAGTAGATGTCTCGGGCGTACGCATAGCGTACGGCCCTGGTGGTCTGCTCCTGGATCTGTGCACCAAGGTCGATACGCCATAGGCCAGAGTCGCCATCGTGGTCTGCATCAGAGCCAGTCCACATGAAGCGGTCGAAGCCGACGATCCCCTCGCACCCACCATCTGGCTCGAAGAGCAGAGGTCCGTACGAGATGTCGCCGTTGCTGTCGATCTCTCCGACCCTGAATCCCCTGTTCGTGGCGATGCCAACGAAGGACTCAACGTACTGGTAGATGGTGCGGATGGTCTCACCCGCTGGCATGGTGGCAGTAACGCCGATCCACGTCAGCTCGGGGACACCCGACGCCGATAGCGTCGGGCTGAACTTGTGGATCTCGCTCGTGGTGCCGCTGTCTCCAGCTGCATAGATGGCGGTAGGTCCATCCGTGAACGACTTCCAAGTCCAGGCGGTATCCTCGTGGGTGTACGTCGCAGTAGGGAGCGCTACAGGCGCTCCCGCTGGAGACACGATCAGCTGGTACACGTTGTTGTCGTGGCCGAAGATCAGCCTTCCCTTGAGGAACTCGATCTCGGACGAGCTGTTGAGCGGACCGTTGTAGATGGTGGACGGTGCTCCCGCATCCGTCCCCTTCTTGATCCCGTTCTCCACTGCGATGAAGTACTGCTTACCGGTGGACGTGATGTCCCAGATGGTGTCGAGCGTGATGCCGATGACTGCCGTGTCGGACGCATCAGTCACCTTGCGCAGCTCATCGTCACGCACAAGCCAGTACGCATCCACTCCGGTAGAGTCCACGAATCCCCTCACGAGGAGGGGAGTCTTCGCGGTAGCGGTACCGAGCGTGGTGGACCTCAGTAGCTTCAGCTCACCGGCTGTCCAGGGATCAACACCAAGGCTCTCAGCGAACCTGAAGTTGAACTGGTTGTCGGAGTCGGGGTCCTGGTAAAGGATCCCCGCTCCGCCAGTGAAGCTGGACTGAGAGCGCAGCCACCAGAAGTCACCACTGATCGACTGCTCACCAGGCTCGGCGAACGTGTCGAACTGTGGCTTCCTGATCTCTGCCATGCGCTCAGTGTATGGACGGTTGTCCTGCGTCCCAGAGAGGAACGGGATACCGGCGATGGCGTAGTCGAACGCGTAGTCCTGAAGGCTGTAGTTCGCCTGGATGTTGGCACCCAGACCGCTGAGCTGGTCTGGAATCTTGCGTACAACGTCAGCCACTGCTTACTCCTTAGACTGCTGGGTAGCTCATGTACACACGGATGTTGCGACCGGACTGGATGTCTCCATTGGACGCCCACGAGACAAGCTCGAAGACTCCAGTGCTCGACACCAGCCTGCCCATACCGTGCTGGAATCCATCACCACATGCGAACGTGAGAGACTGACCACCGTAGGTGGTGTTCGGCCTCATCGCTGCCGGAAGAGTGAAGGCGTCGGTGTCAGTGATCTCACCCTCCGCGTTGGCGGTGATGGTAGATCCGGTGCGCTCGAACACTACGAGTGCGTAGACCACACCGTTCTTGATCTTGACGTTGGTGGTTGCGATACTGAACCCAGACGCGGCAGTGATGCTGCCGCTCGGAGTTAGCATATTGGAGTCGAAGTTACCGTTCTCATCCATCGTTGCACGGATGGTGTTGGTCGGATCAACCCACTGCTGAAGGTCGCCAGTCTGTCCAGGCTGACGTCCGAAGACTCGGAGCACAGGCTCCGAGACTCCTGCGGTGTGGATGTCATTGCGTACATCCATGGTTCCGTTGGCGGACACCTTGGCCGTGTTGTTCACGGTGAAGATGGAGTCACCATCGGACTCAAGGACGCGCATGTATGCAGCGGACTGACCTGCCGCACCAGTCACGTCCAGCTGAGAGAACGCTGGATCCTGACCGTTGATGTCGACACGCCCGTTGTTCCATGCGGCGAAGGTGTCGAGCGAGTCGGCAGTGTTCCTGACCCTGAAGGCCACGTCATTGTTCGCAGTGCGAGGCTTGACGATGAAGCCGGACTGACCGGAGTCAGTCCATGCGGTAGCGGTACCACCGGACAGGATGGAGAAGATGTCCGTAGTGCCGTTGTCCTTGACCACCCTCAGCCTGTAGGTGTTCGTGGAAGTGTCTGCTCCGGCATTCTGGTTGCGGATGAACACGTTGCCGTTGTTGGCGACGAGTGCAACCTCATGAGTCTCGGCCGGTCCACGCTTCCACACCATCAGGTTGGTGTTGTGGTCGATGTCTCCGTTGACCGTAGTCTGCCAACCAGTGCCACCCTCGGACAGGATGTCAATCCTGTTCAGGGTTCCGGTGGCGTTGATCAGGGTCTTGTTTGATAGGGACTGGGTATCAGTGGTGCCCACGACGGCGCTCGAAGCGCCGAGTCCGTGGACTCCATCGACGTCATTCTCATGCTCACGTGAGTCACGGAAGTCTCGGGCGGAGGATACGTGACGGACACGAGCACCAGCGTTGTGGCTGCTAGCGCTCGTTCCATCCGCTGCACGAGTGACAGTCAGGCTGGTGCCTGCTGCCGCAGTGACGTCTACTAGCTCCTCGGACGCGCCCTCGTAGTCGAGGGCGAGTGTGTACGGGAAGCTGACGGGGAATCCAGTAGTGGATCCCACGACGATCGTGGTGGCAGAGTTGTTGATCGTACCGCTGAGTGTGGTCTCCGCCGCAGTGCTGCTGTAGAAACGGATAGCCATAGTTCCTCTTATCCGTTGAAGGTCTGGTAGGACTCGTACAGCCTCTGAAGCCTCGTGCGCTCCTCGTCAAGCCTCTTCTGGTAAAGGGCCAGGAAGAACTGCGAAGCCTGGTTGGCAGCCCCAGTCGGTACCAGCGGTGCTCGCTCAGTAGCCTCGATGGATGCCTGCTGAAGACGGCCAGCCTCGTAGGACGGCAGGAGACGCCACGCTGCGCCGTACGTGATCATGTCTACGTAACGCTCCGGGAAGCCGGTAACCGTAGCGAAGTCGTCACTGTTGTTGGTGAGAGTGCTAGGTCCCTTGGTGTAGCTCACCCGCACGTTCCTTCCGGGAACGATGCGGTCGTAGATCTGAAGAGTCTTGCCGGTCGGAGTCGGGGTTGGCTTGACCTGACCGGAGGTAGTAGATGCCATCGGGTTGAAGCGCCAGCTCTGGGCTGGGAACCACACGCCGGACGGACCGATGGTGTTGATGACTACCTTGTAGACATCATCAGCCTCGGCAGGGATCGGGTACTCATACCTCGCCGAGATGTAGGGGAACTCGTGCTGAGCAAACACCCACAGGTCTGGGTACAGACCGAGGATGGTGTCGTTGATCGCTTCCTTGATGCGCTGCCTCGGGAAGCGAGGGTCGTTGGTGATGAAGTCGTCCACCGCATGGGCAGTAGCCGTGGTGCCCTCAGCACCACGACCAGTTCCACCTCCGCCACCCATGACGGTGACGATGCCGCTCAGCTTGTCGTACTTCTTGATGATGATCAGCTCATCGCCGATCTCCACCAGACCACGAGAGAGGTTGGTGATAGTCTCCTCGTCCGCATGGAAGGTGACGTCATCAGCATCCATCGGCTCCACAAGGTAGGAGATGGACGCCTGGTCCTTGGTGTAGCCGAGAAGCTGCTGCTTCACTCGGTCCACGATGTTGGAAAAGGTGACTGCCACAGTCACTCCTTACGAAGGTAGCTTGATTGCGGTGATACTTGCAGTGACACCGATGTTCGCAGAACCGTCGCCCGTCGCTCGAAGCTCGATGGAAGTGGTTCCGTTCAGTGTCACGTAGTAGTCGTACTCGTACCAGACACCAAGGATTCCCCCAGTGGCCAGCGTGTACTCATCATCACCAACGAAGAGTCGACTGTTGTTGGCGATGGATGGTGCTCCAGTGCCATACGCCAGTCGGTTGATCCGGATCCTGTAGGATCCGGCTGGGCAGGTGACGGAGGCAAAGACGTGCCCCGCCGTTACCGGGAACTGGAATCCTGCGTCATGCAGGAGGGTCCCGGTCGGGATCTCCATCCTCGAATTTACGAGGCTCTCGGCCATTAGGCCCCCTTGTACGCCACCCCCGTGGCGTTGCTGATCTCTACGGCCTCTTGAACCTTGGCCATGGTCGTACCGGCGGGCTGAATCCCCTGTGCCCTAGCGTCTCGATAGGCGCTCAGCTCGGCGTCCCACGCCTTGCTTGCTCCGGTGTCACTCAGGTTCGGTGTGAGCTGGAGGTTCTTGCTCCGCATGCACTCACCGAACGTACGATGGTCCTGAGTTGGGCAAGCGCTAGAGCAGCGCTTGCCCTTCTTCAGCTTGCCAGCCATTAGTCGGCATCCCCCACGCTGTTCGTGGTGTAGATGCCCTGCTTGTAGCTGTCATGGTCGGAGCCAAGCTCCGCCCTCTGGTGCTTGGAGATCACCTCGAAGAGTCCCGTCTCCAGGATGCCCTTCTCGTTGTTCTCGATCAGGGTGGTGTTACCACCTGGACCCGCAGTGCACATGTTGCACTCGTAGCACGGAGCGTGGTACAGCGGGTCGCACGGCTGCTTAGCCGGGTCATACGTGTGAGCCATCACTCAGCCTCCCAACGTGTGTAACTGACGGGCCAGTAGGCCGCATCCGGATGTCCTGCATCGTCGCTCTCGCTTGATGCGGTAGCCACTGCGAGGGCTTCTGCCTCCGTGGCGTAGATGGTGTTGCTGGAACTTACGCGCCAGCCGGTTCCCTGCACAACTGCCATGGTTCCCCTTAGCTAGTTCCAGTCCAGAACGCAGTTCCAGACGTGGTGGTCAGCGTGACGGTAGCGGGCAGGGCCGTAAGCCCTGCACCGTGAGAGATGTATAGGTGCTGACCAGATGCAGTCAGACCATTGATGAACGAGCTGGAGTTGTCGTGACCACGGGCGAATGCTGGTGGCGTAGTTCCCACGGAGAGGAACCCGACGTAGAAGTCTCCAGCCGGAAGGGCTAGCGGCGCAGTGAGCGCCGCAGTCTTCAGACCAAGGCTCGTCCAGGCGACAGACTGATCACCAGTCTGCGCTAGCAGGTTGCCTGCGGTGTCGTAGATGCCCATCAGGTTCTGGCCTGCGGTGAGCGTGGCCCCCACGGTCAGCACTGCTACGTGCAGGTTGGTGATGGTGGTTGGCTCGCGGAGCTTGTGCCTCTGGAGGCGCATGGAGCCCGTAGGTGGCGCTGTACCGACCGACTGCGTGGTCTCCGGCTGCTGGGTCCAGCTCTTGTATCCGCGCTCGTGAGGCTGGCGCTCAAGCGATGCCAGACTCTCGAAGTCCACCGCTGCCACGTACAGGTTGTTGACCGGTGCGGCAGTGGATCCAGTGCGCTCACCGATGTTCGCTCCTCGACGGAGGAGCGTGTTGCTGCCACCGTCAACGAAGCCGTTGGTGGCCCCGTGAAGGAAGCCGGACTCAAGCGCTACGTACGTGGAGTTGTTCACCTTGAAGGCGTTCTCGGGAGAGTTGACTCCCGCTCCAGTGTCGTCCACGCCTGGGTAGCAGATCAGCCCAGTCACGATGATCGGGCAAGTGGCACCAGCGATCAGCATTCCGGAGAAGCCACCGCCTCCACCTCCGCCGTTCCTTCCGTCACGACGAAGCATGATGTCACTGATCATGATCGGACCGTTGCCGGTAGCGGTGATGTCGAAGCCGTTCTGACCGTTACGGTCAGTGGAGCATCCGACGATCTGCATACCACCAGAGCCCTGACCGGTACCGAAGTTGCCCTGGATGTTGAATCCATGGGCCTCGGACCACTCGGCCCTGCACTGGGTGAGCCTGGAGTTCGGCATGGAGCTAAGGATCCAGCCGTTCACGCCAGATCCGATCGACACCACGTCGTTGGCGGTGAAGTCGGAGTGGTTGATCAGCTCGATACCGTTGCCCTCAGCGTTGTCCACGACCACGCGGTTCATGGTCCAGCTGAACGGCTGAGAGCCGTTCTCGGTGAAGGTGTAGATTCCCTTGCCCTTGACCTGCTTGATGGCCACGTCACGAAGCACGACTCCGTGGACATAGTCAGAAGCCTGGATGCCGTGGGTTCCTGCCGGTCCATTGGCTCCGTCGATGGTCAGCGCATGGATGCGCTGCTCGGAAGACTTGCCTCCGTAACCACCAGCGGTCTGACCAAGCATGACGATGGCTGCTCCACCCACGAACTCTGCCACGATGTTGAGGCGAGACAGAAGGGTGAGCTGGTCAGGGTTGAAGATCTGATCTCCATGCATTCCCCGCAGGGTGACGCGAGGGTGGAGAGTCAGTGGTGCAGAGATGTTGAACTGTCCAGTGGAGAGCTGAACGATACCACCAGACGCAGCGTTGGCTGCGTCGATGGCTGCCTGGATCTCGATCTGGTCGGCGATGCCATCACATACGTAGTCAGCCTTCGCTCGCACTCCGCCTGGGGCGGATGCGGAGGCGACTAGGTAGAAGTAGTTGCCACCCTCGGCCGCATCCTCCAGGTCGGTGATACGCGCATCCTGATCTGCCCAAGCAGCGTTAGCCTGCTCGTGCCACGGATCAGTGTTCTCCGGGATCGGAGTGAATGCCATTTAGTGTCCAAAGGGTGTGTGACCGAATGGTCCATGGCCGAAGCCGGACTCGGTCAGGGCGGTGAAGTTGTCCTCGGTCACCAGACCGGAGGCGATGAGGCAAGCCTTCGTCTCGTCATCAACGATGTGCTCGTAGCCGCCTCGGAAGTAGTGGAGTCCAGCCGATGGCTGCTCCCAGAAGTTCGGATCTCCCCATCCTCCAGCCGGAGTGGGAAGGTTGACTGCGCCCATCTCGTTGGTGTACGCGTCGTACCTAACCTCGACGTACTCACACGGTGCCACCTCCTTGATGGAGATGCCACGGTTCATACGGAACCTCTCCATGAGAGGGTTCCACGCGAAGGGGGCCTCAGCCACCGTAGGCGTGGTGAATAGCCAGGTAGCCAAGGCCCCTCCCCGATCAGTAGCTACCGATTACGTGCCACTCAGCGCCATCGGAGATGATGACACAGGCACCTGCGGTTCCGGCTGCACCCACCGCACGAGTAGTTGCGCCGTTGATGGTCTCGGATCCAGCACCATCCAGGGTGACGGTCTGCGTTGCAGTGGCGTCACGCTTGATGATGTAGGTGCGACCAGGTGGAACAGTTGCTACGGCAGGAAGGTTCACAGTGACGTTCGCTGCCGGTGCCTCGACGCTCAGAACGTAGTCGTTC